>Ga0207665_10000762_pt1 | contig 21698 bp, 22 predicted proteins | sample LARL112metaG_FD_184351 | JGI IMG/M metagenome (GOLD analysis project Ga0207665, IMG submission 184351) | Corn, switchgrass and miscanthus rhizosphere microbial communities from Kellogg Biological Station, Michigan, USA - LAR L11-2 metaG... | ecosystem: Host-associated > Plants > Roots >...
CTGCACGGGCAGATCCAGGCCACCTCGACCGACGCCGCCGCGCTGCCCACCGGATTCGTCACGCTGCTGATGAGCGACGTCGAGTCGTCTACCGGCCTGCTGCGACGGCTGGGCGATCGGTACGGCGACCTGTTGAACGACCTGCGCGGCATCCTCCGCGCCGCGGTGTTGCGGGCGAGCGGCCGGGAGATCGACGCCCGGGCCGACGAGTACTTCGCGGTCTTCGAGCGCGCGCCCGCCGCCATCGAGGCGGCGGTCGCGGTCCAACGGGCGCTCGGCAAGCGCGCCTGGCCCGACGAGGTGCAGGTCCGGGTCCGGATGGGGATTCACAGCGGGCGCCCGACCCTCACCGACGTCGGATACATCGGGCTGGCCGTCCACACCACCGCGCGGGTGTGCGCGGCGGCTCACGGCGGCCAGATCGTGGTGTCGAGCCGGACCCGGGGAGCGGTCGGGTCCCCCATGCCGGTCGGCATCCGCTTCCGCACGCTCGGGCGGTACCGCCTGCCGAACCTGCCCGCGCTCGAGACGCTCTTCCAGGTCCAGGCGAAGGGGCTTCGCGGCGCCTTCCCGAAGCCGCGCATCCGCCGCGGCTCCCCCCGCCGCTCCGCCCTTTCTTCTTGAACTCCCGCCCGACTTCCTTCTAAGCTTTTCGCAACTGCCGGACGCAAGGGCCGGCGCCAGCTTCGTCCCCCCGCCGGGCATCGGACCGGCGAAACACGCGGAAACCAGACGGAGGTGGCCATGTCGAATCCCTCACCGAGCGCTCCCGGTGCTTCGTCCGCCCACGCCGAGCAGCCGTGGCTCATCGTGTTCGCGGATCTCACGCGGTTCATGGTGAACTCGCGCAGCACGCCGGCCCTCACGCTGGCCGGTCTGCTCGACGGGTACTACCGGCACGCGGAGGGCCTCGTGGCGGCGGCGCGCGGGCGCGTGGTCAAGTTCATGGGCGACGCCTTCCTCGCGGTCTGGCCCGAGGCGCAGGCAGGCGAGGGCGTCGCCGCGCTGCCCGCGGTCAAGCGGGACATCGACGCGTGGTGGGCCGCTCGGGGCTGGGACTCGCGCGTGGTGATCAAGGCCCATTTCGGGCGGGCCGCCGCGGGGCCTTTCGGCCGGGCCGAGCAGTTCGACGTGGTCGGGAGCGAGGTCAACATCGCGGCGACCCTGCCGGCCCGCACCGTGTCCCTCTCCGCCGAGGCCTTCCGGTGCTTAGGCGACGGGGAGCGCAAGGCCTACAAGAAGCACACCGCGCCGGTGGTCTACATCCCGGTGGACGACCCGCGCCCCTGAGCGGGGGGCGCTACGCCCCCCACTTGGGCTTCGGGAACGGGGCCTGGGTCTTGGCGAACTCCTTCGGCGCCACCGTGACCCAGGTCTTGTCTCGCACCACGAACACGAGGCCGCCGGCCCGCTCGTTCTCGCCGCTGGCCATGAACTTGGCCCCCCGGAGCTGCATGTACATCTTCTCGCCGGTCTTGAGCTGGGTGGCCGCGATGGCGTCGCGCAGCTTCTTGCGGTCGGCGCTGCCCGCCCGCTCGAGCGCGTCCCACAGCACCGCGATCGCGGTGAAGCCGCCCGCGCTGGTGGAGTCGACCGGCTCCTTGAAGCGGTCGAGGTACTTCTTGGCCAGCTCCTTGAGGCCGGGGATGTCGGCGTCGGGCGACCAGCTCGTGGTGGCGAGGACGTTGTCCGCGTCCCGGCCCAGCGCGTTCACGTACTCGGTGGAGACGTGGCCGCCGAGGATGCCCCCGTAGGCCATCGGGTTGTAGTTCAGCTCCTTCATGGTGCGGGTGATGAGGATCGCGTCGCTCGGCTTGTTGTGGCCGATGACCACGTCGACGTTGCCGCCCTTGTACTTCGAGATGTAGCTGGCGAAGTTCTGGGTCTTCGACGCGTCGTAGGTGTCGCCCGCCACCACCTCGTAGCCCAGCTCCTTGCCGACCTTGGTGGCGCCCTCCACCGACGACTGCCCCACGATGGAGTTCTCGCTCAAGATCGCGAGGGTGCGGGCCGGCTTGCCCGCCTTCTGCCCCAGATCCTTGACGTACTCGAGCAGGTCGGCCGCGTAGGCGGAGACCAGCGGCGAGGTGCGGAAGGTGTACTTGAAGCCGCGCGAGGTGATCAGCGGATCCACGTCGGTGGCGCACACGAAGGGCACGCCCTCGCGCTCCGCGATCTGGGTGGCCACGATGGTGGCCGCGCTCTGGTTGGTGCCGGTGATGGCGACCGCGCCGCGTCCCACGACCTTCTCGGTCTGGGAGCCGGCGACCTCCGGCTTCGACTCGGTGTCGGCGACGATGTACTTGAGCTTGGCGCCGCCCATCGACTTGATGCCGCCCTGCTCGTTGATGAGGTCGCAGCCGAGCTGGAAGGCGCTCCAGGTGCGCTGGCCCCACGCCGCGTTGGTGCCGGTGAGGGCCACCACCGCGGCGAGCAGGACCTCCTTGCTCTGGGCCGCCGCGAAGCGCGGGGCGACGGTGGTGGCCGCCGCGAGGGCGGACGACTTGAGGAATGCGCGTCGGGTGGTCGGGGTCATGGTGGTCTCCTCCTCTACGACAGTCCCAGGAATGCGGTGCGGGTGTGCGGGTTGGCGAGGAGCTCCTCGCCTCCGCCCGCGAGGACGATGCGCCCCGTCTCCAGCACGTAGCCGCGGTGTGAGAGCCGGAGCGATTGCACGAGGTTCTGCTCGACGAGGAGCACGGTGGTGCCCTCCGCGTTGATGCGGCGAACCGCGTCGAAGATGGCCTTCACCATGAGCGGGGCGAGGCCCAGCGACGGCTCGTCGAGGATGAGCAGGCGCGGGCGCGACATGAGGGCGCGACCGATCGCGAGCATCTGCTGCTCGCCGCCGGACAGCGTGCCGGCGAGCTGGGCGCGCCGCTCCGCCAGGCGGGGGAAGAGCCCGGTGACCCACGCCAGGCTCCGCTCCATGTCGGCCTTGGCCCGGGGCAGGTAGGCGCCCATCTCGAGGTTCTCGCCCACCGTCATGTTGGTGAAGAGCTGGCGCCCCTCGGGCACGTGGGCGATGCCCCGCTCCACGATGCGGGAAGGAGGCAGGCCGGTGAGGCGCTCGCCCTCGAAGGTGGCCTCGCCTCCCAGGACGGGCAGGAGCCCGGAGACCGCCCGCAGGGTGGTGGTCTTGCCCGCCCCGTTGGCGCCGACCAGCGAGACGATCTCGCGCTCGCCGACCCGCAGGGTCACGTCGTGCAGCACTCGCACGTCGCCGTACGCCGCCGAGAGGCCGCGCACCTCAAGCAAGGGAGTAGGCCTCGCCGAGGTAGGCGTCGATGACGCGGGGGTCGTTCACCAGCTCGTCGGGCCGGCCCTGGGCGATGACCTCGCCGTGGTTCAGCACCACGATCCGGCCGGACAGGCGGAGGACCGCCTCGAGCACGTGCTCGATGATCAGCACGCTGACCCCGCCCGCCGCGATGCCCCGCACCAGCGCGATCATGTCCTGGATCTCGTTGGGACGCAGCCCGGCCGCCACCTCGTCGAGGAGGAGCAGGGACGGCTGGGTAGCCAGCGCGCGGGCCATCTCCAGGCGCTTGCGCTCCATCACGGTGAGGGCACGGCCCGGCTCGTCGCGCTTGGCCACGAGGCCCATCAGCTCCAGCACCTCGAGGGCCTTCGCGGTGGCCCCCGCCATGTCCGGGATACGGTTGAGGGCCCCGATGCGCACGGTCTGGAGCACGGTGAGCGCCGCGAAGGGCTTGCTGACCTGGAAGGTGCGCGCGGCGCCGAGCTTGCAGACGTGGTGCGGGGCCGCCCCGGTGACGTCCTCGCCGCGGAAGACCACGCGGCCCCGGTCGGGCGCGTAGACGCCGGTGACCACGTTGAAGAGGGTGGTCTTGCCCGCGCCGTTCGGCCCGATGATGCCCACGATCTCCCCCGCGCCCACCGTGAAGCTCACGCTCGAGAGGGCCTGCAGCCCCCCGAAGGCCTTCGACACGGACTGGACGTCGAGCAGGACCGCCATCGCCGCGGTCACGCGCGCTTCTGTCCCAGCGTGACGAGGCCGCCGGGCAGGTAGATGAGGACCACGATCAGGAGCACCGCGTAGACCATCTTGCTGCCGATGACCACCTGGCGCGTGCCCTCGAGAAAGGGCAGGTTGCGGAGCGCTTCGCCGAGGCCGCTGAAGAGGATGGAGCCGATGACCGGCCCGAGGGCGGTGCCGGCGCCCCCGACCATGGTGCCCAGCATCATGGTGAGCTGGGGCTCGAACACGAGCACCGTGTCGGGGGAGATGTAGAGGTAGAACTGGGCGTAGAAGCTCCCCGCGAACGCGGTGAGGGCGGCGGAGAGCCCGATGGCCACGGTCTTGTATCGGTAGGTGTCGACCCCGGAGGCCTCCGCGGCCTGCTCGTCCTCGCGCACCGCGAGGAAGAACTGCCCGAGCCGCGACCGCTCGAGCGCGAGGCTCACCAGGATCATCACCACCAGCATCGCGAGCGCCACGTAGTAGTAGGGCTCGCGGCGGAGGAAGAAGAAGTCGCGGGGGGCGTGCTGCATGGTCAATAGAATTCCCACCGGCCCCTTGATGAAGGCCCAGTTGTCGGCGATCCCCTTCGCCACCTCGGCCGCGCCGAGGGTCACGAGCGCGAAGAAGATGCCGTGGACCTTGTAGCGGTAGACCCCGAGGGCGAGCAGGGTGCCGACGACGCCGGCGAGGAGGGCGCCCACGAACATGCCGGCCCACGGGGTGAGCCCGAGGCGCACGTAGAGCACCGTCGAGGCGTAGGCCCCGATGCCGTAGAAGAGGCTGTGCCCGAGGGAGAACTGCCCCGCGTAGCCGGCCGCGAGGTTCCAGGCGAGGGCCATGAACGCGGCGTGGAGGGCGACGATCGTGGCGGTCAGCAGATGCGGTCCCGCCGCGACCGGCAGGACGAGGGCGAGGGCGAGAATCGCCACCGCCAGGGTCACGCGAACGGGCGCGCGGCTCAGCGGGTCATACCCGCGCCTGCCCGAGGATGCCCCACGGACGGTAGAGCAGGACCGCGATCAGGATGGCGAACACGATGGCGTTGCCGAGCGAGGCGGAGATGTAGAGGCTCGAGAGCGCCTCCACGAGACCGATGAGGAGGCCGCCGATGAGCGCCCCCGCCACGCTGCCGAGCCCGCCCAGCACCGCGATCACGAACGCCTTCAGGATGAACTCGCCGCCCACGAACGGGCTCACGAGCGAGAACGGCATCACCACCGCGCCCGCGAGGGCGGCCGCCGCGGTGCCGAGCGAGAAGGCGATCCGGTAGACCCGGCCGACGTCGATCCCCACCAGGGCCGCGCCCTCGGGGTTGTTGGCGGCGGCGCGGATGGCCTTGCCGAGCGACGTGCGATGGAGGACGAGGGCGAGCGCCACCACCGCGGCGAGGCTGACCGCGGCGGCGCCCAGGCGCGCGATGGGGACCGAGACCGCGCCCACCACGAGCGACGAGGTGGTGTAGACGGTGGTGATGCCGCGAAGGTCGCCTCCGAAGAAGAGGTTGGCGAGGTTCTCCAGGAAGATGAGCAGGCCGAGGGTCACCATCATGTGGGCGGAGTGCGGCGCGTCCACGATGCGCCGGATGACCAGCGCGTACACCAGGGCCCCGAAGCCGAAGAAGAGCGGGAGCACCACCACGAGGCCCAGGTAGGGATCCACGTGCGCGGTCTTGAAGAGCAGGTAGGTCACGAACATCGCGGCCATCACGAAGTTGCCGTGGGCGAAGTTGACGATGTTGGTGACGCCGAAGACGAGCGTGAAGCCGATGGCGATGAGCGCGTAGACGCTGCCCATGAAGAGGCCGGAGAGCCCGGCCTGGAGAATCACGTCGAGGCCGATCATCGGCCGGCGGCGACCGCGTCGATGGCCCCCATGGGGGCTGACTATTGCAGGGGGGTCCGCGAGTGTCAAGGCGACCCTTTTGTCCTATGATGCGAGCGTGCGTACTCCGCTCTGCGATCTCCTCGGGATCGAGTACCCGATCGTCCAGGCCCCCATGGCGGGCACCACCACGCCGGACCTGGTGGCCGCGGTGAGCGCGGCCGGGGGCCTCGGGTCCTTCGGCCACGCCTACACCGACGCGGACGCGATGCGCGCGGACGCGGCGTCGGTGCGGGCCCGCACCGACCGGCCCTTCAACCTGAACCTCTTCGCCGCGCCGGTGCCCGACGAGCCGTCGCGGGAACAGCAGCGCGCCGCCATCGCCGCGCTCGAGCCGCTCTTCGCGGAGCACGCGCTCCCGGTGCCGGAGCGCGTGCCGCCTCCGTACGCGCCCGGCCTCGCGGCCCAGCTCGAGGCCGTGTGCGACGTTCGCCCCGCGGTGTGCACGATCCACCTGGGCGAGCTCTCGCCCGCGGTGCTCGCCCGCATCCGCGGCCTTGGCATCCGGATCGGCAGCGCCGCGACCTCGGTCCGCGAGGCGCGCCACCTGGAGGGCCTCGGGGCGGACTTCATCATCGCGCAGGGGGGCGAGGCGGGCGGCCATCGCGGCACCTTCATGGGCTCGTGGGAGCAGGCGATGACCGGAACGCTCGCCCTCGTCCGGCAGGTCGTCCGCGCGGTGCGGGTGCCGGTGGTGGCCGCGGGCGGCATCATGGACGGGGCGGGTATCGCCGCGGTGCTGGCCCTCGGGGCCCAGGCCGCCCAGCTCGGCACCGCCTTCGTGGTGTGCCCGGAGAGCGGCGCGCCCGCCGCGCACAAGAAGGCCATCGTCGAGATGGACGGCGACGAGACGACGATGACGCGGGCCTTCTCGGGCAAGCCGGCGCGGGGCGTGCGGAACCGCTTCACCGAGGGGGCGGTGCGGGAAGCCTGGGAGCTCCTGCCGTTCCCGGTGCAGGCCAAGCTCACCGCGCCCCTGCGCCAGGCGAGCGCGAGCGCCGGCTCCTCCGAGCTCTACTCGGCATGGTCGGGGCAGGCGGGCTCGCTCGCCCGTCCGCTTCCCGCCGCCGAGCTGATCCGGATCCTGGTCGAGGAAACCCGCGAGGCCATCGACCGGCTCGGCGGGATCGCCGGGCGCTAGGCCGGCCGCGGTCAGTCGCGGCGGGGCAGGGTCTGGCCCTTGACCGGGTTGGCCACCGCCTCCTCGAGGCTCTTGGCCGGCCGCCACTCGCTGGCCGCGCGGACCGTTCCCTCGGTGCCGACCTGGTCGATGTTCCAGTAGATCTCGAGGTTGTTGCCGTCGGGGTCCTGGAACTCGATGGCGATCTGGCAGCCGGCGCGGCGGCGGCCCTCGAAATGGATCGGCACGCCGTGCTCGCGCAGCCAGGCGCGGGCGCGGAAGACCTCGTCGAGCGAGCCCACCTCGAAGGCGAAGTGGTTGAGGCTGCTCTGCGGAGCGCCCGGCGCGCCTCCGACCAGCGCCACCCCGTGGTGGTCGGTGCTCAATCGGAGGAACAGCATCCCGCCCGGCACCATCGCGTCGGGATAGCGGTCGCTCACCTCGAGGCCGAGGATGCCGGTGTAGAAGCGCTCCGCGCGCGCGAGGTCGGTGACGTTGAGCACCACGTGGCCGATCTTGCGGAGCTGGAACTGCATCGCGCGGCCCCTGCCCTAGTTGCCCTTCGCGCTGATGGGCGGCTCGCGGAAGTAGGTCGGGAAGATCTTGCGGAGGTTGTCGATCTTCGGCAGGTCGTTGATCACGATGTAGGGGTGATTCGGGTTGTGCTGCAGGAAATCTTGATGGTACTCCTCCGCCGGGTAGAACGCCTTCAGGGGATCGACGCGCGTGACGATCGGGCGCTCGAACACCTTGGCCTGGTCGAGCTGGACGATGTAGGCTTGCGCGATCTTCCGCTGCGCGCTGCTCGCGTAGAAGATGTTCGAGCGGTACTGGGGACCGGAGTCCGGTCCCTGCTGGTCGAGCTGGGTGGGATCGTGCACCACCGAGAAGTAGATGCGCAGGATCTCGCCGTAGGAGATCTCCTTCGGGTCGAAGCGGATCTGGACCGACTCCGCGTGGCCGGTGCGGCCGCGGCTGACCACCTCGTACTCCGCGGTGGCCTTGCTGCCGCCCGAGTACCCGGACAGCACCTGCTTCACCCCGCGCACGTGCTCGTACACGCCCTGCACGCCCCAGAAGCAGCCGCCCGCGAGCACCGCGGTCTGGAGCGGCCCGGCCGCCCGGGCGTCGTCGAGCGCCGGGGCGGGGATGACCACCGCCGGCTCGGCCGCGGTCGCGGGGAGCGGGGCGCCGATGAGAGCGGCCAGGAGCAGGCTCGCGATCACGGTCCTCATGGTGGCTCGCATCCTACCACCGCCGCGCGCACGCGAGAAGGCGCCTTGCCCCGCGTGCGATCATGAATGCTCCATGCTCTACCAGGCCGGACTGTTCCAGGAGGCCCCCGCGTGCGACCCGGCCCTGCCGGGCCTGCAGCGCACCGATCTGGGCGCGGGCGCCTGGATCGATCACCTGCCGCGGTGGATCCGGGGGCACGAGGCGGTGCTGGACGCCCTGTGGACGACCACGTCCTGGCAGGCCCAGCGTCGGCTCATGTACGACCGCGTCGTCGATGTGCCGAGGCTCGTGGCCACTTGGCCGGACGACGGGCCCGGCCATCCCCTCCTGCCGGAGATGCGGGCCGCCCTCGTCGCCCGCTACGGCCGACCGCTGCCCCGGGTCTCGCTCGCGGCCTACCGCGGCGGTCAGGACAGCGTCGCGTTCCACGGCGATCGCCTGGGGCCGGCGCGCGGGGACGCGATCGTGGCCATCGTCGCGCTCGGCGCGCGGCGGCGCTTCCTCCTCCGTCCGGTCGGGGGCGGCCGCTCGCGCGCGCTCGATCTGGGCGAGGGCGATCTCCTCGTGATGGGCGGGACCTGCCAGCGCACCTGGGAGCACGGGCTGCCCAAGGTGGCGCACGCGGGCCTGCGGATCAGCGTGCAGCTCCGCTCCGCCCCGGTGGTCGCGTCCCGCTACTGAGGCGAGCGGCTACCAGAGCTCGCGGGAAGCCCGGCGCGCGCCCTCGGCCAGGCTGGCGAGCTTGGCCCACGCGATGTCGGGGTCGACCGCGGCCTGGCCCACCCAGGTGCCGAAGCCGCAGTCGGTGCCGGCGATGACGTTCTCGCGTCCGACCAGGCCCGCGTAGCGGGTGATCCGCTCGGCGACCAGATCGGGATGCTCGATGAAGTTGGTGGTCGAGTCGAGCACCCCGGGAATGATGATCTTGCCCGGCGGTACCTTCACCCGCTCGAAGACCTTCCACTCGTGCGCGTGGCGGGGGTTGGCCGCCTCGAAGGAGACCGCCTGAGGGCGGGCCGCGAACACGAGGTCGAGGAGATCGGCGAGGGGCACGTCGTAGTGGTGCGGGCCTTCGTAGTTGCCCCAGCAGAGGTGCATCCGCAGCTGCTCGGGCGGGATGCCGGCCACCGCGTGATCGAGCGCGGCGAGGTGGAGGCGCGCCATCTTCCGGAACTCGTCGAGGCCGAGCGCGGCGAACTGGATGTGCCGCCCCATGGCCAGGTCGGGGCAGTCGAGCTGTAGCACGAAGCCGGCCCGCGCCACCGTCTCGTACTCGTGCCGCATGGCGTCCGCGATGGCGAAGAGGTAGGCCTCGTGGCTGCCGTAGTGGTCGTTTCGGAAAAAGAGGGAGATGACTCCCGGCGAGGCCGCGCTGACGAACACGTCGTGCGCCCCGACCGCGGTGATCGCGGCCCGGAGGTTGTCCACGTCGGCCTGGGCCGCGCCCGGATCGCGCACGCCGATCGGCCCGGTGCACGCCGGCGTCCGCCGCCGCGAGCGGCCCGGATCGCCGAAGACGCGCTTGGCCATCTCCGGAAAATCGACCAGGTCCTGGTACTGCAGCGCCTGGCTGGTGCCGCCGAACCCGGTGAGGCGGTCCTTGACGTAGGTCGCGTAGCTCGGCTTGCTGACCTCGCCGTCGTTGACCACCGCGATGCCGGCGTCGACCTGCTTGCGGACGACCTCGGCCACCGCCGAGCGGATGCGCACTCCCAGCGCGGTGCCGTCCACCGGGACCCCCTCTTCCCGGGCGAACATGGTGCGGATCAGGTCGGCGGGCCGGGGCAGGCTGCCGGTGTGGGTGGTCAGGATGCGGTCGACGCTCCGTTTCATCGGCTCGGACCTCCGGGCGGCATCTTACTCCAGGCCGAGGAGCCGGGGGATTTCCGGGTAAGATGGCGCCGTGACCGAGCTCGGCGTGCTCGCGGCGATCCACAGCGCTCGCGCGATCCGGCGCTTCAAGCCCGACCCGGTGCCGGAGACGGTCCTCACCGAGATCCTCGACGCCGCGATCCGGGCGCCGTCGGCCGGGAACGCCCAGAACTGGGTCTTCCTCGTCGTCCGGGACGCGGAGCGACGGCGCCGGCTCGGGGCCATCTACCGCAAGGCCTCCGACATCGCGAGCGCGATGTACGCGGCGCGCGGCCGGCCCCCACACCTGACCGAGGAGCAGTTCCGCCGGCTGATGTCGTCGGGCTCGTTCCTGTGGGACCACCTGGCCGATGCCCCGGTGATCCTGGTGCCCTGCCAGACCGCGCCGAAGATCCCGCCCCCGGAGGCGCTACCGGCCGATGTGCGCACGCGCCATCTCGACGAGCAGCGCTACGTCGAGCGCATGCGCGGCGCCAGCATCTACCCCGCGGTGCAGAATGTCATCCTCGCGTGCCGGGCCTTCGGGCTCGGCACCACGATCACCACCAACCACATCCGCTGCGAGGACGAGGTGAAGGCCGTGCTCGGGGTGCCGGAGGACGTGCAGACCTTCGCCCTGATGCCGATCGGTTATCCGCTCGACGCGTTCGGCCCGGTCGTCCGCCGGCCGGTCGCCGAGGTCGCCTATGCCGACCACTGGGCGCGCCGGTGGCCCGGATAGGCTCGCCCGAGAAGACTTTTCTCATCCGACCCTCACCTGGCTCTCATCCGCCCCGACCAGCATCTAACGGAGCGAGGAGCGCCAATGAGCCTCGACACCGTCACCGACACGATCGAGGACCTCGCTCGGCGAGGCTTCACGGACCACTTCATGGTGCGGGGCCGGAAGCTCGTGGCCATCGACGCGGGCCGCCCCTTTCTCCCACGCGACGTGGTGATCCGCGAGTACCATCGGTTCGAGGGCGTCTCCGACCCGGATGACATGGCGGTCGTCTATGCCCTCGAGACCCGGGAGGGCACGAAGGGCGTCCTGACCGACGCCTACGGCGCGTACTCCGACCCGGCGGTCGGGGCCATGCTCGATATCCTGCGCATCGATCCGGCGCGCCACGGGGGCTGGCACGCGCCGCGAGCGTCGAGGCCGCGCTAGCGGCGCGCCGATTCCACCGTGCCCAATTCCGTGGACGCCGCCGCGGTGGCGGTGCGATCACGCTGAAGCGAGATCGTGACCGGAACCTCGACGATGGGATCCTGCGTGATCCCGTAGAGCCGGTCCCCCTTCCGCGTGAGGCTCACCGATGGGCCCTTGGAGCTCCGCAGCACCACCCGGTTCCCGGTGACCTCGACGGTCCCGGACCAGGTGGACGCCTTCGCCAGGTTGTTGGCGCCCGGGGACGGGATCACCTTCGCGGTGAACGTCCCGTCCGGGTTGATCTGGAGCGTGCCCGTGGCGTCGTCCGGCCAGTAGGTGCCGCCGGGCCAGGCATAGAGACCGTGCCAGGTGCCGGTGAGATCGCTCGCCTCCGCGGCGGCGACCGTCCCCGGACCCGCGGTCTTCCCCGCGGTCTCGGTAATCGTGCTCGGGCCGGCGCAGCCGGCAAGCACGGCGCCGGTGATGAGCAGTGCGCACATGATCGCCTTCATGGTGGCCTCCTGCACCATGTCCCCGCATCGGGAATGCCACGCCGAGATTGCCGCCTCGCCGCGCCGTTAGACCGTCCTCGGTGTTCCGACCGGGAAGCTTCTACCCGGGAAAGAATGACCTGGCGCATGCGCCGGGCCGCGCTTCCGTCTCACGGGATGAAGGGACGTGGAGGAGGTCGCGCGCATGTTCTATCGATTGCTTGCTCTCTGGGACCGCCATCGGATCCTGATGTCGGGCGTCTTCATCGTGAGCGCGCTCGGCATCGCGGCGTGCATGCTCGAGCATCTGGCCGGTCAGTGAGGCGGCGGCTCGCGTGGCACCGAAGTTGCCTTGGATCGAGTCGGAGGCTTTCCCAATGATCCGTCAGCTACCGTCGGGTGAGTATCGGCTGTACTCGCGCAAGAAGAATCCCCGCACCGGCCGCCGCCGCAACCTGGGGACGTTCAGGACGCGCGCGGCCGCCCTGCGCCACGAGCGGGCCGTGCAGTTCTTCAAGCGCGCCGGCTAGGCGGGCTCCAGGACGACCGCGCCGCCCACCACGACCAGATCCGCGCGGATGCCGGGGATGGCGTCCTCCGGAATCGTCATGAGGTCTCCGTCCAGGACCGCGACGTCGGCGAGCTTGCCGACCTCGAGCGTCCCCTTCAGACCTTCCTCGAAGGTGAGGTAGGCGCCCTCGCGCGCGGCGCACGCGAGGGCCTCTTCACGGGTCAGGCACTGATCGGGGCCCACCGCCGCGGTCGCGCCGCGCGGCTTGCGGGCGACCGCGTGGTGGATCGAGTCGAAGAGCGACGGCGGCACGTTGTCGGTGGAGAGCGCGACGTGGACGCCCGCCTCACGCAGCGCGCGCAGCGGCGCGATGCGCGAGGCCCCGCCGGGGCCGAGCTCGCGGGCGAGGGCGGCGCCGTCCTGCCAGATGTAGCGGCCGGTGTAGCTCGTCAGGACCAGGCCCAGCGCGCGGATGCGCGCGATCTCGTCCGGCCCGTAGACGCCGATGTGCTCGATGATCCAGCGCCGGTCGACGATCGGCACCGAGCGGTTCACGCGCTCGTAGAGATCCAGGATATTCGGGGTGAAGCTGCCGACGCGGATGTGGTGGCGCGCCGCCTCGATCATCATCTCGACCATGACGTCCTCGGGCAGCGCCGCCTTGTAGGAGAAGCTCGCCCAGCCGGTGTAGGGCGAGGTGGCCCCCCGCAGCCGGTTCTCCTCCGTGTACTCGGACTCGGTGTAGAGCCCGCCCACGCGGAGGTACTCGTCGCCCAGCCCGCGGCGGGCGAGCCACGCGCCCCAGCTCCGGAGGAGCGCGGTCACCGCGCCGGGGTCCGCCGACGGCCACGCGGGGCTCCAGAGGAGATGGGCCCGCACGCTCGGCCGGCCGCGCTCGCGCAGCGCCTGGTAGGCCGCGAGCACCTCGGCCGAGATACCGTGGCCTTCGAACACGCTGGTGGTGCCGCACCGGTTGTAGACACGCATCGACTCGGCGAGCCCGGCCACGCGATCCTCCAGCGTGAAGCGCGGCGCCACCGCCATCAGGGTGTGCTCGACCAGCGGCTTGTAGGTATGCTCGATCAAGACCCCGGTGGGCTCGCCCGCGCCGTCCCGCTGGATCTCGATGGAGGGAGCGGGCGGCCGGGTGTGGCGATCGATGCCGGCCAGGGCGAGCGCCCGGGTGTTGGCGATCGAGACGAGGGGCAGGGTGTTGCGCCAGTGTCCCCAGATCGCGCGGATGTAGACCGGATGGTCGGGCGCGACCCGATCGAGATCGTGCCGGGTGGGCCAGCGCCGCTCCGCGAGCGCGGCGGGCAGCCCCTCGTAGAGCGGCGGCTCGCCGATGGGCATGGTCACGATCCACTCTCCGGGGGCCGCGCCGCGCACCAGCTTCTCGACGATCTGGAGGATGTCGTCGATCGAGCGCGCGCCCGCGAGCGACGGCCACTTGCGCTTGAGGCCCTCGCGATCCATGTGGGCGTGGCCGTCGAAGAGCCCGGGTACCGCGAGCCGGCCGCGCAGGTCGATCCGGCGCGTGCCGGCCCCGATGAGCGGCGCGATCTCCTCGTCGGTGCCGAGCGCGGCGATCCGATCGCCGCGGATCGCCAGCGCGGAGACGGTGCGGGACCGCGCGTCGAGGGTCACGATCTTGCCGCCGGTGAGCGCGAGGTCGGCGGAGAGCATGGCGCGTATTCAACCATCGCGCCGGGACCCCGGTCAATTCGTGGTGCATAATGGCGCCCGGGAGGCGCCCAATGCCGGACGTGCCGGGGACCGCGGACGTCGTCGTCGTCGGAGGAGGAGTGCACGGAGCCAGCGTGGCCTGCCATCTGGCGCGCCGGAAGGCGGGCCGGGTGGTGCTGGTGGAGCGCAAGTTCCTCGCCTCGGGTCCCACCGGGCGCTCCTCCGCGCTGGTGCGCCGCTTCTATGCGATGGATTTCCTCACCCGGACCGCGAGCGCCTCCGCCGACACCTTCCAGCACTGGGGCGACGTGATCGGCGGCGCCGACGAGCCCGGCTTCCGGCAGGTCGGCGTGCTCTGGCTCGCGGGGGCGGACACCGCCCCGCACCTGCGCGAGAACGTGCGCCGCGCCCGGGAGCTGGGCGCGCGGGTGGACCTGCTCGCGCCCGACGACGTGCGGCGGCTGGTCCCGGAGATCTCGGTCGACGACGTGGCGGCCGGGGCCCACGAGCCCGAGTCCGGCTACGCGGATCCGTCGTCGACCACCAGCGCGCTGGTGAGCCGCGCCCGGGAGCTGGGGGCGACCATCGTCCAGTACGTGGCGGTGGAGGCGCTGCTCGCGGACGGCAAGCGGATGACCGGCGTGCGCACCGCCGCGGGCACCATCAGCGCGCCGGTGGTCGTCGTCTGCGCCGGACTGTGGGCCGATCGCCTCCTCCGCCCGCTCGGGGTCGAGGTGCCGGTGACCCCGAAGCGCCACCAGATGTGCTTCTTCCGGCGCCCGCCCCAGTTCACCTCCCACCCGGCCATCCTCGACCGCCCGCACGGCACCTACATGCGCCCGGAGACCGGCCACCTCACGATCCACGGGCTGTCGACGTACGAGGACGTGGTGGACCCCGATTCCTACAACGAGGGGGCGGACCCCGGCGAGATCGTGCGCAACGCGGAGCTGATCGCGCAGCGCTTCCCGTGCATGGAGCACGGGCTGTCGATGGGCGGCTACTCGGGCGTCTACGACGTCACGCCCGACCACGAGCCGGTGCTCGGGGCCATCCCGGAGTACGCCGGGCTCTTCGCCGACTTCGGCTGGAGCGGGCACGGCTTCAAGCACGCGCCCGCGATCGGCGACATCATGGCCCAGCTCGTGGTCGACGGGCAGGCGGCCGGATGGGACCTCGCCCCGCTGCGGTGGACGCGCTTCCGGGAGGGCGATCTGCTGCCGCCCGCCTCCGCCGCCTCGCCGCCCCACCCGAAGCTACGCTCGGAGCTCTCGTCACGGAGGAGCCCATGAAGTTCGGCCTGATCGTCTCCAAGCAGCATCCGCCCGGGGTCTCCATGGTCGAGCGCTTCCGCGAGCACGTGGACCAGGTGCGGGCCGCGCGCGACGCGGGCTTCGATCTCATCGTGATGGGCCAGCACTTCCTCTCCACTCCGTTCCAGGAGGTGCAGAGCCTGCCCGCCCTCGCGCGCCTCGCCGCCGACGCGGGCCCGATGCGGGTGGGCGCCACCGTGATCCTGCTGCCGCTGCTGAACCCGGTCGACGTGGCCGAGCAGGTGGCCACCCTCGACGTGATCACCGAGGGGCGCTTCATCTTCGGGGTTGGGCTCGGCTATCGCGAGGAGGAGAACGAGGCGTTCGGCATCGCGCCCAAGGAGCGGGTGGGGCGACTGGTGGAAGGCCTCGAGGTCATCAAGCAGCTCTGGTCGGGCACCGAGGTCACGCACCACGGGCGGTTCTTTCACCTGACCCGCGCCCGCATGATGCTGCGCCCGGTGCAGCAGCCGCATCCGCCGATCTGGTTCGCGGCCAACAACGACGCGGCGGTGGTCCGCGCCGCGCGGCTCGGCGACGCGTGGGTCATCAACCCGCACGCCAAGCTCGCGGTGCTCGAGCGCCAGATGGACGTGTACCGCGGCGCCCTGCGCGAGGCGGGCCGGCCCTTCCCGGCCGAGCTGCCGATCATCAAGGAGCTGTACGTGGCGCCCGACCGCCGGACCGCGATGAAGGAGTGCCAGCCCTTCCTCGAGGCCAAGTACAAGGCCTACGCCTCCTGGGGCCAGGACAAGGCGCTGCCCGAGGGCGACAGCTTCTCCCACGAGTTCGAGGAGCTGGTGGCGGACCGCTTCATCGTGGGGGACCCGGACGACGCGATCCGCGAGATCCGGCGCTACGCCGAGCGCCTCGGCAGCAACTGCTTCATCTTCCGGGTGCAGTGGCCGGGGATGGAGCAGGCCAAGGTGCTGCGCACCATCAAGCTGCTCGCGGAGCGGGTGTTCCCCGCGCTCGGCGGCTGATCCCGAAGTCGAGGGCGATTAATCGCGTTCGTGAGAATCTGGCAGGTATGGAGCCGGTCTCCGCGCGATCGGAGCCGTCCGAGAACCTGAAGGCCCGCCGGGCCGCCACGCTGGTGGTGGCCCTCGTGGCGGTGGCGGCCTACGCGGCGACGCTCGGATACGACCTCGTCTGGGACGACACCCTGCTCATCCAGCAGAGCTGGCGGCTCCATCACTGGGCCGAGCTGCCGCGCCTCCTGGTCTCGCAGTTCTGGGTCGAGGTCGGGGAGGCGAGCCACTACTACCGGCCGCTGGTCACCCTGACCTTCTTCCTGGACATGACGCTCTGGGGCCTCCGGCCCTTCGGCTTCCACCTCACCAACCTGCTCGCCCACGCCGCGGTGGTCCTGACCGTGCTCGCGCTCGCGCGCCGGGTCACCGGCGGGGAGCTAGCCGCGGTGCTCGCCGCCTTGATCTTCGCGCTCCACCCGCTACACACCGAGTCGGTCAGCTTCGTCTCCGGCCGGACCGACGTGCTCGCCACCCTCTTCTTCCTGCTGGCCGTGCTCGCCTACGACCGGAGCCGCGATGCACGCGGGTGGGTCGCCGCCCCGGGCTCGCTCGGCGCCTACTTTCTGGCGCTGGTCGCGAAGGAGGTCGCGATCACGCTGCCCCTGATCCTCGCGCTGTGGGACTGGCGGGTGCGCGGCGACCTGCGCGACCGCCGGGCTGCGTGGCGCGCGGCGGCCCGCTACGCGCCGTACGCCGGCGTCCTCGCGCTCTACCTGGGGCTGCGCGGGCTCGCGCTGCGGGGCGCGGTCGACGAGGCCGGCGTCTGGGCGCCGCCGCTCACGCGCACGCTCACGACTCTTCAGACGATCGCGTCGTACGCCTGGATGACGATCGCGCCGTATCCCGCGAACCCCTACCGACTCATCGTGCCGGTCACCATTCCGCCCGATCCGTCCTGGTGGCTCGCCATGGCGGGCCTCGGCGCCGCGCTCGCCGGGACGGCGTGGGCGCTCGCCCGGCGGCCGGTGGTGGGTTTCGGCGCGCTCTGGTTCTGGATCACGCTGGCGCCCTCCGCGGGGGTCAACCTGCTGCCGCTTGCCACCGTGCTCATGGCCGAGCGCTTCCTCTACCTGCCGACGGTCGGCTACGCGCTGATCCTCGGCTGGCTCGCCGCCCGCCTGCTCGGCGAGGTGACGCTCGGCCGCGCGGCCCGGCTCCGGATCACGCCGGCCCTCGGCCTCGCCGTGCTGCTGCTCGGCTACCTCGGCCTCACCCTCTGGCGCAACGAGGACTGGCGCGACGAGGATCGGCTCTACGCCCGGATGGTCGAGGCCTCGCCCGCCGCCGCGGTCCCGCTCGTCAACCTCGCGTTCGTGGAGCTGCCCCGGGGCGAGATCGCCGCGGCCGACGAGCACCTGCGCGAGGCGGTCCGGCTCGCGCCGGCGAACGCGCGCGCGCAGGCGGGGCTCGGCCTCACCGAGACGCTGCTCGGCCACCTCGACAGCGGTCTCGAGCACGGGCGGCGGGCGCGCGAGCTGGCTCCCGGGAGCGCCGACGTGCGCGCGTCGCTCGGCGCCCTCTATCTGGCCCGCGGGGAGCCGGGGCCGGCGGTGCCGGAGCTGCGCGAGTCGCTCCGCATCAAGCCGAACCAGGTGCACGCCGCGCTGAACCTGGCGCTCGCGCTGGCCTGGCTCGACCAGCCGGACGCGGCCCTGGCCCAGCTCGACCGCGCGCTGGCGCTCGTCCAGCTCGTGAGCCCGGACCTGCCGCTCGCGGATCGCATCACCGCGGAGGTGGCGGCGGGGTCGGACGCAGCGCGCTCCCGCGCGGCCTGGGCGCGCTACGTGGCCCGGCTGCAGGCGGGCGGTCCGCTCAGCCCGGCGCTCGCCGCCGATCTCGAGCGGGCGGAGCGGCGGCTCGGCAAGATCTCGGTCGCCTACCCGGAGCCGGCGGTCACTCCGTCCGGTCGTTGATCTGGAGCGTGGACTGCCGCTGGCGGTTCACGATCAGCTGGGTGACGTCGGGCCGGGAGTAGTGGCCGACCGGATCGAAGTTCTGGCGCTCCTCCCGCACGAGGCGGTGCTCCAGCGTGGCCACCAGCAGCGTCTCCTGCTCGATCACCGGCTCGATCACCCAGCTCCCGTCCGGCCCCGACACGCAGGAGCCCCCGTTGGCGAGGAAGGGGGCGCTGCCGGCCAGGATCTGCTCCCGGTAGGGCGTGGCGGCGGGAACGTCGGCGGGGCGCATGAGACCTGAGACCGAGAGCACGTAGGAGCGTCCCTCCTTCGCGAGCACGCGGGCGAGGTCGTGCGTGTTGTGGAGGCCGCCCGGCCAGATCGCCACGTGCAGGTCCTCGCCCTGCGCATAGAGCGCGGCCCGGGGGAGCGGCATCCAGTTCTCCCAGCAGTTGAGGCCGCCCACCGTGAACGGCCCCAGCGCGTGCACGCGCAGCCCGTGGCCGTCGCCCGGGGACCACGTGAGGCGCTCCTCGTAGGTGGGCATCAGCTTGCGGTGCACCGAGCCGATGTCGCCCGCCGGCGTCACGTACACCTCCGCGACCATGATATGCCACGCGCCCGAGCGGTGGCGACCGTGCTAGCATGCGGCCCCCGGGCGTGCCCGGCGTCGCGCGACGGAAACCGCGAGATCGAAGAAGGGGAGACCTCATGAGCGACCACGACGAAGTGGAGCGAGTCCCCACGGAAGCCGACCTCGACCTCTCCCGGCGGGCCTTGCTGCGGCTCGGGCTGCTGGGCGCGACGGTGGCCGCGCACGGGATCGGCGCCTTGCCGCCGTGGGCGGCGGCGCAGGACGCCAAGCCCGGCATGAACCTCATCGGGAAGCTCGAGGGGCCGGAGCTCATCACCGATCCCGCCCTGTTCCCCAAGTCCTTCAAGGAGGCGCCCGCGCTCGCCGAGCTGGTCAAGACGGGCAAGCTGCCTCCGGTCCAGGAGCGCATCGGACAGGATCCGCTAGTGATGAAACCGCTGCGGGAGATCGGGCGGTACGGCGGCACGTGGCGCCGCGGGTTCACCGGGCCCTTCGACACGTCCAACGGGCACCGGGTGGCCCAGAACGACAAGCTCCTCTACTACGACTACACCGGCACGAAGGTCGTGCCCAACATCGCGCGGGGCTGGGAGGTGAGCCCGGACGGCAAGGTCACCACCGTGCTGCTGCGCCGCGGGATGCGGTGGAGCGACGGCACCCCGTTCACCACCGACGATTTCGTGTTCTGGTATCAGGACGTCTACCTGAACAAGGAGCTGGTGCCGGTGCCCCTCACGGTGATGACCATCAACGGCAAGCCGGTCGTCATCGAGAAGGTGGACGCGAGCACGATCCGCTTCGTGTCGCCGGAGCCGTACTACGCCCTGCCGGTGGTGCTCGCCTCGGTGTGGGGGATCGGGCACCACGCCCGATTCGGCCGCGACGCGCTCGGGGGATTCGCCCCCGCCCACTACATGAAGCAGTTCCACCCGAAGTACACCTCCGCCGAGGAGCTGGCCAAGAAGGTGGCCGACCTCAAGTTCGACAGCTGGGTCACCATGTTCAAGAACCGCAACGACGCCTGCCGCAACGTCGACCTGCCGGTGGTGACCCCGTGGAAGACGACGTCCCCGCTCACCACGCCCACCTGGGTGCTGGAGCGGAACCCCTACAGCGTGTGGGTCGACGCGGACGGCAACCAGCTCCCCTACATCGACCGGATCCGGATGACGCTGGGCGAGAGCCTCGAGGTGATCAACCTGCGCGCGATCGCGGGCGAGTACGACTCACAGGCCCGGCACATCGACATCAGCAAGCTGCCCGTCTTCCTCGAGAACCAGCAGAAGGGGGGCTACCGCGTGTACCTCGATCCCTCCGACCAGGGCGCGGACGTGGGGCTCTTCTGCAACCAGACTTACGAGAAGGACCCGGAGATCGCCAAGTGGCTCAGCAACCGGGAGTTCCGGATCGCGCTCTCCCACGGCATCGACCGCGCGCAGATCAACGAGACCTTCGTGCTGGGGCTCGGCCAGACCGGATCGGGCGCGCCGGGTGAGCGGACGCTCTACTTCCCGGGCGCGGAGTACAAGACGCTCCACACCGGGTACGACGTGAAGAAGGCCAACGCGATGCTCGACAAGCTCGGGCTCACCAAGCGGGACGGCGAGGGCTATCGGCTGCGGGCGGACGGCGGCGGCCGCCTGCGCCTGGCCCTGACCACCTATCTCGGCTTCCTGCCGTTCACCCGCATCGCCGAGATGCTCGTCGAGCACTGGAAGAAGATCGGCATCCGCGGCGAGGTGCAGGAGATGGAGCGCGGGCTCGCCACCGCGCGGCTGCGCGCCAACGAGCACCAGATCTACTTCGAGACCCAGTGGGGCGCCGACAACATCTACGGGCACACTCCGTGGATCTTCCCGGCGGACGGAGGCATCCCGCTGGGGCCGCTCTACGGCGTGTGGTACTCGAGCGCGGGGGCCCGGGGCAAGACCCCGCCCGCGCGCATGCGCGAGCTGATGGACAAGTACCGCAAGTCGTTCAGCGTGAAGGACGCGGAGCGGATCCGGCTGGCCAAGGACGTCTGGAAGATCGCGCTCGACGAGCTGTGGATGATCCCGGTGGTCTCGAACTCACCCGCCTCCCAGGGCGTGCGGGTGATCAAGACCAACATGGGCAACATCCCGGAGCGCCTCTGGAACAGCGCGGTGAGCGACAACCCTCACGTCGCCCACACCGAGACCTGGTACTTCAAGTCCTGAGCGAGACCACCATCGGGCCGGGCCGGTCGGGAAGGCGCACCGTGGTGACGGAGCGCGCGTCGACCCACCAGCCCGGCCCTTCCGCGTCCGGGCCCGCCCGCCGCGGCAGGGCGCCGATGCCGTCGACGGTCACCGCGCCGGGCGCCGCGCCGCCCCAGATCTCGAGCCGGTAGCGGCGGGGCGCCGGCACCACCGACCGGTCGCCGGCGGGCTCGTCGATCCGCACCGTCAGGCCGTCGGGCCCGGTCGCGCACTCGTAGCTGGTGAGCGCGTAGCGGCCCTGGCGGTAGCCGAGCGAGCGCCCGTCGTCCTCGTAGAGCTCGAAGTGTGAGGAGGCGCCCGTCTGCGCAGGGGGAAAGATGCGGAGCGTGATCTCGTCGAGCGGCCGCTCCCCGGTGTGCTGCACCAGCGGCCTCAGGGGCAGGATGGCGCCGGCCCGAGCCAGGAGCGGGAGCCGCTCGAGCGGCGCGTCGACCGTGATGCCGCCGGGCCCCTCGTGCCGCGCCCCGCTCCAGAAGTCGTACCAGACGCCGGCCGGCAGGTAGACGGGCCACGTGGTCGCGCCCTCGCGGGTCACCGGCGCGACGAGGATGTCGTCACCCCAGAGGAACTGGTGGCCGAGCTGCCAGACCCGCGGGTCGTCGGGATAGTTCAGCACCAGCGGGCGCATCAGGGGCAGCCCCTCCGTGTGGGCCTGCCAGGCGAGCGAATAGGTGTAGGGCAGCAGGCGGTACCGCAGCTCGGCGAAC
>Ga0207665_10000766_pt1 | contig 21646 bp, 21 predicted proteins | sample LARL112metaG_FD_184351 | JGI IMG/M metagenome (GOLD analysis project Ga0207665, IMG submission 184351) | Corn, switchgrass and miscanthus rhizosphere microbial communities from Kellogg Biological Station, Michigan, USA - LAR L11-2 metaG... | ecosystem: Host-associated > Plants > Roots >...
GCGATCAGTTCTTCTTCCGCGAGGTCAAGCCGTGGCCGTCCTACACCTACGAGGTCCAGCGCGGCGAGTTCGACCAGATCCTGCTCGACCACGCGGCCCGGCAGCCGAACGTGACCCTGCTGCAGCCCGCCACCGTCGAGCGTGTGGCCTTCGACGCCGAGGGCGCGACCGTCACCGTCGCGGAGGCGGCCGGCTCGCGGGAGATCCGCGCCCGCTTCCTGGTCGACGCGAGCGGGCGCGACGCCTTCATCGCGAGCCGGCACGGGCGGCGCCGCCCCATCGAGGGGCTCGGCAAGGTGGCGCTGTTCGCCCACTTCCAGGGCGGCAAGCGCTGGCCCGGGAAGGAGGCGGGCAACATCCGCATCTTCACCTTCGAGCCGGGCTGGTTCTGGTACATCCCGTTCCACAACGGCACCAGCAGCGTGGGCTGCGTGCTCCACGCGCGGACGGTGAACGGGCGGGAGGGCAACCTGGAGCAGCTCTACGAATCGCTGATCGGGCGCTGCCACGGGCTGGTCGACGCCCTCGACGGCGCCCCCCGCATCACCCCGGTGCACAGCGCGGCCAACTTCTCCTACCAGACCGAGCCGGCGGTGGGCGACCGCTACGTGTGCGTGGGCGACGCGATCGCGTTCCTGGACCCGATCTTCTCCTCGGGCGTCTACCTCGCCACCCAGTCCGCCGAGCTCTCCTCCGTCGAGATCCTGAAGGCGTTCCGCGAGAACCGCTTCGAGGCGCGGCGCTTCCGCGGCTACCAGAAGGCGATCCGTCGGGGCATGCAGCCGTTCCAGCGCTTCATCCGGAACTTCTACGACCCGTCGTTCACCGAGATGTTCCTCAAGCCGCGCGAGTACGCGGGCATGGTGGACGGGGTCACCGGGGTGCTGGCCGGCGGCGCCTTCCTCCGCATGTCCCTCCGCATGCGGTTGTCGCTCGAGGTCTTCTTCACCATCGTGCGCATCAACCGCTGGGTGCGCCGCCGCCGGGGCCTCACCACCGAATCCCGCTACAAATGGTAGGGATCGCCCGCTTCCTGCCCAAGAACTACCTCTTCACGATCCTGGGCATCGCGGTGGGCGTGGCGGGCCTGGTCGCCCTCGGCGCGATGGCCGAGCGCATCACCCGCTTCATCGACGGCGGTGACCGCTTCGTGCTCGGGCAGATCTCGGTGGCGGGCGAGGGCATGGGGATGGGCACCGGCTTCACCGCGGGCGGTCTGCTCCGCGCGGCCAAGATCGAGCAGATCGCGCGGGTGCCGGGCGTGGCCGCGGTGCAGGCGCAGGTGATGCTGCCGCTCAACCCCACCACGTCGCAGTTCCTCACCCTCACCCAGGAGCTGATCCTGGGCGTGGATCTCGCCGTGCCGATGTCGAACCGCGAGTTCCGCGAGCTGCCGGTGCGGAACGGCCGCTTCCTCCGCGCCGGCGACCGGGGCGTGGCGGTGGTGGGGGCGGACTTCGCGGCGGCACGCAAGCTCGCGGTGGGCGGCCGGCTCGAGCTGGCCGCCGGGCGCGCCTTCGAGGTGGTCGGCGTCCTCGACAAGACCCTCACCGCTCCCGACCGCTTCGCGATCGTGCCCCAGGACGACGCGCGCGATCTCTGGCTGCGGCGCGACCCGCTGCTGGTGCAGGTCTTCGCGGGCGGCGCGGGCGGCATGGCCCGCCGCGATCTCAACACCGGGGCCGCGGTGGCGTGGGCCGACGGGGTGGATCCCGACGATCTCGCGCGGCGCATCCAGGCCAGCGTGCCCGGCGTGAACGTCACGATCCCGGGCGAGCTGAGCCGACTCCTCCGCCAGTCGACCGCGTTCTTCTCCGCGCTGCTCTTCGGCATCGGGGTGCTGGGCCTCGTGATCGGCGGCCTGTCGCTCTCCAACACCGTGACCGCGGCGGTCTTCGAGCGCATCCGCGACTTCGGCATCAAGCGCGCGCTCGGCGCCACCGATCTCCAGCTCCTGCGCGAGATCCTGGGCGAGGCCCTCGCGGTCTCGGTCTCGGGCGGCGCGCTCGGGGTGGCCCTGGCCCTCGCCATCGGCACGCTGGTGGACGCGCGCGTGCTGCGCGACGGCCAGCAGCTCTTCCTCTTCTCCGCCCGTCTCCTGGCCTTCGCGATCGCGTTCTCGGTGATCCTGGGCGGTCTGGCCGCCACCTACGCGACCCTGCGGATCGTGCGGCTGTCGCCCGCCGAGGCCATCCGGCGGGGGACCTGAGCGCGGCCGCGATGCTCGTGCGGGCGATCGGCCTCGGCAAGACCTTCCGCGGCCCCGACGGTGGGCCGATCCCGGTCCTCGACGGCGTCGACGTCGAGATGAAGCCGGGCGAGTTCGTGGCGGTGGCCGGGCCGTCCGGCTCGGGCAAGTCGACCCTGCTCAACCTGCTCGGGCTGCTGGAGGCGGCGGACCGCGGCGAGATCTGGCTCGACGACGTGTGCGTGAGCCGACTCTCGCGCCGCGCCCAGTGCCCGGTGCGCGGCCGCTCGATCGGCTACGTCTTCCAGTCGTTCCTCCTGATCGCCGGCCTCACCGCGCTCGAGAACGTGCTGCTGGCCGCGCGCTACGTGGGGCGCGCGCGGAGCGAGGCGCTGCCCGCGGCCCGCGCCCTGATGGAGCGGCTCGGGGTCGCGCACCGGAGCGGCCACTACCCGTCCCAGCTCTCGGGCGGGGAGCAGCAGCGGATCGCCTACTGTCGCGCGGTGCTCAACGACCCGCCCCTGGTGCTGGCCGACGAGCCGACCGGCAACCTCGACGAGGGCCACGCGAGCGTGATCCTCGCCGAGCTGCGCGGCCTCTGCCGCGACCGTGGAGCTTCGGTGCTCCTGGTCACTCACCGGGCCGACGCGGCCGCCCTCGCGGACCGCACCCTGCGGCTGCGCGCGGGGCGGCTCGAGTCCGGGGGAGGCCACCCCCACTAGTGGGGCCGCTCCGCGACGCCGGTGTCGCCGTCGTGTCCATGGTGGTCCTCGCCGCCGCGCTCCTGGTGCCGGGGCTGGGTCGCGCCCCGCTCGACGATCCCGGCGAGGGCCAGCACGCTGAGATCGCCCGCGAGATGCTGGGCGGGAGCTGGATCACGCCGCACCTGAACGGGGTGCGCTACTTCGACAAGCCGCCGCTGCTCTACTGGCTGACCGCGCTGTCGTTCCGGCAGTGGGGGCTCACCGAGCACGCGGCGCGGCTGGCGCCGCTCCTGGGCGCGCTGCTGGCGGTGGCTGCCACCACGCTGCTCGGCGTGCGCCTCCTGGGACCCGGGGGTGGCGTCCTCGCCGGCGCGGCGCTGCTCTCCTGCGCGCTCTTCGCCGCGTACGCGCGCTACCTGCGGCCCGAGACGCTGTTCGTGGCCGCGATCCAGTGGGGGTTTACCGGGTTGCTGTGGGCGCGGTCCTCGGCGGCGGACCGGCCCCGGTCGGGCGCGGCGGTGCTGGGGTGCGTGGCGCTGGGGGTGGCGGCGCTCGCGAAGGACCCGCTCGGGCTGGTGGGGCCGCTGGCCGCGGTGGCGATCGCGCTCTGGCTGGCCGGGCGGCTGCGACCCGTCGCGTGGTGGCTGCCCGTGGCCGGGGTCGTGCTGATGCTCGGGATCGGGGTCGGCTGGTACGCGATGGTGACGGTGCGCGAGCCCTCGTTCCTCTGGTACACGGTGGTGGACAACCACGTGCTGAACGTGGCGCGGATGCGCGCCTTCCCCGACGAGGACGTGCCGCTCTCGGCGCTGGAGTTCCTCACCGCGGCCGGCTTCGGCGCCGCTCCGTGGATCGTGGCCGCGGCGGTGACGGTGGTCGCGCTCGCTCGGCGACGCGCGTGGCGCGATCCGGCCGAGGTATCGTGGGTCGCGCTCGCGATCTGGGCGGTGGGCGTGCTCGCGATCTTCACGCTCTCGCCGTTCAAGCTGCCGCACTACGGCCTGCCCGCGTATCCCGCCGTCGCGCTCCTGGCCGCACGGGCGTGGCACGACGCGGGCGCCCGCCCGCGCGGGCTGATCGCGGCGCACCTCGTGCTGTTCCTCCTGCTGGGCGTGGGGCTCGCGTGGGGAGGCGCGAGCGACGGGCGCGCGTTCCTCACGGGCGTCTTCGGGGTGACCGACGTCTACTCGCGGAAGGAGGCGGCGTGGGGCCAGCCCTCGCCCTATCCGCCGTGGTCGGCGATCCAGCCGCTCCTCGTTCGCGCCTCGATCGTCTTCCTCGCCGGCGCCGCCGCGCTCGCGGTGGCCTTCGCGCGGCGCTCCGCGCGTTTCGCGGCGGCGGCGGTCGGCGTGGTCATGCTGCTGCTGGTCCCGGTGGTCGGCGACGGCCTCGCCGCGACCTCCACCGCGCGCGCGGTGGCCGGGATGGCGGCGGAGATCCGCACCCGGCTCGCCCCGGGCGACGTGCTGGTGCTAGAGGGGCCGATCGAGAACGCGGGCGCGGTGGAGTTCTACTCCGGCCACCGGCCCGGCCTGCTCGACGCGCGCCGCAGCATCCTCGGGGTCGGCGCCACCTTCGCGGACGCCGCGCCCGTCTTCTGGAGCGAGGCGCGCTTCCTCGCGGCGTGGAGCTCCCCGCGGCCGCCGTACCTGCTGACGACCCGGGTGCCCGCGCAGAGCATCGCGGCCCAGCTGCCGTCCGGCAGCGTCGGGCTGCTCGCGGTCCAGAACGGGCGGTGGCTCTACGGCCACGCCCCGGCCGCCCGCTGATGCTGACCCAGCTGATCATCCACTTCTCGTACGCGGGCGTCTTCCTGATCCTTCTCGCCACCGGGTTCGGGGTGCCGATCCCGGAGGAATTGCCGATCGCCATCGCGGCCATGATGGCGCGCTGGGAGCTCATGCACTGGTGGGGCGCGCTGCTCTCGTGCCTGGGCGGCGTGCTCGCGGGCGACATGCTGCTCTACGGGCTCGGCCGGCACTTCGGGCGGCGCATCCTGAACTGGCCGACCGCGCGCCGCATCCTCACCCCCGAGCGCGAGAAGCGGGTCATGGAGGCCTACTACCGCCACGGGCTCAAGTTCGTGGTGATGGCCCGCCTCATCATGGGCCTGCGCGCGGCCGCGTTCCTCACCGCCGGCCTCGTGCGCGTGCCGTTTCTCCGCTTCCTGCTGGTGGACGTGGCCGCGGTCCTGCTGAGCGTGCCGATCTCCTTCGGGGTCGCCTACGTGCTGGCGGACTCGCTCGCGATGGCCCTGGCCCGCGTGCGGGAGCTACAGCTCTGGGTCGCGGGCGCTGCGCTCCTCGTCGCGGCGGGGTGGGGGCTCGTGCTGTGGCGTCGTCATCGCCGGACGCGTGGCTAGGGCGGCCGTGCCCGCGGGGGGCCGTGTGGTATCGTGAGCGCAACGTGACCGAAAGCTATCTGCGCACGCTGTTCCTGCACCCGCCCGCCGCGGCGGGGTTCGACGGGGGCGCGGGCTCCCGCTACCAGGCCCGGCGGGAGATCCGCTCGTTCTGGTATCCCACCTGGCTGGCCCAGCCCGCCGCCCTGGTGCCGGGCTCCCGCCTGGTGGACGCCCCGCCCGACGGGCTCACCCTGGACGACGTGCTGCCGCTCGCGCGCGGCTACGACCTCTGCGTGATGCACACCAGCACGCCCTCCTTCGGCTCCGACGTGCGGGTGGCCGAGGCCCTGAAGGCCGAGAATCCCGACCTGATCATCGGGCTGGTGGGCGCGGCGGTGGCGGTCGCCCCCGAGGCCTCCCTGCGGGCGAGCCGGGCGCTCACCTTCGTGGCCCGCAACGAGTTCGACTTCACGATCCAGGAGGTGGCGCAGGGCCGGCCGCTGTCGCGGATCGCCGGACTCTCGTACCGGGTCAACGGCCACGTCGAGCACACGCCGGAGCGGCCGACGCTCGAGAACATGGACGCGCTGCCGTTCGTGACCCCGGTCTACAAGCGCGACCTCACCGTCGAGCACTACGCGATCGGCTACCTCCAGCACCCGTACGTCTCGCTCTACACCGGGCGGGGCTGCCGCTCCAAGTGCACCTTCTGCCTCTGGCCGCAGACGGTGGGCGGGCAGCGCTACCGCACCCGCAGCCCCGAGCACGTGGCCGAGGAGATGGCGCTGGCCGCCTCCCTCTTCCCGCAGGTGCGCGAGTTCTTCTTCGACGACGACACCTTCACCGACGACCTGCCGCGCGCGGAGGCGATCGCGCGCCGCCTCGGGCGCCTCGGCATCACCTGGTCGGTGAACGCCAAGGCCAACGTGCCCTACGCGACGCTCAAGGTCCTCAAGGACAACGGGCTCCGCCTCCTGCTGGTCGGCTACGAGTCGGGCAACCAGGCGATCCTGAACAACGTGAAGAAGGGCGTGCGGCTCGACGTGGCGCGGCGGTTCACCCGGGACGCGAAGTCGCTCGGCATCGCGATCCACGGCACCTTCATCCTCGGGCTGCCCGGCGAGACGCGGGAGACCATCGCGGAGACCATCCGCTTCGCGGCCGAGATCGACCCGGACACCATCCAGGTCTCGCTCGCCGCGCCCTACCCGGGCACCGCCCTCTACGAGGAGGCGCAGCGCAACGGCTGGCTCGAGACCGCGGAGCTGGTGGACGGCGCGGGGGTGCAGGTGAGCGTGATCGGCTACCCGCACCTCTCGCGGCCGGAGATCTTCCGCTCGGTGGATCAGTTCTACCGCCGCTTCTACTTCCGCCCGCGCAAGATGCTCTCGCTCGCCTCCGAGATGGTCCGCGACCGGCACGTGATGAAGCGGCGCCTCGCGGAGGGAAGGGACTTCCTGCGCTTCCTGCGCAGCCACCGGGTCCCGGCGCCCTGACATGAAGGCGCTCGTCATCGACACCATCGCCCCCGAGGGCATCGCCTACCTGGCCGAGCGCGGCTTCCAGGTGGACCAGGTCTCGAGCACGCTCGACCGCGAGGCGCTCCACGCGCGGCTCGGGGAGTACGAGGCCATCGTGACGCGCTCGTCCACCACGGTGACCGCCGAGTTCCTCGCGCGGGCCCGTCGGCTGCGCATCCTGGGCCGCGCCGGCGTCGGGGTCGACAACATCGACGTGGACGCCTGCTCCCGCCAGGGGGTGGTGGTGGTCAACGCGCCCTACGGCAACGTGGTCTCGGCCGCCGAGCACACCGTGGGCATGCTGCTGGCCCTCGTGCGCAAGATCCCGAGCGCCCACGAGGCGCTCAAGCGGCTCGAGTGGGATCGCGGCATCTACGGCTCCGAGCTCTTCCGGAAGACCGCGGGGGTGCTGGGGCTCGGCAAGGTCGGCTCGCGGGTGGCCGCGCGCCTGCGCGCCTTCGACATGGAGGTCCTCGTGTACGACCCCTTCATCCCGGAGAGCCGGGCCCGCGACCTCGGGGTGCGGCTCACCGATCTGCAGACGGTGCTGAGCCGGGCCGACATCCTCACCGTGCACGTGCCGCTGACCGACGAGACCGAGAACATGATCGGGGCGCGCGAGCTCGGGGCCATGAAGCCGGGAGTGCGCGTCGTCAACTGCGCCCGCGGCGGCATCGTCAGCGAGGCCGACCTGCTGGCCGCCCTGGATTCCGGCCACGTGGCCGGGGCTGCGGTCGACGTGTGGAGCGAGGAGCCGCCCCAGTCGCCCGTGCTGAAGCGCCTGATCCAGCACCCGCGGGTCGTGGTCACCCCGCACCTGGGCGCCAACACCCAGGAGGCCCAGGTCAACGTGGCGGTGGACGTGGCGCGCCAGCTGGTGGCCTTCCGCGACGGCGAGCTGGTCGAGCACGCGGTGAACATCCCGGTGGCCGATCGCGAGACCCTGACCGAGCAGCGCCCGTTCTTGCAGCTGGCCGAGCTCCTGGACCGCTTCTGCCAGCAGCTCGAGCCCGACAACGTCGAGCGGGTGGAGATCGAGGTGGCCGGCCACATGGCGCGGTGGGATCCCGAGCTGATGGGCCGCGCGGTGCTGAAGGGGCTGCTCGAGGGCGTGACCGTGCAGGCGGTGAACCTGGTCAACGCGCACCTGATCGCGCGGGAGCGGGGCTTGACGCTCGAGGTGCGCACCGACCCGGAGCCCGCCTCCGGCTACACCAACCTGGTGACGGTGACGACCCAGGCCGGGTCCGGCCGGAAGATCATCGCGGGGACGGTCTTCGACGGAGTGCCCCGGATCGTGCGGCTGCGCGACCTGCACGTCGAGTTCGTGCCCGAGGGCCACATCCTGGTGCTGGCCTACGAGGACCGGCCGGGCATGGTGGGGCGGATCGGCTCGATCCTGGGCCGCCACAACGTGAACATCGCCTCGATGCACGTGGGCCGGCGCACCCGCCGGGGCCGGGCCATCGTGGTGCTGCTGCTCGACGACGACGTGCCCGCCGAGGTGCTGGAAGAGGTGAGCAAGAGCGTCGAGGCCGACTTCGCGCGGGTGATCCGGCTGTGAGCGCGCCCCGCCGTCGTCGCGGCGAGACCCCGGTCGGCGTCTTCGAGACCCGGCCCTGGGGCGGGTTCCAGACCGTGGAGGAGGGGCGCGGCTACAAGGTCAAGCGGCTCTTCGTCCGCCCCGGGCAGCGGCTCAGCCTGCAGCGCCACCGGTTCCGCGCCGAACACTGGGTGGTCGTCGCCGGCTCGCCGCGGGTGATCATCTCGGGCCGCCCGAAGCGCCTCAAGCCCCGCGGGGCGGTCGACGTGCCGCGCGGAGCCTGGCACCGCATCGAGAACCCGGGCCGTGTGCCGGCCGTGCTCATCGAGGTCCAGCACGGACCCTACCTCGGCGAGGACGACATCATCCGCCGCCACGACGACTACGGCCGCGCCGGCACCACGACCGCCAAAGCAAAGGCCAGCAGGAAACGATAGACCGCCGCGAGTGTCCGCCCAGCTCCGGTAGCGCGTCCGCGGACCCGCAGTGGCTTGGCGAGGTACAGCCGAAGGCGAGCCGAGCGGATAAGGGTGGCTTGGCGAGGCGCAGCCGAAGGCGAGCCGAGCGGATAGATAAAGAAGCTAACGGCAGCAGCCCACAACGGGTAGCCCCGACCCGACCAACCCCCCACCCACCCCCCAAGACAAGGAGCCACGCCATGCCCATCAACTCCCGCTATCTCTTCAGCGCCGCCATGGACGTCGATCCGGCCCAGGAGCGCCTCTTCAACGAGGTCTACGACCGCGAGCACGTGCCGAGCCTGCTGACCGTGCCGGGTGTGGTGGCGGTGTCCCGCTACGAGCTGCAGCCGCTCACCATGAGCATCGGCGGGCAGCTCAAGACGATCGTCATCGACCACGCGCCAAAGTATGGCGCGCTCTACGAGATCGAGAGCCCAGAGGTGCTGATCAGCGAGGCGTGGGCCAAGGCGGTGGAGCAGGGGCGGTGGCCGGCCCAGGTGCGCCCGCACACCCGCAACCGCCAGCACACGCTCTACCGCCGCATCCCCTGATCGGGGCCCGGCGGCCCGAGCTCAGCGCATCCAGCTCGAGACGTTCGCGTAGAGGGCGAAGAGCCCGAGGTACTCGTGGAGCACCGCCTCGCTGCAGCGGCGGCGGCGCCACCAGCCATCCTCGCTCGAGCACTCGTCCTGGGCCACCGCGATCCCGGCCTCGACCGCTCCGGCTGCCGTCCGGCGCCAGATGAGCCGCACCCGGCGGGCGTGGAAGGGGCTGGTCACCAGGGTGACCCGGTGCCAGCCGCGGGCCTTCGCGGCGGCCGCCACCTGGCGCAGCTCGGTCTCGGTGATCTCCACCGGCTGATCCAGGGTGAGGATGGCGTCCCGGGGCACCCCCAGCCGCTCGAGCACGCGCACCGACTCGCCCTGGAAGTCGAGAGGCCGGATGCCCATGTCGATCAGGATCTGGACCCGCTTCGGTACGAATTGACGCGAGACCAGCACCCGCGGCGCCGCGCCCGACTGGAAGAGCGCGGCGGCTCGCGCCTCGCGGCCGGGGGTGCCGCCCGCCACCACCACGAGCGCGTCGGCCGGCGCGCCGGGGTCCTCCACCACGAGCACGTGCCCGGCGGCGCGGAGCAGGGGGCGGTGCGCGAGGGCCAGCGCCGCGATCAGCGCGAGCAGCACCACGAGCGCGACCAAAAACTTTGGTGGCCGACCCCACGGGCGGTACGATCTTCGCCAGGAGGTACTACCCATGCGACGGTTTCTCGCTCTCTCGGTGACGGTGCTCGCTCTCACAGCGTGCGCGTCGACCCCGCCCAAGGTTCAGCGCAGCGAGTTCGAGGACATTCCGGTCCCGAAGGGACTCGCGGTCGATCTGAACCGCTCCACCATCATCGAGTCGCCGACGGTGAAGGCGGCCCGCATCTTCTACAAGGGCCGCATCGAGCCGGACAGCCTGTCGGTGGCGTTCCGCACCACGCTCGAGGCCAACGGGTGGAAGCATCTCTCGTCGACGACCGCGTCGGACAAGGGCACCACCCAGGTCTACGAGAAGCAGGGCAGCTCGCTCCAGGTGCTGATCTACGAGAGCTGGTACTACACCTGGGTGGAGATGTCGGCCACGCGGATGGTCGGCACGGCGTCGGCCGCGCTCAGGTAGCCCCGAGCGACGCGACACGGCGGCGCCCCTAGGGGCGCCGCCAGCGCCGTCCGCTCCGCTCGATGAGGGTGTCGGCCTCGGCCGGGCCCCAGGTGCCGGCCTCGTAGTTGGGGAACTTCCGCGGATCGCCCGCGGCCCAGCCCGAGAGCACCGGCTGCAGCAGCTCCCAGGCCATCATCACCCAGTCGCCGCGCGCGTAGAGCGTGGCGTCGCCCTTCATGGCGTCCAGCAGCAGGCGCTCGTACGCCTCCGGCGGCTCGCCCCCGAAGGCCTGCCCGTAGTCGAACTCCATCTCCACCGGCTTGATCCGGAGATCCTGGCCGGGCAGCTTGGCCCCGAACGAGAGCGACATGCCCTCGTCGGGCTGGATGCGAAGCACGAGGCGGTTGGGCTCGGTGAGGATCTCCGGGTTGCGGCGGAAGACCAGGTGCGGGGTCTGCTTGAACTGCACCGCGATCTCGCTCGCCCGCTTGGGCATGCGCTTGCCGGTGCGCAGGTAGAACGGCACGCCGGCCCAGCGCCAGTTCTCGATCTCGAGCCGGAGGGCCGCGAAGGTCTCGGTGATCGACTCCGACGACACGCCCTTCTCCTCGCGGTAACCGGGGACGCGCTGGCCGTTCACGAAGCCGGGGCCGTACTGGCCCCGCACCGCCAGGCGGTCCACCTCGTCCGCCGCGATGGGGCGGATGGCGCGCATCACCTTGGTCTTCTCGTCGCGCACCGGATCGGCGTCGAAGGTGACTGGCGGCTCCATCGCCACCAGGCAGAGGAGCTGCAGGATGTGGTTCTGGATCATGTCGCGGAGCGCGCCCGACTCCTCGTAGTAGGCGCCGCGGCCCTCGACCCCGATGGCCTCGCCCACCGTGATCTGGACGTGATCGACGTGGTTGCGGTTCCAGAGCGGCTCGAAGATGCCGTTGGCCCAGCGGAACACCAGGATGTTCTGAACCGTCTCCTTGCCGAGGTAGTGATCGATCCGGTAGACCTGGTCCTCGCTGAAGACGCCCGCCACCACCTGGTTGAGCGCGCCCGCGGAGGCGAGGTCGCGGCCGAACGGCTTCTCGATGATGATGCGCACCCAGCCCCCGGTGCCCTCCGTGGGTCGATTGAGCCCCGCCTCGCCCAGGCGGGTCACCAGGTGCGGGTACACCGACGGCGGCGTCGACACGTAGAAGAGGCGGTTGGCCCCGGTGCCGCGCTCCTGCTCGACCTGCCTGAGGTAGGTGGTGAGGCCGGGATACATCGCGCCGTCGGCGGGATCGCCCGCGTAGTAGAACAGCGCCTGGGCGAAGCGATCCCACACGCGGGTCGATGGCGGCTGCACGCGCGCGAAGTCGCTGATCGCCTCGCGCATGCGGGCCCGGAACTGCTCGTTGGTCATCTCGGAGCGTGCGACCCCGACCACCGCGAACGGCTCGGGGAGCACCCGGCTCTGGAACATGGACCAGAGCGCGGGGAGAAGCTTGCGCCGGGTGAGGTCGCCCGAGGCGCCGAAGATAACGAGAGTGCAGGATTCGTCGGTCGTGGTGGCGGTCATGCGGTTATAGCCTCTTGGCCAGTCCCTGGACCATCTGCAGCAGCTGCTGCAGGCCCTGCGACTGCTTGCCGTTCAGATGGAGCCGGATGACCCGGCGCGCCGCGTCGCGCAGACTCTGGAGATCGCCCAACGCCTGGGCGGCCTTCAAGGTGGAGAACCCGTAGCCCGAGCCCGGGATGGCGAGATCCTCGCGATCGTCCCCGGTCACCTGGATGAAGAGGCCGCTGGTGGGGCCGCCCTTGTGCATTTGGCCGGTCGAGTGCAGGCAGCTCGGGCCCCAGCCCACCGTGGTCGCGATGCGCAGGCGGTCGCGCAGGGCCACCCGGATCTCCTGCAGCGTTCGCCAGGCCTCCGCGTTCGGGGTGAGGTAGGCCTGGATCGCGAGGTAGTCGCCCGGGGCGGCCATCGCCACGTGGGCCGCGAGGCCGCGGCTCACCGAGCCGGGCTTCTTGTTCGACTTGGTCATGAGCACGATGCCGTCTTCCTCGACGTCCGACGGCCACTCGGGGAGGCGGTGGGAGCGGCGCCACTCGGTGAGGAGCGTCGCGGTGTTCTCCTTGGCGCGCACCACGTCGGGCTCGTCGAAGGGATTGACGCCCAAGACCGCGCCCGCGGTGGCCGCGGCCAGCTCCCAGCGGAAGAACTCGGCGCCCAGATCCATGGGGTCCTTCAGGACGAGGCGCAGCACCGGGTGTCCCGCGTCGGCGAGCTTGGCGAGCGCCTTGTCGTGCGAGTCGTCGCCCTCGAGGACGAGGGCCACGAAGACCCGGTCGTCGCCGTAAACGGTGGGGGCGCCGAGCGGCTCGTCGACCACCGGCACGATCCCGGTTCCGTCCTTGCCGAGCGACTCGGCGAGGAGCTGCTCGATCCAGGGCCCGAAAGAGCGGATCTTCTCGGAGAACACGAGGGTGGCCTTGTCGCGCCCGGCGCGGGCCAGGCCGGCCAGCACCGCGCCGAGCTGCACCGCGGGATTGCCCCGCACCCCGACCTCGTTGCCGCACGTCTCCACCATGTTGTGGGCCCGCTCGAGCAGGATCTTGATGTCGACCCCGATCATCGCGGCGGGCACCAGTCCGAAGAACGACAGGGCGGAGAAGCGCCCGCCGATCGACGCGGGGTTGAGGAAGGTGCGGCGGAAGCCGGTCTCGGTGGCGAGCTTGTCGAGCGGCCGGCCCGGATCGGTGACCGCCACGAACTGCATGCCCGGCCGCGGCGAGGAGGCGGCCTCGACCTGACCGCGGAAGTAGGCATAGGCGGCCATGGTCTCGCTGGTGGTGCCCGACTTGCTCGAGACCACGAAGAGCGCGCGGCTCAGGTTCACCCCGTCGGCCACTTGCTTGACCGCGCCCGGATCGGTGGAGTCGAGCACGAGCATGTCCGGGAAGCCCATCTTCGAGCCGAAGGTCTCGTTGAAGACCGCGCCGGTCGACGACGAGCCGCCCATGCCGAGCAGGACCACGTGGGAGTACTGCAGCCGCCGCACCTCGTCGGCGAACCCGCGGATGTCCTCCGAGTGGCCGCGCATGATGGTGGGCGAGGTGAGCCAGCCGAGCCGGTTCCGCACCGTGGCCGCGTCACCCTTCCAGAGGGTGGCGTCCTTCACCCAGAGGCGGTCGAGGAAATCGTGCGACTCGAGGAAGCGCAGCGTCTCCTCCACCGCGGGCAGCTTGAGCGGGTCCGGCAGCACCGGCGGCGGGTTGACCACCGCGGGCGGGGGAGCCGGACGCTCGGGCGACGCCGCGCGGGGATGGGTCGCGGCCGCGGCCTCGCGCCGCGCCGCGGGCTTGGCCGCTGCCTTCGACACGGCGGGCTTGGCCGGCGGCTTCACGTCGGTGGCGCCGGTCGCTCCCGGCTTGATCGGGGCCTTGTCGGCCCCCAGCAGCCCGGCCTCGAGCTGACCGATCTTGGTCACCTGTCGGGCCTGCTGCTCGCTCGGCTCGTACTGCGTGGCGATGAACACCTGGGCGATCTCGATCGCGTCCTTGGCGTCGAGGCCGGGCGCGGCCAGGCAGAGGACGTTGGCGTCGGCCTCCTCGCGGCTCGTCCGCGCCGCCGCCACGTCGGGGCAGAGCGCGGCGCGGATGCCCCGCATCTTGTTGGCCGCGATCACCCCGCCGGCGCCGCTGCCACAGAGCAGCAGGCTCGCGTCCACGAACCCCCGGAGGACGGCCTGCCCGACTGCCCGGGCATAGTCCGGGTAGTCCACGGGATCGGTGGAGAAGGTGCCGAGGTCGAGGACGTCGTGTCCCTCGGCCTCCAGGGCGGCTACCAGGGGCTCCTTGAGCGGAAAGCCGGTGTCGTCGCAGCCGATTGCAATTCGCATGGTTGCCGCGAGCCCTATTCTCTCAGGAGTCCCTATACCCGACAATGTTGTCGTAGAGGCGTGACTGGCGGGTCCGGGCCGCCCGGTACCGGGCATGTCGCACGGCGTCGGGCCCGAGGACGAGCGCCGGCGCCGGGGCGGGAGGAAGGGGCTGCCCCAGGGCCTCCAGGACCAGCAGCGCGGCACCGCGGGTCGAGGCTTCCGAGTCGCGACCGAGCGCGATCGGGACCCCCAGGGCGTCGGTGATGATCTGGGCCCACGCCCGGGAGTGGCCGAGCGCGCCGCCCGAGCCGGCCACCACGTGGTCGGCAGCGGCGAGCGGGCGCAGGCGGTCGTAGATCTCGGCCAGGCGGAAGGCCACCGCCTCGAGCAGGGCGCGCGTGATCTCGGCCGCGCCGGTGGCGAGCGAGAGGCCCGCCACCGCGGCGCGGGCCTCCGGCCGCCAGCCCGGGCTGCGCTCACCCGCGAAGAACGGCAGCGCGGTCAGGCCGTGGCCGTCGGGCGACACCGCGACGATGGCCCGCTCGAGCGCCGCCTCCTCCGCGGGCAGGGCGAGCACCTTGCGACACCACGCCAGCACGTTGCCGCCCTCCGAGGTCGCGCCGCCCACCAGCGCGCGCCTCGTGTCGATCCGGTAGCGCCAGAGCCCCCACGGGGTGGGGCGGTGCGGGCCGATCGGCTCCGGCAACACGAGGCGCAGGGCGGCGGAGGTGCCGACGTTGAGCGCGATCCGCCCCGGGCCCCCGCAGTCCGAGCCCACGTTGGAGCACGCGCCGTCGCCGTACGCGGGATACCACGGCACCCGCGCGAGCGCGGGCCAGCGGGCGGCCCACGACCCGTGCAGGCCCGGCACCGCGGCGTCGTCGATGGGCGGGAGCGCCCGCGCGGTGATCCCGGCGGCGTCGAGCACCGCCTCGTCCCACCCGCCGCGCGTCTGGTCCAGCAGCCCGGTGCCGGAGGCCATGGACAGGCTCGCGCTCATGACGCCGGTGAGCTGGGCCTGCAGGTACTCGCCGAAGCCGCACCAGGTGGCGGCGCGCGCGAAGACCTCGGGCCGCTCGTGCCGCAGCCAGCGGAGCTTGGCCGGGAAGAACGCGGAGTGCAGCGGAGCGCCGGTACGCGCGTGGATCGCGCGCTCGTCGTGCGCCGCCCGCAGCTCGCGCGCGGCGGCCGCGCTGCGGGTGTCGGCCCACGTGAGGACCGGGGTGAGCGGCCGCCCGTCGGGGTCGAGCGCGAGCAGGCTGTGCCAGAAGACCGAGACGCCCACCGCCGCGATGTCGCCCGCGCGAGCGCCCGCGCCGGCCAGGCAGCGACCGAGCGCGCTCGCGACCGCGTCCACCAGCCGGCCCGCGTCCAGCTCGACCCCGCCGTCGGCGGTGGTGACCGGCTCGTAGGCGACGTGGCCCTCCGCGCCCTCCTCCGGCTGTCCGCTCGCGTCGAAGACGCGCGCCCGCGCGGAGCTGGTCCCGACGTCGAGCGCCACGACGCGCATGTGCGGTAGTATACGGGCCTATGGAGGCGAGCCCGGAGCGCGGGGCGGAGCCGGAGTGGGAGATGCTGACCCTCCGCGGACTGGCCATGACCGACGAGACCGCCTCCGAGTTCACCGGTACGCTCGTGATCCACCGGCGGGGCAGTCCCGAGCCGGTCGAGAGCGTGAGCGTCCGCATCAAGCGCAGCATGCTCGAGGAGATGGCCGGGGCGGTGCAGCGCGTCCTGGCCCGCTCCACGCCGTTCACTCGCTGAGCGCAGGAGACCCGAGACCATGTCCCTCATCACGGTGCTGAGCCCGGTGGCCGAGCTCCGGACGGCGACCACCGCGATCCCGCGGCTGCCCGCCGACCTCCGCGGCCTCACGGTGGGCTTCCTCGACAACACCAAGCACAACTTCGACCGCCTGGTCGAAGGCATCGGCGAGACCCTCAAGCAGCACCACGGCGTCGAGCGGGTGGTGATCCGCCGCAAGGCCAACGCGGCCACCGGGGCCGCCCACGAGATCATCGAGGCCCTCGCCAAGGAGTGCGATCTCGTCTTCGCGGGCTCCGCGGACTGAGGCTCCTGCACGTCGTGGAGTCTCCACGACTCGCTGGAGCTGGCCCGGGCGGGAACCCCCGCCGGACTGATCACCACTACCGTCTTCCAGCGCCTGGCGCTGGGTGAGATGGCCGCGCTGGGGGCGACCGGCCTTCCGCTGCTCGTGATCCAGCATCCGCTCGGGGGCGAGGCCCCCGAGGGCGTGAGCCGGCGGGTGGTCCAGGCGGTGGAGCAGATCGGGGCCATGCTCGGGGGGCATTGAGATCGCGGTGAGCGAGACTCTCGACGTCACCCTGACCCTGCCGGAAGAGGACGTCTACGCGGAGTTCTGCAAGCGGGAGTGGTGCGACGGCCTGCCGTTCGTGCCGCCGACCCCCGAGCGCGTGCGCGCGATGCTGGCCGGCGCGCGCACCAAGCCCGCCGAGTCGCTCGGGGTCATGCCGCCGCTCTGGCGGGAGTGTACGGTCGAGAAGCTGGCGGTGAACGCGGTGATGGCGGGCTGCGAGCCCGCCTACTTTCCGGTGGTGGTCGCGGCGGTGCAGTGCATGCTGGATCCCGCGTTCAATCTCTATGGGGTCCAGGCCACCACGCATCCGGTGGCGCCGCTCGTGGTGGTGAGCGGGCCGTACGCGCACACCATCGGGATCCACACCGGCTCCGGCCTCTTCGGCCCCGGCTTCCGCGCCAACGCCACCATCGGGCGCGCGATCCGGCTCATCCTCATGAACGTGGGCGGCGGCTGGCCGGGCCGCGGCGACATGGCCACCCAGGGCAGCCCGGCCAAGTTCGCCTACGCGATCGGCGAGCGCGAGGACTCCCCGTGGGAGCCGCTGCACGTGGCCCTCGGCTTCCGGGCCGACCAGAGCGTGGTGACCGTGTTCGGGGGCGAGGGGCCGCACAACGTGAACGACCACGTCTCCACCACCGCGCCCGGCATCCTCAACAACGTGGCCGACGTGGCGACGAGCCTCGGCTCGAACGTGGGCTGGTACCTCTCCCAGAGCCAGCTCCTGGTCGTGCTGGGGCCCGAGCACGCGGCCACCATCGCGGCGGACGGCTTCTCCCGCGCCGACGTGCAGCACTTCGTGTTCGAGCACGCGCGCATCCCGCTCGGGCGGATGAAGCTCGGCGGCATGTGGGGCATGCACGACTGGCCGCTCTGGATGACCAAGGTGACCGACGAGTCGGCGCGCCTGCCGCGCGTGCCGAGCGTCGAGGACGTCTACGTGATGGTGGGCGGCGGCTCCGGCAAGCACTCCTGCGTCGTTCCCAACTGCACGTTCAGCCGCGCGGTCTCCCGCCCGCTCGACCGGATCCCCTGAGTGACTCCGGCCTAGCGGCGCGCGAGGGCGAGCAAGATCAGGGCGGCGAGTAGGAGGGCGGCGCCGGCGAACCCGACCGCGCCGAGCCGCTCGCCGAAGACGAGCAGGCCGAGGGTGGTGGCGGTGAGCGGCTCGAGCAGCGAGACGATGCCGGCCGCGGTGGCGGGGACGCGGGTGAGGCCCGCGGTGAACAGCGCGTAGGCCACCGCGGTCGGACCCAGCCCCAGGTAGACGAGCAGCGGCCACCCGGTGGCGAGCGCGTGCCCCGGCGCGGGCTCCCCCAGCAGTGCGGGGGCGAGGAACGCGGCGGCCAGCGCGAAGGTGATCGCGGACACCGCGATCGGCGTGACGCGAGCCAGAAGCCCCTTGGCGGCCACCGCGTACACGGCGTAAGATACCCCCGCGCCGAGCGCCAGTAGCGCCCCCCGCCCGAAGTGGCCCGTGATCTGGTCGAGCTCGCGCGGACCGATCACGAGCAGCGCGGTTCCGAGGACCGCCATTCCGAGCGACAGACGCACGAGCGGCGCGAGACGCTCGCCGAGGAAGAGCGTGGCGAGAACCGCGATCAGCAGCGGGGCCGAGCAGATCGCGAGCAGGGCCGCGGTGGCGACCCCGACCAGGGTGACCGCGCGGAAGTAGCAGACCTGGTACGCGGCCATCGCGAGGCCGAGCGCGGCGCAGAGCGGCAGGTCGGCGGGTGACGGCCAGGCGCGGCGATCGGGGCGGCGGGCGCCGAGATGCGTGGAGGCGACGGCGGCGAGGACGAGGCAGGGCGCGGCGATGGCGAGCCGGCTCCAGCCGACCAGCAGGGGAGACGCGGCGGCGTCGCGGGAGAGCAGGGTCATGGTGGCTCCGGTCGTTCCCCAGGACGCGGCGGCGAGCGCGACGAGCAGCAGGCCCAGCAGCATGCGAGGAGTAAAGCACACATGAGCGAGACGATCGGCTTCATCGGGCTGGGGAACATGGGCGCGCCGATGGCGGGCCGCCTGATCGACGCGGGGAACCCGCTGGTCGTGCACGACGTGCGCGAGGCGGCCGCGGTGCCGCTCCTGGCCCGCGGCGCTCGGTGGGCCGCGTCGCCCGCCGAGGTCGCGGGCGCGGTCCAGACCGTCATCACGATCCTGCCGACCTCGCGGGAGGTGCGGCACGTGCTGCTCGGGCCCAAGGGCCTGCTCGACGCGCTCCGGCCCAGCAGCCTCGTGATCGAGATGACCTCGGCGGATCCCTCCGCCACCCGCGAGCTCGAGCCGGAGGTGACCGCGCGCGGCTCCGCCCTCATCGACGCGCCGGTCTCGGGTGGCGTGCGCGGCGCGACCGAGGGCACGCTCGCCATCATGGTGGGCGGCGACGCGGCCCTCCTGGAGCGCGCGCGCCCGGTGCTCGCGTGCATGGGCAAGCACATCTTCCACGCGGGCCCCGTCGGCGCCGGCCACGCGATCAAGCTCGTGAACAACATGTGCTCGGGGGGCATCCTGGCCCTGACCATCGAGGCGGTCGCGGTGGCGGCGCGGGCGGGGGTGGATCCGCAGCGCGCGGTCGAGATCATCCAGGCCTCGAGCGGGCGCTCCAACGCGAGCGACTACAAGTTCCCCCGCTTCATCCTCTCCGGCGACTTCGACGCGGGCTTCGCGATCCGCCTGATGATGAAGGATCTCGACGGCTACGGCCGGCTCGCCCAGGAGGCGGGGGTGCCGTCGCCGGTGGCCCGCGCCGCCGCCGAGGTCTACCGCCTGGCGATGGCGCGGGGCATGGCCGAGCAGGATCACACCGCGATCGCCCGGATCATCGAGGAAGCGGCGGGCGTCTCGCTCCGCTCCGAGGGAGGCAAGGCATGACGCGCATCGGCTTCATCGGCGTGGGCACCATGGGGCTGCCCATGGCCACCAACCTCGTGAAGAAGGGCTTCGCGGTCACCGCGTTCGACAGCAACCCGGACGCGGTGAAGGCGGCCGCGAAGGCGGGCATGACCGCGGCGGCGACCGCGGCGGAGGCGGTGGCCACCGCCGACATCGTGATCACCATGCTGCCCTCGTCGCCGCACGTGGAATCGGTGTACACGGGGGACGGCGGAGTGCTGGCCGCCGCCCGCAAGGGCACGCTGTGCGTCGACATGTCCACCATCGACCCGGCGGTCTCGCAGCGGGTCGCCAAGGCGGCGGCCGAGCGGGGGGTGCGCTTCATGGACGCGCCGGTGTCGGGGGGGACGCCGCGCGCCACCGACGGGACGCTCGCGATCATGGTGGGCGGGGCGGCCACCGATTTCGAGGCGGCCAAGCCCGCGCTCTCCGCGATGGGCGCCAACGTCATCCACGTGGGGCCGGTGGGGAGCGGGGAAGTGGTCAAGCTCTGCAACAACCTGATCGCGGGCGTGTGCGGGGTGGCGGTGAGCGAGGCCTTCCGGATCGCGGAGGGCTTCGGCATGGATCCCAAGGTGGTCACCGACGTGATCTCCAAGTCCTCCGGCAACACTTTCCTGATGGGCTTCATGCACCCGGTGCCGGGCCTGATGCCGACCGCGGCCTCCAGCAACGACTACAAGCCCGGCTTCATGACCGACCTCATGTGCAAGGACCTGGGGCTCGCGGTGGACGCGGCCCGCAACCTCCGGGTGCCGCTCTTCGTGACGCCGGCGGCCCAGCAGGTCTACCGGCTCGCCTCCTCCCACGGGCTCGGACGCCGGGACTTCACCAGCGTCTACTCGTTTCTGAAGCCGTCCTCGGGCCAGGCGCCGGTCTAGCCGCGCGGGTGCCCCGATGAGCCGCCGCCAGAAGCGCTGGCTGATCATCCTCGGCGTTCTCCTCGTCCTGGGCGTCGCCTTCGTCTGGAGCCTGCCCGAGATCGTGAAGTGGCAGGCGCTCAAGCAGATCCCGGCCATCACCGGGCGACAGGCCAGCATCGAGGACATCGACATCAACCTGTTCACCGGCCGGGTCGCGATCAAGAAGTTCCGCCTCGCGGAGGCCGATCCCGCCCAGACCTTCGTGGGATTCGAGCGGCTCGACCTGCGGCTCATCCCCTGGTCGGTGGTGTTCGGCAACGTGCGGGTGGCCGAGTTCCGCCTGACCGCTCCGATCGTGAACCTGGTGCGCCTCAGCCCCACCGAGTTCAACTTCACCGACATCCTCACGCGCCTGGCCGCCGCGAAGGAGGGCGCCCCACCGCCCAAGCCGCCCGACCCCAACGCCAAGTCGCGCTGGACGATCGCGCTCGACCGCTTCGCGCTCGTGCGGGCGAACATCAGCGTCACCGATCGAGCGGTCTCGCCGGTCAGCGAGTGGAAGGTGCGCGACCTCGACATCGAGGCCGGCAACCTCACCACGCGGCCGTCGGGGCCGGTGGGCACCCTCGCGGTGCACGCGGCCCTCAACGACTCGCCGGTCGAGTTCTCCGCCCAGGACATCGACCTCACCCCCACGTCCTTCGCGGGCAAGTTCTCGATCAAGAACTTCAGCCTGCTCCAGGTCCGGCCCTACCTGCCGCCGCTGCCCGCTACCCTCGAGTCCGGGATCGCGGGGGTGAACATGGCGATCAAGCTCGAGCTGGGCCAGGGACCGGGCGGCCTCGCGGTCGGCCTCGTGACCGGCGACATGACCGTGACGTCGCTCGCGCTCGCCCAGCCCGGCAAGGCGGCGACGCCGTTCCTCACGGTGCCGCGCATCGGGGTCTCCAGGCCGAGCATGTGACGTACGAGCGTCGTCTTGCCGGCACCGGAGCCGCCGACCAGCGTGAACACTTCGCCCTGCAGAATCGTGAGGTCGATCCCCGCGTGGACGACCTGTTTGCCATACCGGGTCCACAGTCCTTCGATGTCGATGATGTTCATTGATAGCCCACGTCGGAGAAGACGACGGCGAAGATCGCGTCGAGGACAATCACGAGAGTGATCGCCGCGACGACCGCTTGCGTGGTTCCGGAGCCCAGGCTCTCGCTGTTCGGCTGAATGCGCAAACCGAAATGGCAGGCGACGAGCGCGATCACCAATCCGAAGACCACGCCTTTGCCTACACC
>Ga0207665_10000768_pt1 | contig 21581 bp, 23 predicted proteins | sample LARL112metaG_FD_184351 | JGI IMG/M metagenome (GOLD analysis project Ga0207665, IMG submission 184351) | Corn, switchgrass and miscanthus rhizosphere microbial communities from Kellogg Biological Station, Michigan, USA - LAR L11-2 metaG... | ecosystem: Host-associated > Plants > Roots >...
CCGGTGGTCCAGGTGTCATCGAGCAGCAGCACGGCCGCGCCGGGCAGCGGCTGGGTGGCACGGAACCGGCCCGGGTCCAGCTCCCGGCAGCCCAGGTCAGCCGGTCCGGCTGTGACCAGGGTGGCGGCCGGGAGGGCCAGGTACGGGGTGATCAGTGCGGCCAGCGGGTGCCGCCCGGGCCGCCCCCGGCCACTGGGCACCACGCTGACATGTGTCGGCGGCGGCATCCCGGCGCTGCGCCACACGCAGGGCCCGTGATCGTGCAGGAAGACGAGGAGTAGCGCGCGCAGCGCCCGCTGGGCCGGCCCGGCGCCGCCGCGCGCCGACTTGTACTGCCACAGGGCCTGCGCGAACCCGCTGCCCTTCACCGCGCAGGCGGCGGGTACCACGGTGTCCGCGAGCAGGCCGGGTGCGCTCTCCGCGTGCCGCCCGCACTGGAAGCAGCGGGCGTGGCCCGGCCGGGACGGCCCGTGGCAGGTGACGCACCGGCCCGGGCCCGGGCGCGGCGCCCCGGCCAGCCCCGGCTGCGCCCGGGCCAGAGCGCGGAGTAACTCCCACCCGGCCGGGCGGCCCACCCGGTGCGTAATTGTCCCCGGCATGGGGGAGATGCTAAGAAGCGGGGCTGACAATCTCTCTATAACGCATCCTGCGCCCGACTGGCCGCCCGGCAGGCATGCGGTCTGGGTACGGAGAGTAACGCTAGACTACAGCGAGTGTGGTATCGGGGTTACGTCGCCCGCGCAGATGAGCTTCGGGGGGAGCATGCCAGCATTTGCGGCACGAGTCCGCGAACCGGGACCGGGCCGCCCCACGTCCGGGGCCCCCGAGGCGGCCCGGCCAGCCGGCCTGCTCTCACCCGCCGGGCTGGCGGCGGCCCTTCGGCGGAACTGGCTGTTCGCCTGCCTGCTGGCCGCGGGCCTGGTGCTGCGGATCCTGACCCAGCTGGCCTACCGGCCCGCACTGCTGTACATCGACTCGGTCAAGTACCTGTTCGGCGCGTACGCCGGCAACGACCCGCCCGGCTACCAGCTAATGCTGAAGGTCTTTCTCGGCGTGGGCACGCTGCCCATGGTCGCTGCCGTGCAGCACCTGCTCGGACTGGCCATGGCGGTGGCCCTGTACCTGATCCTGCGCCGCCGGGGGGTGGCCCGCTGGCTGGCCGCGCTGGCCACCGCGCCGATCCTGCTGGACGCCTACCAGCTGCAGATCGAGCAGTCGGTCATGCCCGACACCGCGTTCGAGACACTCATCGTGGCCGGCCTGGTCTTCCTGCTCTGGGCGCCGCGGCCGCGGACCTGGATGGTGCTGCTGGCCGGCCTTGCCCTGGGCACCTCCGCGACTGTCCGCCAGATCGGCGAGATCTTCATTCTGCCCGCGCTCGTGTTCCTGCTTGCCGTAGTGCCCGGCTGGCGGGTCAAGCTGACCCAGGCCGTCGCGCTGGTGGCGGCGTTCGCGCTGCCTATCGTGGTGGTCAGTTTCCGCAATTACGTGACCATCAAGCACTTCTCGCTGGCCCCGTACGCGGCCGGCACGGTCTACGGCCGGGCCGCCGCCGCGGCCGACTGTGCCACGCTGAAGGTGCCCAGCTACGAGCGCGAATTGTGCCCGCCGCGCCAGGTGCAGCTGCGCGGGCCGGACTGGCTCAACCACGGGGCCGGCTCGCCGATCAAGCACGTGGCCCCGCCGCCAGGCATGCGGCACATCTCGTTCGCGGCCGACTTCAGCCGGCGGGTGCTGCTCCAGCAGCCGCTGCGGATCGCGGCCGCGATCGGCACCGACTCGATCAAGCTGTTCTCGCTGCGCCGCCTCACCTACCCGGGCGACCCCTCGATCGCCCGGTGGCAGTTCCACCGGAACTACCCGGTCTACCGGCCCTACATCACGGTGCGGGACGGGCAGCTGCACTTCAACCGGCTCACCCCGGCCGGCCGGGTGAAGCTGATCGCCAAGGGGCAGCGCTTCGGCGGGGGCGAGCCCGCGGTCTCCCCCCGGCTGGCCGCGTTCCTGCGCGGCTACCAGCTGCACGGCGGCTATACGCCGGGCCCGCTGTTCCTGCTCACCGTGCTCGCTGGGCTGGTAGGCAGCCTTGGCATACTGCGCCGCCGGGCCAGCCCGGCCCAGCGGGCCACGGCCGACGCCTGCCTGCTCACCTTCCTCAGCGCGGTCGCGGTGCTGCTCGCCTCGGACGCGTTCGAGTTCAGCTGGCGCTACCAGCTGCCCGCGCTGGTCACCTTGCCACCGGCGGGTGCGCTCGGCATCACCGTGATCGTTGGCTACCTGGCCGCCCGCCGCGCACGGCGCCCGGCGCTGGCGGCCGCCGCGCTTGGCGGCCAGCAGACGCCGGCCCAGCGGGATACGCAGGCCCAGCCGGACGGGCAGCCCCGGACCGAGCCGGACGGGCAGCCCCCGACCCAGCCGCCGGAACAGCCGGACAGGGAGTCCGGCATCCAGCCAGACGGGCAGCCCCCGACCCAGCCGCCGGAGCAGCCGGACAGGGAGTCCGGCATCCAGCCAGACGGGCAACCCCCGACCCAGCCGCCGGAGCAGCCGGACAGGGAGTCCGGCATCCAGCTAGACGGGCAACCCCCGACCCGGCCGCTGGGCCAGCCGGACGGGCAGCCCCTGTCCCGGCCCGGCCCGGGCTCCGGCTGACCAGTCCTGGGCCCCGGCTGGTAGCCCCGACGCTGGTTCGCCCCGGCCCTAATGGTCCTGGTTTTGGTCCTGGCTCCGGCCCGGACCGGGCCGGGGCCCGAACCGGGCCGACGCGAACCACACGACAAGGGCCAGCGGGACCAGGATCACCAGCGGCAGCAGGGCCGGCAGGTAGCTGGTCACTACGGCGGCGGCGAGCGCGCCGAGCACCAGGGCGACGAAGATGCCCAGGCTGCGGCCCAGGTCCCGGGGGGCCCTGCCGACGGCCACCGAGGCGAGCAGCCCGGTGAGCGTGCCGGTCAGGTAGGTGGTGGATATCTCGCCCAGCTGGCGGATGGTGGCGCTCTGGATGCCCATGCTCACGGCGGCGACGGCCAGCAGCAGGTACTGCGCCACCCCGGCCGGGTGCCCGCCAGCCAGCTCCCAGCCCAGGGAGAACACCGCGAGCACGCAGAATTCGAGAGCCAGGGCCACGGTGAGCCAGCTGGGCCAGATTTCCCGCTGCTCATGCGGCTCGGGCCGCAGGCCGCGCAGCCGGCCCTCCAGCCACCGGCCCGTCCGGCGGGCCGCGAGTGGCGCGCCGACCAGCACGCCGATGACATAGCTGGCCAGGGCCACCCCGCAGTTGGCGGCCAGCGCGCCGTCGTGGGTACCCGCGGCGATGCCGAGCAGCACCAGGGTCCCGGTGATGACGCTGGAGAACACGTGCCCCAGGTGCAGGAAGCTGGTCGCGTCCACCCCGCCGGTGGTCACGGTGAGCACGACGACCAGGCCATCCCGGGCCCGCGCGTGCCAGTCCCTGGCCACGGTCGCGCCTACGAGCCGCGCTGGCCGGCCAGCGCCCGCTGGACCTCGCGGATGGCCTCGGCCACGGGGTAGACGCCAGGGCTGTCCGGTAGGTCCGGCGGGTCCGGGACCCGCCCGGCCCGAGCACCGCTGGCCAGGCTGTGCAGCGCCGCCGTGAGCTGCCCGACATCGCTCTCGGACGGCCACTGGCCGGACTGGTCGCTGTGTACCGCCGTGCTGGTCACCGCGTCGGTGACCTGCTCCAGGGCGAGCATGGCCGGCCACAGCCGGGCGGCCCGCCTGCTCACTGCTGGTGGCTCTGACATGGTCCGCTGGAACTCCGTGCGAAGGTCGGATAGCGCTCGATAGGCCTGCCGGCGCAGCGCAGACCGTCCCGGGTCGCCGCGCAGCGCCTGCTCGGTGTAACGGGCCACACTATCGAGTGCCCGCACGAACTGTTCCGGCAGGTGAGCGTGCCAGCTCGACGGCCACGGGGCGTACCCGACCGTGAGCACGATGGCGCAGCCCAGCAGGGTGTCGATGAGCCGGTCCAGAGCCAGTACCCAGCCGCCCCGGGCCAGCAGGTCGATCAGGATGACGACCAGCGGCGTCAGCAACGTGCTGAACAGCCCCCAGTTCCGGTTCCGGCCGTAGGGCAGCAGCCCGGCGAACACGGCGCACGGCAGCAGCAGCAGTGGGCCCGGCGGTACCACGACAAGGATGACCGCGCCGAGGACGGCACCGACCACGGTACCGATACCGCGCTGCAGCGCCCGAGCGAAGACCGAGCCGAAGTCCGGGCGGAGCACGATGGCCACGGTCAGCACCACCCAGTAGGAGCGCTGCAGCGGAAGGGCCTGGCTGACCACCGCGGCCACCCCGACCGACGCCATCAGCCGCAGCGCGAAGATGTGGGTCAGGTGACCGCCTACGGTCTGATCGAGCACATCCCGCAGCCGCTGCCGGGCGCTCGGGCGCTGGGGCGCCGGGCTGGGTTCCGGCCGCCGCTTGCCGGACACCAGGTCGGCCGCCCCGGCCACCGCGTCGGCCAGCGCGTGGGCGCCTGGCGTCTGGCCCGGGTCGGGACGGGTGGCCGATACCGGGGTGCCGTATTGGATGGCGTCCGCGATGGCGTCGATCCGGTCGGTGATTCCCGGCGGTGGCGGCGCGCCCTCCTGGACCAGGGCGACCGCGGCTTCGGTCAGCGGGTGGGTCTGCCGGAGCAGCGCGGCCAGCCGGATCAGATCGGGATCCCGGCCGCTGGCCCTTGCCCGGCGTGAAGCCAGGTCGTCCCAGGCCTGGTTGAGCGCGGTGACCACGGCCTGGTGGGCAGGCGGGAAGTCAGGCGTCCCCGCCGCGCGCAACGCGTTCGCGATCGCACGGTAGGCGGCCGCCGTGCCGCGCTGCTCGGCCAGCAGCGGGACGGCCAGCCACGCCGGGACCACCAGCAGCATGGCCCAGGCCACGCCGGCCAGCATCAGGGCGGGCGGCCACCACCAGGGCCGCAGCGCGCCGAGCGGCCCGCTGCCCAGCGTGGTGTAGACGAGCAACTGCAGCCCGGTGGTGGCCAGCGTGGCCCCTGCCGCGCTGAGCACCGCGGACAGGCCGGCCATCAGGACCAGCACGAGCACGGCGAGCCAGCCTTGGCCGTGCACCAGGCCACCGAGGATGAGCCCGGCCGCACCCCCGAAGATGCCGATCACGGCAACCCGGCGCAGCCGGGCCGGATAGCTACCTTCGCGGTCCGCTACCGCGGCCAGCAGACCGCCGATGGCCACCAGGAGACCTGGTACGTGCTTGCCCAGCGCGAGCCCGAGCGCCAGTGGTGCGCACACGGCCAGCGCGGACCGGATCATCTGGGCCCAGGGCAGCGGGGCCGGGACCGGGCGGACCACCTCGACCAGCCAGGGCGGCGGGAGCGGGGCGACTGGCCGCCCGCCGGGCCATTTCACCGCCGGTGCCCGCCGGCCGGCACCCATCCGTTCATCAGGAAATAGTGTCAAAAGCCCGGGGTGACGGGCGGCGGCCCGCCCGGCGCCGGGCAGCAGGTGGCGGCGGGCCAGGCGGATTAACCCCACCAGCCCCACTGGCCCCGCTAGCCCCATTAGCCAAGTTATCTCCCGGCCTTGCGAACGTGATCATGACGTTGGGTCTAATAGATTCGCCCTAATGTCATGATCACGAACGGGTGAGCGGGTCACCAGCGGCAGGATCCCCACCCCAGTCGCACAGCCAGCTCGTGCGGCAGGACCCCAACCCCAGCCGCACAGCCGGGCGGGTGGCGCCGGGCCGGGCGGGGCGGTGGCGCCGGGCCGGGCGGGGTGGCGCCGGCGGGGCGGGTGGCGCCGGACCGGGCGGGGCGGCGGCTAGCAGGGCGGGTGGCGCCGGGCGGGGCGGGTGGCGCCGGGCCGGGCGGGGTGGCGGGTGGCGCCGGGCCGGGCGGGGTGGCGGCTAGCCGGGGGCGGGCGGGCGGCAGCGGATGACCTCGGCCGCGCCGGTGAGGGAGGCCGGCCCGTCCCCGTATGCGACGAGGACCGTCATCCCCTGGTGCAGTTCCAGGGCGCCGCCGTGCTCGGTACGCAGGGTGCCCCGGCCGCCGGCCACGATCCAGACCGCATACCCGGCGTCCAGCCGCAGGCCGTCCCAGGGACGCAGCCAGTCGGCCCGGAAGAAGGAATCAGCCGCGGACGGCAGCAGCGCGGTGACGCTGCTGCCGGCCCCCGTGGCCGCGGCGCTGCGCCGCATGGCCGCGAGCCGCTGCGTGTCCCACGGGGTGCGGTCCACCGCCCCGAGTACCCGGTCATAGCCCAGCCCCAGCGTGCCGTCCTGCGCGCCATCACCGACGAAGCCCTGCCACTCCAGCAGGATCGACAGGTCAGTCGGTTCCTGCAGCTCGGTCAGGAACACGCCCGGGCCGATCGCGTGCGGAGTGCCGGCCGGCACCAGGACGCTGTCGCCGGGCGCGACCGGCAGTTTGTGCAGCGAGCCGAGCAGCGCGGCCACATCCTGCTGGGCAACCCAGCCGGCCAGCACGCCGGCCGGTACCGCCTCAGCGAACCCGAGGTAGACACACGGGTCGGCGCCGTCGGCGGCCAGCACGATCCACGCCTCGGTCTTCCCATGCGCGCAGCCGAGGTGGGCCCGGCTGTAGGCGCGGCCTGGATGGCAGTGCACCGGCAGCCGCTCCCCCGCGTCCAGCAGCTTGACCAGCAGGCTGCTGTCCGCGCCGTACGCGGCCAGGTGCGCGGGGCCGAGGAACCAGGCGGGGTCCTGGTCGATCGCGTCGGCGAGCAGGCGGCCGTCGGGCAGCCGGGTCAGGCCGGCCTGCGGCTCACCGGCGACGGTCGTGGTGGACGCCACCCAGTCCTCCGGGCCGTCCCCGGCCACGTCGAGCGCGCGGAACCTGGCGATCTCCGCTCCGCCCCGGTAGAACCGCTGGACCTGGTTGGGGCTCAGGACAAACAACAGCGCCTCCCTCTCTGCCGATCGCGCGCGGCGCCCCGGCCGCCGGACGCGGTGGCTATCGAGGCCGATGGCTGCCGGATGGCCGCCGAGCTGGGCGCCGACATCCTCAAGGTGACCTACCCCGGTGACCCGGCGGTGCTCAGCGCGTGGAGCTGCGAACTCGGCCTGCCCATGGTCATCCTGGGCGGGCCGCCCAGCGGCACGGCGCACGACCGGTGCGCGCTGATGAGTGAGGCGATCGCGGCGGGCGCCCGCGGGATCACCATCGGGCGCCGGGTCTGGCAGCGCCCGGCCGACGAGGCCATCGAGCTGCTGGGCCGGCTGACCCGGATCGTGTATCCGGGTCAGGGCGGGCGGCCCGGGTAACCGGGTCTGCCCGCGGGGGCCCGCCGTGCTCAGGATCAGGTGGCGCGGCGCTCCCGCGCGCTGGCCCGGCTGGCGATGAGCTCGGTCACTTCGCCGACGGTGCCGCCCAAGCCACCCTTGGCCGCCCGGCTGACCACCGCCTGGGTCACGCCGACCGCCTCGCCCACCATCCGCCGCAGTTCCGGCGAGGTCCGGATGGCTTCCAGCGACTTACGTGCCCGCTGCAAGCCGTCCCGGCCCTCGCTCACGCCGGTCAGGTAGCCGGCAATGAACCCGATGATCGTTTCCATAGTTGTGCCTGCCTTGTCGGTTGGGCCGGGTCAGTGCGCCTGGCGGCCGGGCCGGCCTACATCTCACGCAGTTCGAGATAGCGCTTGATGTCCGGAAGGGACTGGATGATCACCGCGAGTACCGCGGCGACCACCACTGCCTTGATGAGCCTGCTGATCATCTGAGTCCTCCTCTGGCGGGTATGAGCTAGCTGGCCCCGATGGGCTCGACCTCATCGGGGGCGAAGTACAGGAACCGGCCGTGCGCAGCATGCAGCTCAGCGGCCGGGTCATCGTCGGGCCGCACGGCCAGGTGGACGTGGCCGTCCACGTCGAAGAGCACGGCCTCGACCAGCGCCGTCCGGCCGGCCAGGAACAGGTCCTGGGCATCGGCCCGGCGCTGGCCCGGGCGCATGCGCACCTTGCTGCCCCGGGCGACGCGAACCCCGGCGATGACCACGTGGTCGGTTTCCGGGGACACCGAGCGGTCCTGGCCCGGGTCCCACCAGGGCGCCTGCCCCGCGACCACCGGGTCGCCGGGGCCGGCTGGTTCGCGGAACTCAGGTACTCCATCGAGCCGGGCCGCACCCGCCCCGGGGACGCCGCCCGCCGGGCCACCCGCCGGGCGCAGGTAACGGATCGCGCCGTGCATCCGTTCCAGCATCTCCGGGGGCAGGTGGTCGAGCCGGTCCATCAGGTCCGCGGCCCGCGGGTCAGTGGACCGGGCCTCCTGCTTCTCGGCGTCGGTCAGCGTCAGCGTGCGCAGCGTGAGAATCTCGTCGATCTCGGTGGAGTCGAACAGCTGCCCGGCGCTCTCCGCGGCGATCTCCGGATGGTCGTACAGGATGACTGGCGAGGACAGCATCAGCTCGGTGCACCCCTCCGGCCCGCCCAGCACCGGCCAGGTGCCGGTGTTCACGCACGCGCCGACCTCGGCCGCCGCCCACTCCGGTGGCTCGGTCATGGACAGGAAGCGGCCGCCGGGCACGGTGATCAGCGAATGCGCGGCGACCAGCGCGAACGGCAGGCCGTCGGCCCGCCGGGCCAGCGGCCCGGCCGGCTGCGTCCGGTTCTCCAGGACCACCCGCAGCCGCAGCGCGCCGTACGGCCCGGGCAGCCGCTCCGCGCTCAGCCGCAGTACCCCGTGCAGTTCCTCGCGCCGGCGGACCAGCCGCCCCACGACCTGCCCGTCCGGGCCGGCCACATCCTCCTCGTCGGTGCCGCCCGGGATGGTGAACGGGGTTTCGGTGCCGCCGGACAGCAGTTCGCTGAGCGGGGCGGTGGCCCGGTAATTTCGTTCAGCTGCTTCGTCAAAAGGAGTGTGCGTCACGCCGCCGGCCTGGAGCGAGCCCACCGCCGTGAACGTGCCGTCCGCCGACCGGGCCTGCACACTGCGCCGCTGCAGCTGGAGGAACCGGGCCTCCGTGGTGAGCTGTGCGTCAGCCGGGCACTCCAGGATGCACTCGGTCTGGGTGCCGGACGGCTCGTGCTCGTCCACGCTCCGGTAGGCCGGCGGCATCAGCACGCCGAACTGGAAGCGCTCCTGGTTCTTCTGCGCGGATGCCCGGTAGGGGTAGAGCAGGTAGCCCTCGAACAAGATCGCGTCCGCCACCTGGCGCGCGTGGCCGGTGCAGGCCGGGTCCACCTGGCCGGCCGGGGTCACGCCCCCTCCCCCGCCCTGGCCAGCAGCGCGGCCACGGTCGCGTCCCAGGTGGGCAGCGCGTGCCGGGTCTTGAACCGGATCAGGTCATCGAGGGTCTGGCGGCTCATCGTGATCCACGCGGCGTCCGGGAAGTGGGCGTCCACCGCCTCCCGCCACAGGCTCACCGGCAGGCGGAACGTGGTCTCCTTGCTCCACGGCACCTGCTGGACCCGGAGCCGCCCGTCGGCCTGGGCGAAGATAGTGCCGCTGAACAGCAGCAGCAGCGGGATCTCACCGTCGTCCAGTGAGCTGAAGTACCGGGTGGACGCGATCTGCAGGTCGTAGCTGAACGGCACCGGGAGGTCGGTCTCGATGCTGCCGGTGAACCCCGGCACCATGCTGGAGATCGTCGTGAACTGCATCGGCTTGACCGTGTCGGCCCAGCGCTGCTTGTCGCCGAACAGGTCGTGCAGCCGCCCGGCCTCGGTGTCGGAGTAGGCGCGGCGGAACGGCTCGATGCGGATCTGCGAGCGCAGCGCGATCGCGTCCACCTTTTGCCCGGTGGTCTCGCTGATCCGCAGGGTCAGCGTGAACGAGGGCACCACCGCGTACCGGTCCGGCCGCGCGCCGGTGCAGTCGAACACGAGCTCAGCCATCCCGGGCACCCTGCCGGGCGGTGTCCCTGGCCCGGGCCTGCACGCCAGCCAGGAACTCCCCGATGCTCGCCCGGGCCTCGGTGCCGCCGTCGAAGCCGCGCCACAGCATCCGCATCCGGCCGGCCAGCTCGTAGCAGGCGTCGATCGGCACGATGAAGTAATCCATGGTGGCGGTGCCCCCGGGCTCGCTGGCGCCGGCCGCGCCAGCCTCGGCCGGAACGGCCGATCGGGGGGCTCCGGGGGGTCGTCCCCCCGGGTCAGCACCGGGACGGCAGATCAGCACGGCCTCCACGTCCGGCTCGGCCTCGGCCAGCAGCGGGTACGCGGCGGCCAGCCGCTGCCAGGCGGGCAGGTCCAGCGCGCACTCGGTGGCCCCGGCCGGGCTGGGGTAAAAGCAGCCCAGCTCACCAGGTTGTGAGCGGTACAGGAAGAAGGCCAGCCCGACCGGGATCTGCAGCTCGTCCCAGTCGGCCGCCGACATGACCCGGGACGAGTCACGCAGGTACCGGTCGGGCACCGCGTGGTACCGCCCGTGGGCTCCCGCCGCGGGCCGGCCCGCCGGGGCGTCCTGGCCGGCGGCCCGGGACAGCGACGAGGCGCCGGGGTGGGTGAACAACAGGTAGCAGGCCCGGCAGGCGCACGCCAGGCTGGACTGCTCCAGGTCGGCCACGTGCCCGTGGGCGGCCGGGATCGCGGCCGCGCAGAACTCGCAGTGCTCCTCGGCCGCCCCGGGTCCCCCGGCTGCCGGAGCGGCCGGCTCCCGGGCCGGGAGCGGGGCGGGGGCCGGCCGCGCTGAGGGCGGGGGCGCCCCAGGCGCCCCCCGCGGTGGGCCCGGCGGGCCGGTGAACCTGCGCAGTCCCTGCGGCCGGGTCACGGGCTGACCGCCTCCTGGGCCGCCCCGACCGCGACCCGGACGCCCTGGCTGTCGGACAGCAGCGGCAGCGGGTCGAGGTGCCGGGCCGGGTCGTCTACGCCCCGGCCGGCCGAGCGCACGTCGTACCGGGTCTGGCAGCTCGCGCAGGCCAGCTCGCCGATGGTGAGCGTGCCATCGCCGAGGGAGCGCCCACAGGCCGCGCAGGCATCCCGGTAGGCGTACAGGGTGCCGCGCACGGCGCAGATGAGCACCGGGGTCCCGGCGATCATGGCGGTGACTGGCTTGCTGCTGGGCGGCCCGATGTCCGGCAGCGCGACCCAGCTGGCCTCACCCGCGGCCAGGGGCGCGGCCGGGCCGGGCTGGCGGCCGGGCCCCGGGCCGGGCCCGCCCGCGTCCGGCGGGCGGCTGCCGATCTGCAGCAGCTGCGGCCCGCTGGGCGGCGGTGCGGTCATCCCTTCCACCACGACCTCGGTGACCTCGGGGGCCGCGTCCTCGACCGCGCCCTTGAGCGCGAGCTGCACGGTCACCGTGGACGACGGGCAGCCATGGCAGCTGCCTTCCAGCCGCAGCCGCGCCACCCCGTCCTCGGTCACCCCGAGGTACTGCACCCCGCCGGCATGCGAGCCCAGATACGGGCGCACCTGGTCCAGGGCCCGCTGGATCCGCGCGTCCACGTCCAGCGGGTGCAGGTCGTGCAGCAGCAGCAGGCTTTCCACCAGCGGGTCGGCGAGCAGCCGGTCCAGCACCGCGGCGCCGGCCTCGCCTTCGGCGCGCAGCGCGGCCATGATGTGGCCCAGGCCCTCGCCGTACAGGCCGAGCAGCAGGCGGACCAGCTCTTCGGCGGCCCGGGCTGTCGCCTCGCCGCCCTCGGATTGCAGGACGCCGAGCAGTTCCTCCACCCGCGCCCCGACCTGCCGCGCGTCGGCCATCCGTGCCGCCTTTCCTGTGCTGGCTGCTGGGGATCCCAGGGCGGTGCGGTTTCCGGGACGCAGCTGCCCTGGGGACCACGAGAACCCCCGGAAACCCCGGGATCCCCCCGTCAGGTAGCCAGTGTCGCGCTCATCGGCGAGTGCACCTTCTGCAGCGTCTTGCCGTTGCCGAGGTACATGTGGACGCCGCAGGGCAGGCAGGGGTCGAAGCTGCGGACCGCCCGCATGATGTCGATGCCCTTGAAGTTGTCCGGCGGGTTCTCCTCGAAGATCGGCGTGTTCTGCACCGCGTCCTCATACGGGCCCGGGGTGCCGTAGCTGTCCCGGACGCTCGCGTTCCACGGGGTCGGCGGGTACGGGTGGTAGTTGGCGATCTTGCCCTCCCTGATCACCATGTGGTGGGACAGCACGCCGCGGACGGCCTCGGTGAACCCGCAGCTGTTCGCCTCGTCCGGGACGTCGAACGGCTCCCAGGTCTTGGTGTGCCCGGCGCGCACCTCGGCCAGCGCCTTCTCCATGAAGTGCAGCGCGCAGGCGGCCGCGTAAGCCTGGAAGTAGGTCCGCGCCCGGTCCCGCTCGATGGCGTTGGACAGCGGCCGGCCCTCCTTGTCCTGCGGGATCTTCCACTCGAACGTGACCTCGGGCTTGGTCACCGTGCGCGGCAGGTTAATCAGCACGCTGTTCCCCGTGGACTTGACGTAGCCGAAGTCCACCAGTCGGCCCTGGGCGGTCGCCCACAGCCGGGCGATCGGGCCGCCGCCGGTGTCCGCGGCCAGGTGGTTCTCGCCGTCGAACCAGCGCGGCGACATGACCCAGCTGTACTGGCTGTCGAAGTCGCGCTTGGCCGGCCGCGGGATCGTGTGCTGGTTCCAGGGGTGCCTGCGGTCCACCGGGTTGCCCAGCGGGTCCCGGGTGACGAACATCTCCTGGTCTTCCCAGTCCTCGTAGTAGGAACTGCCGAGCAGGATGCGGATGCCGAGGTTGATCTCGACCAGGTCGTTAGTGAGCAGCTGCCCGTCCCGGATCACGCCGGGGCTGACGAACATCTTGCGGCCCCAGTCGGTCATGTGGTCGTAGCGGAAGTCGCAGTAGTCCGGGTCGTTGAGGCTGCCCCAGCAGACCATGTCGGCGCGGCGCCGGCCGACCTCCTCGTAGCCGGGCAGCGCCTCGTAGAAGAAGTCGAACAGGTCGTCATGCATGGGCACGACGCGCTTCATGAACTCGACGTAGCGCATCAGCCGGGTCAGGTAGTCGGTGAACAGCTGGACCGTCGGGGTGGTGCCCACGCCGCCGGGGTACAGCGTGGACGGGTGCACGTGGCGCCCCTCCATCAGGCAGAACATCTCCCGGGTGGACCGGCTGACCTGGAGCGCCTCCCGGTAGAACTCGCCTTCCAGCGGGTTCAGCGAGCGCATGATGTCGCCGATGGTCCGGTACCCGTGGTCGGCCGCGTGCGGGGCCTCGGTGCTGTTGGCCCGCTCGAGCACGCCGGGGTTGGTCTCGCCGACCATCCTCGCGCAGAAGTCCACCCCGACCAGGTTCTCCTGGAAGATGTTGTGGTCGAACATGTACTCGGCGGCCTCGCCGAGGTTGATGATCCACTCGGCCAGATGCGGGGGGCGGACGCCGTAGGCCATGTTCTGGTTGTACACCGAGCACGTCGCGTGGTTGTCACCGCAGATGCCGCAGATACGGCTGGTGATGAAGTGCGCGTCGCGCGGGTCCTTGCCCTTCATGAAGATGCTGTAACCACGGAAGATCGACGACGTGCTGTGGCACTCGACGACCTTCTTCTGGCTGAAGTCGATCTTCGTGTAGATGCCCAGGCTGCCCACGATCCTGGTGATGGGATCCCAGTTCATCTCCACAATGCCGGTACCGGCGGCAGTACTCATGGCTCATCCCTCTCGCTGGTCTGCGGCGCCCGGGCCCGCGGCCTGGCGCTGGTCATGTCCCAGGTACTGCCGTCGTCACCAGGGTTTCTGGTAACCGGTGAGCAGGTCATTGCCCTTCTTGCGCCACCTCGGCTCCTCGTCGGCCGTCTTGGCCGTGAAGCCGCGGAGGGTGCGGATAACCGTGCCGTACAGCGTGGACGCGGCGGTGGACACCCGGGAGCCGGGCGGTTCGTCCATGAACGGCATGAACTTGTCCGGGAAGCCGGGCATCGTGCAGGCGATGCAGATACCGCCCACGTTGGGGCAGCCGCCGACCCCGTTGATCCAGCCCCGCTTGGGCACGTTGCACTTGACCACCGGGCCCCAGCAGCCCAGCTTGACCAGGCACTTGGGCGACCCGTAGTCGGTCGCGAAGTCGCCCTGCTCGTAGTACCCGGCCCGGTCGCAGCCCTCGTGCACGGTCGCGCCGAACAGCCACGTCGGCCGCAGGGCCTCGTCCAGCGGGATCATCGGCGCCTGCCCGGCCACCTGGAAGAGCAGGTAGAGGATGGTCTCGGACAGGTTGTCCGGGTGGGTGGGGCAGCCCGGCACGCAGACGATCGGCAGCCCGGCCTTGGACCGCCAGTCCCAGCCGAGGTAGTCGGGCACGCCCATGGCCCCGGTGGGGTTGCCCGCCATGGCGTGGATCCCGCCGTAGGTGGCGCAGGTGCCCGCGGCCAGGATGGCGGTGGCCTTGGGCGCCAGCCGGTCCAGCCATTCATTGGTCGTCATCGGCTGGCCGGTCGCCGGGTTGTTGCCGAAGCCGCACCAGTACCCCTCCGGCTTGATTGCCTCGTTAGGGATGGAGCCCTCGACGACCAGCACGAACGGCTCGAGCTCACCGCGGTCCGCCTTGTGCCACCACTCGATGAAATTGTCCGCGCCCTGCTCGGGCCCGCACTCGAAGTCGATCAGCGGCCAGTGCACCGCGATCTTGGGCAGCCCGGGCAGCGCGCCCAGGGCGATCTCCTCGATGCTGGGCTGGGTGGCGGCGGTGAGCGCCACCGAGTCGCCGTCGCAGCCGAGTCCGCCATTCATCCAGAGGATGTGCACCACGGGCTCAGCCGATTGCGCCGATGTGTCGCTGGTCTCTGCGGCAGTGGCCATTGCTAGGCCACCTCCTCGCTGTGGTTGCGGCGGGATGGTGGGTACATGGCGAACGGCTCGCGACCCGCGCAGGCCAGCCGGGTGCGGAGGGTCACGAGATGAGGAGCCCGGCGCGGCGCACCGGGCGGTGGCAGGACGGCAGCAATATGGGTGCCAGCGGGCATTTGCCGCCTGGCGGGCCGCGCAGGTCCCCCGACGGCCCGAACCACGGGAAGCGCACCAGCGCCAGCAAAATGGTTCATGAAGGGCCCCGCCTGCATCATGCGCAGGTGCCGCCATGGTAAACCCGTCCACCATGCGCATCAAGACAGTCGCGTGATGTTGCCGGACATAACTGTCTGGCCCAACGGACAGAGTTGGCAGTTGCCGGGCCATGACCCGGCACGTTGGCTGGGATTGGGCAACCGTGACCGGCTGACCCCCGGCACACGATCGTGGCCGGACGCGTAGCCTGGGTCCGAGACCGGTCGGGTGCAGACCGTGACACGGCGAGGGAGACGCAGTGCCTGAGCTGGGCAACGGGCATGGGGACGGGCCAATCGAGGTCGTCCCTGTGGTGGTGCTGTCCCAGACCTTCCCGGCCCGGCCGTCCTGGATCCCGGAAATCCGCGACTTCGTCCGCCGCTGCCTGGGTGAGTCCCCGCTGACCGAAGAGGGCAACCGGGAGGTCGGCGAGACCGTGTTCCGAGCCCTGCTGGACGCGGCCGGGCCCACCGGGGCCATCCAGGTCTCGTTCCGGATCTTCCCCGAGCATGTCGAGGTGGACGTGCTGCACTCCAACCAGCAGCCGGACGAGCTGACCGGCCGGCAGCCGGTAGCCGCCCAGCCGCGGCCGGCGGCGGCGGCCGCCAGCAGGCCCGCGGTGGAAGGCCGCCCGGCCACGTTCGCCGACTGGATGTCCACCGCGCTGCGCCGGGAAGGGCTCACCCAGGAAGCGGCCGCCCGGCAGCTCGGCGTGTCGGTCAAGACGGTCGGCCGCTGGGTGGGCGGCGAGACCGAGCCGCGGCTCCGGGACCTGCGCCGGATCCAGGAACTATTCGGCGACCTGCCGTTCCCCTAGGGGACGCTGGACGGTCGGCCAGGACTGTCTGGGGCAACCACTGGACGTCCCCCCACAACTGTCCTACGGTGCTCACATGGCTGTTCCTACGGGACGCTATCAGCTGGGTACTGAGAGCGGTGGCCGGATCACCCTGCATACCTACCGCGATGGCCTGGCCGCCACCGCCGGACATGACCTGCTCATCGACCTGCCCCGGTGGTCCGGCGAGCTCACCGTGGACGAGGCCGGGACGGTCCAGGCCCTGGCGGCACACATCGACGTCGGGGCGCTCGTCATCCGCGAGGGCACCGGCGGCATCAAGCCGCTGACCGACCGCGACCGGCGGGAAATCGCCAGCACCGCCCGGCGGCTGCTGGCCACCGACCGCTACCCGGAAGCGGTATTCACCGCGACGGGATTCGGCTCATCGGGTGACAGCGGGGCCATCGAGGGGAACTTCTCTCTGCGTGGGCAGACCCGGCCGCTCCGGCTGCAAGTCACGCAGAGCGCGGACGGCAGCTACGCCGCGACCGGGACGGTCGTACAGTCGGCCTATGGCATCAAGCCGTACACCGGGTTCTTCGGCGCGCTGAAGGTCCGGGACACGGTGGACATCGAAGTGGCGGGCATCCGGCTGGGAGCGATGGTGCCGGCCGGGGGAAACGGGGAGTAACGGCCCGCCGCGGCCCGGGACCGGGGCATTGCCGGGCCCACGAGCACGGGGCGGCACAGCTGAGCTGGAGGAAGTGACCCGGAGCAGATGACCACAGGGCCGCCGGCACCCATCGGGGACGACGAAGTCACCAGGTTGTTCGATCGCCGGGTAGCTCCGCTGGATGAGCTGGCCGAGCATGCGGGCACGGTGGCGGCCGCCTGTCACGACATGGCCGTCCGCTTCCATCAGGGCGGCAAGCTGGTCGTGTTCGGCACCGGGCCGTCCAGTGCGGACGCCCTGCACGTAGCGGTGGAGTTCGTGCACCCGGTGATCGTGGGCAAGCGGGCGCTCCCAGCCATCTCGCTGACCGCGGACGCGGCCACGGTGACCGGCATCGCCGAGCGGGACGGGATGGGCGCGATCTTCGCTCACCAGATCCGCTATCTGGCCGCCCCGGCCGACATCGCGCTGGGCATCTCGGCCGACGGGAACTCCGAGAGCGTGCTGAACGGGCTGCTCACCGCGCACGGCATGGGCATGCTGACGATCGCGCTGGCCGGCGCGGGTGGCGGTGCGATCGGCACCAGCCCGGCCGTGGACCACGTGATCGCCACGACCGCGTCCGATCCCCGGGTCGTCAAAGAGGTGCACGTGACCGCGTACCACGTGCTGTGGGAACTGGTTCACGTGTTCTTCGAGCAGCCCGGGGTGCTCGGCCCGGCGGTGGTCGGATGACCAGCGACGCGCCCCGCCAGCCGCCCGTCGTGGCCGAGTGCCTCGATGAGGTGTGCGTGACCTGCTCAGACACGGCCGTCCCGGTCACCGTCACCGAGCTGCGGCCGGACGGGCTGGCCCTGGTGGACACCGGCGCCGGCCTGGAAGAGGTCAGCGTTGCGCTGGTCAGCGCGGCGGTCGGCGACACGATCCTGGTCCACGCGGGCGAGGCCATCGCGGTGGTCGCCTCGTGACCGCCAGCGGCCGGCCGGGCCGGACCAGCAGCCGGAGCGGACCGGGCAGCGACGACAGCGCGGCCGCGATGGAGGCGCTCTACCCGTTCCTGTACTCCGGGTCCGAGTCGAACCTGGACAGCGTGCTGGCCGAGGTGCGCCAGTCCACGGTGGCCAAGGCCCGCGAGATCACCGAGCTGCGCCAGCGGATCGCGGGCCAGGACTCGGCCCGGCTGGTGTCCTGCGCGCAGCAGATGGCCAGCCGGTTCGCCGCGGGCGGGCGGCTGCTGGCCTTCGGCAACGGCGGCAGCGCCACCGACGCGCAGGAACTGGCCACCCTGTTCCTTAACCCGGGCGCGGGCGACCGGCCACTGCCCGCGTTCTGCCTGGACAACGACACCGCAGTGCTGACCGCGCTGTGCAACGACATCGGCGTCGAGGTGGTGTTCGCCCGGCAGCTCGCAGCGTTCGGCCACCAGCAGGACATCGCGGTCGGGCTGTCCACCAGCGGCAATTCGGAGAACCTGCTGCGCGCGCTCGAGGAGGCCGCCCGCCGCGGCATGCTGACCGTGGGCATCGCCGGGTACGACGGCGGCAAGATGGCCGAACTCGACGCGCTCGACTACCTGTTCGTCGCGCCGTCCGCCTCGGTGCACCGCATCCAGGAAGCCCAGACCACGGTCTATCACCTGCTGTGGGAGCTGACGCTGATGACTCTGCCCGGTGGGCAGTGAGATGGCCCCCCGGACCCTGGTCGCCTGCCTGGGCAACATCTTCCTGAGCGATGACGGTTTCGGCGTCGAGGTGGCCCGGCGGCTGGCCGGCCAGGACCTGCCCGCCGGGGTGCGGGTCACCGACTACGGGATCCGCGGCATGCACCTGGCCTATGACCTGGCCGAGGGGTTCGACAACACGATCCTGGTGGACACCACCCAGCGCGGCGGCGAGCCCGGGACCATATATCTGATCGAGCCCGAGCAGGACCCAGAGCAGGACGCCGGCGGCGAGCCCGCGCCGGACGCCGCCCAGGCCAGCCTGCTCGCCGGGATGAGCCTGCTGAACGCGCACGGAATGCAGCCAGACGTGGTGCTCAGCCTGGCCGGGACACTCGGCGGCCAAGCCGGCCGGGTACTTGTGGTGGGCTGCGAGCCCGCCACTCTGGAGGAGGGGATCGGGCTGAGCACCCCAGTCACCGCGGCGGTCGATGAGGCCGTGCGGATGGTCACCCGGCTGGTGACCGGAGGCATGGCCGACGACCGCCCGGCCAACGAGGAAGAGTCCACGAAGAGGTGATGGTATGTGCCTTGGCATCCCAGGCGAGGTGATCGAGTTCCTGCCCGATCAGCCCGACCTGGCCAAAGTGGACGTCAGTGGGGTAAAGCGGGTGATCAACATCGGCCTGCTGGCCGACGACCCGCCCGAACCAGGCGAGTGGGTGCTCATCCACGTCGGCTTCGCGCTGTCCAAGATCGACGAGGCCGAGGCCGCCGCCGCTCTGCAGTTCCTGGAGGGAATCGGCCAGGCCTACGCGGACGAACTCGAAGCCCTCCAGGCCTCACAAATCGAATAGGGAGGGGGCGGCAGATGCGGTTCGTTGACGAATTCCGCGACGCCGACAAGGCGCACGCGCTGGCCGCGAAGATCGCCGGACTGTGCGAGCCCGGCCGTCAGTACAAGCTGATGGAGGTGTGTGGCGGGCACACGCACACGATCTACAAGCACGGCCTGGAGGACTACCTCCCGGAGTCGATCACCCTGGTGCACGGCCCTGGCTGCCCGGTCTGCGTGATCCCGATGGGCCGCGTCGATGACGCCATTCACCTGGCGTCCCAGCCGGACACCATCATGACCTCGTTCGGCGACATGATGCGGGTGCCCGGCAGCCACGGCTCGTTCTTCGACGCCAAGGCGGCCGGCACCGACATCCGGATGGTCTACTCGCCGCTCGACTCACTGAAGATCGCCCGGCAGAACCCGGACAAGCGGGTCGTGTTCATGGCCATCGGGTTCGAGACCACCACCCCGTCCACCGCGATGACCGTGCTCCGCGCGGCCGCCGAGGGCCTGGACAACTTCGCGATCTTCTGTAACCACGTCACGATCATCCCGGCCATCAAGGCCATCCTGGACTCCCCCGACCTGCGGCTGGATGGCTTCATCGGCCCTGGCCACGTGTCCACCGTGATCGGCTGCCGGCCGTATGAGTTCATCGCCCGCGACTACGGCAAGCCGGTCGTGGTGGCCGGCTTCGAGCCGCTCGACATCCTGCAGTCCATCTACATGCTGATGCTGCAGCTGGCCGAGGGCCGCTCCGAGGTGGAGAACCAGTACACCCGGGTCGTGCCGTGGGACGGCAATCTGGCCGCGCTCAAGGCCATCAACCAGGTACTGGAGCTGCGGCCGTACTTCGAATGGCGCGGGCTCGGCTTCATCTCGCACTCGGCCATGAAGGTCCGCCCGGAGTACGCGCAATACGACGCCGAGCTGCTGTTCGACGTGCCCGGGGTCCGGGTCGCCGACCCCAAGGCGTGCCAGTGTGGCGAGGTGCTCAAGGGCGTGCTCAAACCGTGGGAATGCAAGGTGTTCGGCACCGCGTGCACGCCGGAGACGCCGATCGGCACCTGCATGGTCTCCCCCGAGGGCGCCTGCGCGGCCTACTACAACTTCGGCCGGATGAACCGCCGCCGGGTGGTGGAAGTGAGCATCACATGACCGACCGGGCGGTCCCCGGCGAGGCGACCTGGGTCGAGGCGGCCCTGCGCGAGCACGAGGAGCACACCCGGCAGGCCGGGCGGCCGGCGGCCTCCGGGCCAGAACGCGAGCAGCAGGTTCTCGACCGCATCGACCGGGCCCGCAAGCGCCGGCCCAAGGTCCGCGAAGAGCGGATCACGATGTCGCACGGGGCCGGCGGGAAGGCCACCCGGACCCTGGTCGAGGCGGTGTTCCTGGACTCGTTCCGCAACGCGCTGCTTGAACCGCTGGAAGACGCCGCGCAGCTGCACCTGACCGGCTCGCGGGTCGCGCTGACCACCGACTCGTACGTGGTGTCCCCGCTGTTCTTCCCTGGCGGCGACATCGGCGACCTGGCCGTTAACGGCACCGTCAACGACCTGGCCGTGTCCGGCGCCACCCCGCTCTACCTGTCGGCCGGGTTCATCCTGGAGGAAGGCTTCCCGGTCGCCGACCTGACCCGGATCGTGGCGTCGATGAAGGCGGCCGCCGAGACAGCCGGGGTCCAGGTGGTCACCGGCGACACCAAGGTGGTGCAGAAGGGGAAGGCCGACGGCTGCTACATCAACACGGCCGGGATCGGCGTGATCGAGCACGAGGTGTCGCTGGGCGTGGCCAATGCCCAGCCCGGCGACGTGATCATCGTGTCCGGGCCGATTGGCGAGCACGGCGTGACGATCATGCTGGCCCGCGGCGAGCTTGATATCGAAGCTGACCTAACCTCAGACACCGCCCCGCTTAACGGCCTGATCGCCGAACTGCTGTCCGGAACACCCGGGGTCCGTGCACTTCGCGACGCGACGCGGGGTGGCGTGGCCACGATCCTCAACGAGGTGGCCACCGCGGCCGGGGTCGGTGTACTGGTCAACGAGGACGCCATCCCGGTCTCCCCAATCGTCCGCGGCGCTTCCGAGCTGCTCGGCATCGATCCCATGTACGTTGCGTGCGAGGGCCGGCTGGTCGCCGTCGTGGCTGGTGACCAGGCCGACCAGGCGCTGGCCGCGCTGCGCGCCAACCCGCTCGGCGCAGGTGCCGCGGTCATCGGCCAGATCACCGGGGACCATCCGGGCGTGGTGCTGCTGCGGACCGCGTTCGGCGGGACCCGGATCGTGGACCTGCTGGTCGGTGACCCGCTGCCGAGGATCTGCTGACCACGTGCACGAACTGGCGATCACCGAGAGCGTGGTGCAGGCCGTGACGGAGCGGCTGCCCGGCTCGGCCATCACGTGCGTGCATCTGGAGATCGGCCCGATGTCCGGCGTGGTGGCCGACTCGGTGCGGTTCTGTTTCGGGCTGGTCACCGAGGGCACCAGCCTGCAGGGCGCCCGGCTGGAGATCAGCCAGCCCGCGGCCCGGTGCCGGTGCCGGGACTGCGCCGCCGAGTTCGAGCCGGACGGCATGATCCCGCTGTGCGATTGTGGCAGCGCCGACGTGGAGATCCTGGCCGGCAACGAGCTGCGGATCAGGTCGGTCGAGGTAGCGGAGGTGGCCTGAGGCGATGTGCGCGACGTGTGGCTGCGACGCGGA
>Ga0207665_10000769_pt1 | contig 21572 bp, 20 predicted proteins | sample LARL112metaG_FD_184351 | JGI IMG/M metagenome (GOLD analysis project Ga0207665, IMG submission 184351) | Corn, switchgrass and miscanthus rhizosphere microbial communities from Kellogg Biological Station, Michigan, USA - LAR L11-2 metaG... | ecosystem: Host-associated > Plants > Roots >...
ACCCTTGGGGCGTAGGCTGGGCCATAGCCGTAGGCTGGCCCGTAATAGCTCGGCCCGTACCCGCGATCATATTGCGCGGATGCCGGGCCCGTGAGGGCTGCGGTAACGATAGCCATCGCGCTGAGTGTTTTGATGTTCATCGGATTACTCCGTTAACCTGGCGAGACCTTCCTGGGGCGTTCCCTTTGCAAAACCCGGCTCTATGAAAGGCGTTCCTGCATTCAAGTGAACGTGAGGCTTGCAAGTGAACGTTAGGCTTGCGTGCCTATCGGCCTCCTCGCGGTTCCTGCTGCATCTTACCTAATGTTCATTTTCATTTTTTGAAGATCGGGCGTTGTCTTGTGGCAAGGGCGACGGCGCAGCTTTGCGGTTGAATTCAACGCAGGAGAACACGATGCGACGTTGCTTCATCTTTGCCATCATGCTCCTCGGCATCACGACAGCCCACGCTCAAACCGGTGCGCCCGCGGGCGGAGTGACTGTCGATCCACTCAGTATACCGACATTGGCATTGCCGCCGGTGTCATCGCCTTCGTCAAGATCGGCATCCGGCACTACATCGGGATCGACAACGACGAATGGATCGGCGGTCGGAGGCACGGGAGCAATAAGCGCGCCTGCGTCGACGAACCCTCAGTCACCGCTGATATTGCCCGGTGAGATACCGGACACCTCCACGCAGGCGGCGAGCACCACGGCGACAGCGCCCGGCGCTTCCTCACCCATGTGCCCGCCTCCCGTCCCCTCATCCGATGGGGGCTCTGCAAACCTGAGCGAGATCGCCGGCGTGCCGATTAATGGATGCTGAGTTACTTGCGGTGACGCCTTGGGCATTGACGCGTTCATTCCATATCGATGGCATTCGAAATACGCCCGTTGTCATCGAGAAATAGGCCGATAATGCCGCATAGCGCCGATCCTCAGCTCCCGAAAATGACGGACCATTTCACTCCTCGCGCGGTGTGTCAGCCAACGATGTGTCAACCACCGATCGGAGCATGGGCGGATTGCCGCCCTTCAGGAAATTAAATACAGCAAAAAACGGCCCCGGCCGCCCAGGGAGAGCACCGGAGCCGTCAGTCTCCCCCCAGGGACGAGGCATCTTTGTTCCGAGGAGGAAGCCCCAATATACGTCAGGCGACATGCGCTTGCTGAGGGCAAATGAACTAGTCTGAATTCTCTAAAGGCCCCCAGTGCGCCTGGCGCAATTCAAAATTTGGTGGAAGCCGCCATGGACGATGGGCGTTAATCGAGAAGCCAGATGATCGCCGCGGCAAGCGGGAGGCCGATACCCAACGACCAGCCAATGATTAACGCAACCGCCAAAACCAAACCTACCCCGGCCCGCAACTCATGCCATGACATGCCGCTGCTCCCTCAAGCCCGCGATCCGCGAATCAGCCAACGAGGCAAATTGTAACAGGTTGAAGTAGTCGGCTTAATGCCTGAACGACTCAATGCCGGTTGGCATCCATAAATTGGATAGCCGACTCCGATATCTCGCCGTACTCAACGACGCGGCGGCGCAATTCGTCGGCAATATCGACGGTTACATCCCGGCACCAGCCTTCAGCGGTATTGAAGGCGACGATGCGGACCGGGTTGCTGAACTCGCCCTCTACCAGATCACGGATCAGCGTCTCACGATCAGTGGCGTCTTCGTCAGTCTCGCGCCACGATCTGCCGAGACGGCCAAAATCCTCCAGCACGAGGTAAGTATCTTGCTCTGGCCCATGATGGGGCGCGATGGATGGCGAGGTATGCATTACTAAATCCTCCGAAACCAGCCGGCATGATCAATCATCATTCTCCTGTCCGGCAGACCGCCTAACGCAAGACAGTCCAGACCGAGGTCTTCGCCAAGAGCGGCCTGCGATACCGTTCAGGAACCGAAACCTGGGCAGTCGCAAGACCAAGCGGTGACTCGATAAAGGTTCCAGTCCACGCCAACACCTGGATCACCCGGCTAATCGCTTGATGCTTGCGCATGTCTCCGCCTGTGTGATCGCTTGAAGGCGAGAGCTGCAAAATCAGCCCCGGCCTGCGCTGCACCGGGGCCTCAGTGGTACAAGAATGAGTACCGTAGACTTAGCTTGTTCGGTAGCAGTGTTCCCGGTGCGTCTATCACGAGCGCAAAGGGAAGTGGTTCGGCGGCGTTAGTGGGACCCTCGCTAGCGGTTCGTTCTCGACATTCTCTGGCAATACTGTTCGCAGCTTTGCGCGATAGTTGATTTCTGGCATGTCGCCATGCACTTATCCATTGAAAAGCCGCTCTTTTGGGAAGTGCCTTGAGCCGATGCCGGCGTGACGCTGGCGATTCCCAGCGCAAGCATTGCGACGATGAATGCCGGAATCCGATGCATTGAATCCCCCATGAGTGAATGGCTCATAAGCGTCTAATTTCGCCCATCTCCCCACCGTTAAGTCAACGCGACAATTTGGTCCACCAACAGCCGACCATCGTGGCAGATTTCCCGTCCCAAGCGAACATCAGCGCCTCGCTTGCCGCAGGCTGAGCAAATAAACTGGGCTCGAGATGATGCAAATCGAACATCATCGCGTCATTGGTCAGCGCTGATCGCGTTGTGATGGCTACAGCGATTATCCGCGCAATAGACCAGGATCCCGCGTACACCGGAGCTGCGCATCTTCAGCGAAGGTGGTCTTTTGTGCGCGGGCTGACATGCCCCATGATTCCGCCGATCAACCCCAGAGCGAAGCCGCTGGGGATTGATGCCGAAATTTGGATAGACGCCAATGTTCGAAAGTCGGCGGCCAGTGGGAATGCTGAATTTCTGCGCTAAGCCTAACCTCAGTTACAGGCAAGGCTTAAGCCACGATTGCAGCTGATGCGTGCCATACACAGCGCGCAATTCTCAGAAATCGCGCCACTCAATCAGATTACAGCGCAGGCGCCGCCGGTCGATCTCTATCCGCAAACGCTCTGCCTGTTGCCTGGCGGCTTCGCCTGCAAAGCGATGGCGATTTCCCGTGGCCAGATCCGCAGCGACCTGTTGCCGGATATCTTCATAGAAACGCAAAATGCTTTCGTCAGATAAAAATTCAATGCCCATGGTACGGCCCAGCTCCGCCTAATTTGCAAAAGAGCAGGATACGCCGAGGCATGCCGCTCCGTCGCCAATCCGTCGCCACTGGCTTGTGGACGGCCGGTGCAAACTTTCAGCAGGACAACGCCGGCGGTACTTCAGTCCCCGCGTGGCAAGGGCAGAATGGTGGTGATGGATGCCAAGGGGCGTGGTAGCTGATCACACCTACAGCCCTAATTTAAATTCTGCAGATTGCGCGCTATAAAAGCGTGGGCGAAACTAAGTCAAACTGCTGGGAGGAAATCGATGAAGCAGAGCCGTATGAAAATTTTAGCCGAGACAGGCAAGCTTTCATGCTTTGCCGTGTTTTTGCTGTGCGCGGGCAGTGTGCAGGCCGGCGAACCGCAATACAAGGTCGACGCTTCCACGTTCCAATGCATCACCAAGATGACGCCGGTAAAGCACTTCTTTGTCGACAATCTGGCCGGCAATCTGGCAGGCACCGTCGATGTGGCCCGAGCGGGAAAGGGCCAATTTCCCGAGGGAACCTTGCTGCAGCTAATCCCTAACGAGGCCATGATCAAACAACAGAAGGGATTCAGCCCGGGGACGAACGATTGGGAGTTCTTCGCCCTCGAAACCGACAAGAACGGCACGAAAATTGTCAGCCGCGGAGCGGAGGAAGTTAACAACTTCCTGGGACTCAATTGCTTCGAATGCCACAAGGCGGCGCGGACGGAATTTGACCTCGTCTGCGAGCAAGATCATGGCTGCGCTCCGTTGCCGCTCTCACGCCAAATGTTCCACGCCATCCAGCACACCGATCTGCGTTGCCCGCCGGAGCAGCTCAGCGCCGAGGACGCCGCCGCGCTGAAAGAACTTGGGCCGGTGATAGACCAGCTCAAGAACGAGGCCGCCGCGAACAAGAAATGACGCTTTTGACGTTGGCTCAAAATCAGGCGTGGGGCTTCGGTCCCGCGCCCATGCTCGTTCTCCAGCGCTACCAGTATCGTCTTTCCGCGACTTCTTGCCCGCAATAGCGCTCGCACCGTTTCTTCTCGGATGCCTACGTCAGCCTTCGCAATTGAGGGGCGCTCGACGACTTGAGGCGCATCGGGGAAGATTGACTGCGAACTTAAATCTCTCCCAGGCCCCTTGTGACACGAGCTGGTTGATCCCGCGGTTGGATAACGAAATCACCATCATCGATGGCGGGCCTTTCGCGGCTGAATACGGCGGCGGCCTCGCCGATCTAAGGCGCGGGCTTCACGCCAAGCGAGAGATAATTCGGCAGTGTTGCAGCCGCGCCCGTTCTCAGAATCGTCCGTTGTTGCCATCATCGATTCCAACCGCCGATCTTGGACGAGCACTATCTGGAGCAAGTAATTCAATGGTTGGTCAACGCAGGCCTGCCGCGCTGTGAGCGAAATCCATCCAGAACCAGCTGAAAAGGACATCGCTGCTGAGGCAATCGACCTTGTGTTGCACGAGGTGGAGGCCGCGCGACGTGACCTCAGCATGACCCGCTTCCGTCTCCAGCAGGCGGAAGCCCTTCGTAGGTTTGATCGAGCCAAAGTTAGCGTTGCTGGTCTGGTGCAGCCCCGGAACCGCAAGAAGAGCACTCGCCGCGTTTCTAAGCGTCCCGCCGGCAAGCGCCGTTAACTTCCAATCGAAGTCTGGCCGAACGCCTTGGACTGCCACAAGCCGTGGAGTGAAACGCGCGACCTGCGGACAAGCGGTGCAAATCTGCAACACACGATGATGAGCGCGGAGCCTCAAGGCTCGCAACGGACGCCGGCTGGTCCCGTGCTCTGCTTTTCCTGGAACCGCTGACTATCGCTGCGCCGGCAAATTGCGCCGACGAATGCGACGTCGAATCCGCTCGCGCGTCTTAACGAGTGTCCGCAGTGCGATACGCAACTTTGATCTGCTGCTCGCCATTGCCACCCCTCTAACTGGCGTACCCCAGCTTTATCTCGGGATTGGAACGATTCCGATAGTGTGTGGCGGCAACAGGGCGAGCTTTTGTTCTCGTTGAGTCAAAAAAATACGCCGTCGGGCTCGAAATGTCTTGTCCCGGCGGCGCCCTGTTACCGGACCCTGCGGTCCCCAGCGTCACCAGATCTAGCAGGACCCAACGCCATGAAAGTATGAACCGGCACATCAAGCGAGAGATAAATTCGACAGTGTTGCAGCCGCGCATGTTCTAAGAATCGCCCGTTGTTGCCATCATCGACCCAACCAGTTCACTCCAGCGCACTGGCCAGGCTCGGCACGCTGCGGCGGTGGGCGGTGTGCCGAGCCGCCGAACACGGGCTTACCATCAGCCAAATCCTCAGGTTCCCCGATATCGTTTCGCGGCCGATGCCAAACGATGGCATGCCCGAGGATGCTGCCGCTGGCAGCGAAGGAGGATGGGAGGACGATTGCCAAGATGCCACGGCGGCGCGTTCCCGAAATGACGGGAGACAAGGTGCGCACGTCCAGGGCTAGTCGCGCCAGCCATGGCTGCGCTGATCGCTGACGACGAGACGTTCCCGATCTACGAGACTCCCACCGACGCGCGCCGCTGGTGGATCGCTCAGACCCGCAGATTTCCCCGTGGGTTTTCGCGGCTTGGATGCGGTAGCACGATTGTCGCCTCTGCCATGGCGTATCTGCGGCGAATGGACTTTGGTGCAAGCCCTTGGCATGCGCAAGCAACGTGGGACGTGCGCAAAGGTCAGCAGCTAGCCCGATCTTGATCTACCGCTAGGGAATTAGTCCTGCGCTCACGCTCGTCTGATCTGCCGCCGCGTCAAATTCCACGGCGAGCCTAAGCCAATCTTCGGCAATCAATAGCCAAGCATCGCGATCTTCCGGCGTTCGAGCATGAGTAGCCCGGTCAAGGCACTCCTTGGCCAACTGGCGATATCGGTGGGCAGACATACAAACCTCAAAAATCAATATGCAGAAAAAATAGTGGGCGAGAGCGTCAAAACTCCCTCGCCAAAGTTCACCCCGCGACATTCGTCGCTTCCCATGGTCTTCCCGACGGCAATGCTAGGGAAGATTTGACACTCAAAATATCATCTAAGTTTGATCTAACTGGTCGGAGCGGCGAGATTTGAACTCGCGACCCCTAGTCTCCCAGACTAGTGCGCTAACCGGGCTGCGCCACGCTCCGTTGCCGTTCCCTTAGCTTCGATCAGGCCGGCGCGCAAGACAGGCGATGGGCCACACGCGGCAGCCCCCAGCGGGTCGACGATCCGGTTCGGACCTCTCAACCGTCCTTGAGCACCGCATCGAGCATTTGCCGGCAGGCTATCAGATCCTCCAGCACGGCCTTGAGGCGTACCGCGTCAAATGCGGGTGACAGTTCGACCACGCCCGGGATCGCGTCTTCGTCAAAATCCTCGCCATCAGCCTCGAGGTTTCGGGCACGGCGGGCCAGGCGGGGAACCCCGCTCTCCTCGGCGCTTTCATAATCATCGTCATCGAGATCGGCTGGAGTCGCCGCGTCGTCATCCTCGAGGATACTTTGCCCGATGACCTCTTCGATTGCGCCGAACGAGGCTACTGCGGACGCATCCGCCAGCCGCTGGACCGAGGCGATGCCGTGTTCTTTAAGAATGCGCTGCACGCCGCGAATGGTGTAACCCTCGCCGTAGAGCAGACGGCGGATGCCCCGCAAAAGATCGATATCATCGGGGCGATAATAGCGGCGTCCGCCGCTCCGCTTCATCGGTTTGATCTGAGAAAACCGCGTCTCCCAGAAACGCAGCACGTGCTGGGGAATATCGAGGTCTTCGGCGACCTCGCTGATGGTTCGGAACGCATCCGGCGCCTTGTCCAAACGCTCCCCTCCTCTTTCGCTCGCTCCGGTGAAAGGACCGAACTGTCCGCCCTAACCTTCGCCGTTGCCGGTTTTGTGGCCATTGATTCGCTGTTTCAGGATGGCCGATGGTTTGAACACCATCACGCGACGCGGCGAGATCGGCACCTCGGTGCCGGTCTTCGGATTGCGGCCGATCCGCTGTCCCTTCTTGCGAACCATGAACGAGCCGAATGAAGAGAGCTTCACCGTCTCGCCCTTCTCAAGGCAATCGGTAATCTCCTTCAATACAAGCTCGACAAACGCAGATGATTCCGTGCGCGATAAGCCCACCTTCTGGTAGACGGCTTCGCACAGATCGACACGTGTGACGGTTTTTCCGGTTCCACTCATCGCCTGCCCCTCACGGCGAACAAGATCAATTCGTATCTGAAATTAAGAGCTTAACCACCGACGGTCAACAGCGCACATCAATGCATTAGCATGAAAGAAGGCAGGTAAACTATATCCAATTTTAAGCTCCCGCTCACCAGCGCACCAGCGCCGAACCCCATGTGAAACCGCCTCCCATGGCTTCGAACAGGACCAGATCCCCCTTCTTCACGCGTCCGTCCGCGACCGCAACGCACAGCGCCAGCGGAATCGAGGCGGCGGAGGTGTTGCCATGCTGATCCACTGTGAGCACGACTTTCTGCGGCGCAATATGCAGCTTATGGGCCGAAGCATCGATGATTCGCTTGTTGGCCTGGTGGGGTATGAACCAGTCGAGGTCGTCTGCGCTCGTGCCCGTGGCCTCGAAGGCATCGACGATCACGTCGGTGATCATGCCCACCGCGTGCTTGAACACTTCACGGCCCTCCATGCGCAGGTAACCCACCGTGCGCGTCGAGGATGGGCCGCCGTCGACATAGAGCTTCGATTTGTGCCGCCCGTCGGAGCGCAAATGGGTGGTCAAAACGCCACGATCTGAGGACAGCCCCGGCTGCGGCTGGGCCTCGAGCACGACGGCGCCCGCGCCGTCACCGAACAGCACGCAGGTGCCGCGGTCGCTCCAGTCAAGAATGCGTGAGAACGTCTCCGCGCCGATCACCAGCGCGCGCTTGAACGAGCCGGTACGCAGGAAATTATCAGCGGTGGCGAGCGCGAAGACAAATCCCGAGCACACCGCTTGCAGATCGAACGCTGCGCCGTGGTGAATCCCAAGTCCGTCCTGGACCGTTACCGCCGTCGCCGGGAAGGTGCTGTCGGGCGTCGAGGTCGCCAGCACAATGAGATCAATCGACTGTGCATCCACTTTCGCATCCGCGAGCGCCGATCGCGCGGCATGAATCGCAAGGTGCGAGGTGAATTCGCCCTCGGCAGCAATATGGCGCTGGCGAATGCCGGTGCGCTGCACGATCCACTCGTCGGAAGTGTCTATGCGCTGTGCCAGTTCAGCATTGGTCAGGATCCGCTCCGGCACATAAGCGCCGCAGCCGAGCACGACCGAGCGTAGTGCAGTCACGAGACAGCCTCCTGAGCGGTCGGCGCTTGGGCAAGCGCGCTGCCGTCGCGGTTGAGCATCTGAATGATCTTGTTGATGAGGTCGTAGCGGACCATCTCATAGCCAACATCGACGGCGTAGGCAAAGCCTTCGGCGTCGGTTCCGCCGTGGCTTTTGACGACCACGCCTTTGAGACCGAGCATCACGCCGCCGTTGGATTTGTTGGGATCGAGCTTGTCGCGCAGCGCCTTGAAAGCATTTTTGGCGAGCAAATAACCGATTTTGGAGATAAGGCTGCGCGAGAGCGCGCCGCGCAGGAATTCGTTAATCTGGCGCGCGGTGCCCTCGGCCGCTTTCAAGGCGATATTGCCGCTGAAGCCTTCGGCGACGATGACGTCGGCGGCGCCCTGGCCGATTCCATCGCCTTCGACGAAACCGACATATTCGAGCTGGGGCAGATTCATCGCGCGCAACAGTTCGGCGGCTTCCCGAATTTCCTCGCGTCCTTTGATTTCCTCGACCCCGATATTGAGCAGGCCGACGGTCGGCCTGTCGAGATTGAACAGCACGCTCGCCATGGCGCTGCCGAGCACCGCCAGCGTCACCAGATGCCGCGCATCCCCTCCGATGGTCGCACCGAGGTCAAGCACGACCGAGTCGCCGCGCATCGTGGGCCAAACGGCGGCGATCGCCGGACTGTCGACGCCGGGCAGCGTGCGCAGGCAGAACCGCGCCATCGCCATCAGGGCGCCTGTGTTGCCGGCGGAAACCGCGACATCGGCCTCGCCTTTTTTCACGGATTCGATCGCAAGCCACATCGAGGAGGCGCGCGCGCCGATCTTGCGGCCACGGCGCAACGCCTGGCTCGGCTTGTCGTGCATGCTCACGGCAACATCGGTGTGAATAATGCGGGCTACCTTCTTCAATCCGGCATGATGCGCCAGTTGCGGCTCGATGACTGCACGATCGCCGAACAGCAGGAATTCGGCGTCAGGATGTCGTGTCAAAAAAATCGCGGCGCCGGGAATGACGACGGATGCGCCGACGTCGCCACCCATGGCGTCAAGCGCGATTCGAACCTTTTGAGGCATGAACGTCCCGGAAACCTACTCTCTTGCGGGCTTAAAATATTGGGCCGCGGAAATCGCCGCGGTTTGCGGCAATCGGCCAAGCGCCACGCTGCACCCCGGCCGGGCCGCGACAATAGCGTTTCCCCGTCCCGACACAACCTCTTCACCATGTCCTTTTACGGGCCGATCGGCGCCGGGGCAGAACCGGAATATGTGAATAAAACCAAATAATTCAACACACTAATGGAGATTTCGAACGAGCCCCCGAAATCGGGTCCGCGGCGCAGGGTCATTTGCGCGAACTAGCCGTCCTTGCCGCGGTCGGGCGTCTTGGGCTGTTTCCCGGAGCCCGGCGGGTTGGAATCACCGCGCAGCGCCTTGAGCGCCGCAAACGGGTGATCCTCGGGATCGGCGGCCTCCACATGCGGTTCAAAAACCGCGCCGGGCTTGCGCGGGTACGGATCCACCGCAAGGAACAACGCGTCGGTGGCGAGCCGGCCAAGATCGATCACGCCATTGATGATCGGCTCCGGCGGATCCGGAATTTCGGTATCGCTCTCGGCAGCCTCCTCGACCAGATCGGAGAGCTGAGAAATCTGCTCAGGCGGAGCGAACATTAAATCAATGTCTTCGTCGATTTCGTTCTCTATCGGATCGAGCGTGACCACGCAGGTCTGGCCGATCCGTGCCCGCACCCGGCCCGTCACATGGACGCGATCGCCACGCTTGAGCATCAGATCGAGCGAGGCGCTCGCCGACAAAACATTGCGCAAACCTGCGACCTCGGCCATCGCCTCTCGCTCGGCTCGATCAGCCTCGAATTCGCTGTGCAAGCCGGTGTCCGGTATTTGCGCGACCGTGACAGGGACGCTCCAGGGATCTTTCGTGTTCATCCTTCCAGCCGTTTCTGCCCGTCGCTCTCATCGCCCGCCTGCACCGGGCAGGGAAACTTCCAGGCCGCGCCAAAGATCGTTGCCTCGTCGAGATTGGTCAAACCTTCAATCGCACTTTCGACATAAGTGGCAAGCCGTCGGGCGTTTTCCATGCCCTCTCCGTCGAGGATATTCCTGCACAAGGCCTGCGCGAGCGGTTCCTTGGTCGATGCAAAAGCCACGTCGTAGGCCGCGCAGCGCCCGTAGAAGGCTTCTCCGAAGCTCCGCATTCTCCTGGGAACCGCGAGATCGCCGACGCCCATCTCTCGCAGATTGGCATCCATGTCCTCGCAAAACCGGTCAAAGAGCGCCTGAGAGATGGTCGTACCGCTGCCGGTGGTCCTCAACCGCCGCAAAATCATCCATAAATGCAGCACCAGGACATCGAAACGACCATTAACTGTGTCCGGTACACCCAGATCCCGGTAGAACGACGGTTCTCGCGCTTGCGTCACGATCATGCCATAGATGGCCTCAATGGTGCCGTGCAGGGGCGTCCGGGATTTCCTGAAGTGATTGAAGGGCCAAAGCATTGTGGGTTCCGCAAGCGAGCCCTCCGGGCCCGCTTCTATTGCAATCGTACGTCGCGCCCGGTACGTCAACGCGTCGGGTGACGCAAGGGGATGGGACCGTTTCCGGCATGATCGAACCCAGTCATACGTGTTCTCGGCTTGGCCCTGCGGCCACTTGGCGCCGCCTGCGAATGGTCGCGGCGATCGCCTTGGCGTGTGCCGTGCTGGGCGGCTGCGGCGAGCAGTTCCAGAAAGGCTACGTCCTGGCACCGGGCGCGCTTGAGCAAATACCGATCGGGGCGAGCCAGGATCAGGTGCTCATCGTGATGGGGACACCCTCCACGGTCGCAACCCTCAACGGCGAGGTTTTCTATTACATTTCCCAGCGCTCCGAACGGCCGATCGCGTTCATGAACGACAAGATCGTCGACCAGCGTGTCATCGCGATCTATTTCGACAAGAAGCGCCAGGTGCGACGGATCGCCAACTATGGACTGAAGGACGGCGCGATCTTCGACTTCATCAGCCGCACGACACCGACCTCGGGCCAGGAAATCAACTATGTGGCACCATTGTTCAAGGCCCTCAACATCGGCCAGGGTCAATGAGGTAAATTCAAGCCTCTCGCAGCGGGGTTGATCCGCCCATCGCCCCTCTGTCCTCGTCCTCGTTTAATAAAACCCCGCGGGCTTGCGTCCCGCGGGGTTTTTGTCATGCATTTGAATCCGTTCAGTGCGCGAGGATGGCCAGCAGCAGCAGCGCAACGATGTTGGTGATCTTGATCATGGGGTTCACGGCCGGACCAGCCGTGTCCTTGTAGGGATCGCCGACGGTATCGCCCGTCACGGCCGCCTTGTGGGCATCCGACCCCTTGCCGCCGTAATGACCGTCCTCGATGTACTTTTTCGCGTTATCCCAGGCGCCGCCGCCCGAGGTCATCGAGATCGCGACGAACAGGCCGGTCACAATCACGCCTAACAGCATCGCGCCGACCGCAGAGAATGCCGCCGACTTGCCAGCCGCGCCGCCGCCCGCAATCCAGTAGATCACAAAATAGACGACGATCGGTGACAGCACGGGCAGCAATGAGGGAACGATCATTTCCTTGATCGCCGCCTTGGTCAGGAGGTCGACGGCCTTGCCGTAATCCGGCTTGTCGGTGCCCTGCATGATGCCGGGCTTGTCGCGGAACTGACGGCGCACTTCCTCGACGATCGCACCAGCCGCGCGGCCGACCGCGGTCATGCCGAGCGCGCCGAACAGATAAGGCAACAACCCGCCGAACAACAGACCCACGACGACGTAGGGGTTGTTCAGCGAGAAATCCGGATTGACCCCGTTGAAGTAGGCGTTGCCGGCCCCTCCCCCGATGAAGAATTTGAGATCCTGGTTGTAGGCAGCAAACAAAACCAGCGCGCCAAGACCGGCGGAGCCGATCGCATAACCCTTGGTCACCGCTTTGGTGGTGTTGCCGACCGCGTCAAGCGCATCCGTTGCCTTGCGGACCTCCTTCGGCAAGCCGGCCATTTCGGCGATGCCGCCGGCATTGTCGGTGACCGGGCCGAAGGCGTCGAGCGCGACGATCATGCCGGCCAGCGCCAGCATCGTCGTGGTCGCGATCGCAATCCCGAACAGGCCGCAAAGGCTGTAGGTGACGAGAATGCCGGCGATGATGACGATCGCGGGCATGGCCGTTGCTTCCATCGAGATCGCCAGCCCCTGGATCACGTTGGTGCCGTGACCGGTGACGGAAGCCGCTGCGATCGACTTGACCGGGCGAAAGTCGGTGCCGGTGTAGTATTCGGTGATCCAGATGATCAGGCCGGTGACGACAAGGCCGACGATGCCACATTCAAACAGCGCCATGCCGGTGTACTCGACGCCGGGGAGCTTGCCGAACCCGATCAGCCAGTAGATGACGCCAGCGACGCCCGCGAGCGAGAATACGCCGGTCGCGATCAGCCCTTTGTAAAGTGCGCCCATGATCGACTGGTTGGCGCCGAGCTTGACGAAAAAGGTGCCGATGATCGAGGTGATGATGCAGATGCCGCCGATCGCGAGCGGCAGCGTCATCATGTTCAGCAGCACCGGCGTCTTGGCAAAGAAGATCGCCGCCAGCACCATGGTGGCGACCGTGGTCACCGCGTAGGTTTCGAACAGGTCGGCGGCCATGCCGGCGCAGTCGCCGACATTGTCACCGACGTTGTCGGCAATGGTGGCGGGGTTGCGCGGATCGTCCTCGGGGATTCCGGCCTCGACCTTGCCGACGAGATCGCCGCCGACGTCAGCACCCTTGGTGAAGATGCCGCCGCCGAGACGGGCGAAGATCGAAATCAGCGATGCGCCGAAACCCAGCGCCACCAGCGCATCGACCACGGTGCGGCTGTCGGGCGCAAGATGCCGCGAGAAGGTGAGGAAGCCGAAATAAAGCGTCACGCCCAGCAAGGCGAGACCGGCAACCAGAAGGCCGGTGATAGCGCCCGCCTTGAAGGCGAGTTCAAGCCCGCCAGCAAGCGAGGTGGTCGCGGCCTGCGCGGTGCGCACGTTGGCGCGCACCGAGACGTTCATGCCGATGAAGCCGGCCGCGCCCGACAGTACCGCGCCGATGGCGTATCCGACCGCGACCAGCGTGCCGAGGAAGTAGACGAGCAGCGCGAAGATGACGATTCCCACCATCGCGATCGTCAGATACTGGCGACGGAGATAGGCCTGCGCGCCCTCGCGCACGGCACTCGCAATCTCCTGCATGCGCGGACTGCCGGCATCCGATTTCAAAACGGACGAAGTCGCCCAGATGGCGTAGACGATGGAAAGCGCTCCACAGAGCACAATCAACCATAATGCTGTCATTGAATTTGCCTCGGATCTATCTTGATGCCCACCTGACGCCATTCGCCGCGGGAGGCGGCGGGCGCATAAAAAGAAAGGCCTGCCCTGCCCAACAAGGGGGCCTCAAATCGGGCCGGACCATGCCAAAATCGTATCCCCGGCGCAACGTCATGCAGCGTTAAAACGACCGATTTCGGCAGGTATTTGCGCGCGAGCCGGCCGTTTTCGGCAAAATCCTAGAAATGGCTGTAGGCGAGATGGGCCAGCGGGACGTTCCGGCCCTGCGCGTCCAGAAATTTCGGCTCTGATGCCCCGGAAATCACGATCCCGATCGAACTCACCGCCACTCCGGCAAGCTCAGCGGCTTCCGCGAAGGCATCGAAGCGGCTTTCCGGTATGGCGCACAAGATCTCATAGTCGTCGCCGCCCGAGACAAGGGCCTCGATGCCGACGGAGCCGCGCGCGAGCACTGCGGCTGCAGCCGCCGACAAGGGGATGCTCGCGACATCGATGGCGGCTGAAACGCCAGATGCGGCACAGAGCTTGGCGAGATCGCCGGCAAGACCATCGGACACGTCGATCGCAGCGCTGGCATGATCGCGGACCGCCTTTGCGAGGGAGTTGCGCGGTTGGGGAACCCGATAGCGCCCAACCAGCATTTCCCTGGCACCGGCATTGTCGGCCAGGACCGACGCCACCGCGCCGCCCCTGATGATGTCGAGGCCAAGCGCGGCATCGCCGATCGTTCCCGTCACAGCGATGCGATCGCCGGGTCTGGCACCGCTGCGGTGGACGATGCTGCCAGGCGGCACATGCCCGAACGCCGAGATCGAAACCATGATCGGACCTGGCGTCGAGACCGTCTCGCCGCCGAGCAGCGGACAGCCATATTGCCTGGCGTCCTCGCCGAGCCCGCGCGCGAAAGGCGTAAGCCAGGCCTCGTCGGCCTCGCGCAATGCCAGTGTCAGCAGAAAACCCGCAGGCGCTGCGCCCTTGGCGGCGAGGTCGGACAAATTCCTTCGCAGCGCTTTGCGCGCGACCGTCTCCGGTGGATCATCGGAGAGAAAATGCACGCCTTCCACGATCGCATCGGTCTTCAACACGAGATCGTCGCGTGACGGTTTGAGGATCGCCGCATCGTCGAGCAGGCCGAATGCCCCGGGGTCGGTCGCGAGCGGCTTGAAATACCGCGCGATCAGCGCGTCCTCACCGGATGGACCTGCGCCGGGAGCGGTCATATTCAGCCACCGGCCCGTGCGAACTCGTCGGCGCGGAACCGTCGCGCGATCTGATCGAGCACCGCATTCACCATGCCCGTCTCCTCGGTTTCGACAAAGGCGTGGGCGACGTCGACATATTCCGAGACCACGACGCGGCCCGGCACGTCCTTGCGACGTTCCAGTTCATAGGCGCCGGCGCGCAACACCGCGCGCAGGATGGCATCGATCCGCTTAAGCGGCCAGCCTCGCGACAGCGCGTCGTCGATCAAGGGATCGAGGTTTGCCTGATCGCGCACCACGCCCGAGACGATGTCGCGGAAGAAGGCAGCTTCCGCCGGCAGATATTTCTCCCCTTCGACCTCGCCGCCGAGCCAATGACTTTCGAACTCGGCGAAAATGTCGTTGATGCCCGCGCCGGCAATATCCATCTGGTAAAGCGCCTGCACGGCGGCAAGACGCGCGGCACCGCGCCGGTTGGCTTTCCTTTCCGCCCCCTTTTTAGGCTTTCTTGCCGGTTTCTTGTCTTCCGCCATGATCAGGCCCGCGCCAGGGTGCGTTTGATCCGCAACATCGCGATAGCTGCGCGCGCGGCGTCGCCGCCCTTGTCGAGTTCGCTTGCGCGCGCGCGAGCCCATGCCTGCGCTTCGGTATTGACCGTGATGATGCCGTTACCCAGCGGTATCCTTCGCGCCACCGCCAGATCCATCAGGCTGCGCGAGGATTCCATCGATACGATTTCAAAATGGATGGTTTCACCCCTGATGACACAACCCAGCGCGACCACCAGGTCGAACGGTTTGCCTTTGCTCTCGCCCGCATCGAGCGCGATCGCGATCGCGGCCGGGATTTCCAGCGCGCCCGGCACGGTAATTACCTCATGCGTGACGCCGGCCGCCTTCAGTTCGGCAACCGCGCCTTCGAGCAGCGCGTCCTGAATGTCGTCATAGAAGCGCGCCTCGACGATCAGCGCGCGCGCGCCGGAAATGTCGATACTCTCGTTTGATGGTGCGCGCCGCGGCTCTGCCATCCTTCAATCCACCGGTTTTCGTCATTCCGGGATGGTCCGAAGGACCAGACCCGGAATCTCGAGATTCTCTGATGTGCAACTGCACATCATTAGTTCGATGCTAACGCATCGCCCCGGAATGACGGCTACGCCGTCACTTCATTTCCGTCAATCGCGCCGCATAGCGGGCCATGAGATCAATCTCGATATTAACCTCACTGCCCGCGCGCCAGGACGACAACGTAGTAACATTTAACGTATGTGGGATGATCAGCACCGAAAAGGCGAGGTCATCGACCGTATTCACCGTCAGCGACACGCCATCGAGCGTCACTGAACCCTTTGGCGCGATGAAACGCGCGAGCTCGCGCGTGGTGCGCAGGTCGAACCGGGCCATGTCGGGCAGATCGTCACGCGCAAGGATCGAGGCGATCCCGTCCGCATGCCCCGCGACAATGTGGCCGCCGAGTTCGTCGCCGATTTTCAAGGCGCGTTCCAGGTTGAGTTTCGTGCCGAGGGTCCAGTCTCTTGCGGTCGTCATGCGAAGCGTTTCGGCAGCGGCATCGACGTCGAACCAGGTTTTGCCGCCCTCGACGCCCGATGCGACCACGGTGAGGCAGACGCCGTTGCAGGCGATCGAGGCGCCGTCTGCGATGGTGGAGCGGTCGTAATGGCAGCCGACGCGAAGCCGGTGCAATTGCCCTTGCGCGGTTGGCGTCAGGCTTTTGACCTCGCCGATGTCGGTGACGATCCCGGTGAACATCAGACGCGCTCGTACACGGTGAGAATATCCTGATCGAGTTTCTCGCTAGCACGAATGCGAAGGCCCGGCGACTGCGTCAGCGAGGTCAGCGGCAGGCCTTCCAGCGCCGCGACACCGTCACCACCGATATTGTCCGGACCCCTCAGCAGCCAGAATTCGTCGACAAGGCCTGCCGAGACAAAGGCGGAGGCAACGCGCGCGCCTCCTTCGACCAAAAGCCGCGTAATGCCCTTTTCGGCGAGCGCGTGCAGCACGGCCTGCAGATCCAGCCCGGACCGCGGCATGGCCGTGGTTTCGAGGCGGATCACCTCGGCCCCTGCCGCGCCCAGCATCGTGGCGGCGGGCGCCTCGGCAAGGTCTGAAGTCATCACCCACAAGGGCGTGGCGCGGGCCGAACGAACCAGGCGGCTATTGCCCTGCATCCGCAAGGCGCGATCGAGCACCACCCGCACCGGGGAGCGTGCCTCCATACCGGGAAGGCGGCAGGTCAGGAGCGGGTCGTCGGCGAGCACGGTTCCGATCCCGACCAGGATCGCATCGCTCTGAGCGCGCAAAAGGTGCATGCGCGCTTTTGCGGCCTCGCCCGTGATCGTGACTTGCTTGCGTTCCGCGCCGGCAATCTTGTCATCGCGTGAGACCGCGAGCTTGAGCATCACATGCGGGCGGTGATCGCGGACGCGGGCGAAATGCCCGGCGTGGTCGCGCGCCGCCTCAAGCGCATAAAGCCCGACATCGACCATAATCCCGGCGGCACGCAGCCTCGCGTGCCCCTGGCCGGCAACTTCCGGATTTGGATCCTCGATGGCTGAGACCACGCGCTTGATGCCTGCGGCGATGACGGCGTCGGTACAGGGCGGCGATTTGCCGACATGCGAACAGGGCTCCAATGTAACGTAGAGCGTCGCTCCGCGCGCGGCCTCGCCGGCTTGCGCAAGCGCCACGGGCTCGGCGTGGGGACGGCCGCCCGGTTGCGTCCAGCCGCGCCCGACAATGATGCCGTCATTGACGACCACAGCACCGACGGCGGGATTGGGCCAGGTGCGGCCCTGCCCGCGCCGGCCGAGCGTCAGGGCGAGCTGCATGAAGCGCTGATCGGCAGCCTTCGTTTCCCTGGTTTTTTGCGCGAGCTGCTCTTCCAAAATACGGAAGATCATTTGCGTAACAAGGTGATCCGCGCGTCCTCGTCGCCGGAAAGCTCACCGAGCACCGCTTCGAAATCCTTGGCTTCGCGGAAATTGCGGTAGACCGAGGCGAAGCGCACATAGGCGACGTCGTCGACCTGGCGCAGATGCTCCATCACAATCTCGCCGATCGCTTCCGAGGATATCTCGGCCTCGCCGCCGCTTTCCAGTTCGCGCACGATTGCGGAAACCATCTTCTCGACCCGCTCCGGATCGACCGGCCGCTTGCGCAAGGAGATTTGCAGCGAGCGCACCAGCTTGTCGCGGTCGAACGGCACCCTGCGGCCGTTGCGCTTGATGACCGTCAATTCGCGCAGCTGCACCCGCTCGAAAGTCGTGAAACGGAAATTGCAGGCAATACACACCCTCCGCCGCCGGATCACGGCGGAATCCTCGGTCGGCCGTGAGTCTTTCACTTGCGTATCGAGACTGTTGCAGCTGGGGCAACGCATTCGGAAGCGACCCTTATTGGTAGATCGGGAAACGATCGGTGAGCGAGCGCGCCCGCTCCTTGATGGCGGCTTCCGCTTTGGGCGCCGTGCCGTCCTCGGACTGGGCAACCGCATTCAGCACTTCGGCGATCATGCCGCCGACCTGCTTGAATTCGGCGACACCGAAGCCGCGCGTGGTGGCAGCCGGCGTGCCCAGACGCAAGCCGGAGGTGACGAACGGCTTTTCCGGATCGAAGGGGATGCCGTTTTTGTTGCAGGTGATGGCTGCGCGCACCAGCGCCTTTTCCGAAATGTTGCCTTTCAATCCCTTGGGCCTGAGATCGACCAGCATCAGGTGGTTATCGGTGCCGCCCGAAACGATGTCGAGGCCCTCGGCCCGCAGGCTTTCGGCCAGCGCCCTCGCGTTCTCGACCACGTTCCTTGCATAGATCTTGAAGTCCGGGCGCAGCGCTTCGGCAAACGCCACCGCTTTGGCCGCGATCACATGCATCAACGGGCCGCCCTGCAGGCCGGGGAAGATCGCCGAATTGAACTTCTTGGCCAGCGCCTCGTCGTTGCACAGGATCAGGCCGCCGCGCGGGCCGCGCAGCGATTTGTGCGTGGTGGTCGTGGTGACATGCGCATGCGGTACGGGCGAAGCGTGGACGCCACCGGCCACCAGGCCTGCGAAATGCGCCATGTCGACCATCAGGTAGGCGCCGATAGAGTCGGCAATTTCGCGGAAACGCTTGAAATCCCATGGGCGGGAATAGGCCGATCCGCCGGCGATGATCAGTTTTGGCCGAACCTGTTCGGCTTGTCTTGCGACCGCCTCCATGTCGATGATCTGGTCCTCGCGGCGCACGGTGTAGTGCTGTGCCTTGAACCATTTGCCGGACATGTTGACCGGCGAACCGTGGGTGAGATGACCACCGGCGGCGAGATCGAGGCCCATGAAGGTATCACCGGGCTGCAGCAGCGCCAGGAACACGGCCTGGTTCATCTGGCTGCCGGAATTGGCCTGCACGTTGGCGAAGTTCGCGCCGAACAATTTCTTGGCGCGCTCGATTGCAAGGCTCTCCACCACGTCGACCCATTCGCAGCCGCCGTAGTAGCGATTGCCGGGATAGCCTTCGGCATATTTGTTGGTCAGCACCGAACCTTGGGCTTCCAGCACCGCGCGGCTGACGATGTTTTCCGAGGCGATCAACTCGATCTCGTGGCGCTGACGACCGAGCTCGCCGGAAATGGCGGCGGCGATATCAGGGTCGGCCTCCGCCAGTCGGGCGGTGAAGAACGAGTCGGGCGCGGAAGCGGTCTTTGCGCCGGCCTTGGTAGAAATGGAAGAAGAGCTCATGGGCGAAAAATCTCCACCGCCGCAACCGGATAGCGGGTTGGCGGGCGGTCAAACGCAGCGGTCAAAGAGTGCTCGCGGGATACCATATTGACCGGAATTGGCCAAGCACTTGCGGTAGGAGTCTGATATTTATGCAAGATATGGTGGGGGTTTCGTTCCCCTTTTCAGCCCCACCTTCGAGCCGGCAAATGCTCTCGAATCCCTCATGGTAACGGGGAACGGGTCCACGATCCCGCGGCAGCCGATGAGCCCGGGTTATCGATGAGCGGCTACCTCCACGAATGGAGGGCGCAGGGAATGCCGGGCGCTTAGGCCGCACCCGCAGCCTGGCGTGCGGAAAATGGAGCACACCAGCAAGTCACTACAGGTAGGCCGAGACACCCGGCATTTCCCTGCACGATGGTTTTAACGGTTTCCTTCGAGCTCTTCCCGGAGACCGGGCTTTGTTGTCTCCGTCGTCCCTGAGAAGCGTTAGCTTCTTAAGAACTTGACGCCAGCGTCGGGGCGTCAGAACGACACGACTTCGCCGTCCGCGTCTCGTGCGTTCGTCATGCGCACGCTCGCGTCCACCGCATCCCGCGCCCAACGTTCGTGACGATCGCGAAGCGCCCCTCTTGAGGGGTGCGGGACGGCGCGAATCATGCTGGTGATTTGGGGTCCCGGACAATGCCGTGTGCATGCGGCAGATTGGCACGACGGGCAAATTTCGCATAACACGCATTCGAAAATTGCCCGTCGGGCAGCCGACCCAATTTCGGCGTGCCGTTACCGCAAACCACACTGGGTGCGCGATAACATCGCGCGCGACTTTGCGATCCAGGAGCTTGCCGAAGCCGTCGCGCTGGCGCCCCGAACGTTTGCCCGGCGCGTCCCGGCGACATGCGGTGTTTCACCAATTCAGTTCGTCCAGCAGATCAGGCTTGAGACCGCAGACCACCCGCCTGTCGGTCGAGCAGATCGCCCGGCAGGTCGGATATGCGGAACCCTCGACGCTTCGCAGGCTGATCCGGCGCGGCACCAGGCATTCGTCCCGTCGCCCGAGTCGTCTTTTTTGCTTTCGCGCCACGCGTTCTGCCCGCCGCCCCTTGGCTCAGGTGCCGCAGCTCTTGACATCATTGGCCAGGCTCCAGCTCTCCCCGGTCCTCAGATTGGTCGTCTTGTAGACCCGCCCGCGGATTTCGGCTGGACAATCCCTGGGGATCTCGACGAGGCACATGTTGACCTTGTCAAACACCTGCGAGCGGGCGATTGCGCGTTCCTTCACAAGGGATACCTGAACGCCGGAGTTGCTGAATCTGACGATCGTGCCGCCGTCAGCTCCCTTCTTGGAATTCGCGGGCGCCAGGTCAGCGCCATACCGATCAGTGATCGAGGTGATGGTGGTGTCGGCGCATTCACCGACCTTGGCGGGCAGGAGGGAAATCCGTTCGGTGCCGGGCAGGTCTTCGTTGATCACTGGATCGGGCGGGGGCTGCCACCGGTCCGGGGAGGCGTTTCCGATCGATTTATCGGAAGACGCCGCATAGGATTTGCCGGCGGCCGGGCCATTGCTGGCCGAAGCATCGTTGCCGGGCGGGCTCGTGGTGGACGAGTTGAAAATCGCTGACTGCGTGCAAGCGGCGACCGCGAACAGAGGCAGCAAACCCAGTCGGGACCAGCGTCTCATATTTTCCAGCTTCCTCATCGGCACTAGAGCTCCGATTCCGGAGTTCGCAAACTATCGCGGCGACCTCTGATGCGAACTTCGGAATCAAAGGAGCTCTAGCAACTCCTTAATTCTAGTGCGGCTTTGAATTTGAAGTTCCTATCACGAACTTGCCGCGATACCGATAGGAACTTCAAATTCGCCGCACTAGAGCTCCGATTCCGAAGTTCGCAAGCTATCGCGGCGACCTCTGATGCGAACTTCGGAATCAAAGGAGCTCTA
>Ga0207665_10000771_pt1 | contig 21559 bp, 23 predicted proteins | sample LARL112metaG_FD_184351 | JGI IMG/M metagenome (GOLD analysis project Ga0207665, IMG submission 184351) | Corn, switchgrass and miscanthus rhizosphere microbial communities from Kellogg Biological Station, Michigan, USA - LAR L11-2 metaG... | ecosystem: Host-associated > Plants > Roots >...
GATCGCGGGGCTCACGCGGCCGCCTCCCGCTCGAAGCGCAGGCCGCCGTGCCCGTCGACGGTGCCCCGCCAGCCGGGCGGGACCACGGTGGTCGCGCCGAACTCCTCCACGATCGCGGGGCCGGCGAAGGCCGCGCCGGCGGGCAGGCGGTCGCGCTCCCACACCGGGCAGTCGTGGGCCCGGCCGTCGAACCACACCGGGCGCCGCTCCACCTGCGCGGCGTCGAGGGGGGCGCCCGTCCCGGCGTGACGCTCCGCCGCCGGCTTCGGCACGAGCCCGTAGGCGGTGAGGCGCGCGTTGACGAGCTCGATCGCCGCGTCGAGGTTCGCGTGGCCGTAGACCTCCCGGTGGAGGCGGTGGAAGTCGGCCTCGATGGCGGCGGGATCGGCACCGACCTCGCCCACCGCCACGTTCAGCTCGAAGGCCTGCCCGCGGTAGCGCAGGTCGAGCGAGCGAAGCAGCCGCTGCTGCTCGGACCCGAAGCCTTCGCGCTCGAGCTGGCCGCGGGCGGCCGCCTCCATCTCGGTGAAGGCGGCGCGCAGGGAGGGCTCGCGCTCGCGCAGGAGGCCGACGCGGGTGCGCACGTCGTCGTGCTTGATGTCGGCGGCGAGGAGGCCGAGCGCGGAGAAGTTGCCGGGATGCCGCGGCACCAGCACGCGCGGGATCCCGATCTCCTCGGCCATGGCGAGCGCGTGCATGGGCCCGGCCCCGCCGAAGGCGATCAGGGTGAAGTCGCGCGGGTCGTGGCCGCGCTGGATCGAGATCTCGCGGATGGCCGAGGTCATGCGCGCCACCGCGATCCGCACGATGCCCTCGGCGAGCGCCTCCACCCCCAGCGGGCGCGCCATCCGCGCGCCGAGGGCGGCCACCGCCACGCGCGCCCGCGCCGCGTCGAGCACGATGCTGCCGCCGAGCCGGCGGCGGGTGCCGATGCGGCCCAGCACCACGTTGGCGTCGGTCACGGTGGGCTCGGTGCCGCCGAGCCCGTAGGCGGCGGGGCCGGGCGCGGCGCCGGCGCTGCGCGGGCCGACCGCGAGGCTGCCGTCCACGTCGAGCCAGGCGATGGAGCCGCCGCCCGCGCCGACGGTGTGCATGTCGATCTGCGAGACCTTGACCGGGAAGGCGCCCACCATCGCGTCGGCGGTCATCGGGGGCTGGAGGTCGCGCACCAGGCAGACGTCGGTCGAGGTGCCGCCCATGTCGTAGGTGATGAAGTCGCGCACGCCCGCGGCGGCCCCCACGAAGCAGGCCTGGCTCACCCCGCCCGCCGGGCCGGAGAAGATCGTCTTGATCGGCAGGCGGCGCGCGGTGTCGGTGGTCATCATGCCGCCGCTCGAGGCCACCGTGAGCACGCCGTGGACGTAGCCGGTGGCGAGCAGACGCTCCTCCAGCGAGGTGAGGTAGCCCTCCATGAGGGGCTGGAGATAGGCGTTGAGCACGGTGGTGGAGAAGCGCTCGAACTCGCGGTACTCGGCGACGACGTCGGCGGAGCAGGAGACCGGGAGGCCGGGGGCGCGGCCCTTCACCGCGTCGGCCACCGCGTGCTCGTGCGCGGGATTGAGATAGGCGTGGAGCAGGCAGACCGCGATCGCCTCCGCGGGCGCGGCGAGGGCTGCGTCGAGCGCGCGCTCGATCGACGCGGGATCGAGCGGGATCAGCACCGCGCCGTCGGGACCGAGTCGCTCGGTGACCTCGAAGCGGTCCTGCCGCTGCACCACCGGCTTCGGGCGCACGAAGGTGGGGATGAAGAGCGCCGGGATGTTGCGCTTGGTGCGGCCGATCTCGATCAGGTCGCGGAAGCCGGCGGTGGTCAGGAGCGCCACCCGGGCTCCGCGCCGCTCGAGCACCGCGTTGGTGCCGACGGTGGTGCCGTGCACCAGGCGGCGGACGTCCGCGCTGGCGATGCCGAGCGCCTCGAGCCCGGCCAGCACCGCGGCCGCCTCGTGGCGCGGGCGCGACGGGACCTTGGTCACGACCACCCGGCCGGTGGCCGCGTCGACCGCGGTGAGGTCGGTGAAGGTGCCGCCCACGTCGATGCCCACGATGTACACGCGGCTCAGACCCCCGCCTGCTCGAGGACCACCTGGGCGGCCCGGACCAGGCACGGGGCCCGGTCCGCGATGTGGGCCATGCGCGGGTCGGTGGACTCGCCGCGCACCCAGCGGCGGTGGAGCTGCACCACGACCACCACCGTCTTCCAGAGCGCGAACGCCTCCCACCAGGAGACCGCGGCGGGGTCGGCGCCGGTGAGGGCGACGTAGCGCGCGGTGATCTCCGCCCGCGTGGGCAGGCCCATGTGGGCGAGACCGGGGCGGGTGCCGCGCTGGGTGGCCTCGGTGTCGCTCGGGTCGGGCCAGTAGTTCAGCAGCGTGCCCAGGTCCACCAGCGGATCGCCGAGGGTGGTCATGTCCCAGTCAAAGATCGCGGTCACGCGGTCCGGGTCGTCCGGCGCGAACTGGCAGTTGTCGAGCTTGAGGTCGTTGTGCACGATCGACGCGCGGCGCGGCGCGGGGCGGGCGCGCGCCAGGCGCTCGTGCAGGCGTTCCATGTCGTCGCCCGCGTCGTCGGGGCGGGCGAGGGCCCAGCGCTTGGCCCACCCGTCGAGCTGGCGGTCGACGAAGCCGTCCGGCCGACCCAGGTCGCCGAGCCCGCACCCGGCGGGATCGAGGGCGTGGAGCGCGGCCATCGCGTCCACGAGGGCGAACGCGACGCGCTGGCCGACGGCCGGATGGGCCGCGAGGCCGGGCGGCACGCTGTCGCGGATGACCTCGCCGCGGCGGCGCTCCATCACGAAGAAGTCGGCGCCGAGGATGGCGGGGTCGTCGCCGAAGAGATACGCGCGCGGGGCGCGGTCGAAGTGGCGCCAGAGCCGGGAGAGCACCTTGAACTCGCGCTTCATGTCGTGCGCGCCCGGGGCGATCTGCCCGAAGGGCGGCCGGCGGAGGACCAGCTCGTGGGTGCCGACCCGCAGGAGGTACGTGAGGTTGGCCGAGCCGTTGGGGAACTGCAGCACCTCGATCGGCCCGCGGGCCTCGGGGAGCACCTCGGCCAGGCGCGGCCGCAGCCATGCCTCGAGGGTGGCCCAGTCGAGCGCCTCGCCGTCGCGGACCGGGGCGACCTCGGCGGGCGCCTCCGGGCTCCCGGCCGCCGCCGGGGACTGCGCGGAGCGGATGGTCAGGCCGCGCCTCCGTGTACGCCGAGCACCGCACCGGTGGTGAAGCTCGACGCGCCCGAGGCGAAGTAGAGCGCGGCGCCCACGATCTCGTCGGGCTCGCCCCCGCGGCCGAGCGGCATCGTCTCCTTGGCGCGGGCGCGGAAGGCTTCGAGGTCCCACGCCTTCGAGATGTCGGTGAGGAAGGGGCCGGGCATGATGCAGTTCACCCGGACCGTCGGCCCGAAGGCGCGCGCGAAGCCCTCGGTGATCGCGTTGACCGCGGCCTTGGCCGCCGCGTAGGGGATCACCCCGGCGGACGGGCGCACCGCCGCGGTGCTCGACACCATGATGATCGAGCCGCCCGCGCCCGAGGCCATGCGCGCTCCCACCAGGGCGGTGAGGCGGAAGGGGCCCTTCAGGTTCACGTCGATGACCTTGTCCCAGAGCTCCTCGGTGACGTTCTCGATGCGGTCGTAGAGGGGAGACATCCCCGCGTTGTTCACCAGCACGTCGACGCGGCCGAACTCGGCGTAGGCCCGCTCGGCGAGGGCCTCGACCTGGCCCCACTGGCCCACGTGGCAGGCCACCGGCAGCGCGCGGCGCCCGGTCGTCTTCCGCACCTCCTCCGCGGTGGCCTCGCAGGAGGCGAGCCTGCGGCTCGCGATGACGACGTCGGCGCCCGCTTCCGCGAAGGCCAGCACCATGGCGCGGCCGAGGCCGCGGCTGCCGCCGGTGACGAGGGCGACCTTGCCGGTGAGGTCGAAGAGGCGGCTCAGCATCCGAGCCGCTCGGCCAGCTCCACGAAATCGCCGACCACCACGTCGAAAGGCTGCGCGGTGTCGGGCTCGTCGGCGCCGCGGCCGGGCCCGTGCTCGAGCGGGCGGGGCACGTAGGCGGTCCGCAGGCCGCAGCGGGCCGCCGCCTTGAGATCGCCCGGATGCGCCGCGACCATCAGGCACTGCTCGGGCTGGAGGCCGAGCGCCTCCGCCGAGCGGAGGTAGGCCTCGGGGGTGGGCTTGTAGGCGCGCGCGATCTCCGCGCCTAGGATGGTGTCCCACGGCAGGCCCGCGCGCTTGGCCAGGTTGACCATCAGCGCGATGTTGCCGTTGGAGAGCGTGGCCAGGACGTAGCGGCGCTTGAGGCGGTCGAGGCCGGCCACCACGTCGGGCCAGGGGTCGAGCCGGTGCCACGCGTGGTTCAGGTCCTCGATCTCGGCGGGGGAGAGCCCCTCGATCCCGAAGTCGCGCAGGAGGCGGAGCAGGCTCTCGCGGTGGAGGTCGTCGAGCCGGACCCACGGCCGCCGGCCGCTGCGGACCTCCTCCATCGCGGGCTGGTAGAGCCCGCGCCAGGCGTCGGCGAACTTCGGCCAGTCCACCGAGAGGCCGCGGTGCTGGCCGAAGACCTGGCCCTCGCGGATGATGCTGCTCCGCCAGTCCACCACGGTGCCGAAGACGTCGAAGGTGAGGGCGCTGATCGAGGCGGGGTCCATGGGATGGGCTCCTGCCGCGAATGCTACGACGCCGGGCACGGGGAAGGCAAGCCGTGGGGCGGACCGTGGTACTGTCGGCCGCGGCGGCGCAGCGACCACTTCAGGGACGGAGGAGACCGATGATCGCGATGTGGGTGAAGGTGCGGATCAAGCCGGAGATGCGGGAGAAGTTCCTCAAGGCCATCGAGGTCGACGCGCTCGGCTCGGAGCGCGACGAGCCCGGCTGCCTGCGCTTCAACGTGCTGCAGGACGAGAAAGACGCGAACCTCTACTACTTCTACGAGGTCTACAAGGACCAGGCCGCGCTGGAGGCCCACCGCAACACCCCGCACTACACGGTCTGGCGCGGGGTGGCCGACGTGCTCGACGGGCCGACCGAGGCCACTCGCTGCCAGACGGTGTTCCCGGCGGCCCGTCCCTACTGGGGGAAGGTCTAGGCGGCTGAAAAAGGCCCATCTGCTTCGTTGGCGTCCTCGGCCGCACGCTCAACGGACGGACAGTACGTCTCGCGTGCGGCCTTCGGGCGCCGCCTCGCATCTGGACCTTTTTGAGCCGCCTGCGGGGCGCTGATTGAGCAGTGGCTAGCGCTGGCCGAGGGCGCGGTTGGCGACCTCCACCGTCTTCTTCTCCACGTCGAAGCGGTGGGTCTGCTTGGTCTCCACGTCGCCGCCGGTGACCCGGATGAAGAACGTGTCGTCGCCGAACTCGATGGAGTGGATGTCGCCCACCGCGAAGGCGGCCGCGTGCCCGGGCTCGTTCATGAACTCGCGCTGCAGGGTGAGGTCGGCGTAGCCGGGCTTGCTGCCGTCGTCGAGGCGGCGCCAGCGGCGCATGCGGGTGGCGTTCTGGTAGTTGCCGTAGACGACCCAGCACGGGCCGTGATCGTGCACGGAGGACGCGGCCCCCTTGGCCCGGCCGTGCACGAGCACGTGCACGTCGGTCTCCGGGTCGTGGCCGATGGTGGTCCGCTCCACGTGCGGCACCGGATCGCCCAGGTGCTTCTTCAGGAGCTCCGGGTTGTGGAGGAGCTTCTCCAGGTGATCGCGGATCTCGGCGAGGCCGGCCGGGATGCCCCTGGTCTTGATGGTGGCGCGGGTGTCGGCCAGGAACTGATCGAGCGAGTAGTTCGTTTCCATGGAGAGTCTCCTTTTCTGAGCGGGAAGATTTTACACCCCCGACCGAACGAGAGGAAAGCCCATGAGGAACGTCCTTCGCTCCGCCGTCGGCGTGCTCGCCCTGGCCCTGGTCCTGCCGGTGTCCGCGCGGGCCGAGACGTGGGTCATCGATCCGGCCCACACCGTCTCCGGCTTCACGGTCAGGCACCTGATGATCAGCAACGTCACCGGCGTCTTCGAGGTGACCAGGGGCACGATCGAGTACCGGCCGGGCGACCCCGGCTCGGTCAAGGCGGACATCACCGTCGAGGCCAAGAGCGTCAACACCCGCATCGGCCGGCGTGACGACGATCTGCGCAGCGACAACTTCTTCAACGCTGACAAGTTTCCCACCCTGGCGTTCAGGTCCAAGCGGGTCCAGAACGTGCGGGCGGAGGGCTTCGATCTGGTGGGCGACCTGACCATCCGCGACGTGACCCGCGAGGTGGTGCTGAAGGTGGACGGGCCGACCGCGCCGATCAAGGATCCGCAGGGCAACCGCCGGGTGGGTGCGACCGCGAGCACCACGATCAACCGGAAGGACTTCGGCATCATGTACAACCGGACCATCGAGGCGGGCGGCGTGGTGGTGGGCGACGAGGTCAAGATCAACCTCGAGGTCGAGGCGATCGAGAAGAAGAGCTAGCGTGGTGTAGACTGGGGGTCCGTGCCCGACTCGATCGCTCCCCCCAGCCTCCGCCGCGACGTTCGCATCATCGGCCTCATCGGCACGGCGCACTTCTTCAGCCACTTCTTCCAGCTCACGCTGCCGCCGCTGTTCCCGCTGCTGAAGGACGTGTTCGGCGTGCCGTACGTGGCGTTGGGCCTGGCGGTGAGCGTCTTCTACGGCGGCTCGGGCATCGGGCAGACCCTGTCCGGCTTCCTGGTCGACCGCGTGGGCGCGCTGCGGGTGCTGATGGCGGGAATGGGCCTCCTGGCCGGCGCCATCGCGCTGGCCGGCCTCGTGCCCTCGTACTGGTTCCTGCTGCCGGTGGCACTGCTCGCCGGCCTCGGCAACAGCGTGTTCCATCCCGCCGACTACTCGATCCTGAACGCGTCGGTCGACCCGCGGCGGATCGGGCGTGGCTACAGCGTGCACGCGATCTCCGGCAACCTCGGGTGGGCGGTGGCGCCGACGGTGGTCTTCGCCCTGACCGCGCACTTCGGCTGGCGCGCGGCCCTGGTGACGGTGGGCGGGCTCGGCCTCGCGATGGTGGTGGTGCTGGCCACCCAGGGCGGCGCCTTCACCGGCGCCCACGGGGGCGCGCGCCGCGCCGGCGGGGTGACCGACGTGCGCGTGCTGCTGACCGGGCCGGTGCTCGCCGCGTTCGCCTACTTCGCCCTGATCGCGACCGCGCTCGTCGGGATGCAGACCTTCGGGGTGACCGGCCTCATGCGGGTCTACGAGACGCCGATGGCGCTCGCCACCGCGGCGCTCACCGCGTTCCTGCTCGGCGGCGCCGCCGGCATCCTGGGCGGCGGCTTCCTGGCCGACCGCACGAGCCGCCACGACGTGGTGGCGGTGAGCGGGCTGATCGGCGCGGCGATCCTGATCCTGCTGGTCGGCACCGGCGGGGTGGGTCCCTCGCGGCTGCCGCTGCTCCTGGCCGCCGCCGGCTTCTGCCAGGGCGTCACCGCGCCCTCGCGCGACATGCTGGTGCGCGCGGCCACCCCGCCGGGCGCCTCCGGCAAGGTCTTCGGCTTCGTCTACTCCGGGCTCGACCTCGGCTCCTGCCTGGTGCCGGTGGCCTTCGGCTGGATGCTCGACCACCGCGATCCCCGCATGCTGTTCGTCGCGGTCGGCGTGCTGCTGCTCTGCACCATCGGCACCGTCGTGCAGGTTCGTCGCCGCGCCCAGCCCGCGCCCGCCGCCGTCACCCCCGCCACTTCCTAGTCGCGTCGCCCCGCGCGACGGCGCGGCCGGGCTAGAACCAGTGGGCCTTGTCGACCACGTTCCGGAGCGGCTGGCCCGCGAGGAACCGGCGGCAGTTGTCCAGCAGGATCTCGCCGCGCCGGTCGTCGAGGTAGGGGCCGTAGCCGGCGGTGTGCGGCGTGATCAGCACGTTGGGCATGGTCCAGAGCGGGTGATCCGCGGGCAGCGGCTCCTGCTCGAAGACGTCGAGCGCCGCGCCCGCGATCTCGCCGGCCCGCAGCGCGGCGACCAGGTCGTCGAGCCGCGTGGTCATGCCGCGCCCGATGTTGATGAAGAACGCGGTGCGCTTCATGCGCTGAAAGCGTGCGCGGTGCATGAAGCCTTCCGTCTCCGGGGTGTGGGGGACGGTGAGGATGACGAAGTCGGCCTCCGGCAGCAGCGCGTCGAGCGCGTCGGGGCCCTCGAGCTTGAAGACGCCGGGCGGGGCCTCGCGGCGTCGCGCGTCGATGCCGATCACCCGCAGCCCGAAGGCCTCCGCGAGGCGCGCGGTCTCGCTGCCGATCCCGCCGACGCCCACTACCAGGGCGGTGGCCTCGGGGAGGTGGACCACCCCGGTGTCGAGCGGCGCCGGCTTCCACTCGCGGCGGAGCTGGAGCGGCACGTAGTGGTGCAGGCCGCGCGCGAACGCGAGCACGAAGGCCATGATGTGGGCGCCGATGTGGTCGTTGTAGATCTCGCGGAAGTTGGTGACCACCACCGGGTGCGCCACCAGCTCGCCGAAGTAGTAGCCCGCGGGCGGCGCGGCCTGGGGGGCCTGCAGCCACCGGAGCGCGCGCGCCTGGCGCAGGAGGGCGGGGGAGAGCGTGCCGAACGCGGCCTCCGCCTGGGCGATCTCGCGGGCGGCCTGGGCCTCGTCCTCCGCGACCGCCACCCGGAGCGCGGGCAGGGCCGCGTTCACACGCGCGGCCCAACGTCGAGTAGTCTCGGTCTGGGGCGGGAGCATCAGGAGGGTGGCCATGGCCCCACACCATAGCATCCCGCGTCGCTTGGTGGCGGAGGGACCCGGGCGCTAGGATCGAGGGAGGATGGCGAGCCGGGTCGGGGTGCTGGGCTGGGTCACCGGCGTGCTCTCGGCGGTGCTGGGCGCGCTCGCCTTCGGGGCGGTGCTTTGCCTCTGGTTCCCCGCGGTGCTCACCACGCCCGCCCTGCGCGACGTCTACCCGATGGAGATCGTGCGCACTACGATCAAGATCGCCCTGGGCGTCGCGTTCGTCCTGGGCCTGGTGAGCGTGCTGCTCAAGCGGCGCAAGGCGCTCGGGCTCACCGGCGCGGGGCTCGCGCTGCTGGCCACCCTGATGGGCGGCTCGGAAGTGGCGGTGGCGACGCCGGTGGCGCGCTCGAACCACGTGGGCCTCGACTGGTTCCTGCTCGACCTGTTCCTGCTCTCCGCGATCTTCGTGCCCATCGAGCTCTTCTGGGCCCGCCTGCCCCAGCCGGTCTTCCGGCTAGAGTGGCGCACCGACCTGTGGCACTTCGGGATCAGCCACCTGCTGGTGCAGCTCACCGTGTTCCTGACCATGGCGCCCGCCGCCATCTTCTTCCGCTGGGCGGTGGCCCCCGAGCTGCAGGCCGCGGTGGCGGCCCAGCCCTACGCGCTGCAGTTCGTGGAGGTGCTGCTGGTCGCGGACCTCTCGCAGTACACCGTGCACCGGCTCTTCCACACCGTCCCCTGGCTCTGGCGCTTCCACGAGATCCACCACTCGAGCCGGACCATGGACTGGCTGGCCGGCTCGCGCCTGCACCTGCTCGACATCGTGGTCACGCGGGGGCTGAGCTTCGTGCCGCTCTACGTGCTGGGCTTCGCGCAGGCGCCGGTCTTCGCCTACGTGCTCTTCGTGTCGTTCCAGGCGGTGCTGATCCACGCCAACGTGCGCTGGCGCTTCGGGCCGCTGCGCTGGGTGCTGGCCACGCCCCAGTACCACCACTGGCATCACGCAGTGGAGCCGGTGGACGTGAACTTCGCGGTGCACCTGCCGGTCATCGACGCGGTGTTCGGCACCCTGCACCTGCCCGCCGATCGCTGGCCGCCCGCCTACGGCCTCGCGGGAGCGCCGGTGCCCGACGGCTACTGGGCCCAGCTCGCCTTCCCGTTCCGCCGGAGCCGATCGCGGGCGCGGGCGTGAGGCGGCGCGGTTAGAAGCGGACCGCGCGGTAGGTCTCGGGCGCGAAGCGGGCGAAGAGCAGCGCGACCGCGGTGAGCATGACCGCGGCGGAGGCGAGCGCGGCGCTCGCGCCGGCCAGATCGGCGGCGAGGCCGAGCGCGATGGGCCCGACCGCGTAGCCGAGGTCGGCGAGCATGCGGTAGGTGCTGAGCGCAGCCGCGTTCATGCCGCCGGGGGCGGTGTCTGCCGCGTAGGCGGCGGGGGCGGCGCCGCTGATCCCCATCGCCACGCTCCACGCCGCGCACGCGACGAGGAACCACGCGTAGGTCGGCGCGGCGAGGAAGAGGACGAGCGAGACCCCGGACAGGATCGTCGAGGGCACGATGATGATCTTTCGCCCGTAGCGGTCGACGAGCACGCCGGCGGGATAGGCGAGGGCGAGCCCGACCACGCTGGCGAGGGCGAGGCCGAACCCGATGCGGTCCGGATCGAGGGCGAGCCGATCGCGGGCCAGGATCGGAATGATGTTGAAGAGCGCGCCGGTGCGGGCCACCGCGTTCACGAAGGCGATGAGGCTCACCAGCAGGAACCCCGGGTGCGCGGTCAGGAGGCGGAGCTGGACCCGGAAGGACACCTCGGCGGTCTCGAGCTCGCCCGCGGGGCGCGCGGGCCGCGTCTCCGGGATGGCGAGCCACGCGACGATGGAGGCGAGGAGCGAGGTGGCCGCGTAGGCGAAAAACGGCGCGGCGAGCCCCCAGTGGGTGGCCAGGAGCCCGCCCGGGAAGGGGCCGATGCCGACCGCGAAGATGAACACGCCCTGGTAGACCGACATCATGCGGCCGCGATTGGACGGGGTGGAGATGTCGGCGAGGACGATGAGGCCGGTGGTGAGCACCAGCGCGGCGCCCGCGCCGGCCACGAAGCGCGCCCCGACGAAGGCGGGGTAGGTGGGAGCGAGCGCGCAGAGCAGGTTGCCGAGCGCGGACACCACGCCGCCGACCGCGAGGGTGGCGCGGCGGCCGAGCGCGTCGGCGAGGCGGCCCGCCGGCACCGCGATCAGGAATCGCGCGAGGCCGTACACCGCGATGGCGAGCCCGATGGCGGACTGGGCGACGCCGAAGGAGCGCGCGTAGAGGGCCAGCGCGGGCACGATGCTGCCGAAGCCGAGCTGGTTCACCGCGATGAGCACGCACATCCACGTCAGGATGCGCGTCCCCGCGGGCTCTCGCATGACCGCTCGGGTGTATCCCGTAATGCGATGGAGCGCAAGCCCGGCCCGGCGTATGATCGGGCGCATCCAACGCACAGGAGGCGGTCATGGCGGCAGGCACGGCAAAGGGCTTCGCGGTCTTCGCGGGCGTCGCACCCGAGATCATCCGCGCTTCCGCGCGCGAGGCGGAGGCCAAGGGGTTCGGCTCGTTCTGGGTGAATCACCCGGGCCCGGTCGACGGCCTGGGCTCGCTCGCGCAGGCCGCCGCGGAGACGCAGCGGATCGATCTGGGCGTCGGGGTGGTGCCGCTGCACACGCGCGGCCCCGAGGCGATCGTCGCCGGCGTCCGCCAGCACGGCCTCGCGCCCGCGCGGCTCCTGCTCGGCGTGGGCAGCCCGAACCCGCAGGCCCTGAAGCACGTGCGCGAGGGCGTGGCCGCGATCCGCAAGGGCGTGAGCACGCGGGTGATCGTGGCCGCGCTCGGCCCGAAGATGTGCGCGCTGGCCGGCGAGGTCGCCGACGGCGTGCTCTTCAACTGGCTGACCCCGGAGTACGCGCGGCGCTCCGCGGAGCTGGTGCGCGCCGGGGCGAAGGCCTCCGGGCGGCCGATGCCGCGGACCTACGCCTACGTGCGGGTGGCGCTGGGCCCGGGTGCCGTCGACCGGCTCCACGACGAGGGCGGGCGCTACGCGGCCATTCCCGCGTACGGCGCCCACTTCGAGCGCATGGGCGTGAAGCCGGTGGACACCGCGATCGCGGCGACGTCGCCTGCGGGCATCCAGAGCGGGCTGGCCGCCTGGCAGGGCGCGGTCGACGAGATCGTCCTGCGGGCCATCGTCGCCCACGATACGGTGGACGACCACCTGACCCTCCTCCGCGCCCTCTGACCGCCTTCTGACCTCCTACTGCAGCTCGCGGCGGACCAGGCGGGCACCCTCGACGAGGGCGGCGAGCTTGAGGCGGGTGGCCCAGCGCGGGGTCTCCCAGAAGCCGCAGTCGGGGTTGAGCCACAGCTTGTCGGGGGCCACGTAGCGGAGGATGGCGCGGATCCGCTCCGCGACCTCGGCCGCGGTCTCGGCCTTGAACGCCTTCACGTCGATGACCCCGGCGCCCAGCTCCTTGTCGGTGGGGAACTCGCGCCAGAGGGGTAGGTCGTCCATCCCCCGGTTGGCGTACTCGAGCACGATCTGCGACGCGGTCAGCTCGTGGAGCGCGGGGTAGACGTTGCGATAGCTGCGCACCGGCTGGAACGGGCGGCCGTAGAGGTTCCCGAAGCAGACGTGCACCGCGATCTTGGCCCGCACCCCGTCCACCGCGCGGTTGACTCCGAGCGCGAACTGCGGCGTGTGCCCCGCGTACATGCCGCTGTGCGGCTCGTCGATCTGGATGAAGTCGGCGCCCGCGTCCACCAGCGCGCGGCACTCCGCGTTGACGATGCCGACCAGGTCGGCGAGCAGCGTGTCGCGGTCGCGATACGGCCCGCCCGGGCGCAGCGGGAACATGAGGGTGTAGGGCCCGGGCACGGTGGCCTTGAGCGGCCGGGTGGTGAGCGACCGGGCGAGCCTGAACTCGTCCACGATGCCGAGCCCGGCGGGCGCGGTGACCTTCTCGACGACCTGGAAGGGCGTGTTGGTGTCCCAGTGCGGCTGGCCGAGCTGGCGCGGCTCGGGGAGCGCGCGGATGCCCTGCAGATGGTCGTAGAAGCCGATGATGAAGCGCACCCGGCCCATCTCGCCGGTGGTGAGCACGTCGACGCCGGCCCGCTCCTGGTCCAGCAGCGCGGCCTGGGTCGCGTCCTCCATCAGCTCGGCCAGGTCGGTGGCCCCGAGCCGGCCGGCCTGGATCGCCTCGCGGGCGAGCCAGACCCAGCCCGGCAGCCCGTGGCTGCCGATCACCGAGGTGGGAAGGAGGAGCCGCTCGGCCGTCATCCAGACCGTTTGGCGGACCGCCTGGCCAGGCCGGCGCGGATCTCGTCCATCGCGGCCTGATGCTCGGCCGAGTCGAGGCACTCGCGGAGGCCCGCCTCCATCTCACGCCGGAACGCGTCGAAGTCGAGATCGAACGCCCGCGCCATCAGCCGCTTGCTCCAGGCCACCGCGGTGGCGGGCAGGGCGAGGAAGCGCGCGACGGCCTCCTCGACTGTCCGAGAGAAGTCGGCCGCAGGGACCACGCGGTGGACGAGGCCGAGCGCCTCGGCGCGGGCCGCGCTGATCGGCTCGCCGGTGAGGATCAGCTCGGAGGCCCGCGCGGCCCCGATCAGCCGGGGCAGGCGATAGAGGGCCATCGATGGGATCAGGCACTCCTTCACCGCGGGGAGTCCGATGGTGGCGGAGGCGACGGCCAGGCGGTAGTCGCACACGAGGGCGAGCTGGAGGCCGCCGCCCAGGCAGTGGCCGTTGATCGCCGCGATGAACGGGATGGGCAGGCGCTCGATCGCGGTCATCGCGTCCTCCCACGCCACGAAGTGCGGTAGGGTCATCGCGCCGCGGGCGAGCGCCTTCAGATCGACCCCGGTGCAGAAGGCGCGGCCGGCCCCGCCGATCACCCCGACGCGCAGCGCGCCGCGGGCGACCCCCGCCGCGACGGCCTCCACCGCCGCGTTCAGCTCCGCGACCCAGCCCGGATCGCCCGCGTTGAGCACCTCGGGCCGGTTCAGCGTGATCCGGGCCACCGGCCCGTCGAGCGCGAGAGCGACCGCGGAGGCGGACATCGCTCGCGGAGCGTACGTGGCCGCGGTCGCGCCTGTCAAGGCGCCCGCCGACACTGGCTCCTCGTGGGGCCGCGTGCTAGGCTCGGCGGCGAGGAGGATCGAGGCATGCTGAGCCGCGAGGACAACGAGCTCCTGGCCCGCACCGGACCGGGCACGCCCATGGGCGATCTGGTGCGCCGCTACTGGATCCCCGTCGTGGAGTCGAAGGAGCTGGCGCCGGGCGGGCGGGTGAAGCGCGTGCAGCTCCTGGGCGAGCGCCTCATCGTGTTCCGCGGCAAGAGCGGCCGCGCCGGGCTCATCGGCGAGTTCTGTCCGCATCGCTCCGCGTCGCTGTTCTACGGTCGGGTGGAGGACGCGGGCATGCGCTGCGCCTACCACGGCTGGAAGTTCGGCCTCGACGGCCAGTGCGAGGAGATGCCGAGCGAGCCGCCGGAGTCGGGCTTTGCGTCCAAGGTGAAGACCACCGCCTATCCGTGCGTGGAGGCGGGCGGCGTCGTCTTCGCCTACATGGGTCCCGAGAGCACGCCGCCGCCCCTGCCAGAGCTCGAGTGGACGCTGCTGCCCGAGGGGCACACGTTCACGTCGCGGCGGGTCCAGGACTGCAACTGGTTCCAGGCCCTCGAGGGTGGCATCGACTCGAGCCACATCTCGTTCCTGCACGCGCCGATCGACCACCGCAACAGCGAGGTCACCCAGGACATGGACCGGGTGAGCTTCGGGGTCGGGGCGGCGGTCTCCACCGGCGACCGCGCGCCCCGCTTCGAGGTGGTCGACACCGACTACGGGGTGCTGATCGGGACCCGGCGCGGCAATCCCGACGGCCGCTGGTACTGGCGCATCACCCAGTTCCTGCTCCCGTTCTACACGATGCCGCCCACCGACCTCGACGAGCGCGTGGTGCAGTCGCACATCTGGGTGCCGATGGACGACACCCACGTGGTGAACTGGATGGTGACCTGGCACCCGGACCGCAAGCTCACCCCCGAGGAGATCCAGCTCCACGTCGAGGGCAAGGGCGCGCACGTGTGCGACTACGCCCCCGCCACCTCCGAGCCCTACGGAGACGTGCGCACCGCGGCCAATCGCGACAACGACTACTTCATGGACTGGGAGGTCCACCGCACCCGGATGTACTGCGGGATCCCGGGCTTCGGGGTGCAGGACCAGGCGGTGCAGGAGAGCCAGGGGGACATCGTCGACCGGAGCCAGGAGCGGCTCGGCTCGAGCGACACCGCGATCATCCAGGTGCGCCGCCGCATGATGACCGCGGCCCGCGCCCTCCGCGACCACGGCACGCCCGCCCCCGGCGCCAACCCGCGCTCCTTCCTGGTGCGCTCCACCTCGGTGGTGCTGAACCCGGGCGAGAGCTGGGTGGACGGCGCCCGCGCGCGAGTGCTGGTGCGGGCGGGGGACCAGCTCACGCTCGTCTGATCCGCCCCATGCCCGGGCGCATGGCCGGCCGCGTCGCGCTCGTCACCGGCGGCGGTGGCGGCATCGGCGAGGCGACGGGCCGGCTCTTCGCGGAGGAGGGCGCGGCGGTGGCCCTGCTCGACGCCGACGGCGCCGCGGCGACCGCGGCGGCTGAGCGCATCCGCGCCGCGGTGCCCGGGGCCGCCCCGCTGGCGCTCGTCGGCGACGTCACCCGCGAGGAGGACGCGCGCCGCCTGGTCGAGGAGGCGGCCACCCGCCTGGGCGGCCTCGACACCCTCGTGAACGTGGCGGGGGTGCGCGTCTACGTGCCGCTCGCGGAGGCGACCGGGGAGGACTGGGAGCGCATCATCGGGGTCAACGTGCTCGGCACCGCCCACTGCTGCAAGGCGGCGCTGCCGCAGCTGCGACGCGGCGGGCGAGGCAGCATCGTCAACGTCTCCTCCGTGTACGGGCTCATGGGTCGCGCCGGCATGGGGCAGTACGACACCACCAAGGCGGCGGTGCTCGGCTTCACGCGGGCGCTCGCGGTGGAGGAGGCGCCGCACCGGGTGCGGGTCAACGCGGTGTGCCCGGGCGGCACCATCACCCCGTACCACATCCGGCGGGCCGCCGCGCGCGGCGTGTCGGAGACCGCGCTGCGCGGTGAGCGCACCCGCGACAACCTGCTGGGCCGCTGGGCGGAGCCGCGCGAGGTCGCGTTCCCGATCCTGTTCCTGGCCTGCGACGAGTCCTCGTTCGTGACCGGCGCCACCCTGATGGTGGACGCCGGCCGATCCATCCTGTGACCGACCCGCCGCGGGCCGTCTCGCCCCGAGCGGTCGAGTCCCGGGTCATTTCCGTGGACGTCCTGCGGGGCCTCACGGTGGCCGCGATGGTGCTCGTCAACAATCCCGGCTCGTGGAGCGCGGTCTACTGGCCGCTCCGGCACGCCGAGTGGAACGGCTTCACCCCCACCGACATGATCTTTCCGTTCTTCCTCTTCATCGTCGGCGTCGCGATCCCACTCGCGCTCGGCACGCGGCTCGAGCGCGACGCGCCCGGCCTGGTTGGACGCGTGCTGCGGCGCTCGCTCGCGATCTTCGCGCTCGGCCTGCTCCTGCACGCCCTGCCGTGGTTCCACCTGGCCACCCTGCGCATCCCGGGCGTCCTCCAGCGGATCGCCATCTGCTACCTCCTGGCCGCGCTCCTGGTGGTCTGGAGCGGCGGCATCGCGGGCTGGCGCCTCCAGGCCCTCGTGGCGGGCGCGCTGCTGGTCGGCTACTGGCTGCTCATGACGCGCGTGCCGGTACCCGGCGGCGTCGCGGGCGACCTGAGCCCAGCGGGCAACCTGGCCGGCTACATCGACCGCCGGGTGCTGGGGCCGCACGTCTGGACCGTGTCGAGGTTCTACGACCCGGAGGGGCTGCTGAGCAGCCTGCCCGCGGTGGCGACCACGCTCCTCGGGGTGCTGGCCGGCCACTGGCTCCGCGTGGCCGGGACGGCCCGACGCGTGACCGGCGGGCTCGTGCTGGGCGGTCTCGCCGCGACCGCGGTCGGCTGGCTCTGGGGGCAATCGTTCCCGATCAACAAGTCGCTGTGGACCAGCTCCTACGCGCTCTTCATGGCGGGCCTGGCCGCGCTCGCGCTCGCCGGCTGCTACTGGCTGATCGAGGGGCGGCGGTGGCGGAGGCTCGCGGGGCCGTTCGTGGTGCTGGGGATCACCGCCCTGCCGCTCTTCTTCCTCTCGAGCCTGATGGCGCGCCTGCTGCTGCTGATCCGGGTCGGCCCCGAGCAGGTGCGCCTGCAGGCCTGGCTCTTCGACCGCCTCTTCGCGTCGTGGCTGCCGCCCATCGACGCGTCGCTCGCCTACGCGGTCGCCTACGTCCTGCTCTGGTGGGGCCTCATGTGGGGCCTCTCGCGGACCGGCGTGCGCCTGCGCGTGTGAGGGCGGGAGAGCGGCTCACGAAGGGGTTGTCGCGGAGCCAGAAGCGCCAGGGCCGGTCCACCCACGCCTCCGCGTAGTCGATGCCGACGCGCGGCCCGGCCGCGATGCGCCGCGCCGGCACCGGCGGGCGCCGCTCGATCCAGATCCGGTCGCCGAGCAGGTCGGCCCGGTCGAGGCGGCGATCGATCCCCAGCGCGATGCAGAGCTTGCCCGGGCCGCTGGTGAGGCCGTAGAGCGCGCCGCCGCCGCGGCGCCGCCGCATCAGCCCCACGCCCTCGACCGGCTCGAGCGCGCGTACCAGCACCGCGTGCGGGACCTCGGCGACGCCGGTCACCACGTTGAACTGGAAGTACATCCCGTAGACGAAGTACACGTACGCGGTGCCCCCGCGGGCGTACATGGTCTCGGTGCGGAGGGTGCGGCGGCCACCCCACGCGTGGGAGGCGCGGTCCTCGGGGCCGCGGTACGCCTCGGTCTCCACGATGAGGCCGGAGACCCGACCCGCGCGGGTGGGCACCACCAGCAGCTGGCCGAGGAGGCGACGGGCCACCGTGACCACATCGGGATTCGCGTAGAACGCGCGCGGCAGCTTCGGATCGGGGGAGGTCACGGCCCGCCAGTGTGCCACGAAAGGCGGCCCGCGGAGAAACACCGCGGGCGCGGCCGAGAAGGGACCGCGCCCGCGGCTCCACCGGACGGCGCGCGCAGGGCGCGCCGGCTCCGGTGACGAAGCGGTGAAACGCGCTACCGGCGCGCCCCCACCACCAGCAGCACCACGCCGCCGGCGAGGGCCAGCCCGCCCAGGATCGGCGGCAGCGGGACGGTGTGCTCCTTGTCCTTCGTGGCCTTGATGGGCCCGACCTCGAGCACCTTCTCCCGGGTCGTGTAGGTGATGCCCTGGTAGGCCAGGGACACCACACCGATGGCGATCAGGACGATGGCGATGACGAGGACTGCTTTTCATGGGCCCCCCTCAGAAGCGGGCGGTGTAGCGCCCGGCCTTGCTGTCCTTGTGCCGCTGCTCGACCACTTCCCAGTTGACATTCTCGAGGAAGGCGGTGATGTACTCCGCCCGCCCGCTCGCTCCGTAGTCCACCATGAACGCGTGCTCGAAGACATCGAGGACGAGGATCGGATGGAACCCGGCCGGATGCCCCTGCTCGTGGCTCGAGATCCAGCAGTTGAGCAGCGCACCGGTGGCCGGGTCGTGATAGAGAATCGCCCAGCCCACGCCGCGCATGGCCCCGGTCTTGGCGAAGTCCTCCCGCCACGCGCCCGCCGAGCCCCACGCCGCGCCCACGTCGGAGGCCAGGTCGCTGCCCGGCGAGAGCTTCGACCCCGACGCGAGGTTGGCGAAGTAGTACTCGTGGAGCACCAGCCCGTTCATCTCGAAGCCGAGCCGCCGCCTCGTCTCGGCCCACGCGGGTGAGCCGATTTCCGCCTTGGCGGTGGCCTCGAGCAGGCCGTTGGCGTTCTTCACGTAGCCCTCGTAGAGGGCCCAGTGCTGCGTGATCTGGTCGTCCGAGATGCCGGCCAGCGCCTTGGGCTTGAGATGCTCCTGGACCTTGTAGTTCATGTCGAGCGAGCTCCTAGACCGGGCGACGTCCCTGGATGATGCGGATCAGGACCACCGCGATCGCGATGAGCAGCAGCAGATGGATGAAGCCGCCGAGGGTGTACGAGCTGACCATCCCGACCGCCCACAGCACCAGCAGGATCACGAAGATCGTCCACAGCATGTCGTCGTCCTCCGAGTATTGAGTTCGAGTCTCTTGCCGTGCGTCGACGAGGTGTAGACGCACGTGACGTGCCAGTGAGCGCCGAGCGGGCAAACCGCCAGAATCCCCGGCACATGTCAGCGGATTCCGCGTCAGCGGACGCGGGGGCGATCGAGATCCGGTCAGGACTACCCGGTAGAAGCGCCTCGATTCGGGGGTCGGAAGGCGGAATACTTCCGATCGAGCGGCGACGCTTCAGTGGCACGGCGCTTGCGATGCCAGGCCGCCCATGATCGGGCGAGCCGAGGATCTGCTGGGAGAGTGCCGGGCCGCCGACAGCGGCCTGGCTGCGGTCGTGGAGGCGGTGCTGCGGGAGGAAGGCCCCTACAAGGTCGTGCCCGCCGCGGGCGTCGAGGCCTGGCGGGAGCGAGAGCCGAAGCTCTGGCGGAAGGTGGCGGAGTGGCTGGACGAGCGCGGCGTCACGCTCGTTCCGGTGTGAGCAGGATCCGGCGAATGCCGGCCAGCGGGATGGCCACCCAGTCCGGGCGGTTGTTCCGCTCGTAGCGGAGCTCGTAGCAGGCCTTCTCGAGCTCGAATGCGGCGCACGCCGCGAGGAGCTCCTCTTCCGACCGGGGGATCAGCGCGGCCGGGCTCGCGGCGGCGGCCCCCCGGTAGCCGTCCAGGAACGCGCGCCGCGCCTCGGTCTCCCACGCGGTGAGCATCGCCAGCGCCGGCGCGCGCTCGGCGGCGGGCACCTCGAAGGCGACCGCGTGGGCCGCGTAGTCGAGCGAGCGCAGCATCCCGGCCACGTCGCGCAGGGCGGGCAGCTTGGCCCGCCGCTCGGCCAGGGGCCGCGCGGGCTCGCCCTCGAAGTCGATGATCGCGAAGCCGTCCTCGGTCTTCAGCACCTGCCCCAGGTGGTAGTCGCCGTGGCTCCGGATCTTCACGGTGCCGACCAGCGCCTCGAGCGCGCGGAGCGCGCGCGCGACCCCGGCGCCGTTCGTGTCGGCCGGCGCGCCCGGGAGGTCCCACACGTCGCCCGCCTCCACGTCCCGGCGGATGTCGGCGGCCCAGCGGGCCACGTCGTCGCGGGTGATCGGCTCGGGGGCGAAGTCGGGATCCGTCGCGTCGGAGGCGAGCGCGGCGTGGAGGCCGCCGGTGATCGTGCCGAGGCGCCGCATTTCCTCGACGAGCGGGTCGGGGCCGGTGCCCGCGAGTCCCGCGCCGAGGCGTCCGCGCAGCGCGCCCAGCACGTGCTTCCATCCGTCGCCGCGGTTCGCCACGAACTCCTGGAGCACGCCCAGGGTAGCGGTACCGTCCGCCGCTTCGTGCTCGGCCCAGCCGGCCAGGCGCGGGACGTGACGGAACGAGGTCCGGGTGGTGAGGAAGCGGGTGATCTCCAGATCCGGGTTCAGGCCGGGCTGCGGCCGGCGCAGGGTCTTCCACACGAGCCCGCCGCCCAGGAACACCGAGGTGTTGCTCTGCTCGCCCGCGTGGCGGCGCGCCTCCACCGCGTCCGGATCGGGCGGGAAGGGCCAGCCCGGGGTGGGGTGGAACGCGAAGCGCCCGGCCGCGCCGTCGAGGCGGCGGCCGGCCGCGACCGCGGCGAGGACGCGGCGGCCGAAGCGCGGGTCGTCGTGGGCGTCCACGATCGCGGCGCCGTCGAGGCCGGCCATCGCGGCGGGCGGCGCGGCGTCGGCCGCGACGGTCACCGCGACCTGGTAGCGATCGCCGTCGACGTCGAGGAGCAGCAGGACGAGCGGGGCGTTCTCGTCGAGCGTGGCCCAGTCCCGCACCGCGAGCGCGTCGATCCCTCGGGTCTTGGCCGCGAACCATCGCTGGCGAGCCAGGTACCGGGCGAGATCGGAGCGGCCGGGACCGGCGAGCCGGGCGACGATCGCGGCGGGATCAGAGCGGGGAGGCCTCGATGCCATAGATCGGCTCGGTGGAGAGCGGGGGCTGGAGGCGGAACCAGTAGTAGCCGTAGGGCGCGAGGCTGATGAAGTAGGGCAGGTCGCCGATGGTGGGGAAGCGGGTGTCGCCCAGCATCTCGACCGGGGTGTAGCCGCGCCACGCCTTCAGATCCAGCTCCACCGGCTGGGCCGATCCGGCCAGGTTGTGCACCGCGACCAGGATCTCGCCCTCGTGCTCGCGCACGTGGGCGAGCACGCTCTCGTTGGCGGGGCGGAGGAAGTGCAGGGTGCCGCGGCCGAAGACGCGGGTCTTCTTGCGCACCTCGATCAGGCGCTTCATCCAGTTGAGGAGCGACGAGGGCGTCCGCTGCTGGGCCTCCACGTTGATGGACTGGTAGCCGTAGACCGCGTCCACGATGAGGGGCAGGTAGAGGCGCGCGGTGTCCGCCCGGGAGAAGCCCGCGTTGCGGTCGCCCGTCCACTGCATCGGGGTGCGGACCCCGTTGCGGTCGCCCAGGTAGATGTTGTCGCCCATTCCGATCTCGTCGCCATAGTAGAGGATCGGGCTGCCGGGCAGGGTGAAGAGCAGACTCGTGAGCAGCTCGATCTTGCGCCGGTCGTTCTCGAGAAGCGGCGCGAGGCGCCGGCGGATCCCGAGGTTCAGGCGCATGCGCGGGTCGGAGCCGTAGGCGTAGTAGAGGTGGCGCCGCTCCTCGTCGCTGACCATCTCGAGGGTGAGCTCGTCGTGGTTGCGGAGGAAGAGGCACCACTGGGCCGCGGGCGGGATCTCGGGGGTGTGCACGAAGATGTCGGTGATAGGC
>Ga0207665_10000776_pt1 | contig 21525 bp, 9 predicted proteins | sample LARL112metaG_FD_184351 | JGI IMG/M metagenome (GOLD analysis project Ga0207665, IMG submission 184351) | Corn, switchgrass and miscanthus rhizosphere microbial communities from Kellogg Biological Station, Michigan, USA - LAR L11-2 metaG... | ecosystem: Host-associated > Plants > Roots >...
ATCGTATCGACTTGCCCGCTGGGCCAGCGGATCTCAAGAAGATCCACTTTCTCGGCCTTGCCGAGTCCGAAGTGCACGCGCAGATCGTTCTGCGAGAAATAGCCCCCGCCGCTGCGCACCTCGTCGATCTGGGCGTGCGACTTGTTCTCTCCCGCAACTTTCGTGACGCATTTCAACCGTGCTCCAATCCCGCTGCGGTTGGATTTCGTTCCGATAGTGCGCACCTTGATCCAGTTGTTCCCGGTGTGAAGGTCACAACGCAGAAGCTGGGGATACCCGTTCACCGTGTTGACGACCACGTCGAGATCACCGTCGTTGTCGAAATCGCCGAAGGCGCATCCCCGCGACGCAACCGGATCGGAAATTCCTGCGCCCGCATTCAGCGACACATCTTCGAACCGCCCGTTGCGCAGGTTGCGGTATAACAGCTTTCTCTGAGCATACCCGGCCTCGGTCTTCAATTGCTCGACTTCCGGATAGACATGCCCGTTGCAAATAAGGATGTCGGCCCAGCCGTCGTTGTCCATATCGAAGAAGCCGCATCCCCAGCCGAGATATTGCGTGTGCAGGCCGAGGCCAGCCGTGAAGGTCGTGTCTTCGAAGTTGGCGCCGCCCTGGTTGTGATAGAGCGATGGCGTGTCTCCCGCGAAGTTCGTTTTCACAATGTCGAGGTTACCGTCGAGGTCGTAGTCCGCAGCTGAGACGCCCATGCCGGCCTGCGGCTTGCCGTCGGGACTTAGCGCGCATCCAGATTCTAGTGCGATGTCAACGAACTTGCCGTCTTTCTTGTTCCCATAAAGCGCGCTGGCGGTCGAGTCATTGGCGACGTAGATGTCGGGCCATCCGTCGTTATCGAAGTCCGCAGTGAGTACGCCCAATCCGTAGGTTCCGTTGGCTGAGAAAATTCCGGCGGCTTCGGAAACATCCTTAAACGTGCCGTCCCCGTTGTTGTGATAGAGGATGTTTTTCCCGCCCTTCAATCCGGGGGGACCACACGCAACCATGACCGCCTTGTACAGGCACGGTCCGGACTCGGGCACGGGAGCCGTCGCCAGATCCATATCGATGTAGTTCGCGACGAAGAGATCGAGTTTGCCGTCGCGATCGTAGTCGACGAATGCGCAACCGGTGTTCCAGCGCTTGCCGTTGCCCGCAACTCCGGCCTTTTCGCTGACGTCGGTAAACGTCCCGTCGCCGTTGTTGTGGAAGAGCACGTTCTTGCCGAAGTACGAGACGAACAGGTCTTCGTATCCGTCGTTGTCGTAGTCACCGATGCAGACGCCCTGCCCCCAGCCGGAACGCGCGACTCCGGCCTTCGCGGTCACGTCGGTGAACGTTCCGTCGCGATTGTTCTTGAAGAGGTGCGAGGTGGGCTCTGCGCCCTTGGGAAATCCTTCGAGCCGCGAACCGTTTACGAGGAAAATATCGAGCCAGCCATCGTTGTCGTAGTCGTAGAAGGCAACTCCGCAGCCCGTCGTCTCAAGCAGATATTTGTTTTTGTGCTCGCCGCCAAAAATCGTCTTGGCATTCAGGCCCGATTCCTTGGCGACATTAATAAAGCTCAACCCAAGGTCAGAAGATTTTTCGGCCGGCTTGCTCTCGGCAGTTTGCGCCCGAGAGTTCCGAGGCCATGCCATCTCTAGCACGCCTTCCAACGACAGGACCAGGGCGGAACGGCTCAGAGAGCGCAGAAACGAACGTCGGGAGGGGCGCAAAACGCTGGTACCTTCCTGGAGAGGCGAATGCTAGAATCCGTTGTTACTTTATTGAGAAGGCCGCGCCGTTGGCAAGTTGGGTGGGCGCGACTGCATTTGCGTTGCATGCGATAGCTGTTCGCACACGATGCCATTATCCCCGCACCCTCGCTTTCACTGCGATCGTTCCAGCCTGAAGAAGCTCTTAGCAATCGCGTTATTTCTCTCTGCGGTTCTCGCGTCTGCACAAGAACGCTCGCTGGAACTTTCTCGGACGGATCGTCCCTGGGAATTCCTGACCGCAGTGGGCACGCGGGCTGGGCTTTTCGGCGATGAATCCGGAAGAATCGAAGCCTGGGTCTATCCGCTAAAGCTGTTCCGGAATTTTCACGTCCAGTTTGAGGTCGGCGGAAGAATTCTGCCGGCGGAAACTCTGGCCCGCACGGTGACGGCGCGGCCCGAATCCTGCTCCATTCTTTATGCGGGCGACACGTTCACGGTGAAGGAAACATTTTTTGTCCCAGTGCAGGAACCGGGTGCCGTCGTCATGTTCGACATCACGACCGAGAGTCCGCTGAACATTCGCGTAGCATTTGACCGTGACTTCCAGTTGGAGTGGCCGGCGGCGCTTGGTGCCACCTACGCCAACTGGGACGCCACTCTGCACGCCTTCACTTTCGGAGAGGAACAAAAGAAGTACGCCGCCGTGGTCGGCTCTCCTACTGCTACCAACGAACACCTCGAGTATCAGGACAACTACTCCTCTTCGAATGAAGACTCGTTCGATCTAGGCGTGACGGCCAAGAAGACTGAGAACCGCATAGTCATTCTTTCGGCTTCCGTCCATGGCGCCGCCGACGCGCAGAAAACGTATCAGCAATTGTCGACAGACTATGCGCGACTACTCACCGAGGCAGCCGGATACTACCGCTCCTACCTGACGCGCACCGTGAGCGTGGAACTGCCCGACACCCAGCTTCAGCAGGCTTACGACTGGTCGCGCATCAGCGTGCTGCAAGGCTTCGTCAACAACCCGTTCCTTGGCACCGGCATGATCGCGGGCTATCGCACGTCAGGCACGAGCCAGCGACCGGGATTCGCCTGGTTCTTCGGGCGCGATTCTATGTGGACTGCGCTCGCGCTCAATGCAGAAGGCGACTTCTCTACCACCCGCACAGCACTCGACTTTCTAAGCAAGTTCCAACGCGACGACGGGAAAATCCCCCATGAGATCGCGCAGACCGCCAGTCTTGTCGACTGGTTCAAGGGATATCCCTACGCGTACGCTTCGGCGGATGCGACTCCGCTTTACATCATCGCGATGAACGATTACGCGAACCAGAGCGGCGATCTCGAATTTGTCCGTGGCAAGTGGGACAGTCTGTGGAAGGCTTATCAATTTCTGCATTCCACATACGATCCCCAGGGCCTGCCGCAAAACTTCGGCATCGGTCACGGATGGGTAGAAGGCGGACCCTTGCTGCCGGTACGAGGTGAGTTATATCAGAGCGGAGTGGGAGCCGCGGCGCTACGCGGTCTGGCGAACATTGCCCATCTGGTTGGGAAGAACGAAGAAGAGCCCAAGCTGACGCAGGAAGCCGAAAATCTCGAAAAACTCATCAACCAGATCTTCTGGCTAGCGGATAAAAAACGCTACGCCTTCGGGCTGGATCAGTCGGGTAAGCCGGTCGACGAACCCAGCGTCCTCGCCACCGTCCCCATGTGGTTTGGACTGCTGCGCGAAGACCAGGCGCAGTCCATGATCGGCGAGCTGGCAGCGCCGGAGTTGCAGGCCGATTGGGGCATGCGCATCATTGCATCGACGGCTTCGCGCTACAGCGGCGGCGGTTACCACTATGGTTCCGTGTGGCCGCTGTTCACAGGATGGGCTTCGGTCGGCGAGTACCAGTATCATCGCGATCTGCCTGCCTACGGGAACCTGCGCGCCAACGCTCTGCTCGCGCTCGACGGGTCGCTCGGCCATGTCACGGAAGTTTTGTCCGGCGACCAGTATCAGCCGCTGTCGACGAGTTCTCCGCACCAGATCTGGTCTGCCGCCATGGTCATCAGTCCTCTGCTGCGCGGCATGTTCGGACTTTCCGCCGATGCCAATACCCACGTCCTCACGTTTGCGCCGCACGTTCCGCCCGACTGGCCGAGTTTCGCAGTGAAGAATGTTCATATCGGAGCCTGCGTGGTTGACCTTCACTACCATCGCACCGAAGAGGCAATCAGCCTCGACGCCGACCGCAGCGGCACGGGCGATTGCTCACTAGAATTTTCTCCCTCGCTGGCATTGGGGGCTGAAGTCATTCAGGTCGAGATGAACGGCCATCTGGTCGCCAACCGCGTGACCAAGAATCCAGCCGACCAGCACCTGAACGTGAAGTTTCCCCTGGCGAAGGGCTCGAACAAACTTCACATCACGGTCCTGAATGATTTCGGCGTGAGCATCCCGTCGTCGCTCCCCGCTCTGGGCACCAAGAGCCGCGGCTTGCGCGTACTCTCCGAAACCTGGAGCGCGGCACACGACCGACTCGAACTCGATGTGGCCGGAGCGAAAGGCACGGTCTACGATCTCGGCCTGTGGAGCGCCGGACAGCTAAGCCAGGTGGAAGGCGCGGAATGGACAAAGGGCGCGGCCGGACACGGACAGGTCCACCTCCACGTGCCAGCCGGAGACGCGGATGAGTATGCTCGCGCCAAAATCATTTTTCATTTCACGGCCAAGGCTGCGACCGATCACACCAAGGCCAACTGACACAAGGCGGTCAACGTCGGCCCAACAGATTCTCAACACGAAAGCATCAATCGCGAGGGAGTAACAACATGCGGAAACTCTCAGTCACGGCAATCCTGGTCCTGATCGCAACCCTCGCGTCCCCGTGGGCCGCGGCCCAGAAGAAGTCGGTCGACGCCGAGGGGCATGAGTGGTGGCAGCACGCCGTGTTTTACGAGATCTATCCGCGCAGCTTCGCCGACAGCAACAATGACGGTATCGGCGATCTCAAGGGAATCACCTCGAAGATGGGCTACCTGCACGACCTCGGTATCGACGCCATCTGGATCACACCTTGCTATCCCTCGCCGCAGGTAGACTTCGGATACGACGTAGCCGACTACGAGAACATCGATCCCATGTACGGCACACTGGCGGACTTCGATCGCATGGCCGCCGAGGGCAAGAAGCATGGCGTGCGCATCATTCTCGACTACGTCATCAACCACACATCCGACCAGCACAAGTGGTTCCTCGCCTCGAAATCATCGAAGACCAATCCCTATCGCAACTGGTATGTGTGGCACGACGGCAAGCCCGGCAACCAGCCACCTAATAACTGGATCTCCGAATTCGGCGGCTCTGCCTGGAAGTTCGATCCGACCACCAATCAGTTTTACTACCACTACTTCTACGCGGAGCAACCCGACCTGAACTGGAATAACCCCGCGGTAGAGAAAGCCATGTTCGATGTGACGCGCTGGTGGTACAAGCGCGGCGTCTCCGGCTTCCGGCTGGACGCAGTCGACACGCTGTTCGAAGATCCCGACCTCCGTGACAATCCGGTTCTTCCTGGCACCACCAAGTTCGGCGATCCAAAAACCGAGCACAAATACAACACCAAGCTTCCCGAAGTTCACGACGTGCTGCAGAATCTCCGCAAGGTCGCTGACGAATCCAATGCCGTGCTGATCGGCGAGACGTGGACCAAGGACATTGCCGAACTCAAGCAGTACTACGGCGGCAAGAATAAAGAGCTGCAGTTGCCCATGGACTTCATGTTCGCGCGGGTCGACAAACTCGATCCTGCCGAATTCCGCCGCCAGATCGCCGCCGCAGACACTTCCGGCGGATGGCCGACTTACGTCATCAGCAACCACGACATCGAGCGTTCCTATAACCGCTATGGCGACGGCACGCACAATGACGACATCGCCAAGCTGATGGCTGCGCTCTACCTGACCCTGCGCGGCACGCCGATCATGTACTACGGCGAAGAGATCGGGATGGAGAACAACAATTCCAAGCGCAAGGAAGACGTGAAAGATCCGGAAGGCCGCACGGGTTGGCCGAAAGAAATCGGCCGCGACGGCGAGCGCACTCCCATGCAGTGGGACGACACCACGAACGCCGGTTTCAGCACGCACGATCCCTGGCTGCCGGTTCCCCCAAGTTACAAGACGCACAACGTCGCCACCGAATCGAAAGCCCCGAACTCAGTTCTGGAGTTCTACAGAAAAGTTCTCGCTCAGCGACACACGAGTCCGGTTCTGCGCGAAGGCAACTACACCGCCCTGAACGAAGACAACCCCAACGTGCTCTCGTACCTGCGCACCTACAAGGGGAAGTCCGTCCTGGTGGCGCTGAACATGACGACCTCGCCGCAGAAACCGGCATTCAAGTTGCCGGGCTCCGGGTCAGCGAATCTAAGAACCCTGATAGCCACCCAGGGCGCAACCAGCACAGGCACGGAAATCTCCCTGCCGCCACTAGGAGTCTTCATCGCCGAAGTTCAATAGCCAGTGTGCAGCGGGCACTCCTGCCCGCTGCCTTTGATCTGCTCCCTGTAGCGCGGGCTCGCCCGCGGCCTTTGTCCTTGCCCATGGAGCGTGGGCGTCTCGCCCGCGCTCTAGGTCTTTCCGCTTTCACTCACATAGCTCGGAAGAAATCCGAACCCGAAAATCGACCTCCTACTCCACATTTTCTTTCGTTTCCACTTCCACGTGATCTATCCTTTCCCCCTTATGAAAATCGACCTTCCGCAGCGTGCGCACGCCTCGAAACCCGCGCGCGCAGCGTGGGCTGCGCTGCTTATCCTGTGTCTCACCCCAGCCTTCGCCAGCGACCCTCAGCCCGCCGCAAACCCCAGCCTCGCCCCGATCCTCAAGTACATCGCCACCGGCTGGGACACGCTCACGCGCTCGATGACTGACTGCAACACCGTAGTCGACCCCAAGCTGGCGGAGGACTCGATCCTCTACTTGCCCGCGGGCTTGTCGATGCCCGACTCGGTCCGCGAAATGCAGGAGCGCTGCCACATCAAGGTCGAGCATCTTCCCGCGGCCATCACGGGCCCGGGACAAGTCGCCACCAACATCACGCCGCCCGGCCTTCTCTATCTGCCTAACAAGTACGTCGTCCCCGGCGGCCGCTTCAACGAAATGTATGGCTGGGACACGTACTTTATTGTGCGCGGACTGGTTGAGGACAAGCGGCTCGAACTGGCGCGCGGCATCATCGAAAACTTCTTTTTCGAGATCGAGTATTACGGCACGGTGCTGAATGCCAACCGCACCTACTTTCTGACACGCTCGCAGCCGCCGTTTCTGACATCGATGATCCTATCGGTCTACGAAGCCGAGAAAGCCGCCGGCAAAGACGATCGGGAACTCCTCGAGCAAGGCTACAAGTGGGCGAGCAAAGACTACGAGATGTGGAACCGCGATCCGCATCTGGCGGGCGAGACCGGCCTCTCTCGCTATTTCGATTTCGGTAACGGGCCCGCTCCGGAAAGCTTAAAGGACGAGACCGACGCTTATCGCCGGGTTGCGGGACACTTCCTGCTCCATGCGCAGGGACGCAACTACATCACCGAGGTTGACGACCCACCGGCCGCGCAGAGTCCCGAAGACCAACGCAAGGCCGCAGCCGCCTACTTAGGCGCGCGCTACTCCGTGCAGGTCTGCAACGCGCAGCGCACCATGGCGAAGGCCGATTGCGATCCGTCGCGCGACATCTTCCTAACCGCCGACTACTACAAAGGCGACCGCGCCATGCGCGAGTCCGGCTTCGACATCTCTTTCCGCTTCGGGCCGTACGGCGCGGGCACACATCACTTCGCCCCCGTCTGCCTGAACAGCTTGCTCTACAAGACGGAAAAAGATCTGGAGCAGATCGCTGGAATTCTCGGCCGTGAAGAGGATGCAAAGCGCTGGGCCGAACGCGGCCGCCAGCGCGCAGAGCGCGTGCAGAAGCTTCTGTGGGACGCGCAGAAAGGCATGTACTTCGACTACAACCTCGACTCGTCAGCGCGCTCGACCTACCACTACATCACGACGTTCTATCCGTTGTGGGCGGGCATTGCCACCAAGGAACAGGCGGAGGCCCTACGAAAGAATCTTTCGATCTTCGAGCACCCGGGCGGTCTGGCCATGAGCGATGTCGACGCGGGCGTGCAATGGGACCTGCCGTACGGCTGGGCACCCACGCAACTGATCGCGATCGAGGGCTTACGGAAGTACGGCTTCAACGAGGATGCCGACCGCACGTCGTACGAGTTTCTATCGAACATCGGCGAAAACTTCCGCCGCGACAGCACTATTCGCGAGAAATATAACGTGGTCACGCGCTCGTCAGAAGCCAAGGTCGCAACCGGCTACCAGATCAACGTAGTCGGCTTCGGTTGGACCAACGGCGCTTTCCTGGTCCTGCTGCACAAATTGCCGGCGGACATGGTGACGCGCCTTGCCAACGAGCAAGCGACTGCCGCAAAACGATGAGGGCAAAGTTGTAACCGGATAGGCGTGCACGTGGAAAGGGCCTGACTTCAGTCGGGCCGAGAGATCTGCCCTTTGATCTGCGGCTTTAGCCGCTGAGGGAGGCTCCCTTAGACTCATTCGCTGAAAAAGCTCACTTCAGGCGCTGAAGCCATAATAGCCGGCAGTCTTTGTGGCACGGCTAAAGCCGGTGCCCTTACTAGTTCTACTCCGACTTTCCGGGCGCATCCTGCAACTCCTGCGCAAGCTTCCGTTCCCGCTCCGCGTCCGCCGTCTTCCCCATATCTTGATACGCCTGTCCTAACAAATGATGCGCCACCGAATTATTCGGATCGACGCTCAACGCATGCTGCAACGCGCGCGCAGCCAACTCGGCCTCGCCCTTCTTCTCGAGCACCTTTCCCAGCAGAATATAGGCGCCAGTCGATGTCGAATCGAGCCAGATCGAGCGCTGAAGCAACCGCTCCGCATCGTCGAACTTCTGCACTCGCGAGTAAGCGTCCGCCAGTTTGTAGTAGGTATTCGCGTGTCCCGGATTCAACCCCAGCTCTGCCTGGAAATCGGCGATCGCCTCCGGTATCCGCGATTTGTATAGGTGCAACTCGCCCAGAAAGAAATGGGCCAGCGGCAATTTTGGATCGAGCTCAATCGCCTTGCGCGCATACTCCTCGGCGATCGGATCGAACTCCTGCCGCAGCAGCATCCGCGCCGTAAACAGGTAGGACGCGGCCGACTCGGCGGGCACGTCGAACATGCGCGCAAACGCCACACGCGCCCTCGGATAATCTTTGGTCTGGATGTAGCAGACCCCCAAAATGTACGACGCATCCACATTCGCCCGCGGATACCACCCCTGCACTCTCTCGAGCAGCGGAATCGCGTCCGCCGGCCGGCCGGCCAGATAGTTGGACAGCCCGAGCAATTGCACAGCTTCCTTATCGGCCGCATCTTCCGCTGCCGCTTTCTTGAGCGAGTCGATGGCCTTCAGATAATCACCGGCCTTGTAATACGTGATGCCCAGTTCATGGGCCAGCCCGCGCAGATTCGGATTCTCAGCCCCGAGGCGCTGAAGCTCAGCAATGGCCTCAGAGCTCTTCCCCTGCTGCACCAGCTTCCGAGCCCCAGCAAACAGCGAATCCGCAGCCTGAGAGGGCGCAGAAGGCAATTGCGAGGCATCCTGGAAAGCAGTCGGACCCCGCTGGGCTGAGCCAGGGGAGGCCAACGCAAGGGTCAAAGTGAGAGAGACTAAGTTCACGATTCTACGAGCAACCTCCCGCCGGAAATTAGAACACACCAGCGCACACGTGAGGGCAGCGACAGTTGCTATGAAGAAAAAAGGGAGCCCCTTGCGAAGGGCTCCCTTATGAAGCTGTTCGAAGCAGCAGCTAGAACTCGAAGCGAACCGCGAACTCCAGTTCACGCATGTGGGTTCCACCCTCTAACCCAGTGATTTTTCCGTTGTTGCCACCTTGGCAATCGACGCAACCGTTCGCACCGTTGTTTTGGCTGAAGGCATACACGGGGTGATTGAAGATGTTGAAGGCGTTCATGAGGAACTTCGCCTTCACCCGTTCTGTGACTACGAAAGACTTCGAAACCGACAGGTCAGAATAGAAGCCCCTCGGTCCGTCGTAAGAGTTACGACCGACGTTGCCGATGGCACCACAGTTCGGAAGGCTGAACGGGCCAGCCGACGGCCGTGCCAGCGTACAAGTATCAGTACCAACCACGACCGAGTTCGGATCGATGGCAAGTGAGGCTACCGGGGTGAAGAACGTTCGAGTGTGGTTGACCGGGTCCAGTGATCCGACACTGGTATGAAGCTTCTTGCTGGTCGAGTTCGGGCGGCATGGCCCAGTGTCGCTGATGGAGCCGCACTCGCCGACGCTGGGCGTCCACGGAAGACCGCTGCTCCAATTCGTGGTATTGCTGATCTGCCAGCCGCCAATGAAGTAGTCCATGAATTTGCTGGCATCGCCCTTGTACTTCTTTCCGCGGCCGAAAGGCAGTTCATAAATGGGGCTGAACACGAACACGCTGTCGCGATTGAAGTCGACGCGTCCCCATGAATACAGATGGCTCACGGCGTAGTAGTTATCCTGCGGATAGCCGTAGGCCTTCGAGTAGGTGTAGTGGGATAGGAACTGCAGTCCGTTCGCAAAGCGCTTGTCCAGTTTGACTTCAAATGCATTGTAGGTGCTGGCAGCGTCGTTCCCGTAGTAGTTGCCCAAGTCGAATGGGATTGTCGGGTAGAGTGGCCGGCGTTGGTTCTGCGAAACGAAGGCGTTGAATGACGCACTCGCCGCACCGCACACTCCTGGAGTCGTCGACGTCGGATTTGGGGTTGCACCCAAGGGGCAGGGGTTGTTGGGGTCTGGTTTGCCATTCGGACCGATAATGAAGGCCTTCGTGACTGTGGTTCCGTCGCCTACCCTCGCCGGGTTGATGTCATAGTTTGGCCCATCGCCAGCAAATCCATGCGTTCCTTTGCTACCGACATAGGCGACCTCGAGAGACATTGTGTTGGTCAGTTGGCGCTGAACTGTAATGTTCCATGCGTCCACCGTTGGCAAAGTCTGGCGGATTGGGCGGATATGTGTTCCTGAAAGCTGCGAGGTCAGCGGAATAAAGCCGTTCGCTGGAACAACAGGAAATGCGTTTGCGGGATCGATACCAGGAACTGAATTGGGTCCATCATCGAGGTGGAACAATTGAACTAAGTTGGCAGAGGAGCCTGAATTGAACGTGCTTGCGTCATAGTTCTGCTTCAAGAGCACGGGTAGGTTCTGGGTAACCGTGTGTCCAAAGTTGGAGCCGAATACTCCGATGTCGTAGCTACGGCCGTACCCCATGCGAACCACAGTCTTGGGCGTTGCCTGGTAAGCGATGCCCAGGCGCGGTGCAAACGCTTTCAGAGTGTTTTCCACGTTACCGGCGTTGTTATACGGACCGAAGCCGGCTACCCGAATTCCACCCGTCCCAAAATCCACAATATTGGCGAACCCTCCATGCCCTTTGCCGTTAACGGTCTCGGGGAAGTAGATCTCCCAGCGCAGGCCGAAGTTGAGGGTAAGCTTCGAAGTCGCGCGCCAAGTATCCTGACCGTAGAAGAACCAGCGTTTCTGGCGCTCGGCGGCGTTGTTCGCCCCCGCAATACCTGGGTTGTTGACATAACGGGCGAATGACGTGACGTCACCGAGGAGAAAAGTGGCCAAATCCAATCCACCATTGGTGCCATTGGAGGTGCCTTCCGGGCTGAAGTTGTATTCGCCCGTTCGGTTATTGTCACTGGGAATTCGCAAGTTCATGGCGTACCGAATGTCCGCCCCGAACTTGATCTGATGATTGCCCTTCACGTGGGTCCAGTTGTTGACGAACTGAAACTGTTGTTCGCTTTCGGTCAGCGGGCAATTGCAGCGCGCTACTCCGAGACCGTCACCAAAACTCGAAATCACCAGTCCGGCGCCATCAGCACTTGGGGAACCGTTGTAGCCGCTTAGAGGATCCTTTCCCAGTTGGAAGGAGCCTAACCCAGCAGTTCTAGCATCCCGAGCGAGATCATTTGCTCCTCCCTGGATTCCGAAGTCGGTCATCGGAGTGCCGCCGTCAGGCTTGGCGGTGGTCGGGTTGTACTTGAAATAGCCGAAGCGGAAATCGGTCAGCCAATTGTTCGTGACGGTTTTGTTGAACCCAGTCGCCAAGCTGTAGTTGTGAGTATTCGAGCTTCCGGAGAGACCGGGAGCGTCACTGGTTCCTCCGTTGCCGGGACCGCCCAAAGGACCCAACAGACCTGTACCTGAGATGGTGTAGTAGGAGAGACTGAAACGTCCAAAGATGTTCAGGGTCTGGCTTGCGCTGTAGTCGATGCGAGTATCAAAGCCATTTGACTTGAATGGGCCCGAGCCAGCGCCGACAAAATTATTCTGGATCGGAGCTCCAACCCCTGGATCAGGGAACAATGAGAGAATTTTTGCTGCCGCGGGCGAAATCCTGCTGATTGGAATCTTGTTGTTCGCGAATGCAGTTCGTCCGGACCCGGTTTGCAGGTTACCAGTCAGCGGATCGTAAACTTGCCCGCCTCCAGATACGCCCGCAGCGGTCGTGAGGTATTCGCTGAGATCGCAGACCCCGTTTGGGTCTGTGTTTATGGTGGGGTCACAGGACGTAAGCGCCGTGTGCGTAGGCACTGTAAACAAACCGCTCACACCGTTGATCTGTCGGGTGCCTTGGTAATCACCGAAGAAAAATAACTTGTCTTTGATGATCGGGCCGCCGATTGTGCCCCCGAACTGCGCCCAACGCGATCCTGGAATGAGGCGTCCAGTTACCTTATCCGGCGCGCTTTGCGAGAACGGATCGCGGGCCTGAGTCCAGTCAGAACGGCGGTAAAAGAAGCCGCTCCCGTGTATGCTGTTGCTGCCCGACTTGGTTTGCGCTGTCACTAGGCTGGCAACGGCCTTGCCAAATTCGGCGTCGTAATTCGCCAGGGCTACCTTGGCTTCAGTCACCCCGTCTAGATTTGGGTTCACCACGATGATGCCAAGAATGGGGTCTTGATTGTCTGTTCCGTCGAGTTCGAATCCCGTCCCGCTAAAGTGCTGGCCCTGACTGAAGATTTGATATCCCTGCTGCGGGTTCTCAGTGGCGGCGTGGCTCCAGCCAACAATTTTCTGTGAGCCCGGGGCCATCAGTTGCAATTCGGTGAAGTTGCGATTGAGGATCGGCACTTCGACGACAGCGCGGTCATTAAAGGTGACCGCGACGTCGGCGCGATCCGTCTTCAACTGCGGAGCTTCGGCGGTTACTTCCACCGTCTCAGTCGCACCGCCAACCTGGAATTGCAAGTCCACACGTGCGCCGGCATCGGCCTCTACTACCACGTCCTTCTGCTGACTGATTTTGAACCCCGTACCTTCCACCTTCACCGTATACAGATCCGGCACCAGGTGCGTTACCGAATAGTTTCCATCCGCGTTCGTGGTTGTCGTGTCTTCGGTCCCTTTGCGTTGGTTCGTTATCGTGACCTTCGCGCCAGCGACCGCCGCGCCTTGCGGGTCCGTTACCGTTCCCAGGATGCTTCCGTAAACCGCCTGCGCAAATGCAGCGGTCGGCATGAGCATGCTCACGCTCACCAGCAACACTGCCATTCCCATCCAGAACTTCGTCTTCATCGAACTCCTCCGCGTGGACAACCGTTGAACGCAACCATCCCGATTTGGGCTTACTTGGCTTGAGAGAAAAACTTGTGGCGGAAATCTAAAATACCCCGCTGTTGCCATTCTCGCTAGTAGAAAAATACTATTCACGCTTTCACACCGCTGTGATCTGCCTCACGGAGTAGATCGATTTTTCAGCGGTTCACGGGGATTGGTAAGTTTTGACCCAACGTCAAATTTACCTATGACATTTGGGAACTGCAGCTTCGCCGAACTATGAAAAGCAGAATCTGTATTCCAATTCCTGAAACAGCGATTGAATCTTGATTGCTGGTCGCTTCCCCACTGAGTTGCGATTTGCAGGAAGAACGAGGTTGAGTCGATCTCCCGAATGCCCCCACACATCAACATGCGACTGGAGAATTTTGGAGCCGACCACACTGGACCTCACCGCACCCAAATTAAAGTTTCGACAGGTCTGATACGGTTACAGCCCCAAAGTAGCCGCTGTTGCAGATGGATGGCTGCATTGTTACGCTTGTTACATGAGCGTGACAGTGTCGGGCCTCGACCGCGCGCAATACGCAGCTGCAATTGACCGATTGGCAAGCAGCCGCGTCCTTCACGGATCAGAATCGCTCTGCCGGTTACTTCGTTACCTCGCGCAACATAGTCTCCAGAATCCTGGAGCAGCCATCAAGGAGTATCAAATTGCTACGGAGGTCTTTGGTCGCCCACCCGACTTTGATCCGCACGTCGACTCCGCCATTCGGGTGCAGGCCGGCCGGCTTCGATTGAAGCTTGCCGAGTACTACGCTTCTGAAGGCGATCACGATCCCATCTTTGTCGAATTGCCCAAGGGCAGTTACACACTCACGTTCCATGCGCGGCCAGTCGGTGCAGGTGCGACCACCGTGGCCCTGCAACCAGAGCTCGCGCGCAAGCGACGTCGAATGTTGCTGAACTGGGCAGCCGGCGTAATCGCCTTATCGATTTTGCTAGCCGCCGCGGTTGCGGCCCTGGTGGTCAAGTGGCAGAACCACCTCCGCACTGATGCGGTTTCCTCAAAGGTTCCGCTCATCCCGGTCGCTTATCAGACATTCTGGAAGGGATTCGTTTCCGGGCCCTCGGAACCTCGGGTGGTCTTCAGCAATGCGGCCTTCGTTGGACGGCCCGAGACCGGCATGCGCTACCGCAATCCCGCCGAGGATTCGCATGCGCTGATCCTCGACCACTACACCGGCGTCGGAGAAGTGCTCGCCGTCCACGAACTCGATCGTGTCTTTCACCTTTTCGGACAGGAAGTGCGGGTCAAACGCGGCAGCCTGTTCTCGCTCGACGATGCCAAGAACAACGACCTTATCTTTGTGGGCTCGCCCGCCGAGAATCTTTCGCTGCGCGACATTCCTATGAGCCAGCAGTTCGCGTTTCAACGGCTGGCGTCGGGGCCGCGCAAGGGCGATCTGGCCGTCGTCAACCTGCACGCGCGGGCTGGTGAGCCTCCTTACTTTATTGGAAGTCCTTCGACCGCGCCGCTCAGCGAAGACTACGCCGTCATTTCTCTGATGAAGGGTTTAGACCCTTCAAACTCCGTCCTGATCTTGGCGGGAGCCTCGACCATCGGCACACAAGCCGCGGTCGAATACGTTTGTCATGAGGACTCGCTGAATCAGTTGCTGGCGCGCCTGGGGGCGGTACCCGACGCAGACTTGAAACCCTTCGAGGTCGTGTTGCGAGTAAAAGTCGCGCGCGGCGTTCCGGTGGAATCCGACATCGTGGCCTTGCGCCACGAAGGCGAACAATAATCTAGGAAGCCGGCGGAGAAAGTTGCGGATCGAGTTCCGCCGCCCTGCGGAATTCCTTCGCTGACTCGTCCTTGTCTCCTTTTCTCTTAAGCGCAATCGCCAGCTGAAAATGCGCCTGCGCATAGTTTGGGCTCGAGTTGATCGCGGACCGGAACTGCGCGATCGCCCCGTCCACGTCGCCCGCATCCAGCAGCCGGCGTCCCGAACTGGTGGCGAGCACGGCCGCCTGCAATCCGGTTTTCTGCTGCCCGATCTGCGCTCCAACGCGCGTTTCCGCCGCAGCGCCTTGGTTGTCTCCCTGCGCGCGCAACACGGAAGCGAGCGTGGTGTGTGCGCCGGCAAAATCAGGTTGCAGCCGGATCGTCTCGCGCAAAGCCTCGGCGGCCTGCGGCAATTTTCCCTGCTGCTTCAGCACGGTTCCCAGCGTGTAATAAGCCTCGGCGTAGTCACTGCGCGCCGAGATCGCCGCACGCAATTCCTTCACCGAATCATCGAACGCGCCCTGCTGCCAGAGCGTAACGCCCAGCGTGTAATGAACATCGGGCTGCGACGGATCGAGTTCCTCGGCCTTGCGCAGTTCCGCCAGCGCTTCCGGCAGTTGATCCCTCAGTTTGAGTGCGAGACCCAGGTTGTAGTGAAGCGTAGCGTCGTCGGGAGTACTCTTGAGCGCCGTCTGAAATTGCGTGATGGCCGATTCGAAGTCGGCTTGCTGAAGATAGGCCGTCCCCAGGTTCGCGCGGTATCCCGCATCGTCGGGGCGGAGCCGCAACGCGGCCTGAAACTCCGCCACCGACTGCGCGGCCTGCCCACCCTGCACCATCGCCAGTCCAAGATTGTTGTGCGCGTCCGGATTGTCGGGCTGCAGTTCCACTGCTCGCCGGAATGCGCGCAGCGCGCCCTCTACATCGCTCTGGCGCTGCAGCATGGAACCAAGCTGGGTCTGCGCTTCAGCCCAGTCGGGATTCAGCTTCACCGCCGCTTGAAATTCCCGCACCGCCTGCTCGCCTGCTCCACGCCGCGCGAGCACCCGTCCCAGATAGAAGTGGGCCTGCGGAGAGTCCGGCAAAAGCTGCGCCGCGCTCTCCAGTAATTTCTGCGCTGCATCGAATTGCTGCTGCTGCCATCGAACCACTCCCAGATGCAGCTTGGCCTGCCCGAACTGCGGAGACAGTCGCACCGCCTCCCCAAATTCATCGGCAGCCTTCTCGTTCTGCTGCCCCTGCACCAGCAGCGAACCATATTCGTCGCGCAGGTCCGCCCGCTTCGGATCCAGTTCAACGGCCTGCGCGAGTTCGGCGGTCGCGTCCGCCGTTTTCCCCTGAAAACTCAAGACGCGTCCCAGCGTTCGATGCGCTTCCGCGCTCTTGCCATCGAGCCGCGTGGCTTCCCGCGCTTCAGTTTCCGCGCCAGTGAGATCGCGGTGGCGGATCAGGGAATTCGCCAGGTTCACATGCGCCAACAAAAGTTTGGGATCAAGTTGCACCGCCGTCTTGAGTTCGCCCGCGGCTTCTTCCGCATGCCCCAGCGTGAGCAACACATAGCCAAGCGAGTTGTGCGCCTCGGCGCTGTTCGGCGCCAGTTTCACCGCCTGTTCGAATGCGGCCCGCGCTCCGGTCACGTCCCCCTTCTTCAGATCGGACAAGCCTTGCTGATAGCTCTCGTCCGCGGTCGGAGATGCTTTCTGCTGCGCAAAACTCGAGCACAGCAGCAGGGCGGCGACCATGGTAAAGGCGCCACACGCGCGCAAAAGATATGAATGGGGCCGATGGATTCGCATCATTCCTCTATTCGTTCACAGTATTCTAAGCCGCCCGATCTGTTCGCCCGCCGCCGGCACCTTGACCCGCCGGCGTCCATCCTAGTATCTCAGTGAGAGCATGCCATTCGGCCCAAAGCCCGGGACACGCGCTATTCTCCGATCGCTCACCGCTACATTGCTGATCCTGTTTGGCCTTAGCGGCCTCGCCCTCTCGCAGCAATCGCCCGCCAAACCCACAGCCCCGCTGGCGCAGTTTCTCGACGTCGCCGAAAAATCTGGTATCACGATGTCGAACATCTTCGGCGGCCGCGACACCAAGAAATACATCATCGAAACCACAGGCACCGGCGTCGCCATCTTCGATTACGACAACGACGGCTGGCCCGACATCTTCCTGGTGAACGGCACCACGCTCGAAGGTCGTCCGCAGGACAAGACGGCCACCAACCACCTCTACCGCAACGATCATGACGGCACTTTCACCGACGTGACCACGCCCGCCGGACTAGCCGGACCTTCCGGATGGGGGCAAGGCGTGTGCGTGGGCGACTACGACAACGACGGATGGGAAGACGTCTACGTTACCTACTACGGAAAAAACCGCCTGTATCACAACAATAAAGGAGTGTTCACCGAGGTCGCCGAGAAGTCAGGCACGGCCGGGACCGGCAAAGCCTGGGGATCTGGGTGCGCGTTCATAGACTACGATCGCGACGGCCTGCTCGATTTGGTAGTCGCCAACTACGTGGACTTCGATCTCGCGAGCGCTCCCGAGCCAGGCGCGCGCGCTTCTTGCGTGTGGAAGGGGGTCCCCGTAATGTGCGGGCCCCGGGGATTGCCTCCCGCGAAGAACATCCTGTACCACAACCTGGGTGACGGGAAATTTGCCGATGTCACCGCCAAAGCCCACATTGATCAAACGCCCGGTCACTACTCGCTCGGCGTCGCCACTCTCGATTTCGATAACGACGGCTGGCCCGACATCTATATTGCATGCGACAGCACCGCGAGCATCCTGTTCCGCAACAATCACGACGGAACCTTCACCGACGTCGCCGTGACCGCGGGGGCCGCCTACAACGAGGACGGGCGCGAGCAGGCCGGCATGGGCGTCACTATCGGCGACTTCAACGGCGATGGCCGGCTCGACATCTTCAAAACGAATTTCTCCGACGACACTTCCACCCTCTACCGCAACAACGGCAATGCCACCTTCGACGACGTCACCTTCGCCGCCGGACTCGGCCTGCACACGCAGTATCTGGGATGGGGTGCCGCCTTCTTCGATTTCGATAACGATGGCTGGCCCGACATTCTGGTCGTCAACGGCCACGTCTATCCCGAGGTCGACAAGCAGCATCTCGGCAGCACTTACCCCGAACCGCGCATCCTTTATCACAACAACGGCAACGGCACCTTCGCCGATATCTCGGCCGACGCCGGTTCCGGCATCACGGCCATGCATGCGGGCCGAGGCCTTGCCATCGGCGATCTCTGGAACGACGGCCGGCTCTCAGCCGTGATCAGCAACATGAATGACCATCCCAGCTTGCTCGTGAACCAGCTGCGCTCCGCCAACCACTGGATCGCAATCCGCACGGTCGGAACGAAGTCCAATCGCGATGGCATCGGTGCCCGCGTCTCCGTCAAGGCGGGATCCCGCGTGCTGGTCGACGAAGTCCGGAGCGGCGCCAGCTATGCCTCCCACAGCGATATGCGCGTTCACTTCGGCTTGGGTGCCGCAAACAAGGTGGACTTGATGCAAGTCCGGTGGCCAAGTGGTAGGTTTGAACAGTTTGAAAATTTAAGCGTCGATATTGTCCAGACGGTAAAAGAAGGCTCCGGCGCCCCCATAGAGCCGGTGCCCCGTCCGCCCGGCACGACCCGCCAATAGCGGGCTTTCGCGGCATCACCAACAATTGCCTTCCACTCAAAATATCTTTCGAATCACAAGGGCTAAAAGACTCCCGGCATACATAAAAAACTGTATTCTGCAAAAACGAAGCGCTATCGCGAAGAGCACTCCAATTTCCTCAACCGCGTGTGGCGTGGCGAGCGCGTCGATCACTTCCAGACCGTCCGCTTGCGCAATGACGGCATGCCGCTCGACGTGTCAGCCGCAATTTCTCCACTGCGGGATTCCGCCGAGAAGGTCATGGGTGCCTCCATCGTGGCCCGCGACATCAGCCGCCAGAAGCGCAGCGAACTGGATGTGCGCGCCAGCGAAGAACGCTTCCGAGCTATCGTTGAAACGACGCCGGAATGCGTCAAGCTGGTCGCTCTCGACGGCACGCTGCTGCACATGAACACGTCCGGTTTGCGCATGCTGGGAGCGCGCTCGCCCGAAGCGGTGCTGGGCAAGAACGTCTACAGCCTCGTCGCACCCGAGCATCGCGACCAGTTCCGTGCCTTCAACGAGAGCGTCTGCCGCGGTATGCGCGGCTCGCTCGAGTTCGACATGATTAGTCTCGATGGCAAACGCCGCCATATGGAAACGCATGCCGCTCCGCTTCTTGGCCCCGACGGCAGCGTCGCGCAACTCGCCGTGGCGCGCGACATCACCGAGCGCAAGCAGGCCGAGGAAACTCTTGGGCAGCAGAAAGAACGCTTCGACCTTGTAGCCAACGCGACCCAGGTCGGCTTCTGGTTCTGCGATCTCCCCTTCCACAAGCTGAATTGGGACAACCGCGTCAACGAGCACTTCTGGCTTGCGCCTGATGCCGAAGTGACGATCCAGACTTTCTACGAATGCCTGCATCCCGATGACCGTGAACCCACTCGTCAGGCCATCGCGCGCAGCAATGAAAACGACCTTCCCTACGACATTGAGTACCGCACCGTCGCTCCCGACGGCCGCGAAAAATGGATTCGCGCCATGGGGCGCACCTTTTACGACGAAGCCCGAAATCCCCGCCGTTTCGACGGCGTCACGCTCGACATTACGAAGCTGAAACATGCCGAAGAGAGTCATCGAAAACTTGCCGCGACCCTCGAGCACGAAGTTCGCACACGCACGCGGCAACTCGAAGAACGCACCGCCGACGTCCTTCGGCAGGCCGAGCAATTGCGCGACCTCTCGCGGCGCGTGCTGCAGGCGCAAGATGAAGAGCGGCGCCCCATCGCGCGGGAACTCCACGACAGCGCGGGGCAGACGCTGACCGTGCTCGGCATGAATCTCGCGCAACTAGCACAGAAGGTGGGACGCAAAGCTCCCGAACTCGCCGGCGACGCTGAGGTCATCCAGGAGATCGTGCAACAGCTCCATCGCGAAATTCGTACGGCTTCTTACCCGTTGCATCCGCCCTTGCTCGATGAAAGCGGCTTGTACTCGGCGCTGAGCTGGTACGTGCAGGGTCTAAACGAGCGCAGCGGACTTGAAATGACGCTCGACATGTCGGACAAGTTCGGGCGATTGCACCGCGACATGGAGCTCATGGTGTTCCGCCTGGTGCAGGAATGCTTGACCAACATCCACCGTCACTCCGGAAGTAAGACGGCCGTCATCCGCATCGCGCGCTCCGCCGACGCCGTCAACGTCGAAGTCCAGGATCACGGCAAGGGCATGTCGATGGAACGGCTGGCGGAGATTCAGTCGAAAGGCTCGGGAGTCGGCATTTTGGGGATGCGCGAGCGCCTTCGTCAGTTCGAGGGCAGCCTCAACGTAGAGTCAGGCCCGAAAGGCACGCGGATCCTGGCGAACATTCCGATCGTCCACGCAGCGGCGGTCAAATCCAACGGCATCGAGCCGCTGCCAACCATCCAATAGCGCATCTCCCCGCGCGCATCGCACGGTATACTTTCTATGAATCGCTGAACCCACACCTCAGCGAACCCCGCGCGAAAATGGCGGAATTGGCAGACGCACCAGACTTACTTAGTTACCCAAAAGCGCACCAAATTCACCAAACAATCTGTTCCGATCCCACCATGTGGTCAATATTGAACAGTCCCCTCCTCCCTTTCGTCAGATAATAGGGGAAACCTAAATCGCTCGCTCACGCAGATGAGCTCAACTGGCCTTAGGCCAAAATGGTGATGGTCTACTTCGGGCTCATGTACACCTCATCTCGGCTCACTTCAACGAAACCAGGTGTAAATGTCACTACCAAATACTGGGCTTCCAAAAGCAACGTTAACTATCGTCGGTTCGCAGTCCCTGGTCGCCCCTGGAATAGTGCCAGTTCGCCCGAGATTGCAGCGGAAGCCATCCCTGCCCAGCCGAATTGCCGTCATTGGCAACTACCTACCACGCCAGTGTGGGATTGCGACGTTTACCACGGATCTTTGCAGCGCGATCGCCGCAGAGTTTGGCACAGCTCGATTGCTAGCCTTGCCGGTAAACGACATTGAACAAGGCTATGACTATCCTGCTCGGGTCCGATGGTCACTCGACCAGAACGAAATCGCCTCGTATGAACAAGCCGCTAGCTTCCTGAACTTCAACAATATCGACATGGTCTGCCTGCAGCACGAGTACGGAATCTTTGGCGGACCGGCCGGAAGCCACATTTTGCATCTTTTGCGTGGGCTGAAGATGCCTGTCGTGACCACTTTGCATACTGTCCTTCGCGAGCCGAATCCAGATCAGTTGATGGTGATGGAACAGATTGCTGAGC
>Ga0207665_10000777_pt1 | contig 21502 bp, 16 predicted proteins | sample LARL112metaG_FD_184351 | JGI IMG/M metagenome (GOLD analysis project Ga0207665, IMG submission 184351) | Corn, switchgrass and miscanthus rhizosphere microbial communities from Kellogg Biological Station, Michigan, USA - LAR L11-2 metaG... | ecosystem: Host-associated > Plants > Roots >...
TACGACAGTGTCACTACCTGATGTCCCACGTCGTGCAGCAGGCCACGAACGGCGATCGGGTCAAAACCGTCGGACGCACGGTCAGTCAGCCGGCGGCCAGGTCCGTTCCGCCGGTCCCGGGCTGACTCCATCATCAGGTCCCCGAACGCTCCCGTGCGAGCACCTCCGTGCCCGCACTCCACCGCTGCCGACCCCCCGGAGAGCCGTACTTGCGGCAACCTTGCCTCGTCCGTTCTGCCTAGCCTCGTAGGTGCATCTGTCTGGTGCTGATCCCAGTCATATACCTTAAACGTCGCCCGCCGGCCGGACAGTACCGGCCGGGGGAAGCCTAGACCGACCCAGCCTGCCGACCGTGGAACAGACCAGCTGACATACGTCGCCAGCACGACAGCGCGGAGCGCGGACGCGTGAACGGTACCCAGGCCTGGCCATCGCCGAACACGTGCGCTAAGGCCGCCCTCGACCTGCGGTGGTGACCTCGCCACCTGCGAATCGCCGGGCCTATGCGGCGGAGCGCCGGTCATCCCGGCTGATCCGACGGGAGCAGCCCGGTCGACCGGGCCATCCGGACGGCTTCAAGCCGGCTGTGGACGTCCAGCTTGGTGAAAATATTACCTATGTGGGTTCGCACCGTGTAGGGCGAGATCATCAGATCTTGGGCTATCTGCCGCCCCCGCTTGCCCTCCATCATGCGTAGCAGCACCTCTCGTTCCCGGGAGGTAAGCAGGCCGAGCAGGTCGTTGTGCTCCTTGGCGCGGCAGACGTCACCTCTGAGCTGACGGAGGGTCTCACCCAGCATTTCCGGAGGGAACCAGGACTTGCCCTGCATGACACCGCGGATGACGCTTTCGAGTTCCGCGGCATCCTGGTCCTTGGCCACCCAGGCGTCCACCCCCGCCCGGGCCGCTTCCACGGCGTGGGCCACAGCACGGTCGGAACTCAGGACCACCACATGAGCCTCCGGTTGCGCCGCTACCAGTCGCTGCAGCACCTCGCCCATGGCGGGGCCAAGCGGCTCCACCTCGATGGTGATGACATCGGGCCGCGCCCCGCGAACGATGTCCAGCAGGCTGGGGTCGGCGGTGGCGCATCGCCCGGCCACCCAGATGTCCGGCACCGCGGACAGCCAGGACGCCAGCGCTTCGGTGATCATCTGATGATCATCGACGAGCAGCAGGCGAACCGGGCTCATGCGACTACTTTGACCCACTGTGCCCAATATCTCCTCGGCCAAATGCATGACCGCCAGCTCCCACGAATAGGGATGAAGCGCGACCGGGACGGCCCGCAGGCGCCCCGACCGCAGCCCCCGGACACCGGCAACCGCTCCGGACCCACCGCCATACACGGCTTGAATGCACCCCGAGCGAGGCTTCGTCAGCCAAATGCATGACCACCAGCTCCTACGAATATGGGAGGAGTCAGGACACGGTGGCCGCCCACGCATGCGCCGGGGAATGAACGGGTTCCCTCCACCGAGTCACACGCGCACCTCCTCGAGTTCGGCGGGCTTTTCAGCTGTTCGGCCGTGACAGCTACATTCGCCGTATGGCCAAGATGCGGCTGCTCACGGTGGTGGCTCTCGGCCTGCTGATCAGCGTGGGCATATGGCTGCTGGGGGGGCTGCCTGGTCAGCACCGCCTTTCCGCTCCCCGCGAACCCGTTGGCTATTCCGCCCATGGGCTCGGCCAACCGGGCGCGGCCCGCTATATCGGACTCATCGAGGATGGCGGGGCTACCAGCCTGCGTACCGACATCAGCTGGGCGTCGGTCGAGGCCACCCCGGGCCGGTTCAACTGGTCTGGGCCCGACGAGATCGTGACCCAGGCGGCCTCGCATCATCTGAACGTGCTGATGATTGTCGACTCCACCCCCGCGTGGGCCAGCGGCGCGTCCGTGTCGCGCCGGGACTGGTCCTGGCTGCCGCCCCACCAGCCGGCCGCCTATGGCGCCTTCGCGGCTGCGGTTGTTGCACGTTACGGCGGCGGCGGCACGTTCTGGCGGGAACATCCGCGCCTGCCCCGGTACCTGCCAGCCGGCATCGAGCTGTGGAACGAGGAGAACATTAGCCGTTTCTGGGGCGACGAGGCTCCCAGTCCCCGGGTGTACGCGGCGATGGTCAAAGCCGCCTACACCAGCATCAAGCGGGTGGACCCGGCGATGACCGTCCTGATCGGCGGCCTGGCCTCGATCGGCGGCTACGACGACGTCGCCTGCCGCGGCCGTGACGGCCCGGGCCACGACAACACCGCCTGGAACGGGCTCAACTACTTGCAGGCTCTCTACGCCGCTGGCGTCCATGGTTACTTCGACGCCGTGGCGTGGCACCCCTACAACTACTGGCGTGGCGCGACCGCCGCCGACATGCTGGCCTACAACCGCTGTTCAGCCTGGTCGCAGATGGCGAGCACGCCAGTGTCGGTGCGCTCGCTCATGGACACCTATGGAGATGCGGGCAAGCGGATCTGGGTCACCGAGACGGGCGCACCCACCTGCGTCCCGAGCGCCGCGTACATCTGCGTCTCGCCGGTCCAGCAGGCTGACCTCGCCGCCGGCGAAGCCCAGCTATGGCAGAGCTTTCCCTGGGCGGGGGGGTTCTACTGGTACGACCTACGCGACGACCCCGGCGCCGTCACCAGCGTGGAATCCCACTTCGGAGCGGTGTCTGCGAACAACTCCCCCAAACCGGCCTATTTTGCCCTTAAGCACGCCTGGCGCACATCTTCTTAGCCTCGATCCACCGGGCCCGCTCCGCACCGCTAGGTCCGAGAACACCTCAGCTAAATGCGTGACCGCGAACTCCTACGAACATGGGAGGGGCCGCGTCGGTGACCGTGGTAATGGTGGGCTCATGTCCGTTATTGCTGCAGGTCCCGTGTTCAGGCTCGACCGTGATGCGTTCGCGGCAGGCTTCGGCCGGCGTCCGGTCGCGGTGGATCACACGCTGGCCGAGGATCCGCTGCTGTCGCTGGAGGCGATCGCCGACCTGGCCGATCGCTTTCCCGGGCGCATCGAGCGCCACAGCGCCAACCTGCCCATGGTCATGCCGGGTGGAGCACCCGACCTCGAGCTCTCGCCATCGGACATGGTGCGCGGGATCGAGGACAACGGCTGCTGGATGGTCTTCTGGTACGTCGACCAGGATCCGGCCTATAAGGCGTTGCTCGATCGCTGCCTCGACGAGGCGGAGTCCTATCTGCCCCCCGGGACCGGGTCGGCGCTCCAGCGCGAAGCCTTCCTCTTCCTGTCCGCGCCCAACGCGGTCACGCCGATCCACTTCGATCCCGAGCACAACTTCCTGCTCCAGATCCGCGGACACAAGGACATGAACGTCTGCCCCTTCCCCTCCGTGGAGGTGGAACGGCACGAGCTTGACCGCTACCACGACGGTGATCACCGCAACCTGCCGTCGATGCCGTCCGAGGGCGAGGTGTTCGGGCTCGATCCCGGCCGCGGGGTCTATGTCCCCTCCTTCATGCCCCACTGGGTGCAGAACGGCCCGCGAGCCTCGGTGTCGCTCTCCATCACCTTCCGCAGCCGGGAGAGCCTCCGGGCCGATCGCGTGCACCGGATCAACTCGATGATGCGGCGGCGCCTTCACCTCCATCCGACGCCCTGGGGCGTCTCCCCCGGGCGCGACCGGGCCAAGGAGGCGGTGTGGGTGGCAATGCGCAACTCCAGGCGCGGCTTGACGGCCCTGCGCCCGGCGCAGCGCGCGCGCAGCGCGGGCTCGGCGGCGCACTGAGCCCGCTAGCGGGCGCGGAACCGGGCATGGATCCGCCGCGCAGGCGCAACCGGCCGGAGGCGGGTCCCGGGGCCGTGGAGGCCGTGCGCGATGAATGGGATCGGCTGGCCGATCGCACGGGTGCCGCGCCCTTCCTGAGACCGGGCTGGATCGAGGCCTGGTGGCGCGCCTTCGGCGCCGGGCGCCTGGAGGTTCTGCGCGAGGACGAGGAGGGCCGGGTCCGCGCGCTGCTGCCCGTCCGTCACCGGTACGGGGCCGTCGGCTCGCCGAGCAACTGGCACAGCCCAGGCTTTGGCCTGCTGCGGGAGGACCGGGCCGCGGGTCTGGCGCTGCTCGACGAGTTGTTCGCCCGGCACCCGGCCCAGGTCTCCCTCGGGTTCTTGGGCGCCCTCGGACCCGGCCTGGGCGAGCTCACCGAGGCCGCCGAAAAGGCCCGGTACCGCTGCCTGCAACGGACGCTCGAGCGCTCGCCCTTCGTCACCGTGGATGGCGACTGGGAGGGATATGAGCGGAACCTGGACCGCAACCTGCGCAGTGACCTGCGGCGCTGTCGCCGCCGGCTGGAGGAGCTGGGCCGGGTGGCGTTGGACGTCGAACACGACACCGCTCATCTCCACGAGGCGCTGGCCGTCGAGGGCCTGGGCTGGAAGCGGAAGGCCGGGACGGCGATCGTCTCCGCACCACAGACCGCGCGCTTCTATGCCGAGGTGGCCCGCTGGGCGGCGGCCAGCGGGCGGCTGCGGCTGATCTTCCTTCGCGTCGACGGGCGCCCGGTCGCCTTCCATCTCGCGCTGGAGGACGACCGGACCTACTTTCCGCTCAAGGGGGGCTTCGATCCAGCCTTTCACGCCCAGTCACCCGGCCGTCTGCTGATCCACGCCACCCTGGAGCGCGCCTTTGCCGTTGGCCTGCAGCGGTATGAGTTCCTGGGCGGCTCTGATGCCTACAAGCTCCGCTGGGCGACCGAGGCCTACGACCGAGTCCTGTTCCAGGCCTTTGCCCCCGATCCGGTGGGACGGACGTGCTGGGCCGCCTTCGCCCACGGGCGGCCGCTGGCCAAACGCGCCGTCGGTGAGCTGCGCCGCCGCGCGGCGCTCGCACCAGGGCCGCAGGCGCCCAGCCTGACCTTCCGCACGCCGGAGAAGCCAAGCCAGCGCGGGGTCGTGACTTCTCCCCCGAACGAGACAACGCACGGGAGCGCCCGGCGTTACCGGCAGACAGCCATGCGGCTCATGAGGATGCGCGCAACGTCATCACGCTGGGGGAGGTGGCGAGGATTGATCTTCCTTATCGGCGGCGTGGTGGTGCTGGCCGGCGTACTTCAAACAAGCGTTGGCCACGCGATGCTGCGCGCTGCCGGACTATCCCAGGAGCGGACGGGCTATACCTCGCTGAGCTTCCTGCACCCGCAGTCCCTGCCCGAACAAATCACACCAGCACAAGGGACCACCGTCACATCGTTCGCCATCCACAACGCCACTAGCGTCACGCGCGGCTATCACTGGTCGGTTTCGGTGGTCTACCACGGGCGGGCCCACCGCGTACATGCCGGCCGCGTTCACCTAGCGCCGGGGCGGAGGGCCGAGATCACCCAATCCATCGCCATCACCTGTACCCGGGGCCGGGTACGGATCGTGGTCAGCCTGGAGAGCCCGGCTGAATCTATTGACACCTGGATGGCCTGCCGATCAGGGGGGAGCTGAGTTCCGGTGACACGCCGCCCGATTGTCGCGCTCGTCTGTGATGTTGTTTACCCGTACAGCCGTGGTGGCCGGGAAATCCGCAACCAGGAGTTGCTGCCGCGGCTCGCGCACTGCGTGGAGATGAATGTCTACACCATGCACTGGTGGGATGGGCCACCTTCTTACTCTGATGACGGCGTCACCTACCATGCGATTTCGCCGCTGTTGTCGCTATACCGGAACAACCGGAGATCGCTTCGCCAGGCGCTGGGCTTCGGATTAGCCTGCCTGCGTTTGCTCCGCTGTGACTTCGATGTGCTGGAGACCGATCACATTCCGTACCTTCAGGTGTTCATCCTGCGGGTGGTGGCAACGCTCAAGCGCAAGCCGTTCATCGTCACCTGGCATGAGGTATGGAGCCGGGCCTACTGGTGCCAGTATCTTGGCTGGGCTGGCTGGATCGCATGGCTGGCCGAGCGGCTAGCCATGCGACTGCCTGATCATATTTTCGCCGCCTCACCGCAGACGGCCGAGCGCCTGCCGGGAACTCTCCGATGGCGCACACAGGTCACGATCGTGCCGAACGGCATCGACCTCGACCTGATCCACCAGGTGGGCGCGGCCACCGAGCTCACCGACCTCGTTGTCGTCGGCCGCCTGATACAGCACAAGCGCGTCGATATGCTGCTGGATGCCCTGGCCAGTCTGCGGGCCAGCGGCATGGACCTTAGCTGCCGGATCATTGGTGACGGTCCAGCACGCGCGGCGTTGAAAGAGCAAGCGCGGGAGCTGGGGCTCGCCGGCGCAGTTGAGTTCCGTGACGACATCGCGGATCAGAAGGAGCTCTACTCCCTGGTCAAGGCGGCCAAGGTCTTTGTCTCGCTGTCAGCCCGTGAGGGATTTGGCCTGGCCGTTCTGGAGGCTATCGCCTGTGGTATTCCCGTGCTGACGACGTCTGCTCCCGACAATCTGGCGCAGCACCTTGTCGCGAGGTACTCGCGAGGCGCGATATGCGAACCGACGCCGGAGGCTGTCACGGCCGCGATCCACGACTTGGTAATCGACGATGATCCACGCATACGTGAGGAATGTGATGCAGACTCCTGGGTGGCCGAATATGACTGGAGCGCCATGGCAGATCGCATACGGAAGGCCTATATTCGTGAGGTTTCCGGGTGCCGGTAGGCTCAGACGCTCAGCCACGAGGGGGCTCGACCCCGGGTTCTCGCTGGAGCCGCTCGCGGACCGCGTCCAGCCAGCCGGGCCGGGAGCCGGGGCTCTCCAGCCACCAGGTGGCCCCCGCATCACGGTAGCCGGGCAGGCGGGCGGCTACCCGCCCGGCGGAGTCGAGTTCACTCCAGATGGCGATGTCGAAATCGGCGGTGGTTCCCCGCAGGTCCGCGATCTTGTCGCGAACGGCCGCGATCTCGGCGACGGTGGCCCGCTCTCCCGGGCCCGGGGTGGATGGGAACGAACCCGTCCCAGCGGGCGGCCCGGGCCACGGGCCCGCTGGGCGGATGCACCCCGGCCACCCAGCGGGCGGCCCGGGCCACGCGGCCGCCTGCCGGAATGACTCCGCCGACCCAGATGGGTACCCGGGGCCGCTGCACCGGGCCGGGCGAGAAGCGGACCGGGCCGACCGTGAAGTGCTTGCCCTCATGCCGGAAGGGCTGTCCGGTCAACAGCCCCGCCAGGACGTCCAGCCCCTCGTCGAGGATTTCCGCCCGGGCGCGGCGATCGGTCGGCTCGCCGAACAGCCCGAACTCAGCGCGGGCGGGAGCGCCGAGGCCCACGCCGAGGATGACCCGCCCGCCGCTGAGCAGGTCCAGCGTGGTGACCTCCTTGGCCAGCTTCCAGGGCCGCCGCCGCGCTACGGGGGTAACCATCGTGCCCAGCTTGATCCGTGACGTGCGGGCCGCCACCACGGCGAGGACCTGCCACGGGTCCACGATGGGCGGCCCCTCCCCACTGTCGGAGTGCACCAGATGATCCCAGAGGAAATACCCGTCAAGCCCGGCCCTCTCGGCGTCGATTCCCAGCTGGACGAGATCGGCCGGGTCATCGGCGAAGCAGGGCACCGCCAGTCCGTGGCGCAGGCCAGCCCCGTCCGCGGGACCGCGATGACCAGCCACGAGGGGACTGTACGCCCGGGACGGGCGGTTGCCGCCACCGGAACGGGAGGTAATTTGGCAAAGCCCAGTAAGCTCAAAATAATTCAGACACCCGTCAGGTTCTTCCCTGCCTACGGCGGTGTGGAGAAGTATGTACTCGAACTCTCCAGACAACTGGTCGCGCTAGGTAACGACGTCACCGTCGTGTGTGCTGATGAGCCGCAGGCTGAGCCGTGCGCGGTTCAGGGAGTGAAAGCGATCAGACTGCCGTACATTGCCAAAGTTGCAAATACGAACATCACTCCACGTCTGTTCAGCACGCTAATGTCAGAGAGCTTCGACGTCATACACACACATATTCCGACTCCATGGAGCGCGGATGTCTCCGCACTCGTGTCGCTGCTGAGACAGAAGCGGCTATTTGTAACATACCATAACGATCTGACCGGCCAAGGGGTGAACGGCCTCATTGCCTACCTCTATAATTTGACATTCTTGCATCTGATCCTGTGGCGCGCGAACAAGATTGTCGTTACGCAACCGAGGTACATTGAACACTCAAGGCACCTCAAACTCCACAAACGAAAGCTCATTATAATCCCGCTTGGAGTTACCGAGCCGCTCACGGTGCCCGGGATCAAGCACAAGGCGGATCAGGTCTTCTTCATGAGCGTGCTCGACAGGCACCACGAATATAAGGGCTTGGGTACCTTGCTGGATGCCATGGTCAAGGTCAAGGACAAAAGACCTGAAGCCAGGTTGGTGGTAGGCGGCGCTGGGCAGTTGATCGGCAAGTACGAGCGGCTGGCTGAGATGCTTGGGCTTAGTGATTCCGTCGAGTTTCTTGGTTACGTGCCTGATGAAAAACTTGCGGAGCTCTATAGCTCCAGCTCTGTTTTCGTCCTGCCCTCGCTCACCAAATTGGAAGGCTTCGGTATCGTAGCGTTGGAGGCCCTCTCATACGCCACACCGGTAATTACCACTGACTTTGCGGGGAGTTCGGATCTTATTACAAGAAACAAGGCTGGCCTGATCGTGCCGCCGGGGGACGCCGTTGCACTGGCCAACGCCATAACCACTCTGCTCGAAGACCGTAGCGAGGCGCAGTCGATGGGGATCCGGGGAGCTGCAGCAGTAAACCGGGAATTTAGCTGGGACGGCATTGCCCGGCGAATGCTGGCTGCGTACTGATGCCATGAACGCCTCACGCATAATTCATGTCACAGCATATTATCCACCGCATCTTGGTGGCCAGGAGATTGCCGTTCAAGATTTGGTGGCACAACTGACGCTGGCCGGTGAGCAGGCTGAAGTTGTCACCTCAGGCATCGGGGCAAGAACAGGCGTGAGCGTTGAGAATGACGTGCTGGTTACCCGCTTGAAGAGCAGCGAGCTTGCCCATACCGCGATCATATGGCGCTTGTTTTTCTGGCTGCTAAGGCATGCGGAACGGAACACGATTGTTCATCTGCATGTCGGGCAGTTCTTTACGCCGGAAGCAGTCTGGCTAGCCGCAAAGATCAAACGATTCAGATACATCTTCCATTTGCACTCTGACCTCGTTCAGTCAGGCCCGATGGGCAAGTTCTTGCCTCTGCATAAAAGGCTGTTCCTTGGCCGTGAAATAAACGATGCAGAACTAGTCATCGTATTGAACAATGAACTTCGGCAGGCCGTAAGGAACGACCACGGCTATGATGGCAAATTGCTCATCATGTCTAACGGCATAGATGAGGACTTCTTCAAGATTACCCGCGAGCCGGCCGTGTCAAAGACCTTCAAGCTTCTGTTCGTTGGAAGATTGAGCCCTCACAAGAATCTGACAGCCCTGCTTGAGGCGCTCAGCATGATCAAGCGCGAGATTACACTGGACATTGTCGGCGACGGCGAATGCAGCCATGAAGTGAGGATGCTGATAGCAGACAAGAAGCTCGAGAACGTAAGGCTCCACGGCAGGCAGAGCCGCGATGAGGTGAAGAGGTTTTATACCACCCGCGACGCACTTATTCTGCCTTCACTCTATGAGGCACAGCCGATAGCGCTACTGGAGGCGATGGCTTCTCGTATTCCCATAATTGTGACTAAAGGAATCGGCATCGAAGTGACGGCTCAGGAAGCAGTTCTTATTGAGCCGACCGCCCGGGGGATCGCGGATGGCATAGAGAGTCTCGCCGCGATGCCCCCCGAAGCTCAGGGGCTACTTGTAGATGCCGCCTTTAAGAGGGCTGAAAAACACAGATGGCGTGCCCTGATAGGCTCCTATATCGACCTTTATGATGAGATGGCCTAGGAACTTGAGTCACCAAGGCGTTCGCTCCTGAGCTGCAGTCAGGTGGTCCGGCCGTAATGCCGGAGGAGCCGGTCAGCGGCACGAAACAGATACGGATGCTTCCTGATCCGGGGGCCCACCCATCTAGCTGCACGGATGCGCGCCCGGTGCGCCGCCGCCGGCAAGGGCGCCCCGGCCGCCATTCCCTCGGCAACCAGCAGATCGTGGTTCTTTAGCGTCTGCTTGTAACGTTCGGCGCCCTTGCCCAAATCGATCAGCTGAATGCCGAGGGCTGCGGTTTCCTCGGCCATCCGCAGATGCTGAATCAGCCCAGGGGACTGCCTGCTGAAACGCGCGTCATACGCTGGGAACCACTGCGCGAGCACGTGGCCTGACCGTAGACCGAAGTGCGCCGCGACCGGAGTCCCTCCCGCGTACAGCACCGAAAGCAGCCCCCCGAACTGGTCGCCATGGGTGCCGAACAGGTAATCCACGACATCGACGATCCATGGCCGGTCAAAGATGTCGGCCCAGCCCGAGCGCTGGTATTGACCCGATTTCCAGCACATGAGGGCGCGAAGTTCCGCGAGATCACGTGAGTCCACCGTGAAACGCAGCTCGCCGGCTTCGCGCTCGAGTTTGCGCGTCCTACGGGCGAGATCTTTGCAGAACTGCGGGGACCTCGCCCGGAGCTTCTCCTGATAGTCCGCGAACCCGTCGCTCAGGTCGATCACCGGTGAAGGCGCCACGGCGGCCGCGTAGCGTTCGAAGGGCCGCTGGCCTTCGACCAGGTGGTCGAACTGCCACACGGACACCTTGCATGCCCGGAACAGTTCCCGGGGGTCCCATTCCACGTCCGGCGCGTGGATAAGACCCTGACAGTCGTTTATCCCGTAACCGATCGGCACGCCGACGCCGAGCCGGCGCCGCTGGAAAGGGAAGAACCCGACGATGTCTGGCCCGTCGGTGAGCACAGCGACGCGGGCATTGGGGCAGAAGCTGTCGACGGCTATTGCGAACTCCGGGCACAAGAACGGACTGGCCAGAGACTCTGTCTCGCGCTGCATGGAATGCCATGCGGCAATTTCACCTGGCCCGAGCTCGCTTGGCCGTGCCATCGAGATCTGCACCGGACATCTCCCTTACCCGCTAGCCCGCCCTCCACGCCTCGACGATCAGTGAGGTGGCGGCCTCCGTCTCGCCGAGACGGCGCTCAAGGTTGCGGAACGCCGGGTCGTCGGACTCGCCGGCCTCGCGGCGCGTGATGCGCACGAAGCCCGCACGGTCCAGCTCGGCGCTCAGCGAGGCGTAGTCGTATACGAAGCCCAGGTAGTGCTCGGCCCCGGCGAAGGTCACCCGGAGCAGGTCCACCGGATAGTGGACGTCATAGCCATGGCGGCGGTGCCGTTCGAGGTGACGCTGGCCGATCTCGGTGTTGTCGAGATACGCGCGGGCGGTGCGCTCGACGTCGGGCGTGGCGATGCGGATACCTCCGCCCGGGCACAGCGCGGCGAGGGCGTTGGCGAGCACGACCCGCCCGTTCCGGATAGTGAAGTGCTCAATCACGTTGTCAGCGAAGATGCGATCAACTGGCGGTGTCGGCCAGGGCTTCATCAGGTCGAGGTAGTTCCTCGCCGGCCAGTTGATGTCGGTGTTGATCCAGCTGGGGTACCTGGCGTCACCGACACCGACTGCGATGCGCAGCGGTTCCCCGTCGGTGACGGTTTGCGCAACATCACGGCGGAGGCGGACGGTTCCGATCGGCCGATTGGCCACGCTGAGTAAGCGGAAAGCGCTGCTCTTAGCAAGCGAAACGAGAGACGTCATATCCAAGATCCTGTCACCTCCTGGTGTCCCGGCTGGTGCGCTGAGGCGAGCGGGGGAACCTAAGCGCGCCTTATGAATAAGCCTCAAGCTCCCCATTCGTGACGTAGCTGACGTTTGGGTTCGCGCTGATGTAACGGAACACGTTTTCTAGACGCTCCCAGTCATTATGCTCATCAATTTCCCAGCTATGACCCCAAATATGGTATATGCCGCCTTCTCTCACGACCTGATCGAACATCGCTTCTGCCAGGGCATCCCATTCGAGGCAGCGCAGGACCTTTCTGGGCCGGAACTTCGCAAAACGTGCGGTCTGCCATAGATCAAACCGGTGATTATAGACGTGCAAAGAAGTTCCCGCCTCGTAGGGATCGTCCACTGTAAATGTGTATCTGGCCACGGTGCGCGCATATCGGAACCCGGCATCCTTGACCAGCTGCACATGCCGCTTGGTATAAGCGCCTCCTGGATAACAAAATGTCTCGATCTCCTTGCCGGTAACCTGCTCCAGCACTGCCTTCGAGTCGATTATCTCTCTTGCTGCTTCCTGTTCAGGGATGGCAGGCAGCCGGCGATGCGTCATCGAGTGAGCGCCGATCTCGAAATCCTGGCTTAGGTCTCGGATCTCCGGCAAAGATAGCAGGTCCTGCTTCACGAACTCTTGATTCTCAGGTGCTACATAGAAAGTTGCTCTGAGTCCGTGCTCTTTAAGCATCCTTGCCAGCCTCACATCACACCTGTGACCGTCGTCCCAACTGGTTGTGAGTACAGCTGCCTTCATTCTGGCCAGTTCTCCTTCACACAGCACCCTGACCTGATTCAGATCCGCGGTGGGCGGTCATCGGTGGTATCGGCGGCAGCGGCAGCATGGCCTGCCTGTCCGCGTCTATACGCTCAGCCGGCGAGTAGCCCGGGGCCAGGCGCCGCGCGTTGGCTATGGCCAGCCAGTCACGGAGCTGAGCGTTGAAGTCAACCGGTGAGATAAACGTGCGACCAGGAAGGAAATAGCGTTCCATCTGATCGTATGACTGTTCGATCAGCCCCCTTGTCCCGGGGTCGGCCGGCCTGCCAATAGTGACTCTTGTACCTAGACTGCGGCAGAACTCTGTACATTCAGCTGTGATTTCTTCCTTCCTGCCCTGCCACCGGCCGACAGCGACCTCGCTATCCCAAGTCAGCGTGTGCGGCACTGACCCAAGCTGCTCCAAGAGCTCCCACCAGCCGGGGAAGAGATCCTCGGGCCGCCGGGTCGGGATCAGGATCGCCGAGAGCCAGCGAGAATAGCCGCTGACCATGGTAAGGACAGGCAGCTGCCGTGCTGAGCGCACCTGACCGGAGCCGACCGGCACTTCGAGCGGTGGGAACCAGAAACCGCACTGAGCTACCTTGCCGGGCAGGTAATCAGGTGTGCTCACATGCTGGTCCTGATCCAGGTATTCCATACGCAGCTCTGTCACCCGGTCGAGCAATACCCGCATTGACTGATCCCAGCCGATCTGCTCAGCGATCAACGTTGTCGGCATCATGGGCCAAGCCGCCAGCAGCTCCCGGACCTGCGGGTCAGAAGAAGAAGGATAAGAAGAAGCGACTGATCGCGCCGTTCGATCGTGGTCCGGGGACAGCGCTACCTGTGCTGCCGGCACCGCGGCCGCTCCGCGACGCCGCCCGAGCCCAGCCGTCGCGACCACGATTATCCCCAGCACGAGGGACAGGCCCTGAGCAACCGCCCAGCCAGTTGCTGCGGCGGTAAGCCCGCGCGGCACCAGTAGCCCAACGAAGCCAAGCACGAGAGCGGCGTTCGCCCCGTTCATGAAGATATACGCGGCGATCCGGTCGCGCGCGATGAGCAGTGAGTCGACCAGATAGGTTCCCCCCGTGAACAGCGCGCTCAGCGCAAGGACCCGCAGGCAGCCGGTCGCCGCCGTCGCATAAGCCTCGCCAAAGAGGCGGAGGATGAGGGGTGCGGCCGCGATCACGATGACTATTGCCGGCAGCAACAGCACGTACACTCCGCGGACCGCCTTGCGCAGTTGCCTCCAGAGCGACGCCCTCTCGCGCGACGCCTCCGCGAACAGGACCTGCGCCACCGTCGCCGGGATGACGTTGAGGAATCCTCCGATCAGGAACGCGACGGCGAACCGTCCGGTCTCGGCGGCACCAAGGACCACGAGGACCTGGAGCGGTACGACGCTCGCCGGCAGAATTCCCATGACGGTGGCCAGGTAGTTACCCGACGTGATCGACAGGTAACTCCGTAGTACCCGAAACGCCCCGAGCCTCGCCCTTTTCGCCTTAAGCTGACGATTGAGAAAAGCACCGCCGAGCACGAGAGTCAGCCCCAGCCCCAGGGTGTAGGCGACCAGCAGCCCCGATGATGGGAAGCTGACCAGCAAGAGCATTGCGACGACCCTGACGATGCTCCCCGCGAGGTTTTTGATCAGTACGTCATGGCTCGCCCGGGTCGCGACCAGGCCGACATCGAGAATGGTGCCAACGGCGGTGAAAGTCACCAGAACGGTCACCAGGAGCACCATCCCACCCCGCTGATGAAGGCCGAGCGAGGCGGGTAGATAGGGCCCAAGGACCAGCGCGATGACAAGACATAGCACCGTGCCGACCGTGGCGATGGCCGTGACCGCTACGATTATCAGCTCGCGTGCATTCTGCACGCTCGCGATGTGGCGGATGATGACGTTCGGCAATCCGAGCGCCGCGATAACGGCGAGCAGGCCAGCTCCCGCTGTGACGCTCGAGAACACGCCTATCGCGGACGCGGGGTAGCGGTGAGCGGCCAGTGACCAGAAGACGAACCCGATGATCGCCGTGGCGACGGTATTCGTGATCAGGATCAGCGAACCGCGATAGAGGGCATCACCGAAGAGGTTTCTCACCGCTCCGGTGGTCCGTGACCGGAGGCTGGCCGCCAGGCTAACCGGCTTCATGGAATCCTGAGCGCCTGACCACGTGGGCCGGTCCGCGGAACGTCGCCGAGAACCGACGACATCTCGGATACCGTTCTTTCCGCGATCTCCTGCCACGTCGTCTGGGACGTGTAACTGCGCGCAGCGGCCGACATCGCGGCCAGTGCCTCGTCATCGGCGCAGGCCAGTCGGACCAGGGCATCGACAAGCCCGGCGACTTCGCCGTCGTAGCGGAGGACAGCCTGATCCGGAAGGTCGGCCAGCCCGGCCAGATCCGGCACGATCAGCGGCCTGCCATGGGACAGCGCGAGCATGGCGCTTCCGCTGGTACTGACCTGCCGGAAGGGCAGAACGACGACATCGGCGGCGCCAAGCAACTGCGCCACTTCATCGCCGGGCACAAAGTCAAGGCGCAGCAGGACTCTCGCGCCGCCCTTTCGGGCGAGCGCGTGCAGGCGCGACCGCCGCCTCGGGTCGTCACACTGGCCGGCGATGGTGAGATGCGCCGCGACGTCATCGGGAATGGCCAGGAAAGCGGCCAGCAGGTCGTCGACCCCCTTGTACTCCAGGACGCGGCCGAAGAACAGGAATTCGCGCGGCCGGTCACCGGCGCCAGGTGTGCGCAGCGAACCGGCGGCCCGTGATGGGCCGATCGGGCCATGGGGGATGACGGCGTTCCGGCGCGGCACGGCGCCGAGTGCGGCGAGTTCATCCAGCGTCGATTGTGAGTGAACCAGCACCAGGTCGCTGGCCTCGACCAGGGCCCGCCGCGCGGATACGTCGTCGGCGAAGACCGGCTCGTGCGGCAGCACGTTGTGCGCGGTCCACACGAGATGCATGCCGACCATCCGGCAGACCCGTAGCACGACAAGAAACCAGGCCTGTGCCACCCCTCGCATGGCCGGAAAACCTCGTGCCCCCGGGAGGATGAAGGCGAAGACCCAGTGCAGGTGCAGTACACGTGCTCCAGCGAGACGCCGGGCCATGACCTCCAGCGGCAGGAGCAGGAGGTTGAGCGTCTGTACCGGCGTTAGCTCACCTAGATAGATGACCTGGACGCCAAGGCGCCGCATCTCGCCGTACAACAGGCCCTGGTAGGGATTCGCATCGCGGGGAAGAACCAGGACCTTCATGGGGCGGCCAGTTCCGCGAGGACTCCGGCCCCGAAGGTCAGGTTCTTCAGGACGCCGACGGCGCCGTCGGACCGGTTACGCCAGACGGGGATGAGCAGCAGGGCCGGGTAGAAAGGGTAGACAAAAGTGAGCGGCAGCCCTAGCAGGAAAAGGGGATACGCGACAACGGCGGGGTCGTTCCGGAGTATGTGTCTCAGCCTGGCACGGTGCTTCCGATAAAGACGCACGCGTGCCTTGCCGTAGACGTAGGAACGCCGCAATTGACGGCGTAGTGTCCCCGTATCGTGCAGAGCGATAGCGTCAGCCACGCCACGGATACGGTAGCCGGCGTCCATAACACGCCAGCTGAAGTCCGTGTCGGAGCCGTAGGCGAATCCCTCATCGAACCCGCCAACCGTGTCATACACTTCACGGCGGAAGGCGAGATTTATGGTGCTGGCGGACTCTTTTATATAGCGGTTCGCCAGAGTTCCTTCTACCATTAGCCGGTCGGCCACGCTGTCTCCAGTGTTCCCCGGCGGCGAGATGGTTATGCCGGCGGCGATATGCTCGTCTTGGAACAGAGGTTTGACGAGTAGCGCCAGCCATTCTGGCTCTGGCCGGCAACCGGCGTCAATGAACACGATGATCTCGCCTTCCGCTGTACGTACACCCACGTTACGCTGGTGCGGGATGGAGACGGTTACCCTGGGCGGCTGATCGAACTGCACCCATCTCACCTCGGCCTGGTGACGCAGCCGGATATCGTCAAGTCGGCCGTCGGACGCGTCGACGACGACTATCTCGGCTGATTCTCCCAACGCTTGGGCCTGACCGGCCACGTCGGTCAAGGTGTCGTCGAGGCTTGCCTCATCTTTGCTGATAATGACGACGGAGATCATCGGCGGAACACCTCCGAAGAGCCATTCGTGTACACCAAATCGTAGTTGGCATTGAGAAAGCCGGCCGGGAACATGTAAGTGACGGCACTGTTGTTGAACAGCACCTCGGCCGAGTGATCGAGGACATTGGTACGGTCAGCGTAGATCCATGCGTGCTGATTGAGCGTCAGCGGGGTAACGTCGCCGATCAGGCTGAGGCTGTTCCCCGTCACCGCAAAAAGTCGGAGCTGCGCATAGCGGTCGGCGTACACCAGCTGTCCCGGCCGCGCGACTCTGCCGAGCCATCCGGCAGAAGCCAGTTCGGGTGCCGTCAGGTAGTAGCGGTTAAAGGCCTCACCGCTGCTGGCCAGGTTGATATTAGACCCTCCGCCGAGCGCTCCCACGCCCAATGCCACGTTGGCCAGACCGCTGGTGCAGACGAGGATCACGGCAAAGGAAGCAACGGCTGCTGCGAGAATGCTGTTACGGTGCTGCTTTGGCCGGCCATCGAGAAGGTACAGGGGCCAGCAGAGGGCGATCGCGAGGACCACCTGCGCCTGGAGAAGGGCCCGCTCCCAGTTGTAGAAGTCAGCCACTGTAGCGCTCAGCTTCATCACCGTGAGCATCGCTACCGCCGCGACCGCGAGCAGCCCAGCCTGCCGGGCGATGAGCAAGGATCTACGCTCCAGCACCATGAGCAGGGCCCCGATGGCACCGAGCAGGTTCGCAAGCTCCTGAAGGATCAGGTACGCCGCGCTGAGCGCGCTGTTGGCAGCGCGGTACCTCACCGGAGGGGCCGGGGCGGCCGCGTTGTGAAGCGCGTAGCGGGAAAGGCCGGCATCAGGGAGTGGAGTGATGTAGGGCCGGTGCGCCGCGTAGGAGGCGTGGACCAGGCGCGCGTACTGCCCCGCTGAGATCGGCGGCGCGGTGTTGCCCTGCAGGTAGGCGGAAAGCAAGCTTTCTCCGTGCGCCCGGTTGGGGAGCACGTTGAACCCCCGCGTTTCGATCGTATGGACAAGCGGCCCCAGGCCATAGTTGAAGCTGGTCACCGGCCCGTACCAGATGAACGCGCCCGCGAGCGCCACGACAAATGCCACCGCGACCGCGCCGGTGACACGCGGTACCTCACGGAACCAGGACACCACCCACTGCAGCGGGAGCATGAGCCCGATGAGCGTGATCGCGACGTAGGTCGTCGAGTAGTGCGACGCGGCCATGGCCAGGCCCAGCAAAGCAATCAGAGCCCACTGCGAGCGCCGCTGTATCCGGGCATCCAGCATTGCCGCGATCAGCGCGGCAAAAAGCACCATGGCAATCTCTTGCCGCGCAATCATCGGGAGGCTCGAAAAGGCCTGCGCGACGACGAACGTGGCTGCCGCGAAGGCCCAGCGGTGGGGAAGGACCCTTCGTGCGAGGCCGAAGACCGCCACCGGGAGCAGCGCGCCCACCGCCGGGTAGAGGATCTTGAATACCAGCAGGTCCGGTACGCCAGACAGGAAGTGCAGTTCGGCCGGCATGACAGTAACGCTGAGCATCGCGCCGTACGCGTCATCGTGGTGAGCCGGGTGCCAGATCCCCGTTAGCACCGTCTGGTGCAGCTTGTAGTACTCGGTTGCGATGTCGAAGCCGGGGACGAGAGCGCCGCGCAGGGAGACTGACCACATAAGCGCGAGGCTCGCGGCGTAGAGGATCACGGTGAGCAGTGACCTGTCGAGCCGCGGCGCAAGCACTATGGCCGCGACGAGCACGGCAACGCAAGCAGCGGTCGCGATGGCGGCAACACCGTTGCCATGACCGCTGTTGAGCCGAAGTGCGCCGGCCACCGCGACGAGCGGGAGGATGAACGGCCACGCAAGCCGGGCCAGCGACGCAAACGGGCGCCACGGTATCGCCACATTCGACGGCACCTTGCGGGACTTGGCGAGCAACGCCAGACAAACGACTTCCAGGCCGACCAGCAGCGGTGCCGCCCGGAGGGGGGCAGCTACGGCGATCAGCGGGCCGATCAGGTCCACCAGCAAACCGGAGCCGAGCAGAACTATCAGAGAGGCGCACGGGACGTACACGGGGAATGAGGACACGGCACCGAGAGGAACCCGCAACGCCCTCAGCAGGATGGCACCTGGCACGACGAGTAGCAGCGGTACAAGCAGCACCTGGGCCGCCCAGAAGCTGTGCAGAGGCACGAGGACGGCAATCAGCGCCAGCGCTCCGATGTAGGCTCCAAGACCCCCGGGCACGAGCGCAACCACGCGGTGGAGGACAGTCCTATAACGCCCGGCATACGGCCCCCTCGCCGGCGCCGGGCTCCTGCCGACGTCAGACGGCACGACCGGCGCTGGGCTCTCAACGACATCAAGCGGCACCACCGGCTCTGGGCTCTCAACGACGTCAAGCGGCACCGTCGGCGCTTGGCTCTCGCTGACGTTAAGCGGCACCGTCGCCGCTTGGCTCTCGCTGACGTTAAGCGGCACCATCGGTGCTCGGCTCTCGCTGACGTCAGCCGCCGTGCTCAGCGCAGGGGCTTCCTCGCGAACCCGCGCCAGCGTGTCCAGCCCGGCCTCACGTGATGCGCCGCTGCCACCACTGTGACGGCGCTGCTCGGCGTTCACCCAGTTACGCAAGGTTCGCGCATTGATCCCCAGTTCCCGGGCCACCTCCGTGATCGGCTTGCCCGTCTCCCGGACCAGCTGCACCGCGCTCTCCCGGAAATCCGGATCGAACTTCCTGCGCGGTGCCAGTGCTTCTCCCCTTTGAGACCTTGGACTGGTTTGATGCTGGTTACGGGACCAGATGCCGGCCGGGACTGTATCCAGACTAGGTACATCACCGCGAACCGCGTATTCATGCCTGGCGTTGCACTCATGCCTGGCGTTCCCACAGATCGTTCTGTTCACGCGAGAAGTCGCGCTCTGGCGTCAGCTGGGTCTGGTCGGGCTGCGAGGTTCCCGGCTGGGCGGCCTGGGCCGGTGCGCGACCGCCACGGGGTGGGTCGGCCAGGACCAGTCGCGGCGCCTGGCGGATGCCCAGTACGGCCAGGAAGAACGTGCCGAGGATCATCTGGCAGCTGCCGATGAGCGCGGTTACGGCGGGCAGCACAAGGCGTAGCGAGGTCTCAAAGTCGAGGGCGCCGAACCTGACGCTATGCCACCGGGCAAACGCCGTAGCCAGGCCTGCGGCGCCGACGCACGCGAGCAGACCGCCAACCCATAGCCCGCGTTCCAGGCTCCAGACCCGCAGCAGCCTGCTGACCTTGGGATCCTCCGGCAAGAATCCCTCCGCACGGCCATGAACCTGGGTGAATACGGCACACAGCACAGCCTGGAAGCCGATCACCACCAGCGCGCACGCGACAGCGAGCGTGTTCACGTCATACGTGATACCGCCCACCGTCAACGGGGCAGGCAGCACGGCGGTACCGATGACCAGACCGAGGGCGAGCAAGGCGGCGCCGGGGATCAGGAACAGCCACCGCGGGCTGAACAGTAACAAGAACCGCAGATGCCGCCACCCATCCCGCCAGCTGCGCAGGTGGGGCGGCCGGCTGCGACCGTCCGGCGATAGGGTGGTCGGCACCTCCTCGACGTGCTGTCCCGCGAGCGTGGCCCTGACCACCATCTCGCTGGCGAACTCCATGCCCGAGGTCTGCAGGCCCAGCGAAAGCGCGCTGTCTCGCCGGAACCCGCGCAGCCCGCAGTGGAAGTCACGAACCTTGATGCGGAAAAAGAGCCGGCCGATGAAGCTCAGGACCGGGTTGCCCAGGTAGCGATGGAGCGCGGGCATGGCGCCCGGCTTGATCCCCCCCGTGAACCGGTTGCCCATCACGAGATCGGCCCCCGCCCGCAGGCGGCTGACGAACGGCGTGAGCGCGCTGAAGTCATAGCTGTCGTCGGCATCACCCATGATCACGTACTGGCCACGGGCCGCCACGATCCCGCCGAGCAGGGCACTGCCATAGCCCGGCTCCGCCACGGAGACCACCCGTGCTCCCGCATCCGCGGCCAGCCACTGACTGCCATCCGTGCTGCCGTTGTCGGCGACAACGACCTCACCATCGATACAGTGGTCGGCCAGGAAGCCGACCGCCTTCCGGACGCAGGCCGTGACGGTCTCGGCCTCATTGAGACACGGCATCAGCACCGTGAGCTCCGGGTTGGCCGCCCGCGGCTGGTCCGGCTCAGCATCGGCAACGTCGGGCGTGGCGATAGGGCCGTGATCTCCGTTTCGAGCCTCCAGCGGCCGGGTGCGCACAGGGATGGTCGCTGTTCGGGAGTGAACGTGCCGATCCTGAGCGCCAGTGTCTGGCACAGGATTCACCGCCCCTAAGCCCCGTCCCCCACGGCCCGGTCAGCGGGCCGCATGGCATCGCCCGCCGTGAAAGAGAGCCAGGGTGCGGTCGGCCAATGTTCGGCCGACTCCGCAGGCGCGGTGCCCCCGGGCCTCCTCAGCCAGTGCCGCAGTATCGCTCCCTCCGAGCCCGTTCACCTCGTACTTCAACCCCGATGAACCACTCGCTCCGGTGGCACCCTATAAAGGCAGCAACTGGCCAGACTCCGCTCAACGGACGGTTTTGGCTACCGCACTTTGACGGGGTTGGCGCCGGCCGCCTACTCCACTGGCCTGGTACGAGCCAACCGGCCGCTCTCGCCGCCAGCCGCGTCCTCAGCCGGGCCAAAGCGCAGGAGCTGGACGCTCAGCCAGGGGAAACACGGGAGGGAACGCCGACGCCGGGCGCCGCAAGGGCGAGCTCCCAGCGCTGTTGTCCGGACCAGCAGACCCAGGCGTAAGCCGACCAGCCCGTTCCGATCTACCGCCTCGTCAGTAGCGGGTCTACTGCGCCTCTCTGGCCCGGCGGCCGCGCTCCCGCATCCGCTCCTTGGCGTCCAGCACCGCCTTGCGCAGCCGCACCGCGGACGGGGTGACCTCCACGCACTCGCCGTCCGCGCAGAACTCCAGC
>Ga0207665_10000778_pt1 | contig 21475 bp, 11 predicted proteins | sample LARL112metaG_FD_184351 | JGI IMG/M metagenome (GOLD analysis project Ga0207665, IMG submission 184351) | Corn, switchgrass and miscanthus rhizosphere microbial communities from Kellogg Biological Station, Michigan, USA - LAR L11-2 metaG... | ecosystem: Host-associated > Plants > Roots >...
ACAGCAATTCACGGCGACGGTGGCGAACGACCCGAGCAACAAGGGTGTGAATTGGATCCTGACGCAGGGCGGGGCACCATGCTCACCAGGTTGCGGAACCATTGCACCGGCAACGACTTCCAGCGGGAGCGCGGCGACATACACGGCGCCGGGAACAGTGCCAGCCAATCCGAATGTGAGTGTAGTGGCAACATCGGCAGCGGACGGCACAAAGTCCGCGACGGCCACAGCCACGGTAACGCCTCCTATTGCCGTGTCCGTCTCCCCGACGACTGCTAATGTCGACGTGACGAAAACGCAGCAATTCACCGCGACGGTGACGAATGATCCGATCAACAAGGGAGTGAATTGGACACTGACGCAAAGCGGAACGCCCTGCTCGCCGGGTTGCGGAACAATTAGTCCGGCAAGCACGGCGAGCGGTGCGGCCGTGACTTATACCGCGCCATCCGCGGTGCCAAGCCCGGCACAAGTGACAGTTACAGCGATCTCGGCGGCGGACACGACAAAGTCCGCGGCCGCCATGGTGACTGTCACGGTTCCCATTGCTGTCTCCGTTTCTCCGGCAACCGCCAATGTCATTGCCAACACGACCCAGCAATTCACCGCGGCGGTGATGAACGATGCGACCAACAAGGGCGTGAGTTGGACGCTGACGCAAGGGGGAGCAGTGTGCTCGCCCAATTGTGGCACGATTGCACCGGCGACGACCGCGAGCGGGACTCCGGCCATTTACACTGCACCGACAACGGTGCCGGCAAATCCGAGTGTGACCGTCGTCGCGACATCGGTGGCCAATACAACGATATCCGCGACAGCCGCAGTGACCGTTACGCCTGCCATTGCTGTCTCTGTCTCACCGACAACGCCCAGCGTCAATGTGAACAAAACTCAGCAATTCACGGCGGCAGTGACGAACGATTCGGGCAACAAGGGTGTGAATTGGACACTGATGCAGAGCGGGACACCGTGCTCGCCGGGTTGCGGAACGATTAGTCCGCTAAGCACGGCGAGCGGCGCGGCCACGACTTACACCGCACCTTCTGCGGTGCCAACCCCGGCACAGGTAACGGTAACTGCGGTCTCGGTAGCGGACACGACGAAATCCGCAGCCGCAACAGTGACTGTCACGCCTCCAATCGCTGTTTCCGTTTCACCGGCGACTGCTAATGTGCCTGTGACAGGAACCCAGCAGTTCACCGCGACCGTAACGAACGATGCGGGCAATAAGGGAGTGAGTTGGACGCTGACACAGAATGGAACGTCGTGCTCACCGGGTTGCGGGACCATCGCGCCAGCAAGTACTCCTAGCGGAACCGCGGCGACGTACACCGCGCCTGCTAGTGTTCCAGCGAACGCGAATGTAACCATCGTTGCCTCTTCCGTAGCCGACGCTACGGTTTCGGCTAGTGCTACAGCAAGCATCAAAGGCGTGACAGTCTCCGTTGCACCGGCGACGGCTAGCGTCAATGTGAACAAGACTCAGCAATTCACGGCGACAGTGACGAATGACGTGAGCAACAAAGGCGTTTCCTGGGCTCTTACCCAGAGCGGGACGGCATGCTCTCCTTCTTGCGGCACAATTAATCCGACAAGTACGGCGAGCGGCGCGGCCACGACTTACACCGCGCCAGCAAGCGTGCCTACCTCGGCTCAGGTGACACTAACCGCGACGTCCTTGGCCGATTCAACGAAATCTGCGGCTGCGACGGTGACCGTGGCACCACCCATTTCTGTCTCTACGTCGCCAGCAACGGCCAATGTTTTGCTGGGAACAACACAGCAGTTCACGGCAACAGTATCGAATGATGCCAGCAGCAGCGGCGTCTCCTGGTCCCTAATGCAAAACGGATCAAACTGCTCGCCCACTTGTGGGACCCTCTCTTCGGCCGGCAGCCCGAGCGGCACCGCTGTAACATACACTGCCCCTTCCAGCATGCCCTACCCAGCTGGCGTAACGATCATCGCAACAGCCGTGGCCGACACAACAAAGTCCGCGTCGGCACTAATCACGGTTACGGGACCCTGTGGCGCGGGGAATGAGTCCCTGCTGAAAGGCCAGTACGCTTTCCTCTTGCAAGGCTTCGACGCCAGTGGACCCGTAGCTATTGCGGGCAGCTTTGACGCGGATGGCGCGGGGAATATCGCGAAAACCGTCGGTCTGGAGGACATCAACAGATCTTCCGGTCCACAGACGAACTTGACCATTCTCTCGGCGGGGAGCTCCTATTCAGTCGGCTCCGACAATCGCGGGTGCATGACGTTGGTCAATTCCGCGGGGACGACAACTACTTTCCGCTTCGCTTTGGGTTCCATTACGGGTACTCCGGGAATAGCCAGCAAGGGCCGGATGGAGGAATTCGACGATGCCACGGGCACGGGAACACGTGTCGCCGTCGGAGAGATCCGCTTGCAAGATCCCGCTTCGTTCTTGAATGCCCAATTCTCGGGCCCTTATGCCTTTGGCTTTTACGGGCAGGACAATGGAGGCCTTCGTTTTGCGGTCGCGGGAACGTTTACTTCCGATGGACTCGGCGGCATTACCGGCGGCGCTTTCGATTCCAATGCAGGTGGGACTTTGAGCACGAACACGCCGATAACCAGCGGCAGCTACAACGTCGGACCCAACGGCCGCGGGACCTTGTCCGTGGCCATCACCTCCAACGCAGCCAATCACCTTGCCATGTATGTGATCAACAGCTCGGACGCATTTTATGTAACCACGGACAGCCTTGCCCTCGCTCCGATTTTCAGCGGAGAGGTGCAGCGATCAGCTACGGCATTTACAACTTTATCCCTGAATGGCACGGCGGTCTTTCATCTCTCAGGCGATTCCAGCAATATGGGGCATGACGCGGTGCTGGCACTGGCCACGGCGGACGGAACGGGCAATCTGACTTCATTCCACATATTTCAAAACATCGAAGGCGTCTTCACCACGCAAACAGTTACTACGGGAACTTATTCGGTGGCGACAAACGGACGCGTGACCTTGAGTGGTGTGAGCCTCAACCCGCCACCCGTGCTTTACCTCAGCGCGCAGAATCAAGGCTTTGCCGTAGGCACGGGGCCGTTCGCGGAGATCGGGAGGCTTGAACAACAGACCGGCGGTCCGTTCAGCAACGCTTCTTTTTCCGGGGCCTACTTCTTTGGCACCGAGACGCCGGTAAGTCCCTTCGGCCTGGTGGAGACCGGCACACTCACCGCAGACAGCTCTGCGGCCACGGTCGCCGTCACCTCCGACCAAGCGAACGACGGAAACGGGGGTCTCATTCCCAATAGCACGTTCAACTACACATTCGCTTTCGCATCGGATGGAACTGGCAACATCGGAGGTAGCACGACCACCACCATCCTGATTTCACCAAGCAGATTGGTCTACATGCAAAATACGCAGCTCCCTCCGATAATTTTTGTCATCGAGAAGTAAACTACCGTTGTTCAAGACACGTCCGAAGAGGGCCGGCCAAGCGCCGGCCCTCTTCTCTTGATGATTTGACACTAAAGGCGCGGCTCGCTACTTTTGAACTCTCCTCCGGTGCATGAAATCGCACTTTTTTGACGCGTCCGGCTGATTTGGAATCGAGATCGGAAAGGGATAAATGAAGGTCATCGTAGCGGACAAGATCAGCGATCGGGGCGTAGAACTGCTGAAAGAGCAGCCAGGCTGGAACGTCGTGATGACGACGAAAGATTCTCTGAACGCGGAAATCGCCGATGCGGACGCGTTGATTGTGCGCAGCGCGACGAAAGTCACGGCGGAATTGTTGGAACGGGGCAAAAAATTGCGCGCCGTGGGCCGCGCGGGCGTGGGCGTGGACAACATCGACTTGGAGGAAGCCACGAAGCGCGGCGTTCTAGTGATGAGCACGCCTGGCGGAAGTTCCGTCAGCGTTGCGGAGCATACGTTTGCGTTGCTGCTGGCGCTGGTTCGCCAGCTTCCAAGATTTGACGCGGCCATGCGCGAAGGCCGCTGGGAAAAATCGTCTTCGGGCGCCGAAGTGCGCGGCAAAACCCTGGGTCTCGTCGGTCTGGGCCGCATCGGGAGCGAGGTGGCGTCGCGGGCGGAAGCGTTCGATATGCGCGTTGTTGCTTATGATCCTTTCATCAGTGAAGCAGCAGCACGGGAATTGTCCGTGGAACTTGTGCCTCTCGAACAACTTCTGGCGGAATGTGATTTTATCTCGCTGCACACGGCCGTGAGCCCGCAAACGCGGGACATGATCAACGCCGCGTCCATCGCGAAAATGAAAAAGGGCGTGCGCATTATCAATGCGGCGCGCGGAGAGTTGATCAACGAGCCGGATCTGGCGGCGGCGATTAAGAACGGTCACGTCGCGGGAGCGGCGCTCGACGTCTTCGCGGAAGAGCCGCCGAAAAACTGTCCGTTGATCGGGCTTCCGAACGTAATTACGACACCGCACGTGGCGGGTTCCACAGCCGAGGCGCAAGAAGAGCTGGGCACGCAGGTTGCGTTACAGATCCGAGACTATCTTGTGGAAGGCGTGATTCGTAACGCGGTGAACTTGCCGGCACTTTCCCCGGATCAGTACCGCCGTGTGCGGCCCTATCTGGAATTGGCGGAGCGGCTCGGTTCATTGGTCTCGCAGGCGGCAGGGACGCGGCCGGCGCGGATTCGTATCCGGTATGCGGGCGAAGTGGCGGAGGTAGGGACGCATCTGCTTCGCAGCGCCGTGCTGGCGGGTGTGCTCAACGCCGTTTTGGATGAGAAAGTGAACGTGGTCAATGCACCAGCGGTGGCGGCAGGAAGAGGCTTAACTGTGGAAGAAGAGACTCACAGGCGCGAGCATGGCTTTCCAAATACGCTGGAAGTCTCAGCTTTGCCCGAGAAGACCGGGAGGGTCCCAGGTTTCACCGCGGAAGGGACGGTTCTCTATGACGGGTCGCCGCGTGTGCTGCAGATTGAAGGCATTCCGCTGGAGGCGCAGCTCGAAGGGACGATTCTCTATTTGAGGAACCGCGACGAGCCCGGAGTCATCGGCCAAATTGGGACGACGCTGGGGAAGATCGGAGTCAATATTGCTACGTTCGCCCTCGGGCGGCGGGAAGCACAGCGTGGCGCTGACGCTGTCTCCCTTGTTCGCGTCGACGGGAAAGTGTCCTCGGCCATTCTGGAGCCGATTCGGGCGATACCGGCTATCACTGAGGCTAAGCTACTGCATTTAGGCTAGATGGAGTCTTTTCGAAGTTGGCGAGAGCACGTTCCTTCCATTTCTGTTCTTCCTATGGATCATTTACACATTTGGAGAGTAAAGACGCGAATGCGCGCAAAGATGGCTGCTTGGAGAGGCCAGGTACTGGGCCTTATCCGTACAATGCATGCGAAAAAGGGCTGCATTAAATCGAAACAACTTGACTTGACATCCTCAGGCATCCTGGTCTAAAAGCTAGCTCAACGGTAGCTTGTCGAGCGGTGGGTAAGGTTGCCCGGGGATCATTTGACATTATCTTTTGAAGGTCTTGAGCCAGCGGCGGGTCGGCGTCGCTTCTCATTTGTCCGGCACCTTCCTTTTAGATTTGGTTCGATTTTCAATTTATGGTGCGCGAAAGGAGCAGTTTATGAAGCGGCCATTGAAATGGATTGATATCTTGTGCTTGTTCTGCATACTCCTGTTCGTGGCTGGTGGGACTAGCGCGCAAACCGGCACATCAACGATACGTGGTGAAATTTCAGACTCGCAAGGAAAGATGGTAGCTGGCGCAACGGTTACGCTGAAAAATGCAAGCGTGGGGTTCAGCCGCAGCCAGACTACGGGTGCGGCGGGCGGTTTTAGCTTTGAATTGATTCCGCCCGGCGATTACACACTGGAAGTGGAAGCAAAGGGCTTCAAGAGGTCCGTTCGACAAGTCACTGCACTGATTAGTTCCGCGACCGCTGCGGACGTGCAATTGGAGGTCGGAGTCCTTAGCGAAACCGTACAGGTAGAAGGGACAGCCGCGATCGTGTCGATTAATACAGAGGATGCGACCATCGGAAACACTTTTGTAAACCAACAAATTACGCAGCTTCCGATGGAGGCACGAAACGTCTTATCGCTGCTGACGTTACAGCCGGGCGTGACCTATGCCATTGACTCGACGGCTACGACCAATGGCGCAGTCAATGGAGCGCGTAGCGACCAATCCAACATAACTTTAGACGGAGCGGACATCAACGAAGCGCAGACCAGCCGGCTGAATACGCCTGTATTGCGGCTCAATTCGGAGGCCATCGAAGAATTTCGCGTCACCACACTGAATGCGAATTCAAACCAGGGGCGCTCCTCCGCGGCACAAGTGAACCTGGTAACTAAAAGCGGGACGAACAACTTCCATGGCGCTGGTTTCGAGTTCAACCGCAGCACGGGGTTTACCTCGAACGACTTCTTTCTGAACCGGATTGGGCAGCCACGGCCAGCGCTAATCCGCAATACGTTTGGTGGGGGCATTGGCGGGCCAATTGTCAAAAACAAGCTTTTCTTCTTTTATAGCTACGAAGGGCGCCGCGACAAGTCCCAGAATTCTGCCGTGCGGGTGGTGCCGCTGGCGAGCATGGGACAGGGAACTATGAGGGTAAAGGCACAAAACTGCCCGACGTCGACAACCTGCCAGCCTTCCGTGCTGGTGACCTATTCGCAAGCGCAGCTAAACAACATTTACTCGGCTGCCGGCTTGAATCCAACGGGACTATCCGTACTTGCGAGCGCCGCGCAAAAATATCCTGCAAATGACTTCACGGTCGGTGACAGCACCGCGGCTCAACCACTGAACACTGCCGGCTTCCGCTTCAGTTACCCCGTAGTCACCAAGCTCAACTCGAGCGTGGCGAAGTTTGATGCGAACATCTCCAGTAAGCAGACATTGTTTGTTCGACTCAACTACATAGTGGACCACAGCAGCGGAGACATTGCGGCGCCCCAATTCCCGGATACACCTTCGCCGACATTGTGGTCTCATCCAGAAGGACTTGTCGTTGGCCATACATGGACGATCGGCAACAATTTAGTGAACAACGTGCACTATGGCCTCACGAGGGAAGCTTTCAGCCAGCTTGGGGATCATAACGGGAACCAATACAGCTTCCGCTTTGTGTTCGATAATATCTCGAACCCCGGGAACTTCACGACCTCGCGAGTGACGCCAGTCCACAATATTTTGGATGATGTGGCGTGGATCAAGAACAAGCATACATTTCAGTTTGGCACGAACATTCGTGTGATCAGTAACAATCGAATCAGCAATACAAACGCGTTTGATTTTGCCCAGACTAACCCTTCCGGGTACCAACAGGGCGGGAACGTAGTGTCGGATCCGATCGACGCAAACATCAAAGCCACCTTCGGACCCACATGGCAGCTCACTTCTGTCAGCGAAGCGCAGAATGCAGGGACGGCCCTCATTGGGCGATTCTCGCAGTACAGCGTGAACCTGAATTACGATCATTCCGGTAACCTTGTCTCCGCTGGCGCGCCAACGAACCGGACTTTTGCGACACAGTCCTACGATCTTTACGCCCAGGACTCGTGGAAAATGAGGCGTGATCTGACCTTGACCTTGGGGGCACGGTACGGGCTGAGCCGTCCCGTCTATGAGACAAATGGGTTTGAAGTGCAGCCGAATATCCCTTTGACACAGTACTTCAACCAACGTGTGGCCTCTGCGGCGAAGGGTGTTCCGCTCGATACATTGCTTACGATGAATCTTTCCGGGCCGGCGAATGGCGGCCCCCCAATGTATCCCTGGGACTACAAGAACATTCAGCCGCGGCTTGGCGTGGCGTGGAGCCCGAGCTTCAGCAAAGGACTCTTGCGTGGACTCTTCGGCGATTCCGGGAAGACCGTCATCCGTGGCGGATTCTCCATTTTCAGCGATTATTATGGCGAGGCCCTTGCGACTTCTTTTGACCTGAACAACACGCTAGGGTTCTCTTCCAGCGACCAGATTCCCGTCAACACTTATAATGTGACGAGCAAGCTGGCGCCGGCCTTCACGGGATTCACGCAGGACATCCGTAGTCTTCCCAATTTGTCATTCAGCAACACAGTCAGCTTTCCACAGCAGAAATCTCGGAACATGGGGGAGCGAATTGAGGCTTCGCTGGACTCGGATCTCCAGACCCCGAAGGCCTACGCGCTGAGCCTCACAGTGGAGAGGCAGTTACCGGCTGGTCTGCTGTTCCAAATTTCCTACGCTGGCCGGATCGGGAAGCACCTGCTTGCTCATCGTGACGCAATGGCGTTGAACGACTTGGTCGACCCCAAGTCCGGAATGGATTGGTACACGGCCGCGACCACGCTGGAAAAGATCCGTGCTACGAGGCCGCCAGGGAATACGGCGGTCCCGACGATGGGGTATTTCGACAACATCCTCCCAGCCAATTTCACATCGCGCATGAATACGTTCTATGGCTGTTCATGCATTCCGGCAAATTTCACGCCCACGCAAGCCGTTTTCTGGATTGCGCGGAACTTCTACGGGAATGACTGGACAGACCTGCAGGGTGACGTCGACACGGAGCGATTCGGAAATGGCGATCCTACCCTGTTCTTCAATTCGCAGTACGGAGCGCTGACAGCATGGAGCACCATCGGCAACTCTTATTACAACGGAATGTCCCTGTCCCTTCGCCAGCGAATTCATGGACTGCATTGGGACTTCAACTATACCTTTTCTCATTCTCTGGACGATGCTTCCGGGCTCCAAACGGACACTGGTTACGGCACCGCCTCCTTCATTCTGAATCCGATCCGTCAGCACGATTGGTATGCCAACTCCGACTTCGACATCACCCACATCATCAACGCTAACGCCATCCTCGAGCTTCCTTTTGGCCGCGGCAAATGGATCGGAAAGAATGCGAGCCGCGCCGTGGACGCCCTAGTTGGTGGCTACCAGCTTTCTTCGATTGTCCATTGGAGCACAGGGCTGCCGCTCAGCGCACCATTTGACGACGCACGATGGGCCACCAACTGGAACGTCCAGAGCCGAACCGAGCTAACTCAGGCCCTGGCCACATGCGTGACCAAAGGCGACACCAACACCGCGCCAAAGCTCTTTGGATGCAATACGACGACTGCGTATCAAAGTTTCCGAAACGCCTACCCAGGAGAGAGCGGGCAGCGGGATATTTTCCGGTTGCCCGGTGTTTTCCGTCTGGACGCAGGCCTCAGCAAGTCGTTTAACATGCCCTGGAGCGAGAAACAGAACCTGCAGCTGCGCTGGGAAGTCTTCAATGTCACGAACACACAGCACTTTGGCCCGATGGACCTCAGCCGGAGTGGGTACGGTCTGCGGCTCGACCCCGCTGTCCGAAATTTGACCCCTCCGACAAACTGGTCGAACTTCACGGACATCCAGGGCGGCGCAATCGAAGGCCGCCGCGTGATGCAGGTGGGGTTGCGGTTTTCGTTCTAGCTGTCGCCGACGTTGGGGGGCTGAAAACTCCGCAACTACAAGAAATCTCCGGGAAACTCTTCATTTCCCGGCGGTTTTCTTTTGCAAAAGTGGCGCTGCTGAGCCGGGGAGCAACAGACGGGCCGCGCCAGCGCGTATCTGGAGATTCCCGCCTGGTTCAGTCCGCAACTTGTCTCCTGGGAAAACGGTGGTGCCTGCGGAGGCATTTCCTGTGCCGAGATGGGCGCGGTCGGCAAAAACAATCGCGCCGAAGGAAGAACAAGCGCGAGAAAGAAGTGTCTGCGGCAGAGAACAAGATAAAATTGTGGCGAGGATTACGCGCCAGCGGGCCATTGGAATAGTGAGTAAATTTCGAGCAGTCAATTGAAAGTACGGTTCACAAGCGATCAACCCGCGAACCGCAGTCCCCGTGCGCAAGAGAACGCGACTCCCGAAGGCATCGAACAAGCCTCACATAGCCCCGGGTGGAAGACCTGTGCTAATCTGGATGCGAAGTTTGAGGCGGACAATTCCGCTTGACGGTCGGGGCGTAGCGCAGCCTGGCTAGCGCGCCTGGTTCGGGACCAGGAGGTCGATGGTTCAAATCCATTCGCCCCGACCAATCTTTTAGAATCAGCAACTTACAAAATGCGAAAGTCGATTGAGCGCCTAGTGGCGGGCCAAGATGTCGCTGGTTGAAATCCATTTGCCTCAATCATTGTTTGTTTTTTCGATTCAATGCCTTACACAGCTTTCTCGACTACGAGTTCTACTTCATGTTACGGACAACACGTACAACTTCGGTGTTTTTGTATCGGTTTGGCAAACTGCTATTTTGCTGAGTGTCGGGCTAAGCCAAAAAGGGAAGTAACCACAGATTGTGGGCAACCCTCGGGTTGTAGCCGGGCGATGCAGGTCGAAGAATAATCGTCACTACTGAATCCAGCAGGGCGATTGCAGTGCCTCGGCGAGCTCTTCTCTCATTCGCCACCATTTCTCACGTATCACGGGGTTCGGCTCTGCGGATTTGGTTGTATAACCAGAGTTTCGCAGTGTTCCAATCCCTCTTCACTGTGGCTGGCGAGACGCCCAAGACTTGAGAGGTCTCCTCAATTGAAAGGCCGCTGAAAAATCGTAACTCCACGATTCGGCATTGCTGCGGGTCGACCTTGGCCAGCGCGTTCAAAGCATCATCGAGCACAATGAGATCTACACTGCGAGTCCTGGCCGGTACTAAGGATTCGTCCAACGTAAGCTTGTATCCGGGGTCTCGCTTCGCCGCCTTTCGACGACGTGCGTACTCAACCAGAATCTGGCGCATCAGTTGCGCCGAGACGGCAAAGAAATGCGCGCGATTTTCGAAGTGCATTGGCTGCTGTTTCATTAGGCGGAGATAGGCTTCATGCACGAGAGCCGCACTCTGCAAAGTGTGGTCAGGACGCTCTTTCCGAAGGTAGTTGTGCGCTAATCGGCGGAGCTCGCTGTAAACCAACGATAACAGGCGGTGCAAAGATTCTTCGTCACCGGCTCGCCATTGGGCCAGTAGCTCGCTAACGGACTGGGACGCGGGTTCTGGCAATGCAGCAGCCTACCGCAAAGGGGATAGTCGTAGACGCAAGACGTATAGCGGCTTTTCTGGCGCAAGTCAATTTATTGGAGGGGCGATTGGAGGGGCGAATGGGTGCTGCACGCGTCCGGCATTTCGCCAGTCTTTTCACGTTTCATACACAAATTTTGTCAAGGCGTGAGCCAATTCTGCTCCGGATTGCACTTTAAATGTTAAGGAGCTTACCGAGGGAGAGCCTCTGCAAAAGCGAGGTATAATGTTGCGACTTTTTGGCCATGGAGGGGAAACCCCCATGTTGCAAGAGCGACGGTCTGAAATCGAGAGGCTGTATTACTCGGCCAGCGAGCTAGAACCTGCCGCGCGCGTGGCATACCTCGAATGCATGTGCGGTAGCGACGTGGATCTGCGCCGGGAGGTCGAGTCACTGCTTGAGTTCTTGGAACCAGGTCCGAGCCAAACGCCTGATACGCCTGTTCCGTCTCGCGAACAGATTGGGCCTTATACCATTCTAGAGTTTTTGCGAGCGGGGGGAATGGGAGAGGTTTACAAAGCCCGCGACACCCGTCTGGATCGGGCCGTCGCGATCAAGTTCCTTCCAAGCGTCTTCGCCGGCGATGCAGCGGCACTCGATCGTTTCCGGTGTGAGGCTCGCGCCGCCTCTGCTCTGAATCATCCCCGTATTTGCACAATACATGATATTGGCGATTATCGCGGACGGCCTTTCTTCGTAATGGAACTCCTGGAAGGACAGTCACTAAACGAGCGCATATCCGCCAAACCGGTGCCGGTTCCTGAACTCGTGGATCTCGCTGTGCAGACCTGCGACGCGCTTCAAGCCGCACATGCGAAGGGAATCATCCATCGCGATATTAAACCGGCAAACATATTCCTGACAACAAATGGGCAAATCAAAATTCTTGACTTTGGGCTGGCGAAGCTTGTCGAGGAAAGTCATTCCAGCGCCACGACCGTCACAGTGACCGAGGCCGAGATTATCGCAAGCGCCATCACGCGAACGCGGATTGGCAGACTCATGGGAACACCTGCTTATCTTTCGCCGGAGCAGGCGCGGGGCGAGGAAGTGGATGCTCGCACCGACATTTTTTCATTTGGCCTAGTGCTGTACGAGATGGCCACTGGCCTCCCCGCGTTTCGCGGCCAAACGTCGGGAGAGCTGATCAATGCAATTTTGCACGAAACTGCTGCAAAGCCGTCAGCACTCAACCCTGCAGTACCAGGGGGCCTGGAGCGCATAATCCTGAAAGCGCTCGAGAAAGAGCGCAAGACGCGCTATCAGTCTGTCAAAGAACTATTAGCGGATCTGAGCGAATTCCAAACGGCCAAGCAGCGCCGTGCGGCCTGGGGAGCCCGGCTTGTGGTGATGGCTGGTGCTTTGGCTCTCACCACGGGCATTGTGATGGCCATAATTTTCTCGAAGGGGTCCCTCAATGACGCGCCGAACATCGTCCAGCGGCAGGTAACCTCCAATCCGATCAATGATTCGGTTTACGTTGCGGCGATCTCAGACGACGGCAAAGAGGTCGCATATACCGATCTTCGCGGTGTTCATGTCCGGGCACTCGGTACAGGCGAGGTCTACGACATATCCGTGCCTCCCGGTCTGTGCTTTCGGTGAGCAACCCTGAGCTGGTTCCCGGGAGGAACCAAGCTTCTTATTAGCGGTCCTGGAGGAACCGGTGTCACGGGAATATGGACGCTGGCGACGATTGGTGGCGAGATCCGTAAGATTCAAGACAATATTGGCCAAGCCGCACTATCTCCGGATGGCTCACGGATCGTATTCGAGAGAGAGCAGAAGCTTTGGCAGATGGGCCCGAACGCAGAGAACCCTGTGCCCTTGCTCGAGGCTCCGCGCGGTCCGCAGTTCGCTGGACATGCTGGATATTCGAACTGGGGACATGCCGGAAATTCGAATTGCTGGGGACTGTCGTGGTCATCCGATGGGCTTTGGCTAACTTATCTTCGCCAAACGGGCGAGACTGACCCTATTGTCTTGGAGGCGCGCCTTCCGGAGAATGGACGCACCGCAACCATTTTCAAAGACCCGGACTTGCGGGCCTATGTCTGGCTTTCCGCCACGGAAATCGTGCTAGACCGGTGGGAGGCTCCCGACAAGCCGTTCTCGAATCTGTGGGAGATTGAGGTTGATCGCAAGAACATGAAGGCGGTTGGGAAACCACGCCGGCTTACGAACTGGGCCGGATTTTCCCTCGACAGCATGACCGCGAGCCGGGATGGCAAGCTGTTGGCATTAAGCAGGAGGACGGACCAAAGCAATATTTTTGTCGGCGAGTTAGCCGATCATGGCAGCAGCCTAACTCATCTGCGACGCATTAGTCCCGAGGATCGAGTGGAGTGGCCGGGCAGTTGGAGCGCCGATGGCAAGGCTCTGTTATTCCAGTCCGATCGCACGGGGAATATGAATATTTTCAGGCAGCGCTTGGACTCAACAACCCCCGAGCCGGTAGTCATGGACCAAAATGACAACCGCGCGCCGGTGCTGAGTCCGGACAAGGAGTGGGTCATTTATTTTGTTTGGCCGCGGTCGGCGGCACAAGTAAATACCGCGAGCTTGATGAGGAGGCCCGTCGGGGGCGGGACTCCCGAACTAGTGTTGAACGCTAAGGGCTTACCGGGCTCCGCACAAACATCTTACCGCGTTGTGATGCCGACAATGATGGGTCAACCTGCCTTCCGCTGTCCCTCGCAGTTGGGTACTTCATGCGTCCTGAGCGAAGCGGGTCCCCACGAGGTCGTGTTCTATTCCTTTTCTCCGCTGCCCGCCGCCGGCAAATCTGAGGTCTTTCGTATTGAAGCCAGTAACCCGAATACCTTGTCCTGGGATCTTTCGCCCGATGGTTCCCGAATCGCATATGCCGAGGGCACGTGGCGTTCGGCATCAATTCATATTCGCGAACTCAGGGAGAATACCACTCGCGACATTTCTCTGAAGGGTATAACGGAGTTGTCCACTCTCTCTTGGTCTGCGGACGGGAAGAGCCTTTTTGCCACAACGTTTGCGCTTACTGGAAGCTCGCTCTTTCACGTCACCCTCGATGGCAAATACCGCGTCTTGTACAAGGGAGCTAAGGAGGTTGAAGGAGCAAGGCCATCCCCGGACGGGCGCTATCTCGCGTTTGGTGACGTCGTGTCTGCCAGCAACGTGTGGCTCGTGGAGGGATTCCCCAAGTAGATTCCAGCCTCCACTTATTCAGCAAAACGAAATCGAGTTTTTCAGCCCCAGGGAGTTCTTTCGTCGGTCCTACCATCTGCCTGCAAATTCCTTTTAGAACCGTGAGCCAATTCGGCGTGATTTTGCACTTTATAGGATAAGAGGAGATAAGTGGCCCGGTCCCTGTGGCCACCGAGGCTTTCAAGTGCACAGAACAGGCAGTCGCTTGGCGCAAGAGCGTTCACATCGCGCAGCGCCTAAGTATTGTCGCGCCTGGCAGCGGCGTGTGCCCGTTCGGCAGGCATCGCCGCCCGGAACTGCTCGCTGAGAAGGTGGCGGCGTTCCGCGGGCAACATGAATCTTTGTCGGAAGTCACGTGGGAGAACGGTGGGAATTACGTTCTCGCGCGAGATTTCTAAATCAGTGGAGGAAGATATGAAAATCAAACTGTATCAGATCAGAACGTACTTAAGGATTGCGATCGTCATGACTGGCTGCTCGTTGTCGTTGCTGATCGCGCGCAGCGAGGCACAATCATTTAATTTTATTCCCATCGATGTTCCTTGCAGTGCTTGCCCCGGCGGGATCGCCCGGCGAACCGCGGTCGGCGGAATCAATCCTGGCGGTGCCATCGTCGGTGTTTACACCGATGCAGTCGGTATGCAGCACGGATTCCTCCTCGGCGGCGGTCAATTCACCACTATCGATGTTCCCGGTGCCCTGGTCGGAGCGAGCGGTACTCTGCCCACTGTCGCCCGAGGTATCAGTCCATCCGGCGAGATTGTTGGGCAGTTCACCGCTCCGGTGAACAGCTCGGCTCCTGCGGACTCTCCGGAATATTGCCCCGCGGTTGGATCAACAGCCTGCATCAAAGGCTTTCTGTACAGCCGGGGTAAGTTTTCAGCCGTGTTGTTCCCCGGCCATCCGGGGGCCATACCGGGGCGCATCACGCCGGACGGCAGCATGTACGGTTGCCTCCATGACTTCGATGTGATGGCTTCCATGTTCTCTGCCGCGTGGACTCGTTTTGGCGATACCAACCTCACAGCTGGTGGCGGTGAATTGTCAGACCCCACCAAGTCCTATCCGAACTCCATGCACGGCGGTGCGACTCCCGACGGCAACACTATTGTGGGCTTCTACGTTGACATGATCACTAACCACCAGCACGGATACGTGCTAAAGAACGGTGTCCTTCAGCCCTACGATGTGCCCAACAGCATTCAGACGGTCGTTTGGGATATTAATCCGCGGCAAGAAATCGTGGGAACTTACAAGGATAGTGCCGGAAAGCAACACGGCTTTCTGCAGCTTCCGGACGGATCAGCGCCGATAACGCTTGACGTTCCTAGCACGCCGCCATTCAGCGCCGTCAGCACCATCGCGATGGGCATAAATCCCAACGGAGTCATTGTTGGCCAATACGCCGATTCCGGTGGCCATACTCACGGCTTCCTCGCCGTGCCTTCGACGCAGCAATGAGTGAGAAATTCCAAGTTCGATAACGGTGGGAATTGTTTGCAGGAGCTCATGGTTGATTCCGGACCATCAAACGGGAACCGCGGCGTGAATCGTTCGGCCATGGGAGCGAGTGACAGGTCCCGCGAGCCGCCATGCGATAACTCCCGGATGGCGATTCGGAAGTAATCCAGTTGGGCATCGTGCGGATAGGTACCCGGTTCTGAGAAATATCAACTAACTACTGCTTATGGGCGAGTCGGACCGGGGACCAGCCGGTACTCTCCAACCTGCTCGTTGCTATAGGTACAACTTACGTACAATTAAGAGGGGAAGAAAGTCGGGCCCTCGTCCCTAAGCGACACCAGATAAAGCATTTAGGATTCTTGTTACGCTGGTTCGGGACCAGGAGGTCGATGGTTCAAATCCATTCGCCCCGACCACTTACCTACTTTCACGCAGTTGCAGTCATTTCCAAATCGCGCGTAGATTCGAGTTTCCGTCCATTCCGTCCAATAACGATGATTTTGGACGGAAGTTCGAAACCCAAACCCGCCTTCTCTGCCATTTCTTTGCGAAACGCCACGTTCGATTTGATCTTGTCGCAGAGGTCGGACATGCCCTCTCCGGCATGACCCATCCAGAACTGCAAGAGACCTGGAGGGGTCGTCGTGAAGTTCCGCAGGTACGTATTGCGAAAGCGACGGAACGCATGGACGCCGCACTTCGGCTGGCCGATCTTGGCCAAAATTGGATGGAGCTTGCGCCGCAGGACGCTCGATTGGTGAAGCGGCTTGCCGTTGCGTGACGCAAACAACAGGTTGGTCTTGCTTGCCCACTTTTCGTGCGTCGGCTTTTCCATGTAGTCCCGCAGCAATTTGGCCATCGAAGAGTGAAGGTCGATCTCCCGCTCGCCGCTTTCGGTTTTCAAGCGGTCTTGTACTGTCGCCCGAACGGACAACCTACTCGACTCGCAATGCGTCCGTCGGGTTCGCGCCTGACACGCGATGCGCGGGAATGAGGCCGGCAGTCAGCCCAGCTAAACAGAGAAGCAAAATAGCGATGGCAATCGCAGCAGGGTCGGAGGGCTTTACGTCATAGAGCTGCGATGCTATCAGGCGACCCAAAGCCCAGACGAACGGCAGCCCAATGGCTATTCCGGAAAGGATCATCACCAGTGCATCGCGAAGTACGAGCCAAATCGCGGACCAGCGCGTGGCACCCAGCGCTAACCTGATGCCGATCTCGCGGGTGCGTTGCGTTACGACAAAAGACATCACGCCGTACAGACCAACTGACGAGAGCAACAGCGCAAGCGTGCTGAAGCTGCCGGTCAGCGTTGCCAGCATGTGCTCGGTGTTCAAGGATCGCTCGACTTGTTGGTTTACAGTGCGGAAATTGTTGATCGCCAAGGTCCGATCGATGCTGCGGACTGTGGCGCGAATCGACGCGAAAGAGGATTCTGGGGTTCCGCGGACGCGTACATAGAAGGTGCCGGAAGAATGTTCTCCCTCATAGAGCGGGAAATAGGCTTGCGCTGACTGGTCGCGAAGGCCGCGATAGTTGAAATCGGCCATGACTCCGACGATTTCCGTGGTTGGCTTAGCATCCGGCCCTGCGAACTGGCAGATTTGCAGCCCGAGGGGATTCCGGCCACCCAGGTAGCGCTTCACGAATGTTTCGTTGACGATGGCCGAACGCCACAGCGGATCGCCCGGCCGGCGCACATCGCGGTCGTCGAAATTTCGTCCTGCAAGAATCTTTATGCCCATGGTTTGGAAAAACGCGGGCGTGACCGCGTTCAAATTGACGAGCCCATCCGTCGCGATGGTCTTATCCGCGAATATCGTCATGTGATTATTCCAGCTTCCTCCGGTCAGCAAACCGTTCCTGGCCACCGCCGATGCCTGAGTGATGGGAGACTGACGGATCGCTTCGTCCATACGCTGAATTAGCCTGTTTCCTTCCTCCGGCGAATACCCGTCCCGCAACGAGTTGATGTCGAAGGAGACGAGGCTCGACGTTACGAATCCCGGCCCTTTCGCCATCAATGCATCGAGGGTGCGCACGAATAGCGCGGCTCCCACTACAAGCGTCAGAGTCAGGGCGATCTGCGCGGTAACGATGGCCTTGCGAAGCCGCACACCGCCGAACGAAGTGCCGCCGCGCTCCCGAAGCGACGAGACAAGCGAGCGCCGCCCGGTCTGCCAAGCCGGGGCGAGCCCGCTCAGAAGGCCGGTCGTGACACTGACGAAAAGCGCGAAGAGCAAGAGGCGCGAATTGACGCCCGCGTGTAAGCCGGTAGGGGCCGTGCCGTCCGGAACAAATGCGATGAGAGTTCGCACGGCCACCGGAGCCGCGGCTATGCCAAGCAGTCCTCCCGCGAACGCGATCAGCAAGCTGTCGGCAAGAAGCTGTCGCCCCAGTCTCCAAGGTGACGCGCCAAGCGCCAGCCTTGTGCCAATCTCACGTTCGCGCGCCGACCCGCGCGCCAGGAATAGGCCGGAAACATTCAGGCAGGCCAGGCCTAACAGCACTCCAGTCACGGCGAATAGCACCCACAATGGTTCGGACAGGCGGCGCCTAAGTGGGGCATGACCTCGTGGCGCAGCAGTGAGCACGATTGACGAATTAAGGAATTCCTGTCGGCGTTCCGCTGTGATGACGGGAAATCCCGCGCGCCGCGTATCCTCCTGCAGCATCGCTTTAAACCAAGGTTGCAATCCCGTCTGCGCTTCTTGCAACGTCACGCCCTGATTCAAACGGCCCAACACCTGCACCCACACCGTGCGGCGATCTAAGAGATTGTTGAAACCTGGGATGGCCTGCGCGGACATTGACGCAGGAATCCAAAGTGACGGGATCTCGCCAACGTCCACGCCGCGGAATGTTGCGGCCGCAACGCCAATGATGGTCAGCGGATGCCGATTGACCAGCACCGTCCGGCCAACAACATCAGGAGCGCCGCCGAGTTGCGACTTCCAAAAGTCGTAAGAAACTACGGCCACTGGATTCACATTCGGCGTACGATCGTCGTCATTCGTAATGACTTGTCCTACGGCTGGTCCAACTCCAAGCACTGGGAAGTAGTTACCGGAGATAATTTCCGCGGTCACCGGGTTGTAGTCGCCGCCGGTTGAGAGATCAACAGTCGCGAGTGCACGGCAGAACACGCCCTCGAAAAATTGCTTCTGCTGGTCGAGATCACGGCAGATTGGGTAGGACATCAGATTCCAGCTGCCGAAGAAGTTCCCAACTTGATCGCCGTCCCAGTCGATCAAGACAAGCCGCTCTGGTTGGCGGACCGGAAGCGCGTGCAGCAGCACCTGATCCACAAGCGAGTAGATGGCAGTCGTGGCTCCAATGCCGAGCATAAGCGAGAGCGCGGCCGTAATAGTGAACGAGGGCGTCCTGCGGAAGGAACGAACTGAGAACCGGAGATCGTAAGTCAAATCCCGGAGCCAGCGAGTCAGCCAGACGTCCCGAACTTCCTCTTGGATTCGCGCAATGCCGCCCAGTTCCAGGAGAGCTTGCCTGTGAGCTTCTCTCGCCGGCAAGCCGGACTTCTCAAGATCGGCGATGTTCCGGTCGAGGTGATAGCGCAGTTCGCGGTCCAGACCGCTCTCCAGCTTTTTGCGACGGAACCAATTCGCAAATTCCCTGATCATCCCTCGCCCTCGTTGAAAATATGCTGAACTGCGCCCGCCAACCGCACCCAACTGTTTTTTTCGACGGCAAGCTGCTTTCGCCCGGAAGCCGTCAATGAATAAAACTTTGCCTCCCGCCCGGTTTCTGATTCCTTCCACTCGGCGCTAAGCCATCCCTTTTGCTCCAGCCGGTGCAGCGCCGGATAGAGGGAGCCTTGGTTCACTTGGACTACCGATCGCGAGATCTGCTGCAGTCTTTGGGCAATCCCGTAGCCGTGCGCCGGCTCGGCCGACAATATTTGCAAAAGCAGCATGTCCAGCGTGCCTTGCGGAATGGGGAAGCGTGATGAGGGCGACATACCTCAACCTCCTACCTATCAACCTACAACATGATAGGTCGAAGGTCAAGGCAACAGGAAGTTGGGGTTGTCGCCTGGGACTGGACCCCGCCGTACAGCCCACCCTACAGCCCACCCTTGACAACCCTCATTATTCTGATCAGAATTTGCATAGACGAACAAAAAGCGAATCTCTTGCCGCTAGGACCATGAGCGCAACCCTTCTGAAACAAGGAAGACTCGAAACCGCTCTCGTTGGACCTGGGCTCGAAGGATTTCAGCACCGCGTCGAGGTTGAACTCCAGCCAAGCGGGGTCAGGGAACTCGATGCGGTTCTCGGCGGCGGGTTTCCCCGTGGGTCTCTCGTGGAATTGTGCGGCCCTGCTTCGTCCGGGCGGACGAGCTTGGCCTTCTCTTTGCTTGCGGAGGCGACGGAACGTCAGCAGGCGTGCGCGTTCGTTGATGTCGCCGATTCTCTTGACCCGTTGTCCCTCGCGGCTGCGGGAGTGGACCTTCCGCGGCTGCTTTGGATTCGTTGCGGCGAGACCGGGGACCGAGGACAGGATCTCAGGACGTCTTCGTACTTTGGTGGAGTGGGCAAAGAAATAAGAAAACGAGGCAGCCACGGTGCCGATACCAAGAAGCCAATGCAAATACATGGTTGGCGGCATCCGCGTGAATTGATGCGCGGCGTCGAGAACGCAATTCCTTCTGTAGTCGGAAAGCAAACTGTTGTCACAGAGTCGGCGCAAATCCACGTCGCTGCTCGCTGCGCTGGTGAACAGGTCGAGAGGGACAGAGAACTTCCGCGCCGGGGCATTCGGCCCCCACGTCCGCTGCCGTTGACGTGCGAACCACCCCCAACCCCTCAAGTGCGCCACGAGGGCAGACGCGCAAAGCCGTGGAAGCGGCTCATTTCCCAGTGCCCCCGCACCAAATAACGGCGATCAGGAAAAGGTAAAACTTGACTATTCACGATCTCTGACTATAGTCAGAGATCGTGGATAGTGGCGCTGTTCAGCAAGTGCGGAGCTTTAACCGAATTGTGGCCGAGCGCATTGGCGCTTTGGACGATCGTTTTTTGGAGCGGGACCGCCCAATCGGTGAGGCTCGGTTGCTTTGGGAGATCGGATCGCAGGGCGCCGAAGTCCGTGAACTACGAAGCCGCCTTGGAATTGATTCGGGCTATTTCAGTCGGGTATTGCGCTCTTTGGAAAGACAAAGGCTTATCAGGACTCGCGTAGTTCCGGAGGACCGGAGATTGCGCCGGATTTTTCTCACCAGGGCCGGGTTGGCAGAACGCGCCGAGCTTGAACGGCGATCCGATGAACTGGCCACAAACATTCTGGAATCACTGTCAGATCAGCAACGCAGCGTGCTCACGGCGGCGATGAGGCAGGTTGAGCAACTGCTGCGAGCCTCGATGATAACTTTCGGTATCGAGCCCCCAACTACTCCAGATGCCCGGTGGTGCTTCGATCAATATGTTGCGGAACTCAACAGCCGGTTCGATGGGGGCTTTGATCCGGGGATGAGCCGTTCGGCCCACCCTGAGGAACTCACGCCGCCTTCGGGACTATTGATTCTGGGACGTCTACAAGGCAGACCTGTTGGCTGTGGGGCACTGAAATTTCACAAGAAGGAACCGGCTGAGCTAAAGAGGATGTGGATTGCAGAATCGGCACGTGGGCTCAGAGTTGGCCGACGGCTGTTAGCTGAGCTGGAACGACACGCTCGCAAAGCAGGTGTCAAGGTCCTTCGTCTGGAGACCAACCGGGTTTTGCATGAGGCGATCCATCTCTATAGACGCTCTGGATATGTCGAAGTCGAGGCATTTAATGCCGAACCGTACGCACATCACTGGTTCGAAAAACAGTTG
>Ga0207665_10000779_pt1 | contig 21462 bp, 19 predicted proteins | sample LARL112metaG_FD_184351 | JGI IMG/M metagenome (GOLD analysis project Ga0207665, IMG submission 184351) | Corn, switchgrass and miscanthus rhizosphere microbial communities from Kellogg Biological Station, Michigan, USA - LAR L11-2 metaG... | ecosystem: Host-associated > Plants > Roots >...
TGGGCGAGTCGGGTTGCGTCTCGCCGCTGCTATTGGTGCAGCGGACCATCAGAACGGACGATCCCCTCTCTGGCGGGGCAAAGCGGAGCTGCCACTGGCGGAAGCTGTACTTCCCTTCGTCCTTGCCGAGTTGTGCTTGCTGCCAGCCCTTGCCTCCGTCGCTGGAGAAGTCGACGCGCGAGACGCCCGTATCGCCGCCGAATGCGATGCCACGGGCGAGTGTGGGGGCACCGCCCTGCAGCGAAGCGCCCGGCTTGATGTTGGTGACGAAGGAGCGCGGCCCCATGCGGTTGATTGGGACCGATTTGAAGCCGGTTTGTCCCGGCTGGACATTGGCGTGGGGTGTATCGGGGATGGTGTAGGCCGTCTTCGTCCAGAAATTCGTATCGGGCTGATCGAGCACCTCGATATCATTGAGCATCTTGACCCAGTAGGTCGAATACCAACCGGGTACGATCAGGCGGAGTGGGAATCCGTTAAGCAGCGGGAGGGGCTCCCCATTCATCCCGAAGGCGAGCATGACTTCGCCGTCACGGGCATGATCGATATCGAGTGACTTCATGAAATCGGGCGCGTCCGGCACGACGGGCTCGTCCATGCCGTTAAAGCGCACCTGGACCGCGCCCGCCTTCACGCCCGCACGATCGAGCACGTCTTTCAGTCTAACTCCGGTCCAGCGTGCATTTCCCATGGCACCATGCGACCACTGCGCGCCAGGGACGCGAGGCTGAAAATAGCCTCGTGAATTGCCAGAGCACTGATTGATCGCGACAAGCTCCACCCGCGGAAATGACATGAGGTCATCGAGTGACAGCGACAAGCTCTGATTCACCTGCCCACGTATAGCCAAGCGAAAACTATTGACATCCACCGAGGTCGGAATATTCGACCAGTGCCAGCGGACATAAAATTTGTCATTCGGGGTGAGCACCGATTGGTCGAATACTTCAATCGGGGTTTCCAGCAGCGGCGGCCGGGTGCGCTGCAGGATAAGCGCTCCCTTCTGTGGAAATTCACTAGTGATCGACCGTTCGTCCGGTCCTCCCGGCAAGGGAAGCTTGATCGTCGCATCCGCAAGCGCAGTCACGGGCGAAAGGGTAAGCGTTACCGCGCCGGCCGTGCCGAGAAATCGTCGGCGGGAGACAAGGCAGGAAGAGGCAACCACTCGTTGCATGTGCGTACCTCCGACTGAACTCTCCCGGGACACGGCCTCTGGCGTTCCATCCCGATTCCCCGGGAACGGCTTGCACCGTTGCCGTGGATGGGGCGATCTTGCGCCACTTCCGCCGAGTCGGCCGCGGCGATCCAGCATCCGTCGGCGAGCTTTGCAATGCAACCGCTGCAATGCAACCGAAGATATTTATAGCGGGAGAGCGTGGGACCGGAAAGCCTCTGGCACCTGCTCAGCGCAGGCCTCGGTGATGATCCGGTTGATTGCGCTGGCGCATCGTCCGCATCGGATGCTGCAGCCGAGGCAATCGTAGACCCGGCGTGCACTCAGCGCTTGCTCTGGCGACGCCCTCACCACGTTTCGTATCTGGTGATCACTCACAACGTTGCATGAGCAGACGATCATTGTGGTGTCAGCGCTTGCTGTTTGAGGAATCCTCAACTTTGCCAGACATCAAGAGCGGTTCGGAAAGGCTACCCACAGTTAGCCGTCGAGCGCTTCGAGCGCGGGGAGCAGCTTGTCGGGCGTGGCGGGGATATCGCGGATGCGCGCCCCGGTGGCGTTGTATATCGCGTTGATGACCGCCGCCCCTGCGCCGCAAATGCCGAGTTCGCCGAGTCCCTTGCTGCCGAGCGGGCTGCCGTGCGGGTCGGCCTCATCGAGAAGTATGGCTTCGATTGCGCCGATGTCGGCGTTCACCGCGACATGGTAGCTCGCCAAATCCTGGTTGATGAACGAGCCGTAGCGCATGTCGACCTGATTTCCCTCCATCAGCGCCGAGCCGATACCCCAGGTCATCCCGCCAATCATCTGCGAGCGTGCGGTCTTGGCATTGAGAATGTGGCCGGCCGCGAACACCCCGAGCATGCGCCGAACGCGAACCTCGCCCGTATCCCGGTGCACGCCGACTTCGGCGAAATGCGCGCCAAAGGCGTCGTGTGCGTAGTTGTTGTCGAGATCGGCGGGGGTGACCGACCCCTCCGCTTCCGTGATCCCGGAAGCAAGGCCGGCCTTTAGCTTGCGGCAAGCGGCGAGCACCGCAGCGCCGGAAGTCGCCGCTCCCCAGGAGCCGCCCGACCCATCGGTCGGAGGAAAATTGGTGTCGCCGAGGCGAACGGTGACGCGATCGACCGGTAGCCGCATCGTCTCGGCGGCGATTTGCGTCAGGATCGTGTAGGTGCCGGTGCCGATGTCCGTCATGGCGAGTTCGACCGTCAAGCGGCCATCGCTCTCCAGACGCGCTCGTGCGCTCGCGTGCTTCAGGAGGTCGCCGCGGATCGCCGAGGCGACGCCCATGCCCACGAGCCAGGGCCCGTCTCGCACGCTCGCCGGCTTGGGGACGCGTTTATCCCAACCGAAGCGAGCAGCGCCTTCGCGCAAGCATTCGGCGAGGTGGCGCGAGGAAAACGGCTTGTGTTGCTCCGGCTCGAGCTGCGTGTCGTTGCGCAGGCGCAACTCGACCGGATCGAGCACGAGCGTCTCGGCCAGCTCATCCATCGCACATTCTAGCGCCAACAGCCCGATCGCGTCGCCGGGGCCGCGCATCGAGTCGGAGCGTGACAAATCCAGCCCTGCACGGCGATGGCGGGTGAGTCTGTTCGGCGCGGCATAGAGGCTGCGTGCCGCAAGGGAAACCGGCTCGGTGAACGTATCGAAGCGCGCGGACTGCACTAGCGCGTCCTGCCCATAGGCGGTCAGCCGACCCTGGCGGTCGGCGCCCAGCCGCACGCGCTGCTCGGACGCGCTGCGATGGGTGGTGATGTTGAAGACCTGCGGGCGCGTCATTGCCACCTTCACCGGCCTGCGCAGCATGCGCGCGCCGATCGCGGCAAGCGTCACATCGACAAAGTACGGCAACTTGTTGCCGAAGCCGCCGCCGATATATCGCGTGATGATGCGCACATTCTCCGGGGGAATGTTGAGGGTCCGCGCCAGTCCCTCGCGCGGGCTCGTCGTCAACTGTGCCGCCGTGCACACGGTCAGCATCTCGCCCTCCCAGAACGCCATGCTCGCGTGCGGCTCCATCGGAGCTGAGTGCTGGTAAGGCGTTGTATAGTGGGCGTCGATCTTCGCGGGAGCGGCGGCAAAGACAGCCTCGAAGTCGCCGACCGCGGTATCGGCCGGCGCGCCTCCATCGATCGTGCCCGGATTCACCGCATGCGGCGCTGCTGCGTGCAGGTCATACTCACCGGACGCCGGAGCGTAGCGGGGGCGCACCAGGGCCGCGGCGGCGCGGGCCTGCTCGAACGTTTCGGCGACCACGAAGGCAACGGGAAATCCGAAATAGCGCACGGCGTCGCTATCGAGCGCGGGCTCCGCGCGCGCGAAGCGGTCAGGCAGGTCGACCGGACCCCACGGGGTCTGCGGCGGCGCATTGTCCTGCGTCAAAACGAGCAGCACGCCGGACGCGCGCTCGGCATCGCGCACGTCAACGCCGACGACACGTCCCTTGGCGATCGCCGCGGACACGATGAAACCACACGCGGCTTCGGCTTGTGACGCGTATTCGTAGGCGTACTTGGCTCTGCCGGTCACCTTCAGCGGGCCGTCGACGCGGTCGAGCGGGCGGCCGATCGGACCGGCGAGATCACTTTGCGCCATGGGAGTTCTCCTTACGCGAGGCCGGCCGCTTGCGTGAGCGTCGCGCGCAGCGTCCGGCGGGCAAGCGGGATCTTGAAATCATTGTGGCCGTAGCCGCGCGCCTCTTTGAGCGCGGCGGCGCCGGCAGAGTCGAAGGATGCGCGGGTTGCCGGTGCGCCGACGAGCGCATCCTCGGCCTCCGCCGACCGCCACGGCTTATAGGACAAGCCGCCGAATGCGACGCGCGCCGCGCGCACCCGCTCACCGTCCACGTCGAGAACCGCCGCCACCGAAACCAGGGCGAAGGCGAAGGACGCGCGGTCACGGACCTTGCGATAGACTTGCCGCCCGGCGGGCGGGGGCGGAAGCAGCACCGAGACGATCAGCTCGCCCGACTCGAGCACCGTCTCGATGTGCGGCGTGTTGCCGGGCGGACGGTACAGTTCATCGATCGGAATAACGCGCGCCGACCCGTCGGGCGCCACGGTCTCGACCACGGCATCGAGCGCTGTCATTGCCACCGCCATGTCGGAGGGATGTGCGGCAATGCAGTTATCGCTCACACCGAGCACCGCGTTCATCCGGTTGAGGCCCTCGAGCGCCGCGCAACCCGATCCAGGCGCGCGCTTGTTGCAGGGCTTGGTCGTGTCGTAGAAATAAGGGCAGCGCGTGCGTTGCAGCAGATTGCCGCCGGTGGTGGCTTTGTTGCGAAGCTGGGTCGATGCGCCGGCTAGGATCGCCTGTGCCAGTAGCGGATACCGGCGGCGCACGCGCATGTCGGCGGCAGCCGCGCTGTTGCTGACCAACGCGCCAATGCGCAAGCCGCCCTCCGCCGTCTCTTCGATGCGATCAAGCGGCAGCCGGGTGATGTCGACGAGCTGGCCCGGCGCTTCGATCTGCAGCTTCATGAGGTCGACGAGATTTGTGCCCCCGGCGATGAACTTCGCGGCGGGCCGAGCGGCCGATGCGCAAGCGGACGCGATGTCGCTCGCTCGTTCGTAGCTGAACGGATTCATTGCCTGCCCTCCTTGGCCACCTCGCGGATGGCGGCGACGATGTTGGGGTAAGCGGAGCAGCGGCAAATGTTGCCGCTCATCCGCTCGGCGATTTCGGCATCGGTCAGGACCGGCACGGTGGCGACATCCGCCGTCGCATAACTGGACCAGCCGGCTCGGTGTTCGGAGAGGAGCGCGACGGCGGAGCAGATCTGGCCGGGCGTGCAGTACCCGCATTGAAATCCGTCATGCCGCACGAACGCGGCCTGCATCGGATGCAGAACGCCCTCGTCTGCCAACCCCTCGATCGTGGTTATTTCGTCGCCATCATGCATCACCGCGAGCGCCAGGCAGCTGTTGATGCGCTGTCCGTTGACGATGATGGTGCAGGCGCCGCACTGGCCCTGATCGCAGCCCTTCTTGGAGCCGGTGAACCCGAGGTGCTCGCGCAGGGCGTCGAGCAACGTCGTGCGCGGGTCGAGGTTAAGAGCATAAGGCCGTCCATTGATTGTCAGCCTGACCTGCTCGCTCTGCTGAGGAACGGTTTCCGCCGTCTCCGCGAGCGACGGCGAAGAAGCTAGCACCAGAGTCGCGGCCCCGGTCGTTTTCAAGAACCCGCGCCGCGTAGCCTTGGATTCAAGCTTGAGCAAATCGTTCACGACACCGCCTCTACGTTCGTTCGCATGCGATTTAGAGTAATGATCTCTGCGTTCCCTATCGCCAGTTGTCGACGGGCATCAGGCGTTCCGCGCGGCCGCTCATGCGTTCAAGCCGCTTTGCGAGCTGCGATGGAACATGAAGTATCGCCAGCGCAAGGTCGGCGCCGTCGGCCACGAGCTCGCGCATGACCGACATCGGCGTCGGATGCGGGGCTTTCATTTCGCCCACCACGCTGCCGGATTGAATGCTCAGCTCGGCGTCAAATTTGCGCGCGAGCTGCCGCATGCGCCCGTTTTCGGCGAGGCAAAGCATATGCAGCCGGTTGATCCGCCGGTTGCTGGCCGCGAGCAGGAGGTGCTCGAGCAGCGCCGTTCCCACGCCTTGGCTCTGCCATGCTCGCTCGATGCTCAAGGCCACTTCGGCGTCGCCCGCAGGCTCGAGCAGGCGCAACTCGGCCGCGCCGCGTAACACGTCGTCGACGAAGAAACCGTAGATGATCGCGCCGCTAAGCGCGCGGGGCTCGCAGTACCCCCGAATGAAGTCGTCGGAAACGGCGCCACCGAACCGATTGCGCCGGCTTTCGGCATCGAGGTGCAGCAAGTGCCCTCGGTAGAGCTCGGCCTCACCGACCCACAACCTGCGGATGCTGCCGCCGTATGTCAGAGCCTCATCCATCGGGTCTCCTGAGATTCGATCGGGAGATAAGCGGCAACTAAGCTTGGCGCTTGCGCGAAATTGCTGCGGCGGGAAGCGTCTTGCCTTGGCTTTCGCGATGCCGATTGGCCGCGAGCGCAGCAGTGGTGGCGATGGCTTCGCTACTGGAGCGACCATCCTCGATTAACGACTGCGCCTCACGCGCCGCGGGTCCGAACCTGTAACCCAGGCGTGCGCGCGGGACTCGCGGAAAAACTGTTTCAGCCGCTCCCCAACCAGCGACAAGATGATCAGGGTTACCGGGATGTACGCTGTCCAAAACACAGAGAAGAACATGTCGTCTCCTATTCACCATAAATGTTGAGCCAGGCGATCGAGAGTGCTGCCGTGGTCGATCCAACTCGGAACCGGCCGAAGTTCGTTCGGCGGCGGCTCATCAGACTCCGCTCCGATCAGGCCGCCATTGACCACGACCTCGCGTATGATCGCTCGGCCCTCGGCCGCATCGATCTGCGCACGTTGCCCTGAGGGCCAACCTGCGAATGCCGGCGAGGCCAGCAGCGGCGCCGCAGTCATCGATGTGAGCCAGATTTTGCCGAGCATCGTTCAGCCACTCTCGTTAGGCGGCCGGCGCAAGGGCCGGCCGCATCGTCGAACAGGCCATCGCGTGGGCTTTGAACCGGAAGTTCTTGCCCAAGTGGCGTCAGTTACCGGAGCCGTAGCAGGGGGAGCTTGGTCCCCAGCCTTGGCCGTAGCAGTTCGCTGCACCCTGCGCAGTGGGTGCGGTCTGAGCGAACGTCGGGCTGGCAAGCAGCGTGACCAGCGCGAGCGCGGCGATAAGGGCTTTCATGATGCCTCTCCAATTTGTACGGACGGTCGTCCGTGAGGTCCTGCAACAGCGACGGGCCGACGGCCGGTGCTCAGCAGTCACCAATGAGATGGCGCCGCGCGGCCGCGGGATAAATCATGTTTTGGGATTCGAGGGCCAATCCAATTGATTGGCGCGCTTATACTTTGGTTTAGATCTGGCGGTCGGCCCTGCAATTTTATCTTGGCGGACGGCGGCGCCCGGTTCGATAATCGTGCATGAAAGTGCTATGTTCGCGGGAGAAACCGCTGTCCGGAGGGAACTCCAGTGATCGAGCGCCCAGCTCGCCCATTCGCCGCTGGCGAAGAGCCGACCGTATTCGTCGTCGACGACGACGAATCCATGCGCGAAGCCCTCAGGAGCCTGTTTCGATCGGTCAAGCTCAGGGTCGAGACGTTCGGTTCGACCGCGGACTTCTTGCGCAGCAAGCTCGCCGACGTGGCAAGCTGCCTTGTGCTCGACGTCAGATTGCCCGGGATAAGCGGGCTGGATTTCCAGGCCGAGCTCGCCAAGGCGAACATCAATATTCCCATCATATTCATGACCGGCCACGGCGACATCCCCATGTCCGTGAAAGCCATGAAAGCCGGCGCGATCGATTTCCTGACCAAGCCGTTTCGCGATCAGGACATGCTGGATGCAGTCGCCGCGGCGCTCGAACGCGATCGCAACCGGCGAAAGGAGGAGCAGCGCCTAACGGACCTACGGGCGCGCTTCGAGGAGTTGACCGAGCGCGAACGGGAAGTGCTGGGCCTCGTCACTGCCGGGCTGATGAACAAGCAGGTCGCCGCGGAACTGGGGCTGAGCGAGATCACCGTCAAGATCCATCGCGGTCACGTCATGCGAAAAATGGCTGCCCGCTCGCTGGCCGACCTGGTGCGCATGGCGGAACTGCTGGGCGTTCGGCGGACCAAGGCGGAGAGCGGCTAGCACACGAGCAATTTGAACCGGCGCGCCGCCAGGTCCAAGCGCCGTGTCACACTGTGAACTGGGATCGCAGCGAACGCTCGTGCGGGTGCTTTTCGCGCCACTTCGGACCCGGGCCGCGCATGTAGTGAAGTTCGGGCCGATAAGGATTGAAAAGGCCTTTCGTCAGAGTTCGCCAAATCTCCCCGACTTCGGTCGAGCCGACGTTCCTCGCCAGAGTGATACCAACCACTCTCGAGGACTGAAAGATCAAAGCGGTGCTGCGGCTCATGATCGCTACTCCATCGCGCGATCGTCCTGGTGACGTCGCAGTGAACGATAAGCTTAAAGGCGCACCGATCCATTCTACGCAGGTTGAGCCAAACGCCGACTTCGGGTTGGGAAGAACATACCTAGATTTCATCCGCCACGGGCGCACGCACCGACGGCAGGCCCCGCGCTGCATCAGCCACCGAAAGAGAGACGGCGGACCGAACGCGGGGGTTGTGGCATCCTCGCGTAAAGAAAGGCCGGTGGGCTGTGCCACCGGCCTGAGTCCCTATGTCTGAGCGAAACGCGGGGGAGGATACCGGTCTCGGAACGACTTACCGGCGAGCAGGGGCAGGGAGCGGGGGGACCCTGGACGATCAAGCCGGTTGACGAGACATAGGCCGAGTCTTAGTCGATCGCGGCGGCGCGTCGTCATCGTCTAGGAAGCTAACGCATTCGCACGGGAATGCTTTCGCGATATTGCCTCGGTTGATCGGGTTTTGCGGCGAATTCCGGTGAACAGCCTCTGTGCGGGACCGCAGCTCGCCACAGGCAGAAGCGACCATACGCGGTCGCCATCGCCGACGATTGAAAGAAGGCGTCGAATCAACTCCTCCGCGGGTTTCTATTCTCCGTTTCCTGTCGCCGAGATGGAGATGGACCAGTCAAATCCAGCGCAGCCAGCGCGCAGTCGCGAGGGAAGACCGCCAAAAGTTTCAGACTGATCCTAATACCTTGATATGATACTTGTGCCGTTCCACACGACATATTTCTGGTTGGTGGAAGAGTTCGCCGCAGCTTCAGATTCGTCCAGTTGCGGCTTTACCGAGGACCGGCAATTGCCCGACGCTCCCATCATTTCGATCATCGACGACGATGATTCTATGCGCTGCGCGATGAAAAGTCTTGTGACGTCGCTCGGGTTGCGTGTCCATACTTTTCGGTCGGCCGAAGAGTTCTTGAAGTCACCGTCTGTCGACGATACGTCGTGCCTGATCACCGACGTGCAGATGCCGGGCCTGAGCGGCGTCGAGCTGCAGAATCTGCTCTTGGCGCGAGCTCGCCACATGCCCATCATCTTGGTGACGGCTTTTCCGGAGGAGCGCATGCGCAACCGCGCGATTGAGGCCGGGGCGCTGGGCTTCCTGAGCAAGCCGTTCGAAAGTCAGATGCTGATCAAGCTCATCGAAAAGGCGATAGCAACCGGTCCTAAAAATTGAAGTTCCCCGCGATCGCGCAAAACGGCACGTCCCGCGACTCGCGAGCAGGAATGCCCGCCCGAGGCGCGACAGGAGCGTTGAACGAGCAGCAAGTCCTGCTGGCGACGCTGCCGCCGAGCCTTACCCAGAAGCGGTTTGTCCTTGCCGTCGTGCTGGTGTTGTTCGCCGCGTTCTGCGCCACGCTGCCCTTCGTCACGGTTCCGGTCGGGTATATCAGGGAGTTCATTCCCGCATATGCCACGGCCATGTTCGTGATTAGCTCGATCACCTCCGCTTTGCTGTTCGTTCAATTTTCCGTCGTCCATTTACGCGCTCTGCTTGCGATTTCCGGCGGTTATCTGTTCAGCGCGGTCATGACCGTCCCGTGGGCTCTGACGTTTCCCGACCTGTTCGGCGAGACGGATATGACCAGTACCACATGGGGACTGCTCTCTAGGCTGTGGCACCTTGGTTTCACTCTCTCCTTCATCGGCTATGCGCTTCTGAAAGACGACGACGCGACGGAGCGGTGGCCGCGCCGCTCAGTGTCTTTCCTCGTTCTGTTGGGTGCTGCCGGCGCCTTGGTCGTTCTCGATAATATCGCCTGGCTCGCGACCACCAGCCCGTTGATGCCGAGCGCCTTGCCGGTATCGATGCTCTTCGAGCGCTCGCAAAGCTATTGGAACGGCGCCTTGTTGCTCTTCACGTTGGTTGCGCTGGTTCTGCTGTGGTCGAGGCGGCGTTCGGTGCTCGACCTTTGGCTCATCGTGGCCATGTTCGGTTTGCTGATAGAACTTTGTCTGATCGCCTTGGTCGGCCGCCGTTATGTCGTTGGATGGTATGCCGGCCGCGCTTATTTCCTCGTTTCCTCGACGCTCGTGCTCGCCATCCTGCTTTCTGAAACCGCCCTGCTTTATGCGCGGCTCGCCCGCTCGGTGGTGGCGCAGAGCCGCGAACGCGAGGCGCGACTGATGACTATGGACATATTGTCGGCCTCGATCGCGCACGAGATGAATCAACCTCTGGCAAGCATCGTGACCAGCACCGATGCGGCTTCGCGCTGGCTCGGGCGCCCGACGCCGGATGTCGAGGAGGTAAAGGCGGCGCTCGGTCAAATTCGCAATTCCGCGTATCGCGCCAGAGACCTCATCGGCAGCATTCGGGCGATGGTGAAAAGGGATGGACGGAACCGGGCGCGGCTCGATCTCAATGATCTCGTGCGTGAAGTTCTCGCACTTCTCGGGCGCGACTTGCAGCGGAACCGAATTTCTGTCGAATTCGAATTGGACGAAAGCGTCGCCCCGGTGAAGGGCGATCGCATCCAGCTGCAGCAGGTGCTGGTAAACCTGATCACCAACGCGATGGAAGCCATGATGGAGAACAAGCGGCCCCGCATCCTGCGCATCAAATCCGCAACCCATGACCCGCACGGCGTGATGGTGTCGGTGGCGGACACCGGGCCGGGAATCGATCCGGCGGTCGCCAATCGTATTTTCAATCCGCTATTCACGACCAAGTCGAGCGGCATGGGCTTGGGCCTGGCGATTTGCCGGTCGATCATCGAGGGTCACGACGGCCGACTATCGGTGTCGTCGGCCGCCGAAGGCGGCTCGGTATTTCAATTCGTGCTGCCGGCAGACATCGCCCCGTAGGGCGAACAGGCGCGCGCGCAAGCGCCGAAGGGATGCCGCTTATTCGGCGGGCTGCGCCTCCGGTTGCCCGGCCGCTTGCGCCTTTCTTTTCCGCGACATCCAGGTCTGCAGCCGGTCGAAGTAGATATAGATGACCGGCGTCGTATAGAGGGTCAGAACCTGCGATAGAGCCAGGCCTCCAACGATGGCGTAGCCGAGCGGCTGGCGGATCTCCGAGCCAGTCCCGGTACCCAGCATCATCGGCACCGCGCCGAGCAGCGCCGCCATCGTGGTCATCAGGATCGGCCGAAACCGCAGCAGGCACGCCCGGTAGATTGCTTCCTCGGCCGTCAACCCTTGGCTGTGTTCCGCTTCCTGCGCAAAATCCACCAGCATGATGCCGTTCTTCTTGACGATGCCGATCAGCAGGAGGATGCCCACGATCCCGATCACGCTCAGATCCAAGTGTACCGCCATCAGCAGCAACAGCGCCCCGAGGCCTGCCGACGGGAGCGTCGAGATGATGGTGACGGGATGGATGATGCTTTCGTAGAGAATGCCGAGGATGAGATAAATGACGACCAGAGCTGCGAGGATCAGCAGCGGCGTGCTCTTAATGGATTGCAGGTAGGCCTGGCCGTTTCCCTGAAAGCTGGTCTGCAACGACAGAGGTTTGCCCAAGTCCTTCTCGACTTTCTGAATGGAAGCGACGGCTTCTCCTAGCGAGGTTCCCGGAAGCAGGTTGTAGGAGATGGTTACCGACTGAAACTGGCCCTGATGGTTGACCACGAGCGGCGCCACTTTGACGGCGCTGGTGATCAGCGTGCGCAACGGCACCTGTTGGCCGGTCGAGGAACTGACGTAGAGCTGTCCGAGCGCTTCCGGGTCGTACTGATACTTGGGCGGAACCTCCAGCACCACGTGATACTGCGCAATCTGTGTGTACATCGTCGAGATGATGCGCTGGCCGTAGGCGTCGTTGAGGGTGTTGTCGATGGCGGAGGGCGTAATGCCGTAGCTCGAGGCCACATCGCGATTGATGGTGATGTCGAGCAGCGGGCCCGCATTCATCTGGTCGGTGGTGACGCCGGTAAGGCCCGGCAGAGCCCTGATCTTTTCCAGAAACAGCGGAGCCCAGCGGCTGAGCTCGCCGGGATCGGAATCGGCCAGCGTGTATTGGTATTGCGTCTTGTTGAGCCGCCCGCCGATGGTGATGTCCTGCGCCGCCTGCATGTAGAGCGCGATGCCCTGGATGTGGGCGAGCCTTTCCTGCAATCGCAGGATCACCTGGTCCGCGCTGGCGTCACGCTCGCTCTTAGGCTTGAGCTGGATGAACATGCGGCCGGTGTTGGTCGTGTAGTTGCCGCCGCCGGCGCCGATGCCGGTGCCGACCGAGGCGACCGCGGGATCCTGCAGCACCGTATCGATCAGCGCCTGCTGCCGCTGCGTCATCGCCTGATAGGAAATGTCCTGCGCGGCCTCGGAAAAGCCGAGGATCAATCCGGTGTCCTGCTGGGGAAAGAAACCCTTGGGAATGATGACGTAGAGATACCCGGTCAGCGCGACGGTCGCGAACATCACCATCAGCGTCATGAAGCGATGCCGCAGCACGATCTTGAGGCCCAACTCGTAAACATTGATGAGGCCGTCGAAGCCGCGTTCGAACAGCCGATAAAGCCATCCATGCTTCTTTGCCTCCGGCTTGAGCACGTACGCGCACATCATTGGTGTGAGCGTCCGCGAGATCACCAATGAGAGGACAAGCGCCACGCTTACGGTGACGGCGAATTCACGGAACAATTCTCCGACGTAGCCGCTCATCAGGAAGAGCGGAATGAACACGGCAATGAGCGAGAACGTGATCGCCATGACCGTGAAGCCGATCTCGCCGGACCCCTTCATCGCCGCGTCATAGGGCGAGAGCCCCTCTTCGATATGCCGTTGGATGTTCTCGATCTCGACGACGGCGTCGTCGACCACGAATCCGACCGCGATCGACAATGCCATCAGCGACAGGTTGTCGAGGCTGTAGCCGAGCTCGTAAAGCACCGCGAAGGTGCCGATGAGCGACAGCGGCACCGTGACCGCCGGGATAACGGTCGCCCAGAACGTGCGCAGGAACACGAAGATCACCGATATGACCAGTGCAACCGTCAGGAGCAAGGTGAACTGCACATCGGAGATCGAGGCGCGGATGGTCGCGGTCCGGTCGGAAACGATGTTGATCTTGATATCCGACGGGATCGACGCCTGCAGCACCGGCATCATTGCTTTGATGCGGTCGACCGTCTCGATGACGTTGGCGCCGGGTGTGCGCTGGATCGGCATGATGATAGCCCGCTGCTTGTTGTACCAGGCAGCGATCAGGTTGTTTTCAGGCGCGCTGGTCGCCTTCCCTACATCCTTGACCCGCACCGGCGAGCCGTTGCGGTAGGCGATGATCAGGTCGTCATAGAGCTCGGGCTTGAACAGCTGGTCGTTGGTGTTGAGCGTATAGCTCTGGCGCGGGCTGTTGAGAGTCCCTTTCGGAAGATCCACGTTGTCGACGCTGATGACGTTGCGGACGTCTTCGAGGCTGAGTCCGCGTGCGGCAAGCGCCTGAGGATCGACCTGGATGCGGATAGCCGCTGCTTGCGCTCCCGCGATGCCGACCAACCCGACGCCGGAGATCTGCGAGATCTTTTGCAACAGAATGTTGTTCGCATAGGCGTCGACGGTCGTGAGCGGCAGCGTGTCCGAAGTGACGGCAAGCACGAGGATTGGTGTATCGGCCGGGTTCACTTTGCGGATCGTAGGCGGATACGGCATAGTCTTTGGCAGATAGGCACTCGCCGCGTTGATGGCGGACAGCGTGTCGGATACGCACCCATCGAGGGCCCGGCTCAAATCGAACTGCAGCGTGATCTGTGTGTAGCCGAGCGCGCTCGAAGAGGTCATCTGGACGAGGCCGGGGATCTGGCCGAACTGCGTTTCCAGCGGCGTTGTGACGGAAGATGCCATGGTCCGCGGATCGGCGCCGGGCAGCTGCGCCGTGACCTGCAGCGTCGGATAGCTCACGTTCGGCAGCGCCGCGATCGGCAGCAACGGATAGGCGACCAAGCCGCCCAGCAACAGGCCGACCATCAGCAGCGCAGTCGCGATCGGCCGCCGAATGAAGGGTGCCGAGATATTTGTGGAAGTATTCATGGGATCGGTGTCTGCTGCGCGTCCTGCGCCGCAGCCTCCTCCGCCGCCTTGCCATGCAGAAGTTTCACATGGACACCGGGCTGCAGCTTGTACTGCCCGTCGACGACCACCTGCTCGCCAGCCGAGAGGCCGGAATCGATCAGAGCTTGTCCGCCGCTCACCTGGGCGACCTTGACCGGCCGTACCGCGACCGTGCTGTCGGCGTTGATCACATAGACGTATGCACCCTGCGGGCCCTGCTGGACCGCCGGCGCGGACACCGTCAATCCGTTGTGACGCGTGTCGAGAAGCAGCCACCCGTTGAGCAGCTGGCCCGGCCAGAGCCGATGCGCCTTGTTGGGGAAATTGGCCTTGAGCTGGATCGAGCCCGTGGTCTGCACGATCTCGTTGTTGACGAGACCGAGCGTGCCCACATCGAGCTTCGTCGTATTGTCCTGGGTGTAGGCTGCCACCGTCAGCGGCGCATTCGTCTTCTCCTGCTGCTTCTGAATCTGCGGCAGGCTCGTCTCGGGCAGCGTGAAGATCATCGAGATCGGTTCGAGCTGGGTGACCACGACCAATCCGTTCGGATCCGTGGGATGGATGATGTTGCCGATATCGACCTGCCGTATGCCGACGACGCCATCGATGGGCGAGGTCAGCTTGGTGTAGCTGAGCTGCACGTTGGCGGCGTCGATGAGCGCCTCGTCCGCTTTGATCGCGGCCTCGAGCTGCGCTACTTGCGCCGTCTGCGTCTCGACCAGTTGCGGCGTCGCCCAGCCTTTCTCGCCGAGCTGCGTGTAGCGAGCGAGGTTGGCCTGCGCATTCTTGAGCTGCGCCTGATCGCGGTCCCGCGTGGCCGTCATCTGCTCGAGTTGGGCCTGATACGGGCGCGGATCGATGACTGCGAGCAGGTCGCCGGTATGCACGCTCTGCCCTTCGGTGAAGTTGATGCTGACGATCTGGCCCTGGATTTGGCTGCGCACGACGACGGTGTTGTAGGCGATCACCGTGCCGACGCCCTGGAGATAAATCGGCACGTCATGGCTGGTGACCACCCCGCCTACCACCGGCACGGCCGGCGGGGCGGCCGCCTTCCCGGTGCGGTTGACCGAGACGTGGCGGGACGCGGCCAGCGCGCCGCCAATTGCGAGCACGGCGATCAGCGCCGCCACTAACATGATAATTCGTCGTCGCATCGCGCCCTCCTAAATGCCGGGGTCCTCAGCACGAGCCGGCCGACGTTGCTCCCGTTGAAGCCATTCCATTCGACGAGCATTGCCCGGGGGATGTCGCGGACGGCGCCGGTGCATTGGGCGCCGCTGAGGACGGCGCCGGCGGTGGACTGATTCCCCCGCCTCCCAACTCGGTTGACCCCATCGAGATGCCGGAGCGGCCGACGCCCGCCGGCGGAGCCGATGCGGTCGGGGAGGAAGCCGATGCGGCAGGTTGAGCCGGCGCACTTTCGATCATGGGAGCACACGTGCTTGCGCCGGCCGTCGTGTTGCCGCCGCCGTCGAACACCGATGTCGAGGTTCCGGACGCCGACATTCCCGCGCCCGACGCGGCGCTTGCCATCGAATTCGTGCCGAACACGTCTCCTCCGCTCAACGAGCTGCCGGAGCACGGCGCGGTGGTGTTGGTTGCTGCGGAGCCGAGCGGCGATATGCCCACGGTCGGCAGCGTCATTGTTGCCGATCCCACGCCTACGGGGCCGAGAGAAGTTCCTGTCTGCGGAAACGCGGGGGCTGATCCGATCCCAAGCGGGGACGTGGGGCCGACCGGCGCCGGGGCGGTTGTACCGACTTGGGCCGAGGCAGACCCGCAGGCGACGAACACCGTCGCCACCGTGGCCAGCAACAGACGTGTCAGCCTCGTTTTGCCCTCGATCGCGCGGCACCGACGACCGCAATTGTGTGTGCCCGGCTGTCGCATGTCGTAAGCCTCCTCTGCTCTGGAATTAACTCGCTCACTCGCGAACTCTCAATCGTACAGACGTTGCCGCAGCTGACTTGGTGGCTTTGCCCGGGCATACTCCCGTTTTGCTGTCCTCATACTTGGGTTGCGCCGCTCATACTTTGGTTTGATTTTCGAAGGCGCAGCCGGCTGTGCACGACTCGATGATGCCGCGTGGGCCGCAAGGCCTGCGCCGCTCTTCGAACGGCTTCGGCCGACTCGCGGCAACTCTCGCGGGGTTGTGGTTGGCTCAGCGCTGCCGAGTGCCGTCTCGGGACTGCGAAGGGCAGGTCCCGCCGGCCGCGATAGAAAGCGCTCGATCCGCGCCCGATCGGGGAGGCAACGATCACACTCTAAACGATCACACTCTAGAAGCCACCGGCCCCGCGGGAATCACGCGGGGCCTCTGTCCTTCTTGCGGCAGATGACTGCCCGCGATGCTCACGGGGATGTCAGTACCCGAGCGGATACTCGCCTGGATAGCAAGACGTTGTGTAATAGGGATAGCCGTAGCTGCACCAGCCATAGTCGTTGTCATAGAACCCAGGCCCAAAACGCCGGCCGCGCGCGAAATGCCGAACGTGGCCGACGTGGCCGCGGGCTTGGGCAAAGTGCTGGCCCGCAACGCCGGGAGCGAAGGCGCGGGCGCCGCCGACATGGCCTGCAGCAAAGCTCCCACCCAGACGGGCGCCGCCGCCCAAGCCGCCGACATGGGGACCGCCGAAACCGCCGATATGAGCGCCGCCCAAACCGCCGGTATGCGCGCCGCCGAAGCCGCCGCCGATATGCGCGCCGCCACCGAAGCCGCCACCGTGGCCTCCTCCGAAGCCGCCACCGTGGCCGCCCCCTCCTCCGCCACGCGCGAACGCGTCAGCGGTCAGTCCCGCGCTGAGCGCGGCTGCCGTCGCCAAGACGATCATGGTCTTCCGTAACATTGGTACACACTCCTTCTGGATGCCAACGGCATCATTGCGATGAAACGATCACGACCATCCGCTCGGATGCGAATCACTCCTGATCGGAACGTAGGAAGACCGAGCCGATAGGCAAGCAACCACGAGTGAGATAACGGCAAGACCGCTCAAATGAACGCAATGCGGATTAAGTCATTTTCTTTCCCATGATGGGAACATGCAGAGCGCCAATCCCCTGTCTCGGGATTGAGCCTCCGGCTTGCCCGGGGTTCTTCGCGCGACCCGTGATGCATTCTGCGTAAGGCAGTGTTGCGGGCCAGGAGGAGTCCTCATCTTGCCCAGGACATAATTCGCCACACGTTAAGCTTGCTTAAGAAGAAACTCGCCCTTGCGGGCCGACTCGCGCTTTGCAGGAAATACCTTGCGTCAGACCCTCAAATCCGTTGATTGCTTCATCCCGCCAGCTCCGGCCCGCGCGCGGCTTTGCGCGATCGCTTGGCATGCTTTCTTTGCCGCGGCAATCGTCGCCGCTCTCGCCCTCACTCTGCCTTTCGCGTCTGCCGGTCCGGCGTCGGCCCAAGAGCAGGCGCCGGCGGTGCTCTCGCTCGAGTTCAACCAAGCGGACGGCATCCTCGAAATCGAGTGATCGGGGCTCATCGTGGCCGGCGTGGCGGATGAGCTGCGGACGTCGGTGGCGAAGTATGGAACGGCTTTAAAACGCGTGGTGCTTTTCCTCGATTCGGCCGGAGGGCAGGTCGACGAGGGCGACCGGGTCATCGCGGTCCTCAACGAAATCAAGCAAGGGCACCGGCTCGCTACCGTGGTGCCGCACGGCAAGCTGTGTGCTTCCATGTGCATACCGATCTTCCTGCAAGGCGACGATCGGTTTGCGGCGCGCGCGAGCCTCTGGATCTTCCACGAGGCGTCGCAGCCGCAGGCAAATGGCGGCCAGCGAACCGACATGACGGAGACCTGGCGCTTGTTCCGCAAATACTACGGGTCCGCCGGGGTCTCGATGCATTGGCTCAAAAGCATCGCGCCCATGATCAAGGGCGCGGACCTGTGGCAAACCGGCGGGACCTCATCGACGCGAAAACCGGCATCATCATGCATGCGCTGGGGGACACGATAGAGCGAGCTACGGCGCCTGCGGCAGTGGAGACGAACCAGGCATCGGATCGCGAGGTCGCGGCGAAAGAGCCGCGCGTTCGGAGCCGCAAAGTCAGAACCAGACGGCTCTGAGCGCTGGGCGCGCTCGTTTCCCGTCGACCCTGCAACGCTTGTCGCGACAATGCGGTCGGCCGGGAGCGCTCGGCGCGGCGCAAACTCGGCCGGTTATTTCGACCGCGCCTTCGGGCTTGGCGAGGCGGCAGGCGCGGCTGCTTTCGGCGCCGGATCGCTCGTGGCGTTGGCTGCGCTGTCCCAATCGCAGGCCTGTGCCAGCCGCGAACGGACCTCGGAGACTTTGCCGAGATTGAACAGCGCGTCGTGCGACGTGCCGTGATGATCGAACATGCGGACATAGATCTTGCCGTCATCCGCAAGCGCGCGGATGAACGGAATTGGCGACGGCACGAGGGCGAGGTAACAGGTTGAATGGGCATTCCACGGGGTCTCCGTGGCCTCGCCTTGGTCGACGCGGTAGACTACACGCACGTCGGGTCCACATTTGATGAATCCCCTGATGCTGACCGCGACCTCGGTTTTGCGATCTTTGCAGCGCATCAGCAAATGGGACCTGCTGTCGCTCGAGGTGAGCGCCGCCGACACCTGCGGGCTGTCATCGAGCGGCGATTTTTCATCGGTGATGAGCCAAGGCGCGCCGGCTTGTTTGCTCTCCGCCGGGGGGCTGGCTGGATTGGACGCCGATACGTCAATCCCGTCGTAGCATTTGAGTCGCTCGCCATCGTCCTTGATTTGACGGCAGAGCTTGAGTGCTTCTTGAGCGTGCGCGCCGGTGGCAAGCAGGAGGCCGGCGCAAGCGATGATCAAAGGGACGCGCATTTCGGGGGCAAGGCTGGTCGGATCCGGCCGGCACCCTAGAGTAAATCCGCTGCCAAGGCTAGGGCGGGCACGGCCGCGTTCGCCGCAATGCTGGTGGTCGAAATCGCAGCAGCGCTTCGCGTGTCGATGTCAGGTCGCAAGCGCAGCGGCCGTGCGTCTGGGAACGACAAGCTTCGCAATGAGAATCTGCACCGTCTCGCCGCGCTGGTTGCGCGTCTCGCTGCGTACGCGGATCATGCCGCGATCCGGCCGCGAGCGTGATGGGTTCACCTCTTCGATTTCGCTGACCACGCTGAGCGTGTCGCCGGGCCGCGTGGGTTTGGGCCAGCTGATCTCTCCGCCGCTTCCGATGATTCCGCCGCTCAGCGGCAGGCCGGACTCGACGAGTAACTTCATCGTGATCGCAGCGGTATGCCAGCCGCTCGCCGCCAATCCGCCGAACAACGTTGGCTTGGCGGCTTCGCCATCGAGGTGAAATGGCTGCGGATCGAATTGCGCCGCAAACGCCTTGATTTGCGCCGCATCGATCGTGTGCGCCCCGCTCGAAAAGCGCTGCCCGACGCGCAGATCTTCGAGGAAAAGCCCGTCCGCCACCGATTTGCCAGGGTTGGTCATCGCTCTAGGCCGAGTAACTTGCATAATGATAGTAACTTGTCTATATCGTGTCAATGCAGCGCAAAAGCTTTGGCCGGATGAGTTGCCCGATTGCCCGCAGTCTCGAGCGTGTGGGCGAGTGGTGGAGCATTCTTATTCTGCGCGATGCTCTGCACGGGCTGACGCGGTTCGATCAGTTCCAGAAAAGTCTCGGCATCGCGCCCAACATGCTGACGCGCCGGCTCAGTGCGCTGGTGGACGCGGGTCTGCTGGAGCGCCGTCGGTACAGTGAACGGCCGCCGCGCGATGAATATGTGCTGACCGCGCGCGGGCGCGATTTTCGTCCCATCCTGGTCGCGCTGCTGGCATGGGGAAACAAGCACTTTGCGCCGGAAGGGCCGAGCGTGCTTCTGGTCGATAGGAAGACCGGTGCCGCCGTCGAGCCGATTCTCGTCGATAGTGCGACCGGGCGCCCGATCAAAGAGCCGGAATACGCCTTCGCCCCCGGTCCGGCCGCCAGGGAGCGCATTCGGCGAAAATATGCATCGAGCGATCGTCCGCCGGTGTCGACTGCTTTACGTCCGTTGCCATTGAGCGGGAAAGGCCGCGCCCGCAAGAGGAGCGCGAGATGAGCGTCACGGCGATCAACCCAGCGCTCAACGTTGCGCCTGGCACGGCGAACGTCGCGCAAGCGCAGGTAGTCGAGCTCAGCCCCCGAACGCGCCTGCTGCTGCAGGGCCCGATCGTTCCCACCTTGTTGCGGATGGCCTGGCCCAATGTCTTGGTGATGTTCGCGCAGGCCGCAACCGGTCTGATCGAGACTTGGTTCGTCGCCAAGCTCGGCACCGATGCGCTGGCGGGCATGGCACTGGTATTTCCCGGCGTGATGCTGATGCAGATGATTTCCGCCGGCGCGATGGGCGGCGGCATTTCGTCTGCGATCGCGCGGGCGCTCGGCGCCGGCCGGCGCGAGGAAGCAGACGCGCTGGTGATGCACGCGCTCGTCATCAGCGTCGCGCTTGGCGCCGCGTTCTCGACCATCATGCTCTTGTTCGGCCGGCCGATTTATCGCGCGCTCGGCGGCGAAGGCGGCGAACTCGAAGCGGCGGTCAGCTATTCCAACGTCGTTTTCGCCGGGAACGTGTTGCTCTGGGCGATGAACGGCTTGGCCAACGTCATCCGCGGCACCGGCAATATGTTGATCCCGGCCTCGGTCATTTGCGTCGGCGTCGTTGTTCTCGTGCCCTTGTCGCCGCTGTTGATCTTCGGCGTCGGCCCGTTTCCGGCCCTCGGCATTGCCGGAGGCGGCGTCGCGCTGGTGTCGTTCTATGCCGCGGGAGCCGCCGTGCTCGGCTGGTACGTCATCTCGGGGCGCAATGTTGCGCGCTTGCGAATGTCCCGCCTGCGCTGGCCTCTGTTCCGCGACATCCTTCAGGTCGGAGCGGTGGCTGCGGTCACGTCGCTACAGACGAACGTCATCATCGCGCTTGCCACGGCGTTGGTCGCCACCGCTGCCGGAGCCGGCGCCGCGGCCGGGTATGGCACCGGCGCGCGGTTGGAATATCTGCTGATCCCCATCGTTTTCGGACTCGGCGCCCCGCTGGTGGCGCTGGTGGGTACGAACATCGGTGCCGGCCAGCGCGAGCGGGCGCTGCGCATTGCTTTCGTCGGCGCCGCAATCGCGTTCGCCATCACCGAGGCGATCGGCATCGCCGCGGCGCTCTGGCCACACTTGTGGATCACCCAGTTCAGCGCCGATCCGCAGGTGATCGAGGTCGGCACGATGTATCTGCGCTTGGTCGGTCCAAGCTATGGCTTTTTCGGTTTGGGGCTTGCGCTCTACTTCGCTTCGCAGGGAGCGGGACGACTATTTTGGCCATTGTCCGCCGGCTTCG
>Ga0207665_10000780_pt1 | contig 21439 bp, 15 predicted proteins | sample LARL112metaG_FD_184351 | JGI IMG/M metagenome (GOLD analysis project Ga0207665, IMG submission 184351) | Corn, switchgrass and miscanthus rhizosphere microbial communities from Kellogg Biological Station, Michigan, USA - LAR L11-2 metaG... | ecosystem: Host-associated > Plants > Roots >...
TCGACCGGGATTTCCTTGTTGATCAGGCCGAGGTCGATGCCCTGCCGACTGCGGATCACCCTGGCGGTTATGAACACCACGATCGCCAGCACGTACATGGCGCCCATGTAGATCAGCGACGACCTGTTGTTCACGTAGTAAAGGTTGTTGAAGAGCCACTCGTAGAGGCAGAACCCGAGCAGCCCGATCGTGATCACGCCGGCCACCGGGACGATCGGCACCCCGAACACCTTGACCTTGCTGGCCGGCGACGCGCGCCACAGGTCCGGCTTGCGCCACGGCAGGATGACCACCGCGATCGAGCTGAACAGGTAAGTCACCGCGATGACCAGCACCGCGTCCAGGGTGTAGGTCCGGAACGTCGTCGAGTACGAGTAGATCGCGGCCAGTCCCACCGCGGGCAGCAGCATCAGCACCAGCGAGTAGAACGGCACCTTCCGCTTCTCCGACACCTCGGCCGCGCGGTCGGGAAGCACCCGGTCGAACGCCGCCGCGAAGATGACCCGGGTCGAGGACAGGAAGAGCGTGCCCACCCAGCCGAAGAACCACAAGCTCAGCAGCAGAATGAGCACGACCTGGAACGCAGTGTTGTGCACCAGCCAGCCGGCGAACATGAACGGGTACGGCCAGATGCCGAACTGCGGCGTGAGGTTATAGCTGAGCGAGTTGGCGTTCTGGTAGAAGTCCCAGCCGATGGTCTTGTACACCAACAGCAGGAAGATGACCGTCAAGATCACGGTGATCCACAGGCCGCCGAACATGCCGGTGAAGACCCGGCGGAAGTCGCTGGCGCCGCGGATCTCGCCGTAGAGCGTGGCGCCCCAGTTCGGCCACAGGAGGAAGAACATCATGTACGGGACCAGCAGCATGGTCGGCCCCAGCGGCCCGAAGCCCAGGGCATGGGTGGTATAGCCGGCCTTCACCGCCGCGGCATTGGTGGCGGCGTAGGCGTTGTTGACGCCGAACAGGTTGTGCGCCTCCTGGTTGAACGCGCTGACGAAGGTGGCGTGCGAGTTGAACAGCAGCAGCGCGACGACGACGAGGAAGCCGAGCAAGCCGCCGACGATGCACCACCGCTGAATCTTGGCGTAGCCGGCCATTCCGATCGACACGAGGAGGCCGGCCAGCGCGATCGTGATGAGCGTCACCACGAAGATCCCGTTCTTCGTGCCGAACCATGCCGCGCCGCCCGCGGGCCAGGTCCACTTGAGCGTCGCCCACAGCGGCTCGAACAGCTGGACCGCGAGGATGTTGCCATAAATCGGCGCCCACAGCCACAGGATGAACCACCAGCCGGTGGCCGCCATGACGAAGCCGAGGCCGCTGCCGAGGATGCGGGTCTGCCAGACGTAGTCGCCGCCGGCCCGCGGGATCGTGACGATGAGCCCGGTGTAGGCGATGACCAGGAATGAGACCCAGATTCCCGAGATGATGACCGCGGTGATCAGCTGGCCCGTGGGGAACGGCGGCTGGGCGAAGGTGAACTCGTAGATTCCCAGGGTTACGAAGTTGGTGGCCAGGACCGCATAGATCATCGAGTCCCTGACCGACCAGCCACGGACCAGACCCGTGGCTTTGCGAAGGAAGAGGGCCGGCCTCTCCTCGCCGAGTGCTTCAGTCGCCATCTACATGCCTCCCATGCGGGCTGATCCGGGGCGTGCTATGACCGGCTCCGGCGATACGGGGCCGGGGGCAGCGCTCAACCGTTCACGAGAAGATATTTAGTGACCTTGCCCTTCTTCGCGTTCAGTTCCAGCAGCGCTCCCTGCAAGACGCCATCACCATAGACGCTGCCCGGATTAATGGCGAGCGTCCTGCCCATTTTCTTTACACCACGGCTCTCGTGTATGTGGCCATGAACGGAGAGCATGGGCTGATAGCGAACGATTGCGTCCCGAACGGCCTTGGATCCCACCGGTTTCATGACCGCTCCGCCGTGAACCGGGCGCAGCGTGGCGTCCAGGGCCGGCGCCTCGTCAAGGCCGGTTCCATACGGCGGAGCGTGGAAATTGAAGATGGCGCGCTCCATGTCCGGCACCAGCTCGGCGACCGCGTCGATCTTCGGCGCCAATTCCTCTTCCGGCGCCTCGCGGAAGGTGTCCCACGGGGTCGGGTTGGTCCAGCCCATCGACACCAGGTGGAACCCCTCGAGGTCGAGCAGTTTCCCCTCGGCGAATGTCACGCAAGGCGACGACTCGATTACCGGATCGATCTCGAAGAAGTCGTCGTTGCCGCCGTTCAGAATGCACGGCACCTTGCCGCCGCCGAGCTTGGTGTCGGCCATATCCAGCCAGCGGTCGAGGGACGAGAGCATCTCGGTGCCGAACCGCGCGTCGACCGCGCCCTCTTCCCTGCTGAGATGATCCAGCTCGTCCGGGCTCATCAGCGCCGGGTACGACCCGCGGTTGCGGATCTGGGTCTGGATCCTCTCCAGTTCTTCCTTGGACTCGATGCGGCGCCGCTCCCCGCCGAACACCACTTCCCAGTACCCGTTGTGGGTGGTGATCGGCACCATCACCTTGCCGGTGACGTCCCCGCCCAGGACGACCAGGTCCGCCTTGTAGAAGGCGGCCGCGTTGAGGAACTTGCGCCAGCAGATTTCCGAGCCGTGAATGTCGGTGGCGAAGAAGACTCGCACCGGGACCACCTATGCCTTCCCGCGCACCCTGCCGCAACGCACGCTGCCGCAACGCACCCTGCGCAACCATCGTGCGCACTGTGCAACGTCTAGCACTAGCGGGAAACCGGCGTCAAGCAGGACAGATCCTCAGTGTGCGACTTCTTCCGGTAGCTCGTACCAGCGGACACGGTCGCCCACGTTGGCCCTGAGCTTCCACTTGATCGACTTGGGTGCGCTCTCGGCGACGCCCAGCAGTTCCCGCGCCTGGGCCAGCGGGTCGTAGGCCGCGCCATCCGGGACAAGCCCGGGCCGCTCGGCGACCAGTGCGGGCAGTTTCTCCAGGCTGCCGGTCACCGTCCGCCACCAGCCCCAGTCCGCACCGAGCAGCTTGCCGAACCGGTCGGTGTCGATGGCGGCCTGGCCACCGGCGCCGACGGGCAGCCCGGACAGCAGGTGGACGATGTCGTGCGCGTCCTTCTCGTTCAACTCGACGATCTGAAGCTTGGACAGCAGCACGTCCACCGCGTCGACCGTGAACGGCTGCCGGGAGAAGCCGGGCCGGAAATCGAGGACATGGCACATGGTCAGCTTGTCGACCATGACATCGATGGGCCGGCCGGACGGGGCATTGAAGTACATCTGGCGGTCGCCGTTGAGGTTGTTGAACCTGCGGTCCGGCTCGCAGCCCACCTCCGCCAGGTGCTCCGCGACCTTCTTGCGCTCCTTGGCCACGCAGGCGAAGTCGATGTCCTGGCCGGAGCGCTGCCGCGGCGGGAACTGCGGGCAGAGCACCCGCACCGCGAGGCCGCCGAGAAGCTTGAGGCCCAGCGAGGCGTCCGCCGCGCCACGGGCCAGCCCGAGAGCCTCGGGCAGCGGGTCGTCGGCGGGTGAAGGTGCCCCAGCCGCACCAGGTGTCGTCATGCCAGCCTGCCCTCACATCGCGGCGGCACCCGCGCCGGCGCCGCCCGGCCCCTCTACTGTTCAGCGAGTATGTCACGATAGATCACCTGTTGACGGGCCCGGACGGCCTCGTCATTCTTGTTGCATGACCGAGGCCCAGGTTGCAGCCAACGCAACTTATCAATCGGCCGAGCGGGTGCTGGCACTGCTCAGGAGCTTCGATGACACCCGGGTGGAACAAGGGGTTGGCGAGATCGCCAATGCGCTCGGCGTGCATAAATCCACGGCATCGCGGCTGGCCGCGGCCCTGGAGCGGGCCGGCTTCCTGACCCGGGCCGGGAAGCGCTACCGGCTCGGGGTGGAGGTTATCAGGCTGGGCACCCTCGCCCTGCGCAGCTTCGACCTGGTGGCCACCATGCAGCCCGCGATGGAAAAGCTATCCCAGCGGACCGGGGAGACGGTCAACCTCGCCGTGCCCGACGGTGCCGACGTGCTTAACGTCGCGGAGGTGCCGAGCACCTACATCCTGAGTTGCTCCGGCGGCTGGATCGGCCGCCGCACCACGGCGCACGCGGTGGCCAACGGCAAGGTCCTGCTGGCCTACGGCGCCCTGCCCCGGCCGCAGGCGCTGGAGCGCTATACCGCGCAGACGATCACCGGCTTCGATGCGCTCGACGCGGAACTGGTCGCGGTGCGCAGGAACGGCTACGCCACGGCGGTGGCGGAACTGGAAGAGGGACTGGTCGCGGTCGCCGCGCCGGTCTTCGACCCGGCCGGGACGTGTGTCGCGGCGCTGTCCATCACCGGCCCCGAGTTCCGGATGCTCCCGGCGACCCTCGATGCCCTGGGCCGCTTGTGCGCGAGTGCCTGAACCCGGCCCGGCACCCGAACCCCCGACCACGCGGCAGGAGGCAGCCCCGTGCGTGAGTATCTGATCTGCGTGGGTGGCACGTGGCGGGAGGGGCGCGCGGGCACGATGACGGCGGTCAGCCCGGCGTCCGGTGCCACGTTCGCCTCGGTGGCCGTGGCCAGCCCGGCCGATGTGGATGACGCGGTGGCGGCCGCCGGCGCCGCCTGGCCGTCCTGGGCCGCGCTGCCGGTGTTCGAGCGCGCCGCCTGCTGCCAGGCGGTCGCGGCCGCGATCGACCAGCGCGCCGACGACCTGGCCCGCGCGCTCACCGAGGACCAGGGCAAGCCACTTGCCGCCGAGGCGCGTGACGAGGTCGCCGAACTGGCCGGATACTTCCGGATGGCCGCGGAAGATGCGATACGCCTGCCAGGCGGCGCACCGCCGTCCACCTCGGCGGCCCGGCGGGTGCTGACCCTGCGGGTGCCGCTCGGCGTGGTCGGCGTCATCAGCCCGTGGAACTGGCCGTACACGATGGGCGCGGAGTTGTTCGCACCGGCCATGGCGGCGGGCAACGCCGTGATCTGGGTGCCCGCGCCGAGCACCTCGGCGTGCTGCGCGCTGCTTGCCAAGATCGTGACCGAGGCCGGCGTCCCGGCCGGGGTGTTCAGCTTCCTGCCGGGCCCGGGCCCCGTCGTCGGTGACGCGGTGGCCGGTCATCCCGGCGTGCACGCGGTGGGCTTTATCGGTTCGGTGGCCACGGGCGCGAGCGTCGCCACCCGGGCAGCGGGCAAGACCCAACTGCTGGAGCTGGGCGGCAACGGGCCGATGGTGGTGCTGGAGGACGCCGACCTCGGCCTGGCCGCCGAGGCCGCGCTGGAAGCCGCGTACCTGTGCGCCGGGCAGAGTTGCACCGCCGGAGAGCGTTTCCTTGTCCACGCCGCCGTCCGGGCGGAGTTCGTGGATCGGGTGGTGGCGGCGACCAAGGATCAGATCCGGCTCGGGGACCCGTTCGACCCCGCGACCACCATGGGCCCGCTGAACAACGAGCCCACGGCGGTCAAGTTCGACCGGCACGTGGCCGGCGCACTGGCGGACGGCGCGCGGGTGTGCTGCGGTGGCGCCCGGGCGGCCGGGTTCCCCACCACCCTGTTCGCCGAGCCGACCGTGCTCGACGGGGTCACCCCGGACATGGAGATCGCCCGGGAGGAGACGTTCGGGCCGGTGGTCCCGGTCATCGAGATCGGCTCCGCGGAGCAGGCACTGGAACTGACCAACGCCTCCCCGTTCGGGCTGACCGCGGCCGTGTTCACCGGCGACCTGGAGCGCGGGCTCGCGTTCGCCGAGCGGGCCAGGGCCGGCTGGGTGAACATCAACGCCTCGACCAACCTGTGGGAGTCCCACCTGCCGTTCGGCGGCCGGTCCGGCTCGGTGAGCGGGCGTGGCCGGGTCGGCGGCCGGTTCGCGATGGAGACCTTTACCGAGCCGAAGACCGTCGTCTACCCGGCGCCCCGGTACCGCACGTGACATCGCGGCAACCCCAACGACGCGGAAGGCGGCGGCTATCGTGACCGGACCCGGCGAGCCTGGGCCGCGGCAGAGCGGCGAGCCCGGGGCCCGCGAGCCCGCGGCCAAGCCGGATGACCTGCTTGGACCCGGGACGGGCCGGGCCGGGTACCTGGGCATGCAGGTCGGCGAGTTCCTCGACGAACTCGCCGCCGCCCGGCCGGCCCCGGGGGGTGGCTCCGCCGCCGCCCTCGCGGTCGCCCTGGCAGCCGCGCTGTGTGCGATGACGGCGGAACTGTCGGTGCGCCATCTGGCCCCAGCCCCCGCGCTTGCCGCGCAGGCGCGCGAGTTGCTGCGCCGGGCGGCCCCGCTCGCCCAGGCTGACGCGGATGCCTACGGCGGCGTGCTCGCCGCGCGCCGGGCACCGGGCCAGCCGGACGGCCGGCCGCGCGCGGAGCAGGTCTCCGCCGCGCTGGCGCGGGCCTGCGAGGTGCCCCTGGAGGTGGCCGAACTCGGCGGCAGGGTGGCCGCGCTGGCCGCGGACGTCGCCGGGCGGGGCAACCCGGCCGTGCGCGGCGACGCGCTCGCGGCCGCCCAGCTTGCCGCGGCCGGCGCGCAGGCGGCCGCGGCATTGGTGCAGATCAACCTTGCGGAGACGCCTGATGATCCCGGGCCCGCCCGCGCCGCGCACCTGGCCGCCCACGCGGCCGACCTGGCCGCACAGACCGCCCGCCTGCCCGGTTCCCCGCAGGACCAGGCATCGCGGGGCTGACCGGGCGCGGCGGGCAGCCGCGCCCGGCGTCTCCCCCCGCCGCTAACGCTCGCTGACGCTCCGGAAGCCACCTCTGCCGCTAAAGCTCCGGAAGCCACCAGCGCTGGTTGTTACCGCCGTTGCAGGACCAGATCTGCATCTGGACGCCATTGTCCGTGTTGCTTCCCGGGTCGTCCAGGCACAGCCCCGAGGCCTTGTTGACCAGGCTGCCGTTCGGTCCCGGCGTCCAGATCTGGCTGTTGCCGCCGTTGCAGGTGCTCAGCACGGTCAGCGTCCCCTGGGTGACACCGCCGCCCGCGGTGTCCAGGCACAGGCTGGCGTTCTGGAAGGTCCCGTCGGCCTCCATGGCCCACTGCTGCGGCTTGGAACCCACGCAGGCCTGGAGCACGGCCTTGCCGCCGGCCGCGGCGTCCAGGCACGGGACGCTGCCGTTGTGCTGCTCCTCGGTCGGGTACACCGAGCCGGTCGGCGGCGGCGCGGGTGACTGCGGGGCGGCGGGCAGCGGCCAGGCCTGCTCGATGGTGCCGGCGCAGGTCGCGACCTGCAGCGCGGTGTTGTTGCTGGTGCTGGCGCCCGGGTCGTCCAGGCACAGGCCGGAGCCCTGGTTGGCCAGGCTGCTGGCCGCTCCCTGGCTCCAGGTCTGAGTACCGCTCCCGTTGCAGGTGCCCAGTACCACCGGCGTCCCCGGCGCGGTGCCGCCGCCCTGGGTGTCCAGGCACAGGCCGTTGATCCTGATGGTGCCGTCGGGCTCGACGACCCAGTTCTGCTCGGCGTCGTTCTGGCAGGTGGTGAGCTGGACGTTGGCGCCCGGCGTGGAACTGTTGCCCGCGTCATCCACGCACATGGCCGCCACGCCGTTGGTGGTCTCGTCGAGGCCGCCGAGCCTGCCCTGGCTGAAGATCCCGGACATGATCGACCCACCAGGCACCTGCGGGGCGGTGGCGGTCAGCGGGAAGATCGCGTTGTAGCCGTGGTAGACCCCGCCGATACTGTTCACGTTCGTGCCGACCAGCAGGCCGCCGTTCGATCCGGCGTAACTGCCGGCCGGGTACAGCACCAGCGAGTCCACCCCGTACCCGCGCGAGGTCTGCGGGTGCCACCAGGGCAGCGCGAGCCCGGTGTTCGGATCCAGCGCGGCCAGCCCGTTGACCAGGACCGCGTTGGCCTCGCACACGACGTTGTTGCCGCACTCGTTGTTGATGAACCGGTTGTGCCCGCCGATGTACACGGCAGAGCCGGACACCGCGACGGCGTACAGCGAGTCACCGCCCGCGTAGTTGACCCAGGTCGGCTGGACGTCGGTACCGGTGGCACCGGTCTCGAACCGGGCCGCCGCGTCACAGATGCTCGGGCCGCCTGCCGACCGGTACCCGGTGGTCGCGACGACGAAGTAGGAACCGTCCGGTGAGGAGTCGATGGACCGGATCTCGTCGTGCTCGCTGGAGCAGCCGTTGGCCAGGACCGGCGCCGACCAGTTGTCCAGAGTCCCAAGCCCGCCGAGCCCGCCGCCCGTTGCCAGCAGCGCGACCCGGGGAATGTTCAGGCTGTTCACCTGCAGGAACGTCCCGCCGATGATCAGCGTGTTCTCATCGGGGGTCAGCGACATGTACTCGACCTGGAGCGCGTCCCCGGGGATCGGGTCGCCGAGCGTGAACGTGAAAGAGCCGTCCGGGAACCCGGTGGTGGCGTCCAGCCGGGCGATGCCCTTCTCCTTCGGGATGCCGTTCTTGATCAGCGTCCGGAAGTTGCCGCCGACGTAGAGCGAGTCCCCGCCCAGCGCGAGGGCGTGCACGGTGCCGGACAGCGGCGCGGCGAAGCCGGGCACCACCTGGCCGTCGGTGGGCTGGCCCGGGGTCACCGAGAGCTGGACCAGCCCCGGTTCGCTCACCCCGTTCACCGTGGTGAAGCTGCCGCCCACGTACACCGTGTTGTCCGGGCCCGCGATCACCGTGTACACCGGGCCCTGGTCGAGCACGGGCGCGAAGTCCGGGTCGATGACCCCCGTGCCGAGCTGGTAGGCGAAGATGTCGTCCCTGGTCACCAGGGTGCCGGGGACGCAGTGCCCGGACGCCGCGGGCCCGGTCTGGCATGCCTGGGTAAACGCGCCGACGACCACGACCTCGCCGTTGACCACGACCTGGCTGTAAATCGTGTGGTGCTTGCAGAGCCGGTTACCCGGGCCGAACCACTGCGGGTTGCAGGACGGGCTCCCGGGGAACACGTTCGGCGTCCACTTGACCGGGGCCTGTGAGACCAGGTCGGGAAACGCGATGGACGAGTTGGACAGCGCGCGCGAGGTAGCGGCGGCGGGCCCGGCGACGGCAGCGGGCGCGCTCATGCCGAGCAGTCCTCCGCTTGCCAGCAGCGCCGTGACGCTTACGAACGCAGCCGTGACCCAACGTCGTTGTCTCATTTGCTCCCCTTGTCGGTGGTCCCTCACAAGACGCCCGAGTGGCCAGCAAGGGTTACCTTTTGCGAAAAAAGTTCGAAATCCCGCCAGATAGGAAACTTTACCCTTGGCGTGATGATCACTTCTGGTAATCGGAGTGGAAAGTGGCCAGGTGAGGGGCCGGTCAGGCCCGCGTGATCACCTGGAAGGTGGCCAGCGAGGGGTCCGCGGCGTAGGCGATCCTGCCGCCCTGCGCCCTGGCGGTGCGCAGCGCCGCCAGGGCATCGCCGGTGATCACTTCGCCCGGGGCGAGCACGGGGATGCCCGGCGGATAGGGCGCGACAAGCTCGGCGCTGATCCTGCCGACCGCGGCGCCGGCCGGGACGGTCTCGTTCGGCGAGAAGAACGCCTCGCGCGGCGGGATGGCCATCTGCGGCACCACCGACCAGGCGGGGGACGGCTCGGGGCGGCGGGCCGGGCCGCGGCGGCGCTCGACCGAGGCCGCCAGCGTGTCGCAGAACCGCGCCACCGTGTCCTCGGTGTCCGCGAGCGTGACGATCGGGATGATCATGTCCCGGTCGCCCAGTTCCACCGGCATCCCGGCGGCGATCAGATCGGCCTCCACCGCGTAACCGTCGGCCCCGGCACCGGCCAGCAGCACGACCAGCTTGGCCGGGTCCACGCCGGGCCCGTCGAGCACGGCCACGCCGGGCACCTCGGCCAGCCGCCGCCTGGCGGTGGCCACCAGGTGCAGCAGGCGGGCGCACAACTGCTTGCCGTCCTTGGCCAGCAGCGCCCGCGCCGCGTCGATGCTCGCGGTGATCGCCCCCGCCGGGCTGGTGGTGTGGGTGGCCTCGAAGGCGCGGTCGAGCCTGGCCCGGTCGAGCAACTGAGTGCGGGCGAACACCAGCGCGCCCTGGGTGGCGGCGGGCAGTGTCTTGTGCGCGCTTGTCACCATGCCGTCCGCGCCCGCGGCGATCGCGTGCGGCGGCAGGTCCGGGTGGAAGCCCAGGTAGGCCGCCCAGGCGGCGTCCACGATGAGCGGGACGCCCGCCTGGTGGGCGGCGTCCGCGTGCCCGGCGAGGTCTCCCGTGGTGCCCACGTAGGAGGGATCGCCGAGGAACACCGCGCAGGCGCCGGGGTGGTCAGCGAGGGCGCTGCGTACTGTCCGAACCGCGACAGCGCCGGGGAGGCCCGAGTCCGCATCGCGCTCCGGCAGCACCCACACCGGGCGCAGGCCGGCCAGCACCAGCCCGAGCAGCAGCGACCGGTGCAGGCACCTGGTGACGATCACCTCCTGGCCCGGGGAGCCGACGGCGAGCGCCAGCGCCTGGTTGCCGTGCGTGGAGCCGGCCACGGAGAACCGGCACCAGTCCGCCCCCCACAGCCGCGCGGCCCGTGATTCGGCGTCGGCGAGCAGCGTGTCGGCATGCTTGATCGTGTCCACGCCGCCGTAGAGCGGGGTGTCACCGGCCACCACGGCACCGGTCAGGTCGTGCCGTTGCTTGTGCCCGGGCGTGCACATGGGGGTGAGGGCACCGCGATCGGCCGCGTCGGTGGACGCCAGCCAGCCGTCCAGCAGCGGAGCGTCGGCGCGCAGCCCGAGCGGATCGCGCGGATCGGTCAATGGAAGAGCAGGTTGAGGCACGAGGGTAAGTCTGCCCGACACCAGGGCGTATCCCCGCGCTAGGGCGCCGCGGGGGAGGTTGACGTGCCGTCGATCGGGAGGCGGTACCCGGCCCCGCGGACCGTCTCGATCACCGTCCCGCCGAGCTTGCGGCGCAGATAGCCCACGTAGACGTCGACGAGGTTCGTCTGTGGGTCGAAGTCCATGTCCCAGGCCATGGCCAGCAGATCCCGGCGGGACAGGACCCGGCGGGGGTGGCTGACGAACGCCCGCAGCAGGGAGAACTCCCGTTCTGACAGGCTCACCGTGCGCCCGCCGACGGTCACACCGCGGGTCAGCACGTCCAGGTAGATGCCGCCGGCGCGGAGCACCCCGCCCCCGGCGGGCCCGGGGCGCAGCCGCGCCCGCACCCGGGCCAGCAGTTCGGTGAACGCGAACGGCTTGGGCAGGTAGTCGTCGGCGCCCAGGTCCAGCCCGCGGACCCGGTCGTCCACCTGTCCCCTGGCGCTGAGGATGAGCACAGGGACCATGGCTCCCCGCTCCCGCAGACCGCTCAGCACCTCCAGGCCGTCGAGGTCGGGCAGCTTGAGATCCAGGATCACCAGGGCGACGTCCGGCGCGACGCCCAGCGTGAGCCCTTCGGCACCGGTACTGGCCCACTCAACGGCATAGCCGTGCGCCGTCAGGCCCTTTTCCAGGAACGCGGCGATGCGGGCCTCATCCTCGACGACCAGCAGTTTCATCGTGGAACCCGGATCCAGAAGGTGGCCCCATGTCCCGGGCGGTTCACTACGCCGCATTCTCCGTCATGGGCCTGGCTGATACTTCGGACGATGGACAATCCAAGGCCGGTCCGGCCGGTGGCCGACGACCCGGTGCGGAACGGCTCGAAGACGATCCGGTCCTCGCCCAGCGGCAGTCCGCCTCCCTCGTCGGCCACCTCGAACAGCCAGGTCTCCGGCTCCGCGCGCACCTCGAGCCGGACCAGCCCCTCGCCCCGGGCATGACCTGCCGCGTTCTGCAGAAGGTTCAGCAGGGCCTGGGTCAGCCGCTGCGGATCGGCCCACAGCGTGCCACCGGCCGGGCCCACGGTCACCGCAAGGCGATCGCCGAGGATGGGCTCGGCCATGGCGACGATGCTGTCCGTGAAGTCGCCGAGGCGCAGCGGCTCCGGCTTGAGCAGCATCCCGTCGCCGGTCCGTGCCAGGGTGGTCAGGTCTTCCACCAGACGGCCCATCAGGTCAAACTCGTCCACGAGCGTCTCCCTGACCGCCCGCACTTCGTCCGCGGCCGCCTGCTCCCCCAGTACGTCCAGGTGGCCACGGCAGATAGTGAGGGGGGTACGCAGCTCGTGCGACACCGTGGACAGGAAGGCGTCCTTCATCCGGTCCAGCTCGCGCAGCTCTGCTGACCGGTCCCGCTCTACCTGGAGGTCCCATTCGATCCGTTCCAGCCGCACCATCCCCCAGGCGATGCCCTCGCCCACCAGCACGCAGAGCGGGATCGAGGTAGCCGCCGAGGGCAGCCCCGCCGCTGCGCCACCAGGCATCCAGAGCAGCGGCACGACGTAGGCCGCCGTAGCCAGAGGCGCCATCAGCAGAGCGGTCCGCGGCGGCTGGGCGAGCCCGATCCACACGAAGGCGACCACGAAGAAAACGCCGTACGCGCGCAGGTCGGAGCCGCCGAACACGTTCGCGAACGCGATCAGCGCGAACGCGGGCGGGACGAGCACCAGGGTGGCCCGCCGCGGCCATCTCCCCCACGGGGCGAACCAGACGGCGATGCCGACGGCCAGCGCGGTCGCGGAGACCAGCATCGTTCCGAGCCGGTTCGAATGTGGCGCGGGCAGCGGCAGAGTGACCAGGCCCAGCAGCCCGGACCCCGCATAGAAGACGGCCGCCAGCCGTCCAAGCAGCGCCCGGCGGCGGCTGCGCTCCTCTGCCAGAGACCTGGGGCCAGTCAATGACCCGGGGCTGGCCTGGCCAGGCGCCGGGCCGTGCCGCAGCCGCCCCGGAGGCGGCTGGGCCGGCCCGATAAGGATCTCCGGTCGGTGGTCGGCCTTACTGGCTGGGTGGTCGGAGATGCGCGTGGCCACGGACGGCTCCCACAGTCTGAGTGCCTGCTGTGGGTCTAATGTCCCCGCAAAGTTACTGACTAGTCATAAAAGTTACTGACTAGTCATATTCGGGCGGCCGCTCCGCTCGCGAACGTGACAGCCGAGGTGACATCGCCCCGAGGGGCAGGCCCGGCCCCCCCCCAACTGGGCCAACCGGGCCCGCCCCGCTCTGGTGGCCGCGGCTGGCGGCCGGCCCTGATACTCGGAGAGAATCTCCGTGCCCCGTCGGGTCTCTTCGGATGATCCTTTCCGCGACGGGCGGCTGCTACCGGACGTTAAGAGAACTCTCATGTGCCCGCACTCGGCGCGGGGGCCGGGCTGACGCCGTGCCGGTAGAACTCGACCGGTTCGGCCGGCAGCGGCGTGCGGTCAAGGATCAGGTCGGCAGCCTTCTCGGCGATCATCATGACCGGGGCATAGATGTTGCCGTTGGTGACGTAGGGCATCACAGAGGCGTCCACCACCCGCAGCCCGGTCAGCCCGTGCACGCGCATGCTCGCGGGGTCCACGACGGCGCCGGGGCCGGTTCCCATCTTCGCCGTGCAGGACGGGTGCAGCGCGGTCTCCCCATCCCGGCGTACCCAGTCCAGGACCTGCTCCTCGCTGCTGACCTCCGGGCCCGGCGACAGTTCGCCGGCGTTGAACGGCGCGAACGCGGGCTGGTTCAGGATGTTCCTGGCGATCTGGATGGCCTCGGTCCACTCCCGCCGGTCGGTCGGGGTGGACAGGTAGTTGAACCGCAGCGCCGGGTGCACCGCGGGATCCCGGGAAACGATCTTGACGGTGCCGCGCGAGTCCGAGTACATCGGGCCGATGTGCACCTGGTAACCGTGCCCGCCGGCCGGGGCCGAGCCGTCGTAGCGGATCGCGATGGGCAGGAAGTGGAACATCAGGTTGGGGTAGGCCACGTCGTCGTTGCTGCGCAGGAAGCCACCGGCCTCGAAGTGGTTGGTCGCCCCCGGCCCGCTGCGCGCAAACAGCCACCTGGCACCGACCATCGGCCGGTTGCGCCACTTCAGCGCCGGGGCCACCGAGACCGGCAGCTTGGATCCGTACTGGACGTACACCTCGAGGTGGTCCTGCAGGTTCTCGCCCACCCCGGGCAGGTCGGCGACCACGTCGATGCCGTGCGCGGCCAGGTCGGCGGGGTTGCCGACGCCGGAAAGCTGCAGCAGTTGCGGCGTGTTGATCGCGCCGCCGCACACGATGACCTCACCGGCGCGCACCTGCTCCGCCGCGGAACCCCGGGTGTACTCGACGCCGACCGCCCGGGTTCCCTCGAAGAGGATCCCGGTCACCAGGGTGCGGCAGATGACCTCCAGGTTCGGGCGGCGCATCACCGGGTGCAGGTAGGCCCGCGCCGCGCTGAGCCGCCGGCCCCGGTGGATGTTCCGGTCGAACTCGGCGAAGCCCTCCTGCCGGTACCCGTTGACGTCGGTGGTCAGCGGGTAGCCGGCCTGCTGCACCGCCTCGAAGAACGCACCGAACAGCGGGTTGGCCGCTGGCCCGCGCTCGAGCACCAGCGGCCCCTGCCCGCCCCGGTACTCATCGGCACCGGCCAGGCAGGTCTCCATCCGCTTGAAGTACGGCAGGCAGTGCGCATAGTCCCAGTCGGCCATGCCCGGGTCGGCCGCCCAGCGCTCGTAGTCGAGCGGGTTGCCGCGCTGGAAGATCATCCCGTTGATGCTGGACGAGCCGCCGAGCACCTTGCCGCGGGCGTGGTAGACGCGGCGGCCGTTCAGGCAGGGCTCGGGCTCAGACTCGTATTTCCAGTCGTAGAACCGGCTGCCGATGGGAAACGTGAGCGCCGCCGGCATGTGGATGAACACGTCCCAGCGGTAGTCCGGGCGGCCGGCCTCAAGCACCAGCACCCGGGCAGACGGGTCGGCGGAGAGCCGGTTCGCCAGCGCGCTGCCGGCCGAGCCGCCACCCACGATCACGAAGTCGTAGTGCGCCTGTGTCATCGGCCCTCCCGGCTAAGCGGCCCGCCCGGCGCCCGGAACAGGTTTTCTCGCGCATTACGCTACCGGCGTGGTGACCTCGCCCGAAGACCCCGATGTGGCCCAGGCCAGTTATCCGCAGTCCGGGTTCCCCGATATCCCCGGCTCGGCCGACATCCTGCTCATCCGCCATGGCCAGTCCGAGCCCTACCAGCCCGGCACGCCGTTCGCGTTGGTGGACGGGCACGCGGACCCCGCGCTCACGCCGAACGGGCACGAGCAGGCGCAGCGCCTGGCCGACCGGCTGGCCACCGCGGGGATCGACGCGATCTACGTGAGCACGCTGCAGCGCACCGCGCAGACGGCGGCACCGCTGGCCGGCCGGCTCGGCCTGACCCCCCAGGTGGAACCCGAACTGCGCGAGGTGCACCTCGGCATCTGGGAGGGCGGCGAGTACCGGCAGCGGGTGGCGGAGCGCGACCCGATCGTCCGGCAGGTCTTCGAGCAGGAACGCTGGGACGTGATCCCTGGCGCGGAGGCCTCGGCGGCGCTGGCGGGCCGGGTGCGCGGCGCGATCGACCGGCTGGCCACCGGGCATGCCGGGCACCGGGTGGCCATCTTCACCCACGGCGGCGTGATCGGCCAGGCCCTGGCCCTGGCCAGCGGGTCCCGGCCGTTCGCCTTCCTCTCGGCGGACAACGCGTCCATCTCCCGGCTGGTGGTGATCGAACGGCGGTGGATCGTCCGCGGCTTCAACGACACCGCCCACCTGAATGGGCACCGGCGCAAGGAACCGCCGCACCGCACCTGATTCGCCCAGAACGGCTGGCAAAATTCCCGAAACCCCTGTTGAACCAAGCGGGATTCGCAGCCGTGATAACTGGTGCAGGGAACAGCCGGGTACCGCGCAACCCCTCCTTGGCGCGGGCACGGCAACAGCCCCGGAGCGGTCGCGGTTACCCCGAGAGCTGCGGCCGCTCCGGTCTTTCCCGGGCCCCGCTCATCCCATCCCGCCCTGCGGTGAACCTCGCGCCATGCCACGTACGTGGTACCTGGTTGCGGCCGGATGTTCCGTGAGAAAGAGCGGTGGTGGCGTCGATGAGGTTTACCTTCCGGCGGGCGGGCGGCCCGCGAGGCATTTCCCTGGCAGCGCGCGTGGTCGTCGCGGCGGTGCTGGCATGCGGGGTCACGGCGGCCACGGCGGGCATCGCCGCCGCCCAGACCGGTCCGGGCCCGGTAGGCACCAACGCGCTGGTGGTCAAGGAGGCATTCCGCATGGGGTTCGGCAAGGTCGTTGTGGTGCACGGCTCAGGCCGGGCCCTGTACACGAACCCGGCCGGGTGCAGCGCGGCCTGTCAGAGCGTCTGGCCGCCGCTGCTTTTGCCCGCGGGCGCGACCACGCCAACCGGCGCGCCGTGCCTGGGCACCGCGAGGCTCGGCACGAAACTCCAGGTCACCTACCACAAGCTGCGGCTCTACGAGTTCATCAATGACACGGGGCACAGCGTGACCGGCAACGGAGTGGCCGGTTTCCACGTGGCGAAGGTGGTCCAAGGCTGCTGAGCAGCGCGCTGACTCAGTGAGCCCGGGGGCCATCCCGATCGAGTCAAGCGCGCGGACATGGAGCGGCCGCGGCGACCACGGCGCCGCGGTCGCTCCGCCGGTAGCCTAGGCCTCCGCCACCAGCGGCGCGAGCAGGTCTCCTTGCTCTGCCACCCGGTCCAGCACGTCGCCGCTGGTGAAGACCAGGTCCTCCGGCCGCTCGCATCCGGCGACCTCGTCCCAGGTCACCGGCGTCGATACGGTCGGCCGGCCGCGGGCGCGCAGCGAATAGGGCGCGACCGTGGTCTTGTGCGCGTTGTTCTGGCTCCAGTCGACCAGGACCTTGCCGGGGCGCAGCGACCTGGTCATCCGCGACACCACCGCGGCCGGGTGCTCGCGCTCCAGGTGCTCGGCAATGGTCCTGGCTATCGCGCTGGCACCGTCGGAGCTGGTTCCCGACAGCGGGGCGAGCAACTGGAGCCCCTTGCCGCCCGAGGTCTTGGCGAACGCCTCGAAGCCCGCCTCCGCCAGCAGCGGACGCAGCCACAGCGCCACCTCGCAGCATTCCACGATGGTCGCGGGCGCGCCGGGGTCAAGGTCGAAGACGAGCAGGTCAGGCTCGGCGACGTCGGGAATCCGCCACATCGGGGTGTGCAGTTCCAGGCCGGCCAGGTTGGCGGTCCAGATCAGCGTGGGCAGGTCGCCGGCGATCACGTACCGCACCCAGTCCCTGCCCGAGGTCGAGCCCGGCGCGGGCAGCCGCTCGGTGCGCACCCAGTCCGGCCGGTGGTCCGGGGCGTGCTTGTTGTAGAAATGCTGGCCGGTCACCCCGTCCGGGTAGCGCCTGAGCGTCAGCGGCCGGTCGGCGATGTGCGGCAGCAGCACGGGCGCGATGCGCAGGTAGTAGTCGATCACGGCGCCCTTGGTGAACCCCGTCTCCGGGTACAGCACCTTGGCCAGGTTGGTGAGGACCAGGCTCCGGCCCTCGACTTCGACCTGAACCTTCTCGGGCTCGGGGCTCATGTCTTGCGCCCCTTCCCGTCTGGCTGAGGTCGCCGGCCGCCTGCCCGTCTGAAGTACCCGCGCCCTGTTCTGGCAAAACGAACGACCGTCCAGCCCGGGTCACTGACGGCCGGCCACCCGCTCCGTCCCGCCCCCAGAAGCGCTCTGACGTGGTGATTTATCAATTCATGTCATCCGTTAGCGCCACCGGCGCGTCTCATCCGTGGAACCCTGGCAGTTCGCGGATCGCTGCACGCGAACTGCCAGGGCTAACTTATGGAGGACGCCGGGGTGGGTGCGAATCGGATCGCAGGCATGGGCTGGCTCATGCGGGGGGTGCCAGCGGTGGCGGTGATGGCGCTTGCCGTCGCCGGGACGGCCGGAGGAGGGGCCAGCGCGGGAGCGGCCGTGGCCGCGCCGCCCGTGCCCGGGACCATCTCGACCGTGGCCGGCGGGGTCGGCGGCCCGGCCAGGGCCACCAACGTGCCGATTACCAACGCGTGCGGTGTGTACGTGGCGAACGGCCTGCTGTACATCGCGGACAACACGACGGTCCGCCAGGTCGACAGCACCGACCGGCTGACCACGCCCGCGGGCACCGGGGCCGGAGCGCCGCTCGGCGATGGCGGCCCCGCGACCAGCGCCAGCGTGGGGACCTGCTCGACCGCCGTGGATGGCTCGGGCAACCCGGTGATCGCCGACGCCTACCGGATCCGCGTCGTGGCGGCGCACAGCGGCACGTTCTACGGCCAGGTGATGACCGCCAAGGACATCTACACCGTGGCCGGCAACGGCACGCCTGGCTTCTCCGGCGACGGCGGGCCGGCCACGGCGGCCCAGCTGAACAACACGGCGGGCGTGGCCGTGGACGGCTCGGGCAACCTGGTGATCGCTGACCTCGGGAACAACGCGATCCGGGTGGTGGCCAAGACCACTGGCACGTTCTACGGCCAGGCGATGACCGCAGGCGACATCTACACCGTGGCCGGGAGCGGCACGCCTGGCTTCTTCGGCGACGGCGGCCCGGGCACGGCGGCCCAGTTGAACGAGCCCATGCGGATCACGGCCGACGCCTCGGGGAACGTGGTGTTCGCCGACCTCGGCAACAACCGGGTCCGGGTGGTGGCGGGCAGCACCGGTACCTTCTACGGGCAGGCGATGACCGCGGGCGACATCTACACGGTGGCCGGCAACGGCAGCACGACCTTCTCCGGGGACAAGGGCCCGGCCACCTCGGCCGGGATCGACACCGCAGGGGTGGCCGTGGACGGCTCCGGCAACCTGGTGCTGGCCGACGGTCTCAACCAGCGGGTCCGGGTGGTCGCGGAAAGCACCGCGACGTTCTATGGCCAGGCGATGACCGCGGGCGACATCTACACGGTGGCCGGCAACGGCACCGCGGGGTTCAAGGACACCCGCCCGGCTCTCAAGGGCGAACTGAACAACCCCACCGCGGTGGCCGTGGACGGCTCGGGCAACCTGGTGATCGCCGACACCGGCAACCATCGGATCCGGGTGGTGGCCTCGACCAGCGGCACGTTCTACAACCAGCCGATGGCGGCCGGCAGCATCTACACGGTGGCCGGGCACGGCAACACCGGCTCGGTCGGTGACGGTGCCAGCGCGACCGCCGCCGAACTGGCCTCCCCGGACGGGCTGCTGCTTGACGCCTCGGGGAACACGTTGATCGCCGACACCGCGAACAGCCGGATCCGGGTACTGGCAGGCACGACCGGCACCTTCTACGGGCAGTCCATGACCGCCGGTGACATCTACACGATCGCCGGCACCGGCGCCGTCGGGCATTTCGGCGACGGCGGGCCGGCCAGCATCGCCACGCTGGACAAGCCGCAGGGCATCGCCATCGACCCGTCGGGCAACGTGCTGATCGCGGATACCCACAGCAACCGGGTGCGGGTGGTGGCCGAGAGCACCGGCACGTTCTACGGCCAGCCCATGAACGCCGGGTTCATCTACACCGTGGCCGGCGGCGGCACCGGCGGCACCGGCAACGGCATCCCAGCGACCACCGCCACCCTCGGCTTCGCCAACGGCGTGACCGTGGATCCCCAGGGCAACCTGGTGATCGCCACCAGCAAACAGCGGGTGCGCGTGGTGGCCGCGACCACCGGCACGTTCTACGGCCAGCCCATGACCGCCGGCGACATCTACACCGTGGCCGGCAGCGGCGGCACCGGCTTCTCCGGCGACGGCGGCAAGGCCACCAAGGCTCACGTGGTCAACCCGGAGAGCGTGTCCGTGGACTCCGCGGGCAACCTGGTGATCGCCGACACCGGCAACAGCCGGATCCGGGTGGTGGCCGGGACCACCGGCACGTTCTACGGCCAGCCCATGACCGCAGGCGACATCTACACCGTCGCGGGCGGCGGCACCAGTGGCCTCGGCGACGGCGGCCCGGCCACCAGTGCCGAACTGACCGGCCCGTGGGACGCGACCGTAGACTCCTCGGGCAACCTGGTGATCGCCGACACCGGCGACGCCCTGGTCCTGGTCGTGGCGGACAGTACCGGCACGTTCTACGGCCAGGCCATGACCGCAGGCGACATCTACACCGTGGCCGGCGACGGCACCGGCACCGGTTTCTCCGGTGACGGCGGCCCGGCCACCAGCGCCATAATCGGCGCGCCCGAGGCCGCGATCGCCGACGCGGCCGGCGACGTGCTGATCTCCGACACCGGTAACGACCGGATCCGTGAAGTGGCCGGCTAACCGGTCCGCGCGCAGAAGCGGGCATCGTGACGCCTGCGCGGCCTTAGCAGCATGATCTTGGACCTCAGGGCCCAGGGACGCCGATCCAAGGACGATCTGGACCTGGCGCGCCCGGCGAGCATGGCGGGAGCGGCGTTCCGGCAGCGGATCCGGGTGATCAGCCACGCGAGCGTCCTCCGCCACCCGCAGGCTCGCCTGGCCACCCAGCCGCCACCCAGCCAGCCGCGGGTGGCATCGGCGGTGGGGATCTGCTCGTCGGCCGGCGGCCCGCCGGTCCTGGCGCAGGTCCTCGGCGGCCTGCCAGCCGACTACCAGGTGCCGATCCTCGTCGTGCAGCACATCAGTGCCGGCTTCACAGAAAGCCTCGCCCACTGGCTGGATCAGAAGTCACCGCTGTCGGTCCGGGTCGCCGAGGACGGGCAGATCGCCGGTCCCGGCGTCTGGATCGCGCCAGAAGGTGCCCATCTGGTTCTCACCGCGAGCGGCCGGATGTCCCTGGACCGGACCACTATCGTGGGCCACCATCGCCCGTCCGGCGACGTCCTGCTCACCAGCGTCGCCACGGCGGCGAGCAGGCGCGGCGTCGCCCTGGTGCTCACCGGGATGGGGAACGACGGGGCAGCGGGAGCGGCCGCCGTCCATGCCGCGGGAGGCTTCGCTATCTCCCAGGACGAGGCCGGCCGCCAGGCGCGCGCCTACCTGCAGGCCCTGCGCACCCTCGACCCGAGCGACCGCAGGCACGAGTCACTGCTACAGCAGGTGGACCTGGCCGACATCGCCGCGGCATGCCGCGCCCGGCTGGGATGAGGCCTGGCACGGGCTGAATCCGTTCGGCTGAGTCACACGAAACGCTCAGCGTTCCTGGACCGGAACCCAAACTGCGGGCGCTGGACTTTGTGGTGGCGGGCCGCCCCGGAGAACCCAGGATCCCCCGTCCGCCGGGGTGTCCCGCCGCCAGCATCAGGTCAGTCAAGGCCGGGGCGGCCCGGTCACCGTGTTCGCGGTGCGCGGTGACCGGGCGGTTCCCCGGTTACCTTGCCGAAGCACCTTCCAGGCAGGTCACCGCCCCGGAGCACCACCGCTGGCCGCGGATCACGGTTTCCGCGCGACCCCGCCGACAACGGCTACCTCCGCGGCCAACGGCCGGAGGTCGGTACCCTGCGGCCGCCATTCCGAGACCACCACCAGCCCGGGGTCCACCAAGTCCAGGCCACGGAACGCGAGGTCGGCGAACTCGTCGGTGGTGCGCAACTGGAACGGCACGCCGCTCTCCCGCCAGGAGCGGGTCCAGGCCGCGGCGCCCTCGGGGTTGAACTCGGGTGAGCCGTGCGAGGCCGTCACGTAGCTGCCCGAAGGCAGGGCGTCCACCAGCGTGGCGACCGCCCGCGCCGGGTCCAGCTCGTCCGGGATGAAGTGCAGGATGCCCACCAGCATGAGCGCCACCGGCT
>Ga0207665_10000782_pt1 | contig 21418 bp, 21 predicted proteins | sample LARL112metaG_FD_184351 | JGI IMG/M metagenome (GOLD analysis project Ga0207665, IMG submission 184351) | Corn, switchgrass and miscanthus rhizosphere microbial communities from Kellogg Biological Station, Michigan, USA - LAR L11-2 metaG... | ecosystem: Host-associated > Plants > Roots >...
AGCATGCTGACCCGCTATACGATGTTCGCCGGCTACAACGCATGGTGCAACGAGCGGCTATATGACGCGACCGCGAAAATCGATGACGATGACTATCGCGCTGATCGAGGCGTTTTCTTCAAGTCACTGCACGGCACGCTCAACCACCTCCTGGTCGGCGACCGAATCTGGATGCGGCGCTTCACGGGCCAAGGCGAAATACCCTCGAGCCTCAACGCCATTTTGTACGACGATTTTGCACAGCTGCGTTCAGCCCGCTGCCTGGAAGACGCACGTATCGCGCAGTTCATCGCGACTTTAACCGATACCGATCTGACGAAAACGATCCGCTATCGAACTGTCGTCAACCCTCAGAACATTGAGCAGGTGTTGGCGCCCGCGCTTGATCATTTTTTCAACCACCAGACGCACCACCGCGGCCAAGCGCATGCGTTACTGAGCGCCATAAATGGAAATGAGCACACGCCCAGTTTCGATTTGATCATCTATCAGCGTGAAACGGGAGAGGGCCTGTTGCGCAACCGCAGCTAAACCGCTTACTGCGCTTGCTGAAACTGAGCCGTATTGGCTGGTTTCTTTTTTGGCGTTTTCTTCGCGGCTGGCTTTGCGGATTTCGGCTGTTCCGGCGCAAGCTCTACGACATTGAGCCGGCCACCGCTGAATGTGTAGATGCCCGGCCGCGGACCACTCAGGTATGTCAAGACGACTTTGCGCTCACCTTTTTCGCCGGTACTGATCGCCACATTGCTGGGGGTGCCCGCTCGCTGGACGGCCTGACACTCAGTCATCCCCAGCGCGATCCCGCCCGTCACCAATGGCGCGGAGGTCGATTCAAGTCGCTGCAAGCCTGAATTGGGTGCAGCGGCGGCTTGTGTTGCCGATGGCGCACCACCGCCGGCCGCAGCCTCGGTTGTATTTGCCTCGGCCGATTGGGCGAGAGCCGCGGCCGGTGCCGCACACTGGCCGTCGGCACTCACCATATCCTCTGGACCGACCGGTCCCTGGGGACCCAAGGTTACGTTGCCCGTGCTGGCGCGAGCCCAATCGGGTTTGGCAACAAAAGGTTTGGAAAACCAACCGCCATCGTTTTGGTCTTCGAACACCCCCGCCGCATTCTTGCACCCCGCGACGGCGAACGCCGCAGCGCAGGCAAATGCAATCCTCAAGTAGGCGCGACGGCGCGGCAAAGTCAGCCTCGATTGATTGTCTACTTGTCCCTTAAAGCGCATTTTGCGTCATCACGATGGCGCACGGCAAGCCTTGGTCTTCCAAAGGGTTAGCATGTCGTTCAGTGGCCGTGGTCCAGTGGCCCGTAGTTCACTGGCCGACCCCTGCCGATTATCTACACCTTCTTCGACCAACGCCCCCTTTCGTCAGCCTGCCAATAGGTGGCATCGAGCCCTTTTTCTTTTGCTGCCGACCACTGCGTGCGTGCCGCCGCTACCGCTTCCTCATCCTCTCCGTCAAACAAGAGCACTATTCGCTGGTAGTGCTGTGGGTCGGGTGGCATGGGTGCACCGTCAATCAAAAATCGGACAGCAGCACCGTTGGAATTGCTCTCAGTCACCGTGAGCAGGATTGGCTGAAGCGCGGCCTCCGGCTCACGCCACGTACCATGGGGCAAAAAGCCGTCGTCGCGATAGGTCCAAAGGTGCGCGTCAAGGGCCTCGATGCGCTCTTCCGAGGATCCTTGCACAATCGCTTTCCACCCGCGTTCAAGCGACCTCTCGAGCAGAGCGGGAAGAACGCCTTCTAGCTTCTGACCTTGAAGATGATAGAAAAAAATCTCGGTCATCTGTTCCGCTTCGAGAACTTATCTCTCGTAGTGATCTTCGACCAGGCGATTAAGGAGCCGCACCCCCCAACCCGAGCCCCAGCTCTTGTTGATGTCGGTTTGACGCGAGTCAAAGCCAGTTCCAGCAATATCAAGATGTGCCCACGGCACCTTGTCATCAACGAAACGTTTGATGAATTGCGCTGCCGTGATTGCTCCTCCCCACCGGCTGCCCCCAGTGTTTTTCATATCGGCAAACTTGGAATCGATCATCTTGTCGTATTCGGGCGCAAGCGGCATTCGCCAAACCAACTCGCCGGTTTCGATGCCCGCTTTGTTCAACCGTTCGGCGAGCTGATCGTTGTTGCAAAACATGCCGGCATACTCCTGCCCTAGAGCAACGATGATGGCGCCGGTCAGTGTAGCAAGATCAATCATGAATTTCGGTTTGAACCGCTGCGCCGCGTACCAGATTACGTCGGCAAGCACGAGCCGCCCTTCAGCGTCCGTATTGATGATTTCAATCGTTTGCCCCGACATTGATTTCACAATGTCGCCGGGGCGTTGAGCGTTGCCGTCGGGCATATTCTCGACGAGGCCGATGACCCCAACCGCGTTCACTCTCGCCTTTCGGGCCGCCAGCGCGTTCATCAAGCCAACCACGCATGCTGCCCCCGCCATGTCGCCTTTCATGTCCTCCATACTGGCGGCAGGCTTGATCGAAATACCCCCGGTATCGAAACAAACCCCCTTACCGATGAAAGCAACCGGCGCCTCGCCTGCCCGGCCCCCGTTCCACCGCATTACGACAACACGACTCTGGTGTGAGGAGCCCTGGCCAACCCCAATGAGCGCGTTCATTCCAAGCTTTTTCATCGCCCTGACATCGAGGACTTCAACGGCAACGCGCAGTTTTTTTAATGCAAGAGTCCGGCGCGCGAATTCCTCCGGATAAAGAACGTTGGCCGGCTCATTGACGAGATCGCGCGCCAAGAGAACGCCGTCTGTAATTGCCGATCTTGGGTTGAATGCCGTTCGGACCGCCGCAACGTCGCCGACGGCAATCGTCACGTTGCGGACCTTCGGAGACTTTTCGTCTTCCTTGCGTTTGGTCTTGTATCGGTCGAACGCATAAGCGCGCAGCCGCGCGCCTTGCGCGAGACTTGCCGCCTGTTCGGGTCTCATCGCCCCGCCGGGAACTTCGGCAAAGACAGTCGCGTCACTCGTGGCATTTGGAAGTCTGCCGATGGCAAGCCCTCCCAATCTGAGAAAATCGTTCGGCTTGAGTTCGGCAATTTTGCCCAAGCCTATGACGGCGAGACGGGACACCTCGAGCCCAGGGGGGACTGTAAGATCGAGCGTCGAATTTTTCTTGCCGGTAAAGCGTTCGGCTTTCGCAACCCGCGTTACCACGTCGACCGCAGAGCCAATTGCCTTCTTGGTCGCAGCACCAAAATTCAACCCATCGTCACAGAACACGACGAGAACACCCTTGGTCGGTGTTGTGAACGAGCTAAAGCCGACCTTGAGGGCATCGGTCATCGATAGGTGATCCTTTTCCTGGCAACTGGGCTTCGGCGGGGGTTCTCGCGCCCATATGGCCCGCCCCAAAGCCCTCTGCAAAGCCCCAATTGACCAGAATTCAATCCTTTTTCCCAAGGCGCTTGAGGTGCAGGGCTTCAACCTACTGCGATCGCATGGGAAATCCGGCTGCCCAGGCCAAAGCCGAGGCGTGGAACTGCCTATGTCCTCGGAGCCACACATTTAGATTTTGTTGTGCATGTTCAACGGGTTTGCCTTTGCCCGGCCACTTTGTGGAGCGATCAAGGTAAGTCTGGTTGGGGGCTAGGTTTTAGGCTGAAGCGCCGCGTCCGGTGGGGAAGCCGAACGCGCGGTCCGGTTTGTGCCGGCTCAGGGGACGACGCTGCGGATGGGGTCAATTAGTCGATATATTTTCCGCACCACGTTAGGTGCGTTCCTGGTTGTGCTGGTCAGCCTGACCGCAGTCATCTGGGTCACACAGGCGCTGCGCGACATCGACATCATGACGAGTCAGGGCCAGACCATTCTGGTCTTCGTTGGCATTACCGCGCTGATCATTCCGTTGCTGGTACTCGTGATTGCGCCGATCGCGTTGCTGATCGCGGTGGCCCATGTCCTGAACAAGCTTTCCAACGACTCCGAAATCATCGTGATGAACGCCGCGGGTATGTCACCCTGGGTTTTATTCCGCGCATTCCTTGCGGCCGCGGTTGTAGTCTCGCTGCTCGTCGGCGCGATAAGCGCCTATTTCGCGCCCAAGGGGCTGCGGATGCTGCGCGACAAGCTGACTGAAGTTCGCGCGAATGTGGTTAGCACGATCGTTCAGCCCGGCCGCTTTAGAGCGATCGAGAACGGCGTAACGATCCATATCCGAGAGCGACGCCCCAATGGGCAACTTGCCGGTATCTTCCTTGATGACCGTCGGAATCCTAACGAGCGGATCACGGTGCTCTCGGAAATCGGTGAACTGCTCGACAACAGCAGCGGCACCTACCTCGTGCTCCAGAGAGGGATCGTCCAGCGACACGAGTTGGGCCAGCGCGATCCCGCAATGGTGGCCTTCGATCGGTACGCCTTCGACCTGTCCCAATTCGCGGCCGGTGCTCAGTCCGTGAAATATTCTATCCGCGAGCGCTATCTATGGCAGCTCCTGTTTCCTGGCGCGAATGATCAATTCTATCTGGAGCAGCCCGACCAGTTCCGCGCCGAGTTGCATGATCGCTTAATGGCGCCACTGTATCCCATTGCCTTCGTCATAATCGCGTATGCCTATCTGGGAGCCCCTCGCACTACCCGCCAAAGCCGCACGATTTCGATGGTGGGCGCCGTTGCTGGCGTCGCGTTACTGCGTCTCATCGGTTTCGTGTCCACCGTATTCGGCGCAAGCATCCCCTGGATGTTGTCGTTGCAATACGTGGCAACAGCCATCGCTATCGGCGTCGGCCTCTACGTCATCCGCTGCGGCCTGATTTTGGAGCCGCCCGCTTTCATCACTGACTGGCTGTCAGCGCTGACCGAGCGCCTCAGCCGGCGTTTCGTCGCGCCATAGGACACCATGCCGATTTTCGTCGGGACACTAGCGCGATATTTCGGACTGCGATTTTTGACCGCGGTGCTGCTGGTATTCGCGGGAATCTTCGCGCTGGTTACGCTGGTCGACTACATCGAGATGATGCGCCGCGCCGGTGACATCCCGAACGTGTCGGCGGTACTGGTCGCAAAAACGTCTTTCTATCGCGTGCCGCAGGTTGTCGAACGCATCTTGCCGTTCTGCATCCTGATCGGCGCGATGTCGTGTTATCTCAACCTGTCGCGGCGGCTTGAACTCGTCGTAGCCCGCTCAGCCGGCCTGTCTGCCTGGCAGTTCGTGGCGCCGGCACTGTTGGTGGCTTTCGTGCTCGGATTGGCGGCCACCGCCATCTACAATCCTGTCTCGGCGATTCTCCAGGAGCGCTCGAAGCGATTTGAGGCCGAGCTGTTTGGGCACACCGCGTCGGCGCTCAGTCGAAGTGGTGGCACCTTCTGGGTCGGTCAGCGGACCGACGAGGGCCAGGCGATCATCAACGCCGTCAGCAGCCGGGACCAGGGAATCAATCTCAACGGCGTATCCGTCTTCACTTTCGACACTGAAGGCCGTTTCAAGCAGCGTATTGAAGCCCGGGCGGCTGTTTTGGAGCCTGGTGTCTGGGTCCTGCGCGATGCCCGAGTTTATGCGCTGGCCGTACTGCCGGTGAAGCAATCGGAATTCCTTCTCAAGACCAGCTTGACCCCCGAGCAAGTACGCGAAAGCTTTGCAACGCCAGAAACTGTCCCCTTCTGGGAACTTCCTCAGTATATCCAGATCGCAGAACACGCAGGTTTAGTCGCTGCAGGCTATAGATTGCAGTTTCAAAAGCTTCTGGCGCGCCCATTCTTGTTGGCAGCGATGGTTCTGCTTGCAGCTGCTGTAAGTCTACGGTTCTTCCGCTTTGGCGGTGTCCAAAAGATGGTTTTAAGTGGCGTCGCAGCGGGGTTTCTGCTTTATGTACTATCGAAAGTGACTGAGGATCTGAGCAAAGCCGAGCTGATGCACCCAGTGGCAGCGGCTTGGCTGCCTGTGCTTGCCGGGGGCGTAACGGGGTTTATTGCGTTGCTGTACCAGGAGGATGGGTGATGGCGGGGCTGCTTAGCACTCGCCCATCAGCGCCATGGCTGCATTGCCGTGTCGTCGCCGCAGCTGCCGCTGTCCTCGGACTGCTGGCCTGCGGCGCGTTGCTCGCGCCTGACTCCGCGCCAGCGCAGGAATTGCAATTTCCCAAGCGTCCGCCGCCGGCCAAAAAGTCCAAGGTTGCCTTGGAGCGCGAGAAGTCTGGGCAGAAGCAGATGCTCGTCCAGGCGACCGAGATCAATTACGACTACGCCAACAATCGCGTTGCCGCTGTTGGCAACGTTCAGATCTATTACGGCGACTCGACCCTCGAGGCCGACCGTGTCGTCTACGATCAGAAGACCAAACGCCTTCACGCTGAAGGGAACGTCCGGCTGACTGAGCAGGACGGCAAGGTCACGTATGGCGAAGTCATCGACCTCTCGGATGATTACCGGGACGGTTTCGTTGACTCACTCCGTCTCGATGCCCCGGATCAAACGCGAATGGCCGCCACGCGCGCCGAACGCTCGAGCGGCAACTACACGGTGTTTCATAACGGCGTCTACACCGCTTGCGCCCCTTGCAAAGATGACCCGAAGAAACCACCGCTCTGGCAGGTGAAGGCCGCGCGGATCATTCACGACCAGGGCGAGAAGATGATCTACTTCGAGGACGCCCGGATCGAATTCTTCGGTCAACCGCTGCTTTACATGCCGTATTTTTCTGCGCCTGACCCAACCGTCAAGCGCAAAACCGGATTCCTCATGCCGTCGATTTCGACAAGCTCGGTCTACGGCGGCGCGATCGAGGTGCCCTACTACTGGGCACTTGCACCGGATTACGACGCAACCTTTGCGCCCATGATCACCACTAAGCAGGGGCCGTTGCTGCAAGGTGAATTTCGTCAGCGGCTCATAAATGGCGCCTATTCAATCCGCGCCGCTGGAATTTATCAGCTGGACAAAGATTATTTTATCCGCAGCGACGGCACGACCACACCCGGCTATCGCGATTGGCGCGGTAGCTTGGAAAGCACAGGCTTGTTCGCCCTTAACGATAAGTGGGTATGGGGCTGGGATGCGATCCTGCTCTCCGACCGCACGTTCCTGCAGGACTACAACCCGCGTCTCTCGCGATATTTCGCCAACTCAACTGAACCAGTTCTGAATGCGACAGGCCTTAACGACGCGGCCGTGTCGCAACTATTTTTAACCGGTAAAGGCAATCGCAGTTATTTCGACGTGCGAACCATTTACTATCTCGGATTTTCTGAGGCCGACACGCAAACGCAAATTCCGATCATTCACCCGGTGCTCGACTATAACTACGTCTTCGATCGGCCAATCCTTGGCGGTGAACTGGGTTACAAGATCAACTTTACAAGCCTGACACGTAACCAAGCTGATTTCGACCCGGTCACGCAAAGCGCTCTAAACGACGGCACGTGTACACAAACAGCCAATCCGGCGATTAAGACAACGGCAAGCTGCCTGCTGCGCGGCGTACCTGGCACTTACAGTCGCTTCTCCGCGGAATCTACGTGGCGCCGCAGCATTACCGACCAGTTCGGCCAAGTGTTTACGCCATTTGCTACGGTACGCGTTGATGCCGGCGCCATGCAAATCAGCAACGAGCCCGGCGTCTCCAATTTTATCGCAACCGGCGATACAAATCTCGTACGAGCCATGCCGACGATCGGCCTTGAGTATCGCTATCCGTTCATCAACGTGCAGTCGTGGGGCACACAGACCCTGGAACCGATCGCTCAAGTTATCGTCCGGCCCAATGAACAGCAGATCGGACGCTGGCCCACCGAAGATGCGCAAAGCTTGGTTTTTGACGACAGCAACCTGTTCCGTGTCGATAAATTTTCGGGCTGGGATCGCGTCGAAGGCGGCGGGCGCGCCAATTACGGGATGCAATACACCGCCCAGTTTAACCAAGGCGGATTTGTCAACGCACTGTTTGGCCAGTCATACAATATGTTTGGCCAGAACTCCTTTGCACTCGGCGGGACAACCAACACCGGTCTCGACAGCGGCCTCGACACGACTAGGTCCGACTACGTTGCGCGATTGTCGTATCAGCCGAACAACATTTACATGTTCACCTCGCGGTTCCGCTTTGACAACGATACGTTCACGCCGCAACGAATTGAACTCGAAGCTCGCGCCAACTTCGATCGTTGGAGCGGTAGCGTGCTTTACGGCGACTATGCCGCCCAGCCCGCCCTTGGCATCTTCGAGCGGCAACAGGGCGTCTTGGGAACTGGTCAGATCAAGCTCGACGCGAATTGGGTTCTGTTGGGCGCGGCACGCTACGACATCAATGCTGGAAAATTCGACCAGACGCGACTTGGGCTAGGCTATGTCGACGATTGCGTGATCCTTGGCCTGAACTACGTTACAAATTACACCTACAGCGGAAATGTTCAGGCGAACCACACGGTCATGCTGCAGCTGAACCTGCGCACACTGGGTGGCACGTCGGTGAGCCAGGGAGTTGGCCGACCGGCGTCAAACTAACGACGCGCTTTTCGGAAACTGAAATTCGGAAGATGAAGCTACGATATAGAACATGGTTGGCAGTTGCCGTTGTCGCCCTGGGTTTCAGTGTGCCCGTTTCTTTGCATGCCCAAGTTGTCGTCATTGCGAACGGCTCGCCGATCACAGAGTACGACATCCAACAGCGAATGAAGCTGGAGGCTATCTCGCAGAAAACTCCGAACCGTCAGCAGGTCATCACCGATCTGATCGATGATCGGTTGAAAATTGCTCGCGCAAAAGTCTACGGCCTCGAAATTGGCGAGTCAGAAATCAACGGCGCATTCGAGAACATGGCCTCGCGGCAGCACATCACGATCGCGCAATTTTCGCAGGTTCTGGAGCGCGCTGGCATTTCGCCAAATACCGTAAAGGCGCGCATCCGTGCCGAAATGACATGGCAACAACTAATTCGAGGTAAGTACAACGCCTCCCTTCAGATCGGAGAAAGTGACATCGCCAACGCTCTGAAGGATAAAAACGAAGGTGACGCTCCTGCTGTGGGTTATATCTATACGCTTTATCCGGTGATGGTTGTCGTAGCGCGAGGTTCAGGCGAATCGGTTATTTCCGCCAAACGCAGCGAAGCAGAGAGCCTGCGATCACGCTTCGTCTCATGCACAGAGGGTCTAGCAATGGCGCGTGGATTGCGCGACGTAGCGGTGCGCGACCCGATCACCAGGAATTCTGCCGATCTGAACCCACAGTTGCGGGACTTGCTCGGAAACATTCAAGTTGGTCGTCTCACCCCGCCCGAAGTTACGGCGCAGGGCCTTCAGATGTTCGCAGTTTGCAACAAGAAAGAAAGCACTACGGAATCGCCGCAGAAGCGCGAGATGCGTGAGCAGCTCTTCGTTAAACGTTTCGAATCTGAATCAAAAAAGTACCTGGATGAGATCCGCAAATCGGCGATGATTGAATACAAGAATAAATAAATGAGCGATTCAACCGCCCTTCCGCTCGCTTTGACGCTAGGTGAGCCCGCCGGTATAGGGCCAGACCTAACAATCCAGTTGTGGCACCGTCGGGTTGAGCTTCGACTGCCGGCTTTCTACCTCATCGCAGATCCAGAATTCATCAAACGTCGCGCTCGCCTACTTGGGTTGGAGGTCGCCGTAAGCGTTGCGAAGCCCGCACAAGCGGCGGAGATGTTCGGACACGCGCTACCGATTTCGGCCTTGGATTCACCAGTAACGGCCACACCTGGCCGACCCGACGCCTCAAGCGCACCCTCTGCGATCGCTTCGATTCAGCGCGCGGTCGCTGACGTTCTGGCGGGACAGGCAGCTGCAATCGTGACCAACCCAGTGGCCAAGAACGTACTTTACAGATCCGGTTTTGCAGAACCTGGCCATACCGAATTCTTGGCCAAGCTCGTCAAAGAATCGACAGGCAAAGCCGTTACCCCAGTCATGATGCTTTGGTCGCCTGAACTCGCGGTTGTCCCCGTAACCATCCACTTGCCGTTTAGGGATGTCGTGACCAAACTGACATCCGAACTTGTAGTGAAGACCGCGCGCATTGTTGCGCGGGACCTTGCGGCGCGTTTCGGCATTTCGCGGCCACGCATTGTTGTGGCAGGTCTTAACCCGCATGCTGGCGAACAAGGGGCGCTCGGTGAGGAGGACGGGAAAATCGTGGCACCGGCAGTGAAGCAATTGCAAGCTGAGGGCATTGACGCGATTGGGCCATTGCCGGCGGACACGCTTTTCCACGAGCGCGCACGTGCGAGCTACGATGTCGCGCTTTGCATGTACCACGACCAGGCGCTGATCCCGATAAAAACGCTGGCCTTCGATCACGCGGTGAACGTCACGCTGGGGCTGCCGTTCGTTCGAACCTCGCCAGATCACGGCACCGCATTTGATATTGCTGGTAAAGGTACCGCAAATCCTTCTAGCCTGCTGGCGGCGCTGACACTCGCTGCGCGCCTTTCGGCAACCGCGCCGGCCCTTGTACCAGCGAAATAGTCGTGGTCTCAGATGGCTCAGATTGATGACCTGCCGCCTCTGCGCGAGGTCATCCGCCGGCACAATCTCAAGCCGAAAAAATCTCTCGGCCAGAATTTTCTCTTCGACCTCAACCTGACCACGCGCATCGCACGAGCGGCAGAACCGCTCGAGAACATCACCGTGGTGGAGATCGGACCGGGGCCAGGTGGGCTTACGCGCGCACTGCTTGCGCTCGGTGCACGCCGTATCATCGCCATCGAGCGCGACGAGCGCGCAATCGCCGCACTCGAAGAGATTGCCGAGCACTACCCAGGACGCCTCGAGATCGTCGCAGGCGATGCCTTGAAACTTGATGCCAGTGAACAGCTCGGGCCCGAGCGCGCCCGCGTGGTCGCAAATCTTCCGTATAACATCGCAACCGCCCTGCTCGTGCGATGGCTTACTGTTGAACCCTGGCCGCCCTGGTACGACTCGATGCTTTTGATGTTTCAGCGTGAGGTCGCTGAGCGCATTGTCGCGGCGCCGGGACGGAAAAGCTATGGCCGCCTGTCGGTATTGGCTGGCTGGCGCACGGATTCAAAAATTCTGTTCGATGTGGCCAGATCAGCATTTGTCCCGCCACCCAAGGTGACGTCTACGATCGTGCGGCTGACGCCACGTCAGGAACCACCCGCGTGTGATGCGACGGCATTGCAACGCATAACCGAGGCCGCCTTCGGGCAACGACGCAAAATGCTACGGCAGAGCTTGAGAACATTGGGCGTCGACACGGGCGCACTGCTTGCCGAAGCGAACATCGAGCCTACGGCGCGAGCCGAGGAGATTCCGGTCGAGGGTTTCGTGTCACTGGCGCGAATTTTCGCTGAACAATCGAAAGCTGGCGTGTGATAGGGTCGTTGCTGATGCAACTGCACCGCCAATCCATGACTGCTTATGGCGCACCGCTTTGCGAAACCGTCATTGACGCGCCGCGACCGCAAGGATCTGAAGTCCTTGTCCGCATTGAGAGGTGTGGCGTCTGCCATTCCGACCTGCATATGCAGGACGGCTATTTTTTGCTTGGCGGCGACAAGAAACTGGATGTTCGTGCCGGCCGCACCCTGCCCTTTACGCTGGGACACGAGATTGCCGGCATCGTCGACAGCGTCGGCTCCGACGCGACAGTAAAGCCAGGTGCTAAAGTTGCGATCTACCCTTGGATTGGTTGCGGGCAATGCGCTTCATGCAAGGTCGGTGACGAAAACATTTGCTCGGCCCCGCGTCATCTCGGGATCACCGTCGACGGCGGCTTCGCCACCCACGTGCTGGTGCCGCATGAGCGCTATTTGATTGACCATGAGCCTTTGCCACCCGGTTTCGCCGGCGCATTGATGTGCTCGGGGCTCACAGCTTATGCCGCTCTCAAACGCCTGGCCGACCGAGTGACCCGCGCACGACCCCTGCTGGTGGGCCTTGGTGGCGTCGGTTTGATGGGTCTGGCTTTGGCTAATGCCATGTACGGCGTCGCGCCATTGGTTGCCGACGTCGATGCCAAGAAACGCGAGGCCGCTCTCGCCGCCGGAGCAGCCGCGGCATTTGACCCTTCTGACGCAAACGCGCGCAAGGCGATTCTGAAAGCAAGCGGAGGGATATATGCTGCCTGCGATTTTGCTGGTTCGGAGAGCTCTTTGAATTTTGCCACCGGTGTACTCGCCAAGGGTGGGAAGGTCGTGGTCACCGGACTGATTGGGGGCGCCTACTCAACCGCAGTCGCTATGTTTCCGTTGAAGGCCATGACAATCGAAGGCACCACAACGGGAACCCTGGCCGAAGCGCGCGAACTGATTGATCTGGTGCGTGCGAAACGGATAGCCCCGCCACCAATTACAGAGCGCCAACTCAATCAGGCGTCACAAGCCCTCGATGATCTGCGCGCAGGCCGGGTCGTCGGGCGCGTCGTCCTCACCGCCTAGAGCTTGGCCTGAAGGCCACGCACAAAATCGGAAAGTCCGGATTGCCGCTCACGCTTAAGCCGTTCGGCGGCGAGAATGGCTGCAACGTTCGCAAAAGCCTGATCCAAGTCACGATTGATTACCACATAGTCGTACTCTGCCCAGTGGCTCATCTCGTCGGCGGCTTTAGCCATGCGGCGATGAATTGTCTCATAGTCGTCCTGGGCACGCGCGCGCAGGCGCCGCTCGAGCTCTGGAATGGAGGGGGGCAAAACGAACACGCTGACGAGATCGGCTCGGGCCCTTTCACGGAGCTGTTGCGTCCCTTGCCAGTCGATATCGAATAGAACGTCGCGGCCCGCAGCGAGCGCGTCCATTACAGGCTTTTTTGGTGTGCCGTAATAGTTGTCAAAGACCTCAGCCCATTCCAGCAGGTCGTTATCGTCAACCAACGCGTCGAACTTCTTTCTGTCGATGAACAGGTAGTCGCGGCCATCTTTTTCGCCCGGACGCATTTTTCGCGTCGTGACGGACACTGAGAGCGCGACACTATCATCCTTATCGAGCAGTTTGCGGGAGAGCGTGGTCTTGCCCGCGCCTGATGGCGACGACAGCACGAGCATGAGCCCGCGCCTGGCGACAGCAAGGTCCTGTTGCCGCTGATGCCCCACGTAAAGTCACTCCAAGTTTTGTACCTGTTCGCGGAATTGCTCGACCACGCTTTTGAGCTCGAGACCTATATTGGTCAACTCAACGTCATTGGCCTTCGCGGTCAGTGTATTCGATTCGCGATGAAGCTCCTGCGCAAGAAAATCCAGCTTGCGACCGATCGCGCCGCCGCCGGCAAGAAGCCTTTTCGCCTGTTCGACATGCGAAGAAAGTCTGTCGAGCTCCTCGCGGATGTCGGCTTTTGCCGCAAGCAAAATTGCCTCCTGGTGCAGACGATCGGAATCAAACCGTTCCGAAGCTGACAGCAGGACCGAAACCTGTTCAGCCAACCGGGACCTGATGGCTTCCGGCTTGCGCCCAGGCGCGTTTTCCGCGCGATTGGCTAATTTGGCGATTTCATCAAGTCGCGTGGTCAGGAGCTGGCCAAGAGTTGCGCCTTCCGCGCGACGCATATCGATCATTGCCGAGAGCTCCCGGTCAAACGCCGCAATGATGGCTGCCTCTGCCGCGCGGTGGTCTTCTTCACGCTCATCTTCCTCGGCGATTTCTATCACCCCCCTGAGTGATAGAATTCCGTCCAAGCTTGCTGGCGCAGCCTCGACTTTACCGGAAAGGCTTTTGAGCGTTGAAAGAATCGCACTCAGCACAGGTTCGTTGACCTTGGCTGTTGGCAGCACGCCTTTGCGATCGACCGTAAGATTGGCATAAATGGTGCCGCGCGACAGTTTCTCCGCGGCGCGCGCGCGCGCCGGCACCTCGACGGCATCCCATCCCGGAGGCAGACGGAAACGTAGATCAAGGCCTTTCGCGTTGACCGATTTGATTTCCCAATTCCATGCGTAGGAACCGGCGGTGCCTTGGCCGCGAGCAAATCCCGTCATGCTCGACAGAGCCATGGGCTGAAATCCGGTGTGCTGTTGCCTGCTCGAAAGCGCGGCGACCTTAGCCGTGAGAGGTAATCGCCACAAGCCTACTGCTTGGTCCCGCCCTGAGGTCCGGACGCTGGAGGGCTAATCGTGCCGTGCTCAATGCCACGTAGGCGCGCCACATTTTTTTGGTGCTCTGTATAATTTTCGGAAAAGACATGGCCGCCGGTACCGTCAGCAACGAAATAGAGTTCCTTCGTGCGAGCAGGATTAGCCGCCGCTTCAAGTGAAGCACGCCCCGGATTTGCAATTGGTCCGGGCGGCAATCCATCGACGACGTAGGTATTGTAAGGTGTCGGTTGCTCGATCTCGCTCTTGAGAATCGGACGTCCAAGAGACCCTTTGCCGCCTGTCAGCCCGTAAATGATGGTTGGATCCGACTGCAGCCGCATTCTGCTCTTCAGGCGGTTCACGAAGACCGCGGCGACTCGGGTGCGTTCGTCTGGTCTCCCCGTTTCCTTCTCCACGATTGATGCAAGGGTGACCAGCTGCTCCGGCGTCTTGACCGGTAAATCCTGCATCCGACGTTCCCACACCTCCTGCAAGACGCGCCGATGAGCCTGCTGCATACGCTGAATGATCTGCTCACGCGTCATGCCCCTGGTGAACCTGTATGTCTCGGGAAGAAGCGTGCCTTCGCGCGGAATTTCTTTGATCTGGCCGGCCAGCCCGTCGTTCTCCAGCAGGCGCGCGACAATCTGTTCGGAGGTTAGCCCCTCCGGCACGGTCACGGCATGCTGGATGACCTTGCCTTCGGTGATCGTATCCACAACGTCGGCGACACTGGAATTCTTGGTGAACTGATACTCGCCATACTTGAGCTCGCCACGCGCTTTAAGCGCGATGACACCGCCCATGAAGACGTACGGCTGATCAATGACACCTTCGCGCTGCAAAAGGTCGGCAATGTCTCTAATTCCGAGCCCTCGTGGGATATTCACCATCTTGTCCTCAGCGAGAGGGCCCGGTGCTTCAAACTTCTGTCTTCCGATGAACAGGACTGCGGCCGCCGCGATTGATAAGACAATGAGGAGCGTGAAGATCGCGTTCCCGACTACCACCACCGGATGGCGCGCTCGCTTCGAATGCCGGCTCGGCAACGGCACCCTTTCCGGCTCAAGGGCCGCTCGCGGACTGCGTGGCAAAGGGGGTTTCGCCGATGAAGAGGCGCCATCCGCGGGTCGATTCGAATTCACGTGGCGCGCTCCCGAATCAATACTAACGCCCCTTCATCGCGACATTCACCGCCGTGGCGGAGAAAGGCCCCGCGCCGCGCACGTTAGAAGAAATTATGGCGAAAGCTTGGGACGTCCGCCGGTGGAAGCTCCTAGGCGGCGTAACGACGGAAAATAAGTGATGCGTTTGTACCCCCGAATCCGAACGAATTCGACAATGCGGTGTCAACATCACGTTTGCGTGCCTGGTGGGCAACTAGGTCGATTGGCGTATCTACCGACGGATTATCGAGATTGATCGTGGGCGGCGCAACCTGATCGCGAATCGCAAGAATGGAAAATATAGCCTCTACTGCACCGGCCGCCCCCAACAAATGGCCAATGCAGGACTTTGTGGACGACATCGACATCCGGCCTGCGGCGTTGCCAACCAGTTTCTGTACTGCACCGAGTTCGATCTCGTCCCCAAGCGGCGTGGAAGTGCCGTGCGCATTGATATAGTCAATATCGCCACTTGAAATACCGGCCCGACGAATTGCAGCGTTCATGCAACGCAACGCGCCATCACCATCCGGAGCAGGAGCCGTGATGTGATAGGCATCGCCTGACAGGCCATAGCCAATGAGTTCAGCGTAGATTTTGGCGCCGCGCGCCTTCGCGTGGTCGAGCGCCTCCAACACGAGAACACCAGCGCCCTCTCCCATCACGAAACCGTCGCGGTCTTTGTCGTAAGGGCGCGATGCTCGGGTTGGATCGTCGTTGAAGTTCGTTGACAGGGCGCGCAACGCTGAAAATCCTGCCAACGATATGCGGTTGACGGGAGACTCCGCCCCGCCCGCAACCATGACATCAGCGTCGCCCAGCGCGACCAATCGACCGGCGTCACCGATCGCGTGCGCTCCGGTCGAGCAGGCAGTGACCACAGCGTGGTTGGGTCCTTTTAGGCCAAAAGCGATCGACACAAAGCCCGAGGCCAAATTGATGATACGGCCCGGAATAAAGAATGGCGATACTCGACGCGGGCCTCTCTCATGAAGGGCAATGGCCGTCTCGGCAATCCCTTCAATGCCACCAATCCCAGAACCGATTAGCACTCCCGTGGTAGTTTGCTCATCATAGGTCTTCGGATGCCAACCGGCGTCGTCGAGCGCTTGACGAGCAGCGCACATTGCAAAGACGATAAACTCATCGACCTTGCGCTGTTCCTTTGGCTCCATCCACTGATCGGGATTGTAAGTCGCATCTGCTCCATCGCCCCGGGGAACAACGCATGCAATCTTGCAAGCGATATCCGAGACATCGAAGCTGTCGATTTTCTTGGCGCTGCTCTCGCCTTTGAGCAGGCGTGTCCAGGTCGGTTCAACGCCACAACCGAGCGGCGTAAGCATTCCCATTCCTGTGACGACAACACGTCTCATAAGAGGCTCCGAGCGAAATCAGTTGCGCCGCTGCATTGCGCACAGCCAAAAAGCCAATGACGAGCGAAGCAATTGAGCAGCGGCGGGGCGCGCGCTCAGCTTTTGGCGTTCTTTTCGAGGAATTTGACTGCGTCGCCGACAGTCAAGATGGTCTCGGCGGCATCATCCGGAATCTCGCAGCCGAATTCCTCTTCGAAGGCCATCACGAGCTCAACGGTGTCGAGGCTGTCGGCGCCAAGATCGTCGATAAAACTCGCTTGATCGGTCACCTTTTCAGGCTCTACGCCCAGGTGCTCCACGACGATCTTCTTCACCCGCTCGCCAATGTCACTCATCGTTCCAACCTCGTGCTTTTTAGATTGGGCTGCGGTCCGAAGTCAGATCGCAACCATCGCAGTATGGCCTCGTCGTGCTTGACGGTGATGAGACAACCCCAATTGCGGAATACGCTTGTGACTTCCGCGACTAGCCGCCCCAACCCGGACCAAAGTTCGGTTACCACACTTCAAATACGTTGACTAGCGCGTGAAGGCGAGCCGAGCAAGCCCCGGAAGGGCAGCTTTTAGACCACTTCTTCCATTTGATCCGTCGTAAAAATCCGGCACGCCCCGCCTCCGGATTCGTCGCTATATCATGGCCATCCCGCCATTGACGTGGATGGTCTGGCCATTCACATAAGCAGCCTCGTTCGAAGCCAGAAAGACCGCAGCGGCGGCGACGTCTTCCGGAGTTCCGAGCTTGGCCGATGGTATGCGCGCAAAGATTGCCTCGCGCTGTTTTTCGTTGAGCTTTTCTGTCATGGCTGACGCGATCAGGCCAGGTGCAATACAATTAGCGGTAATATTGCGCTTGGCGTATTCAGCGGCCACTGACTTCATCATCCCGACAATTCCCGCCTTCGAAGCGGTGTAATTTCCCTGTCCGGGATTGCCGGTAAATCCGACCACCGAAGTAATGGCGATGATGCGACCCCACCTGCGGCGCATCATGCGCGATACGGCAGCGCGAGTAAGACGGAATGTGGCGGTGAGGTTGACTTCGATAACCCGGTCCCAGTCCTCATCGCGCAACTGCACGAAAAGATTGTCGCGATTAACCCCGGCATTCGCCACGAGGATGTCGAGTTTCTCCATTTTTGCTTCAGCGTCAGGTACCAAAGCTTCAACGGCATCTTTTTCAGCGAGATCACAAGGCAAAATATGCACGCGATCACGCAGCGAGGCGGCGATGGCCTCGAGCGCATCTTTGCGCGTCCCGGATACAGCGATAGTCGCGCCTTGGGCGTGCAAAGCTCTTGCGATGGCCCCGCCGATTGCCCCACTTGCGCCGGTGACGAGCGCGGTCTTGCCGGTCAAATCAAACATTATGCATTCCTCCCGGCCTTGAACGCGGCAACATCTTCCGGACTGCCAACTGCAGACACTGTGGCGTTGCCAGCCAGCCGCTTGATCAATCCGCTAAGCACCTTTCCGGCGCCGACCTCGTAGAAGTTTGTCACGCCGGCATCCGCCATGTAGAGAACTGACTCACGCCAACGCACCGTACCGGTCACCTGTTGCACCAAACCACGCACGATTTCATCGGGTGTGCGTATAGCCTTCGCCAACACGTTGGCAACCAACGGCACGGTCGGCGGTTTCACCGAAACCTTCGCAAGTGCTTCGGCCATAACATCCGCAGCGGGTTGCATCAGTGAACAATGGAAGGGCGCGGATACGGGTAGAAGCATCGCGCGCTTGGCGCCCTTCGCTTTGGCAATCTCTACCGCGCGCTCTACCGCGGCCTTGCTTCCGGAAACGACCACCTGACCTGCCCCGTTGTCGTTCGCCGCTTGACACACCTCGCCCTGGGCGGCTTCCGCCGCAACGGCTGACGCGACATCAAATTCCAAGCCGATCAGCGCCGCCATGGCGCCTTGGCCAACCGGAACGGCTTTCTGCATGGCCTGTCCACGTGTGCGCAACAACCGTGCGGCATCAGCGACCGCAAAGGCGTTGGCAGCCGCCAAGGCGGAATATTCGCCAAGCGAGTGCCCTGCTACAAACTGCGCGTCGCGCTGCAAATTCAAGCCAGCTTCGATTTCCATGACCCGCAAAGTCGCGAGTGAAACCGCCATCAACGCCGGCTGTGCATTTTCGGTGAGCGTGAGCGTATCTGAGGGTCCCTCGAAGATGATGCTGCTGAGCTTGCTGCCGAGAGCAGTATCAACTTCGTCGAAAATCAGCCGCGCGGCCGCAAAGTTTGCTGCGAGCGACTTGCCCATCCCGACGGCCTGACTGCCCTGACCAGGAAACACGAAAGCGACCGCCATGATTTTGCTCACTGTATTCTTCGTGCATACGCAGAAATTGGGCCGAAAGACACCTCGATGCCGGGTTCTGTCAAGTTGTGGCGCACCTGGTAACCTTGCGACAAACTCTTTTCGTTAGGATTTTTGCAAATTTTTCAAAGGCCAAGGCCATGAATGAGCTGGTTACCGAGCGCGAACTTGCGCAAGCGCGCAACGATCCGGCCTTTCGGCAGCAGTTCCTGGCGAGAAACCTTGGCCGGTTGTTGGAAGCGCTCAAAATAACGCGCCTTGCAAAGAGCCAAGATCCCAAGACCGAGCGTCAGATCAAGGAAGGCGCGGACCTCGCCGTAAAACTGGCTGACCGACTACAGAGCGGCGATCACGGGAATTAGACCAACTGCCAAATCATACCTGAATTTTGGCACCCGCTTGCCTTTTTGTGGAAACCCCCTATAAACCGCCCGCTCCATCGATCCTGGTTGGGAGCTGAACGGACGGCCGGCTTCGTTTGAAACCGGTAGGACTGTTGGTCCGGCGTCCCGTGCTTCCGCCTTCAGAGCATTCGAGCCTTTCCCGAAGGGCTCGAGGGGCTTGGCGCCGGGATCGAGGATTGGGACTTAACAAGGGAAAGGCATTTCATGCCGTTGTACGAACACGTCTACCTTGCGCGCCAGGACCTGAGCGCGCAGCAGGTTGAGGAATTGACCACGCAGCTGTCCGGGGTAATCGGACAGATGGGTGGCAAGATCACAAAGAACGAGTATTGGGGCTTGAAGTCCCTCACCTACCGCATTCGCAAGAACCGCAAAGCGCACATGACGTTGCTTAACGTCGATGCTCCGCCCGCGGCACTTAACGAGATCGAGCGACAGGAACGTCTCAACGAAGATGTGCTGCGCTATCTCACGATCCGCGTCGAGGCGCACGAAGATGGTCCGTCGGCGATGATGCGCAAATCTGATCGCGACCGCGATGAGCGGGGGGGGAGGCGCAGGGGTGGCGAGGACGGCGACGGCGTCGACGGCGGCGGCGGCGGCGGCGGCGGCGTCAGCAGCAGCACCGGCGGCGGGGAGGAATAGACCATGGCATTCTCAGCACAAGGCGGCGCACGCCGTCCTTTCTTTCGCCGGCGCAAGACCTGCCCCTTCTCGGGCGCCAACGCCCCGAAGATCGACTTCAAGGACGTGAAGCTCCTGCAGCGTTACGTCTCCGAGCGCGGCAAAATCGTACCGAGCCGCATCACCGCCGTTTCGGCGAAAAAGCAGCGCGAACTCGCGCAGGCGATCAAGCGCTCGCGCTTCCTCGGCCTGCTGCCTTACGTGATCCAGTAACGCGACCTTTGCGGCCGCACCGTGCGGCCGCGTGCTAGAGTAAAACGATAACGAGGCGCCCGGGGTCATTCCGGACGCCGATGGTTGGGGCGGAGCACATGCCGCCTCTAACCGCTCGAGAGGAGCGGGACAGCTCGTGATGATGAACCTCGTACTCATCGGTATCGGTGCCGGCGCCGCGGCCGCTTTGCTGTTCGCCTCGGTGATCTCGGGCGCGCTCCTGTCGATTCCGCTGTTCTATCTCGCGCCCTTGCCGATCATGATCGCCGGCCTCGGCTGGAGCCACTGGGCGGCCTTGATCGCCGCCGGCATCGGCTCGATCAGCCTCGGGCTCGCGCTCGGCACCGTTTTCTTCTTCGGCTTTCTCGCCGACGCCGGCATCCCGGCCTGGTGGCTCGGCTATCTCGCAATGCTCGCCCGCCCGCTCGCCGCGTCCGGCAACGGACACGAACAGCCGCCGCTCGAATGGTACCCGTCCGGCCGCATCGTCATGTGGGCCGCGATCCTCGCCGCGATGGTCGTGATTGTCGCCATTCCGAATTTCGGCACCGACGCGCAAACTTTCGTCACCGGCCTGCACGACGCCCTCACCCGCATGTTGCGCGCGCAGATGAATGCGCCGGACGGCCCGCTGCAACTGCCAGGCGGCAGCGACCCCGAACGCTTCATCAATTTCATGGTCGCGGTCATGCCGCCGACCGCGGCGATCCTCGCCATGCTCACCTCGCTGCTCAATCTGTGGCTCGCCGGCCGCGTGGTAAAATTTTCCGGTCGCCTGACGCGCCCGTGGCCCGACCTCACGGCCATGCGCGCCCCGCCTTTGCTGGCGATCGCGCTCGCACTCGCGATCGCGCTGAGTTTCGTCGACGGGCTCCTCGGGATTATCGCACAGGTGGTCTGCGCCAGCCTGCTGATGGCCTATGCCGTACTCGGCTTCTCCGTGCTGCATGCGGTGACCCGCGGATGGAACGGCCGCCCCTTCGTGCTCGCCGGAACTTATCTCGCGATGCTTCTGGTCACTTGGCTGATCCTGGCGGTTTGCCTGCTTGGCCTCATCGACACCGTGATCGACGTGCGCGCGCTCGTCGCACGCAAGAACAGTCCACCAACGCCTTCATGAGTTTGAGACAACAACCAACCAAAGTTCAGATCGAGGAGTAACGACAATGGAAGTGATCCTGCTCGAGCGTATCGGCAAGCTCGGCCAAATGGGCGACGTCGTGCGCGTCAAGGACGGC
>Ga0207665_10000783_pt1 | contig 21407 bp, 14 predicted proteins | sample LARL112metaG_FD_184351 | JGI IMG/M metagenome (GOLD analysis project Ga0207665, IMG submission 184351) | Corn, switchgrass and miscanthus rhizosphere microbial communities from Kellogg Biological Station, Michigan, USA - LAR L11-2 metaG... | ecosystem: Host-associated > Plants > Roots >...
TCTTATCGAGCGGACAAACGCCCGGTAGAAACAGGCAGTGGAACCCAACCGCGGGCCCACATGTTGAGTCAGAACCGGATCGACGACACTCTCCTGGTGCGCGAGGCACAGCGCGGCAACCGCGTCGCGTTTGAGGAACTGGTCCGCCACTACGATCAGGCGGTACTGCGGCTGGCCATGCATCTCACTGGCTCGCAAACCGAGGCACAGGACATTTATCAGGAAGCGTTCCTGAAGGCCTATAAGAACATCGGCCGCTTTCGCTTCGAGTGCTCGTTCTATACCTGGATTTATCGAATCGTGACCAACCTGTGCCTGGACAGTATCCGCAAGAGGCAGGTGCGGAAAGAAGATGCGCCGGTGGCGGTCGATTCGCAAGGTGAGCAGTTCGACTTGCTGGCCCAGGTCGCGGACGGGCGAAGTGGCGCAAATCCTGAACGCGACCTGATGCGGCGTGAGTTGGGCCGAAAGATCCTGCAGGCCTTAGAGAAGCTAACGCCACGCGAACGCATGGTTTTCGAGTTGAAGCATTATCAGGGACTGAAGTTGCGGACGGTCGGAGAGATGTTGAATACGACGGAAGAGACCGCCAAGAACACGCTGTTTCGCGCGACCCAGAAATTGCGCGGAGTGCTGGCGGAGATGAGATGAGGGAAGGTTTCAAGTTGCAAGGTTTCAAGGTTTCCGAAGGTTTCAATGTTTCGTGAGTCGCTACGGTCTTGCATTTTGAAACCTTGAAACTTTGAAACTTCGAAACCTTCAGTTAGGGGTATCGGCTATGAAGTGCGAATGGGTCAAAGAAAATATCGTCTTCTACGTTTACGACGAGTTGCCCGACGATGCTCGTCATGAACTGGAGCAGCACGTTGCCCGGTGCAAGGATTGCAGCGCCGAAGTTGAAGCGGTGAGGCTGCTGCGTTCCGATTTTGCTCAATTGCCAGTCCAGGAGCCAAGTCCGAGCTTCCTGACTGCTTCACGGATGCGGCTGCAGGAAGCCTTGGAATCCGCAGAGCAGGGCGGCTGGTGGTCGCGTTTAGTTTTCGATCCCGTGCACTGGCTCAATCAGATTCGGTTTGCGCCCGCTCTGGCGGCAGCAATTTTCATTGTCGGCTTCGCCGGTGGCATTGGCACCACTTACAAGATGGTCAAAGCAAGTTCGAACACAGAGGGCGCAGACCATAGCACGGCCGCGCAACCCTCTTTAGCATCCATCGGCGGTATCAGCTCAATTTCCCAGCAACCCGGATCAAACCAAGTCACAGTGAAATACCAGGCCGTATCTTCGCAGGAAGCACAGGGCTCACTCGGCGATCCCAACATTCAGCAGCTTCTGCTGTACGCAGCCCGCAACAACTCCAACGCGGGCGTACGAATGGATTCGGTTGATCTGCTGAGTCAGCAACCGACCAATCAGCACGTGCGCGATGCCTTGCTGTACGCACTGCGCTACGACTCCAATACAGGCATTCGGCTCAAAGCCCTGGATGGCCTGGGGCCATATGTGAAAAGCGACACGCAGGTGCGTGATGCGGTGCTGGAATCGCTGATGTCGGACAGCAATCCTGGCGTTCGGATCGACGCTCTGCGGCTGTTGCAAGCATGCGTCGGCGATAGCAGCGTGCGAATCGTGCTGCAACGTCTTGCGGCAAAAGATGAGAACCGTTATATCCGCTCGCAAGCGCGCTCGATGGTTTCACAATTGCCAGAGATGAACTAGGGGAGGGTGAGAACGCAAACACAGACTGCAATGACAAAAACGTTAACCAAAATCGTACTGCTGGCCGCCGCCACACTGTGCGCAGCCCAGCAGGGTTCGGTTCAGAGAGAAGGCAGTTCCTGGACGAACGTAGTGAACGGATCCATGAGTGGGGTCCACAATCTTCATATCAAAGTCGAAGTTGGGGGAGTGCGGGTGGAAGGCGGCTCGACTCAGGGCATCAGTTTTGTGATTCGCAACCGCTCATACGAGTCGTCAGAAGACCGCGCGCGGCGTCAATTCGCGGAATACAAGATCAGCAGTTACGTAAAGGGCGACACTGCATGGATTGTTGGTCAATGGGAAAGCGGTCGTCCGCGAAAGTTTTCTTCGGATGTGACGGTGAGCGTGCCGCGGGAGATAGAGCTGGTCAAGATTGAAACTGAGGGCGGCGGCATTGTGACGACCGGAATTGCTGGCCGCTTGGAAGCTGAAAGCGGTGGCGGATCCATCCACCTGGATGATATTGGCGGCGCCATCAAGGCGGAAACCGGTGGCGGATCGGTTGACGTGGGCAATGTGGGCGGCGATCTCATTGTACAAACCGGCGGTGGCGGCATTCACATTGGATCTGCAAAGGGCAAGATCTCCGCGGAGAGCGGTGGGGGAAGCGTCGAACTCGTTTCCGGCTCGCAGGGTGCATCGCTCCAGACCGGCGGCGGCAGCATTCACGTAGACAAGTGCACCGGGAATCTGAAGGTTTCGACGGGCGGTGGCAGCATCGACGTAGGGCACATCGATGGACCAGTGCAGATGGAAACTGGCGGCGGCAGCCTTAAGATCGCGTCCTCGACCGGCGCGGTTAGAGCCGAGAGCGGCGGCGGCAGTATCGAGCTTTGGGGAGTGCCTTCTGCCCATGTCGAAACTGGAGCAGGAGCCATAACAGCGAAATTTATTGCCTCGGGCGAACGCAGCGACTCGGTGCTTGAGACCGGAGTTGGAGATGTGACTGTATATCTTGTACCCAACATCAACATCACGGTCCGCGCCACCATCGAGGCAGCGACCGGACACCGTATTATTTCCGACTTCCCAGAGATCAAGATTTCCTCTGAGGGCGGGCAATGGGAGCCGAAGTTAATCTCGGCTGAGGGCAATCTGAACGGCGGCGGACCGGTGCTGAAAGTGCGCACAACTATGGGCAACATCTACATTCGTCGCGCGCAATAAGGGGCAGATATGAAAAACAAAGCACACTTCTTACTGTTGACGGTGGTTGTATTGATGATCGCAGCGCCCAGCGTGCTTGCCCAGCCGGGCCCGCAACCGATGGTGTTTTATGGGGAAGGGCCATGGGGTGGCTCTTACCTGGGCGTGGACACGCAGGATGTGAGCGCGGACCGCATCGGACAGCTGCACCTGAAGGAAGAGCGCGGCGTCGAGGTCACCACGGTTGACCAGGACGCCCCGGCGGGAAAAGCCGGAATCAAGGAGCATGACGTCATCCTTAGCGTGAATGAGCAGCAAGTGGAGAGCGTGGAGCAACTGAGGCGGATTATCCGGGAAATTCCAGCGGGGCGCACGGTCACGATCGGGATCAGCCGCGACGGGCAGCCCTTAACACTGAAGGCACAACTTACCGAGCGCAAAAACATCGGCGATATGGACCACGTCTTCAACTTCAATATGCCACCGATCACGGTTCCTGCAGTTCATATCCCACCGATCAATATGCCGGACATGGATGTGCCCAGCGTCGTGATCATGCACTCGCCCGCACGCAGTGGGCTTATGGTTGAGAACCTAACGCCCCAACTGGGCGACTACTTCGGAGTGAAAAGCGGCACCGGGGTGCTGGTGCGGTCTGTGGAAAAGGGGAGCCGGGGTGAGCAGGCGGGCTTCCGGGCTGGAGACGTAGTGGTCAAGATCAACGGATCCCCGGTCAACGATTGCAGCGATTTCACACGCCTGCTGCGTAAGCGCGCCGACAACAAAGCATCTGTCACTGTGATGCGCGAACGCAAGGAGCAGACCCTGACGCTGACTTTGCCAGAAAATAAACGCACCGGTGCTCTTAACCAAACCGAAGACTGCGAGGCTGCGGAATTGGAGGATTGCGGTGAAGACGTCCAGGCTGAAATCACCCAGCTGTTGCCGGAAATGCTCACGGTCGAAGTAAAGCGAATACAGCCAGAAATGGAAAAGATGAAGAGGGAATTACAAAAGGAGTTTCTCGACCACCGCAGAGATTTCCAGCAGGAAATGGAAAAGATGCAAAAGGAACTGCACCGCCAGCAAAAAGAATTAAAAGAGCAAATGAAAAACTGGATGAAGGCCGCGGATATCTAGTGAAAAAAATTCCCGACGCCTGACAGCCCGGAGCCTGACAGCTTCCATACTTGCCTGCGGGGTTGCAAACCTCGGATTCGTGGGTTCCTCCAGCCAATTCCTAAAATCCCGCCACTCTCTTTAGCGGCGTTCCCTTCTTCAAAATTACAGCATCGCAACCAAGACTGTAACTAGTAGCAAGCGGTGTCGCGCCCATGGTGTGTGAGAATTGCTGTGGAGACTCTTTTTGGCAGAACGCCGGCTGCGAGCCTTGGTTGTCAGCTATGCTTTTCCACCCTGGGGAGAGGTGGGGGCGCTCCGCGTCTTTAACTTCTGCCGTCGTCTCCCGCAATTCGGCGTTGACCCGGTGGTGCTGACGGTAAGAGAGGAAAATCTCGAGGTCCGCGATAGCAGTATTACCTTGCCCTCAGACCTCCCGGTGATCCGCACAGGCGTGATTACTAATCCCCTTGATTGGTATCGCAGGATGCGTCCGGAAGCATCGGCTTCCAGTGGTGTTCGAGGTTCGCTCGGCGAAGATTCCAGCGAAATAGCATCGTTTCTGCGAAAAAACATCCTTGCGGCGCTGCACATTCCCGACCGTTATTGGGGCTGGTATTTCCCGGCGCTGCGCGCGACCAGAGAACTTCTCGAGCGCGAGAAAGTGGACGTGCTCTTTTCCAGCGGCCCTCCCTGGATTCCCCACGTTACTGCGCGGAGCATCAAGCGGAGGTACGGAATTCCATGGCTGGCCGACTTCAGGGATCCCTGGTCAAAACTTTCGCACGGGAATGTTACCCGTCCAAACTGGTGGAATCGTCTGGCCGAGAAAATGGAAGCAGGCTGCGTTCGCGACGCCGATCTCGTCATTTGTAACACCCAACGTTTTGGGGACGGAATGCGAGATGCATATCCGGCATTAAACCCAAAAAAGTTCCGGGTGTTGAACAACGGCTATGATGACTCTGCCTCCGTGCGGCCGGTGACGGACGCTTCGGCCTCCGAGAAATTGCTGCTTCACCTCGGCTCGTTGTACGGAGAACGGCGGATCGACACATTTCTTCTGGCGATTGCCAACTTGGTTAAGACTGGCCGACTCCGCTCCGAGGCGACGAAGGTGTTGTTCCAGGGCGACATGGATGCGAAATACGTCGCAGAGGCCACCCGCTTAGTCCCTGAACTGGTAAAGCGCAAAGTCGCCGAATTCCGTCCGCGTGTGCCCTTCGATGAAGCTCGCAAACTGCTCTGGAAATCGAACCTGCTTCTGCTATTTCAAGGGAGCCATTCGCTGCAATTGCCGGCCAAGTTCTACGAATATCTGCAGACAGGAATCCCGATCTTCGCAGTGTGCGATGCAGGCGCTCTGACGGATGTGATCGAGGCTACAGGAGCAGGCGTATGGGTCACTGCTCAAGACAGTGACAGCATAGCCGAAGAGCTCCTTAAAGCCCTGGAGATGCCGCGGCGCACGTCTGAAGAAGTCACCCAGTCGTCAGCGGCCTACCAATACAGCTCGCTAAGCCGAACTTTGAGTGAGTGGATGCAAGAAGTGGCCGCCGAGCAAGGGCCCCAGTAGATGCAAGTAATTGCACATTGAAGAGCAATCCTGCTCGAATCGCCAGTGTTTGATAAAATTCAGAGTGCGAACTTTTCGGCTCAATCGGCTGTGACCGGCGGGAATCCCTTTCTCTCCACTTAAATTTGTTTTTGGCTGTGCCTGGTTGACGACCATCCAGGAAAATACTAGTCCACGGAGGCCTTGCATTTGACTTCGACGAGCCATCTTATCCCAGCCCACGGGGGCGAACTTGTGCAGCTCATCGCTTCGGCGGAGCGCAGCGCGGAATTGAAATCCCACTCTCGCGAGTGGCCATCCTGGGACCTTTCGGCCAGGCAACTGTGCGATCTGGAGCTGTTGCTGAGCGGAGGCTTCTCTCCACTGAGCGGCTTTATGACGCGCCCGGACTATGAGGGCGTCTGTCATGACATGCGCCTCACCAGCGGCGTGATCTGGCCGATGCCGGTCACACTCGACGTCACGGAGGAGTTTGCCAAGAAGTTGCAGCCGGGCACCAGCAAGGTTGCGTTGCGCGATCCTGAAGGCGTGATGCTGGCGGTGTTGAACGTCGAAGAAGTTTGGCAGCCCGACCGCAAGGCCGAATCGAAGGCAGTGTTCGGGACAACCAGCACGGTTCACCCCGGAGTCGATTACGCGATCAACAAATCGAACCCGTGGTATGTAGGCGGAAAGCTCGAAGGATTGCAGGAACCTTCTCACTACGATTTCAAGGCCTTGCGGCTCACACCTGCCGAGTTGCGGTCGGAGTTCTCGCGAATGGGCTGGCGGCGCGTGGTTGCGTTTCAGACCCGCAATCCCATTCATCGTGCTCATCAGGAATTGACCTTCCGCGCCGCAAAGAGCGTGGAGGCCAACCTCTTGCTGCATCCTTCGGTGGGGATGACCAAGCCCGGTGATGTCGACTATTTCACCCGCGTACGCTGCTATCAACTTTTGCTCTCGAAGTATCCGGCAGGCACGGTGAAGCTTTCGTTGCTGCCACTGGCCATGCGCATGGGCGGTCCGCGCGAGGCGATCTGGCATGCGCTGATCCGCAAGAATCATGGAGTCACTCATTTCATCGTAGGCCGCGACCACGCTGGCCCCGGCAACGACTCCGATGGAAAGCCCTTCTATGGGCCGTACGACGCGCAAGAGCTCTTCCGGAAGCATGAGAAGGACATCGGCGTCACCATGATGCCCTTCAACATGATGGTCTATCTGGAAGAGCACGACCGCTACGTGCCCGATAACGAAGTGCCAAAAGGCGGACGTGTGCTGAACATCTCGGGGACGGAGCTTCGTGACCGGCTGAACGAAGGCCGCGATATTCCCAGCTGGTTTACGTATCCTGAGGTGGTCCGCGAATTGCGCCGCAGTTATCCGCCACGGCACAAACAGGGCGTGACGATTTTTTTCACCGGGCTTTCCGGGTCGGGAAAGTCAACCATCGCCAATGTGCTTCTCACCAAGTTTCTGGAGATGGGCGGACGTCCAGTCACCATTCTGGATGGAGATATCGTACGCAAACATCTGTCCTCTGAGCTTGGCTTCTCCAAGGAGCATCGCGATATCAACATTCGCCGCATTGGTTACGTGGCGTCAGAAATTACCAAGAATGGCGGAATCGCGATCTGCGCTCCCATCGCGCCTTATGATGCGGTGCGCAAGCAAGTGCGGTCCATGATCGAGCCTTACGGTGGCTTTGTGCTGGTGCACATTGCTACCCCGATCGAGACGTGCGAACAGCGCGATCGCAAAGGGCTTTACGCCAAGGCGCGTGCCGGTATCGTGAAAGAGTTCACCGGGGTTTCCGATCCCTACGAGGCACCCATTGACGCGGAAGTTACGATCAACACCGCGGAATTGAGCGCGGAGGAGGCCGCACAGGAGATCATTCTGCATCTTGAACAGCAGGGCTTCATCGGCGTAAATCCAGAGCCTGTGCTGACGGCGGGGACTTAGACGTCAAGAGAATAGATGGAACTGGTCGCGCTCAAGATCTTCATCGGCTTCGTGGTGGGCACTCTGATCGGCCTGACCGGCTTGGGCGGCGGCGTGCTGCTACTGCCCTTGTTGATCTTCGGCCTCAGAGTGCCGGCGATCATCGCGGTGGGATCAGATGCTGCTTTCAATTTTTTGACAAAGATCCCTTCCAGCATTGTCCATCTGAAAAAAGGAACGGTAAGACGAAAAGTTGTGGTCGCGCTGGCCGTGGGAAGTGTTCCGGGCTCGGCGCTTGGCGTCCGATTTCTCCAGCATGTGCGAGCGCTTTACGGCGCCGGCGTGAACGACTTCATTAAGACCGCGATCGGAATTCTTCTGATCCTCGTTTCCACGTTGCTGCTTCTACAACGCAGGATCGAAGCGCAGATGGCGAATCGCCCGCCCACCACAAAGTCTTTTGCGGGCATGGCCATCATCGGAGTTACCGCGGGATTCCTGGTGGGGATGACGTCGGTGGGTTCGGGCAGCATTATCATGATGCTTCTGCTGCTCTTTTACAGTTATCCACCCAAGGTGATGGTGGGCACCGACATTGCTCATGCGGTTGTACTGACGGGCGTGACAAGCCTTCTCCACTTTCGGCTGGGTAACGTGGATACCTCGCTGGTTGGATATCTCCTGATCGGCTCCATTCCCGGAGGGCTGATTGGCTCGCATCTTACCGCTCGCGTTCCCGTGCTGTGGCTCAGACGCATCCTGTGCGTGATTCTTCTGACCACGGGAGCGAGAATGCTCTGGACCTGAGCCCATGCAGAAGAGTTCCTATTCCGGTGTTCTCGAACGGATCCAGATTGCGATTGATGAAGCGAAGTTGGTCTTCGCTAAGCACACGCCCGGGGAGATTGCGGCGGAGTACAAAGCCGGGCATGATCCCGTAACCCAGGCTGATACGGAATTGGATGCGGTGTTGCGGAAGAGCCTGCTTCGAGAAGATGAGGGATGGCTATCGGAGGAGACGGCAGACGATTTATCGAGGTTGAGATATGGGCGGGTCTGGGTGGTGGACCCTCTGGATGGCACGCGGGAATTCGTCGCGGGAATCCCAGAGTTCTGTGTTTCCATCGCGCTGGTTGAACGCGGTGAACCGGTGGCAGGCGGCATCTGCAATCCCGCATCGGATGAAGCGTTTCTAGGTTCTGTCGATTCTGGAGTCACGTACAACGGAAAGCCGGTGCGATCGAGCCAGTGCTCCAGCCTCAGCAGCGCGACCGTTCTCGCCAGCCGCAGTGAAACCAAGCGCGGAGAATGGCAGGCTTTTCAGACTGCACCGTTCACAATTCGACCAGTTGGATCGGTGGCGTATAAACTCGCGCGAGTTGCCGCCGGCCTGGCGGATGCAACTTTCACGCTTACACCCAAGCATGAATGGGACATTGCGGCTGGCGCCGCTCTGGTTCGCAGCGGTGGCGGACATGTCCAACTGCTTGATGGATCGAAATTGATTTGCAATCGCCCAGAACCGCTGGTCTCCGGGCTGGTCGCGTGTGGTCCGTTGTTGAAAGATGACCTTCTGCACTTTCTTTCTTCATACCTTCAGCCGGCGGCCAAGCGGTGACGGCGACGAGGCCCGCCTCAGTTTTCCTGATGTATCACGAGCTCCAGCTTGCCGGTCGTCAACTGGCGCAATCGGATCCCGGTTACACGCGTTATGTTCTTCCGGTGGAAGAATTCGAGGCGCAAATGCGGCAGATTCGGGACATGGGATTAGCGGGCGTGAGGGTCAGTGATGCCCTGAAGTTTTCGCGTCCGGCGGTCGCCATAACTTTTGACGACGGGTGCGAGACTGACTTACTCAGCGCGGCGCCGGTTTTGCTCAAACTTGGCTTTGGCGCAACTTTTTACATAGTCGCGGGAATGGTCGGAAAAGCTGGACGTCTTTCTTCTGCGCAATTGCGCGAACTGCAAGGCTCGGGGTTCGAAATCGGCTGTCACTCGATGACCCATCCTTATCTTCCGGATTTGGACGACGGATCCCTGGAGCGCGAAATATCAGGTGCGAAGGCTGTGCTCGAACAGATACTCGGGAGTCCGGTGGAACATTTTTCCTGCCCGGGCGGACGCTACGATTCGCGGGCGTTGCGGGTCGCCAAGGCCGCCGGATTCCGCAGCCTGGCGACAAGCGTTCCTCGCGCAAACACTGCATCTACGGATCGGTTTTCATTTGGCCGCGTCGCAATCACACGGAGTACACCGGCAAATGATTTTGAAAAACTGTGCCGAGGCCAGGGTCTTTGGAAGATGCGGTTGAATGGGATGCTGCGCAGCAGCGCCATGCGCCTTCTGGGAAACACCGCTTACGACCGTCTGCGGGCCAGGCTGCTCAAGAGATCCCAATCAGCGGAATAGATGAGTTAATTCGGGCTCGGCGCTTCCCTCGGGGCAGAATCTACACCGGCGACCTCGGGCAGTTTATAGCATTCCCCTTGTAGAGAACCAGTCCCACTTGGCCCTAAATGATGCCGGAATGCCGTGCCCAATGCCCGGCAGCGGGCTCCCTGCGGCCGTCATTACCACGGTAAGTCGCAATGCAAGTTGAGGATAGCGACTTGAGTCGAACCAGGATTCCGTCCAAAAGCCGCGCCTGACATGGAAGTACACCCGCCCGCAGGAATCTGTCACTGCAGTGCACACCAAAGGTGCAGCACTTCTAAGTGGAACTCTCGTGATCTCTTAATTCGTTACGGGTTTGTTTACAGTGCCGAAGAAGAGCCTTTGGGGGAAGAAAATCCCCGAAATTCCAAACGAGGTCACCAAATGGAAGTGCGCACGGTTGGCTCGTACCAAGGCAGGCTTATTCATACTTCTTCCTACTACAAGATGTTTAAGAACGGCTTTTTGCTGTTGCTGGCTTTCAGCCTTGCAGGGCTAAACCTTGTCCACGGGCAGCGACTACCAAAGAAATTGCACGCGATAGAGAAATTGTCGTCAGGAGAACGAGTTCAGTACGGAATCCACGCCAGCGTTGCCTCGGCCAGTATCACGATGTCGAGCAATCTACCAGTCGGAAGTGTTGGGACGCCATATTCAGGAGTGATCTCCGCCAGCGGAGGAGTTGCGCCCTACACATTTTCTACTACCGCGGGTGCATTGCCAACAGGGTTGGTCCTGAACTCAAACACCGGAGCTATTACTGGTACGCCAACAATTGCGGTCACCAAGAATTTTTGGGTGAAGGTAAGCGATGCAGTGGGAGGCAGCAGCAGATTACACGAGCAGATCACAATTTCTTCTCCTAGCGTTCCGTTGACCGGCATTAGCGTAGCCGTATCGCCAACTAGCGCAAGCCTGACATCTGGTGGCACCAAACAGTTCAGCGCCACGGTGCAGGGCACCAGCAACACGGCGGTTGTGTGGACGGCAACAGCCGGAGTAGTTTCCACCGGTGGCCTATTCACCGCGCCTAAAGTCACAACCAGCACCAGCGTGAGAGTGACGGCAGCCAGCGCCGCGGATTCGACTCAGACCGCCTCTGCGACAGTGACCGTTTCCCCTGCGCCTACGGTTAGCATTTCAATCTCGCCCTTAAGTGCGAGCCTGGGATCCGGTAAGAGCCAGCAGTTCTCCGCTACTGTGCAGGGCAGTACCAATACATCGGTAAGCTGGTCGGCTTCAGCGGGCTCAATCTCGAGCGGGGGAATGTTCACCGCGCCAACAGTTTCAAGCGGCACGAACGTGACGGTAACCGCCACCAGCGCCGCTGACAGCACGAAGCGGGCAAGCGCCACAGTTGCCGTTAGCGCGGCGATACCGCCGGTCGCAATCACAACAACCTCGGTACCAGGCGCGAAAGCGGGAACCGCGTATTCCTTTGCATTGGCCGCATCCGGCGGCAGTACGCCTTACCAGTGGGCCATGGCAGGTGGTTCACTGCCACAAGGATTCACCTTCGGCAGCACCGGCAAATTGAGTGGAACCACATCGCAGACTGGATCGTTTGCTTTCACCGCACAGGTTACCGATACTGGCGGCACAACCTCCACGCAATCCTTTTCTCTTGGGGTTTCGTCCGCGACACCCACGCCATCGATCACCAGCACTTATTATGACGGTCCGGCGGAATTGCCTCGCACATTTATGTCGACGAGCATGGGCGACACGCCCGCCCCAGGCGCAACCACGTTCGTAGGCGCGGGACAGAGCTTACAGACGGCGCTCAACAACGCGAATTGCGGCGATACCATCGCGCTGCAAGCGGGTGCTGTATTCTCAGGCAACGTAACCTTTCCGGCAAGAACTTGCGATGACCAGCACTGGATCGTGGTCCGCACCAGCGCGCTGGATTCCGCCTTGCCTGCGGAAGGTTCGAGAATGCTGCCTTGTTATTCAGGAGTGTCGTCACTTCCAGGACGGCCGGCGTTCACTTGTCCATCGCTAGCTCACGCTTTAGCTCGCATCGTTAGCACCGCGACCAACGGCATGGGGCCGATCATTTTGGCCCCCGGAGCGAACCACTACCGGTTCATCGGGGTCGAGATCACCCGAACCGCCGGGACCGGCATCGCGTACCAACTGGTCTCGGTTCCCACAGGCACTGCTGATCACATCATCCTTGATCGGGTATGGCTGCACGGGACGCCGAAGGACGACAACAAAAACGGGGTCAATATGAGCGGCATGAACTATGCTGCCTTAATAGATTCCTATGCGAACGACTTTCACTGTACTGCGGGTACGGGTTCCTGCACCGACGCGAAGGTGGTTGGCGCAGGCAACAGCACCAGCCAGGACGGCGTGTTTAAAATCACAAACAACTTCCTCGAAGCCTCGGGAGAAAACATCCTGATGGGCGGGGCGAGCGCTACTACCACGCCAGCCGACATCGAAATTCGGCACAATCACTTCTTCAAACCTCTCACCTGGATGCTGGGCCAGCCGGGATTTGTCGGCGGAGTGTCGGGCAATCCATTCATAGTCAAGAACCTTCTTGAGTTGAAAAATGCGCAAAGAGTGCTGATCGAGGGCAACATCTTCGAATACAGCTGGGGAGGGTTCAGCCAATACGGTTACGGCCTCTTATTGACGCCGAAGAACCAGGCAAGTGGCTGTCCGGTCTGCCAAGTGACCGATATTACGATTCGCTACAACACCTTTAGCCACACTGGCTCTGGAATCTCCATGGCCAATGTGCCAGACGACAATGGCGCGATTGCGACGGCTGGTGAGCGCTATAGCATTCACGACATCACAATCGAAGACGTCAACATGAAGTTTTACAACGGGAACGGAACCCTTTTCCAGGTCGACAATGGCTGGCCGACAGGGCCGCTGAACAGCGTGAGCATCAATCACATAACTGGCTTTCCAGACCCAAGCAGCAAGATCATGTCCCTGGCTAACGACACCGCTAACCTTCAAATGTACGGATTTACGCTGACGAACAGCATCATCGGGCAAGCGCTTTATCCGATATGGTCCGCGAGTGGCTTGACCACCGATTGCGCGAGATCCGACGTGCCAGTGACCAGCTTGACTGCCTGCTTCACCAGCTACAGCTACAACAGCAACGCGATGATTGCCGTAAGCTTGGCCAACTATCCGTCTACGAAATGGCCTGCAGACAACTACTTTCCGTCAGGCGCCGGTGCGGTGCAGTTTGCGAGTTTCAACAATGCCAATGGCGGAGATTACACCTTGCTCTCCGGCAGCCCATATAAGAATGCCGGAAGCGATGGCAAAGACCTGGGCGCTGACATTGGGGCCATTCAGACCGCAACTGCCGGCGTCTACTGATTTGACAGATCCTAACTCGGCGATTCCGGGATGAATGCTCCCCGGAGTCGCCGTCTTTTCACTTCTTACTCTGAAAGTCCTTCGTGATCTAGCACCCCTAGTGGCCAATCGGTTTGCCCATCTGCATGCTATTCTTCTGACAAATGCCTTCGTCTCGCGAGGAGAGTGGCTTTCTTGAAGCGTCCCCGATTATCGATGGTCGGCCTGCTAGCCGGCTTTCTCGGATTCATCTCAATTTACGCATATCCCACGCCTGCAAACTTCGATGGCCCAGCTGAACTGCCGCGAGTCCTCGTCCACAGCGCGATAACCGACACCCCTGCACCCGGCAAAGTGATCACGGTCCACGCGGGCGAGAACCTGCAGGCGGCAATCGACCGGGCAAGTTGTGGCGATCGTGTCGAACTGCAAGCTGGAGCAACGTTCACGGGAGCGTTCCGTTTTTCTCAGAAGCCGTGTGACGACGCGCACTGGATCATCGTCCGCACCGCTGCTCCGGAATCCGAGTTGCCTGCTGAAGGCACGCGCCTGAAACCGTGTTTTGCGGGAGTCGCATCCCTGCCCGGCCGTCCAGACTTCCACTGCACCTCAATCCAGAATGTGATGGCAAAAATCGAGTTCCCGGTCACGCAGGGAAACGGGCCACTAATTTTCCGCGAGGGAGCAAATCACTATCGCTTTATCGGGTTGGAGATCACGCGCACCGCCCGGGGACGCGTTTCTGCGCTGGCAAGCGCTGACCAGAATGCCCAGGCAAACCACCTGATCTTCGATCGGGTTTGGATGCATGGGGATCCGCAGGCCGAAACCACCCGCGCAATCGCCTTGACGGGAATGTCGTACGCCGCTGTTGTCGATTCCTTCTTCACCGATTTCCATTGCACTGCAATGACCGGCTCCTGCACCGACGCCCAGGTAATCAGCTGCGGGGGCGGCAATGCCCCGAGTGGCCCCTTCAAGATCTTTGACAATTTTCTTGAGTCATCGGGTGAGAACATTCTGTTTGGCGGCGGGCCGGCAACCAACACACCCACTGACTTCGAGATTCGTGGAAACCATTTTTTCAAGCCGCTCACCTGGAGACCCGGTGAGCCTGGATTCGTCGCCGGTGAATCGGGCAAGCCCTTCATCGTCAAGAACCTTTTCGAACTGAAAAACGCGCAGCGGGTTCTGCTGGAAGGCAACATCCTCGAGAATTCGTGGGGCGGCTTCAGTCAAAAAGGATTTGCGATTGTTCTGACTCCGAAAAACCAGGGCGGACGTTGTCCCACATGTCGTGTCACCGACGTGACCATCCGCTACAACCTAATCCTGAATGTAGGTTCCGTGTTCCTGATCTCTAACGGGGCTGATGCGCCAGGGCAATACTCCAGCGCGGGCGAACGTTACAGCATTCACGACATGGTTGCTCAGAACGTGCGCGGAGAGCAGTACGATGGCTCGGGACTGTTTGCACTTATCGCTGCTGCTTCTCCTCCGTTGCGCGATGTTCGCATTGAACATGTCAGCGCATTTGTTCCCAGAGCTGCGTTCTCGATCATGAACACTACCGGCAGGTTTGAAAATTTTCATATTGAAAACAATCTGCTTTCTACCGGCGAACTTGGGTTGGTTTCGAGCGGAGGAGGCCAGCAGAACTGCGCCGAGCAGGCAGGTTCGAGATCACAAGGTCGTAGTTTGGATGGCGCGGTCGTGTTCGGAAATTGTTTTACGAATTCGTCCTTCGCTCACAATCTACTGATCGGCGAAGGAGATTGGCCGAAGGGAAACACCTCCGCGAAAGACGGGCATTCGGCGGGGCTCCACGAATCGGGGCAGATGCAGCGTCCGTATATACTTTGCACCCACAAAGATGGCGAGTGCAAAAAGGCTTCTCCAGCTCTGCACGCGGCATCCGATGGCAAAGACCTGGGGGCAGATTTGGGCAAGCTAAATCTCTTGATCGCAAACGCGTGGTGATTTATTCGCCCGCAACTGCAGTACGGTCGCCTTGCCACCACCCGACCAGTCGCTGTTTGCCACGATGCATCTTCTTCGCGGTATCGCGCAACTTCCCCACAAACTCATAGCGTGATTTGATGAACCAGGGCACACGGTGCGAAACGCAGCCGTATTTCTCTTTGTACGTGCCCTCGCCTCCCCAGTCGTGGACCTCAGCGCCGCGCTTTTTCCAGTACCGCATCGCGTACCAATGAATCAGTTCGTTGGGACGCAGGTTCTGATAGCTACGGAAGCTTGCGTTTCCCCAGAACTCCGAGATCTTGTTGAAGCCCGGAAAAATTCCTGTGGCAATGCACTTTCCTTCCGCATCTCGCGCTCTCAGCAATAGCACATTGCCGGTGGGTCCCATGTGACGGACAAGCGCTCGCACGCGCTCCGCATCGTAAGTGGGGACCAGACCCTGTTTGGAGAACACATCTTTCAATTGCTCGTAGTATTCGTCAGCGAACGCCGGATCATGAGCTTCCTCGATGGTGACGCCGCTCTTCTCTGCCTTGCGGACGCATCTGCGGCAGGCGCTTTCCATTGCCTGAAAAAGATCTTCTTCCGATTTGGTCAGATCGGTGCGGTAGGAAGTGTAATAGCTGGTTTTAAATCCCAATGCTTCGCCATCTTCGGGAGTGAAGTGTGGATCAGAAACCTCCATGTGAAGGCACTTTAAATCGTTCCATGCCGTCCGTTCGAGCGCGGCCATAGCGTCGGCTCGCGAAGCTCCAGGGGCAAGATTGAAGCCCATATATGGTGTGGTCCAGCCAGGGAAGGAACTGCCCAGCACTTTGATCCCGAGCCGTGTGAACGTCAGGCCGGTAAAATAGCCGACCGCTTTCCCGGAGTCGCTTAGTTGGGCCAGGACCGGAGTAGCGTTCTGGGTATCGGCTACAAACCGCACCCAGTCGCGGGTTTGAAAGACTGTGCGATCGGCGAAGGAGTCCAGCCGCTGCCAATCAGCTTTCTCGAAATCGACGATCTCGCAGATCATAGTTTTTGCCAAAGAAGTTTACTTATCGATCAGGATTTCAGAATAGCTGATCATCATTCGCGAAAGCGGAGTATTGACCTTCGCCCACTGTTTAAAGCCGTAGAACGCCGTGTACGTTCGATGCATGGCTTTCGTGCGTAAAGGACCCTTGCTGCCGACAGTTGAAAGCGGATAACCCAGCTCTTGCATGTATTTTCCGATCAGCGCTTCGAAGCGCACTAACTGCGTGGGCGGAAATTTTTCCCTCCAGCGTCCGACCGGGCTAAACGTCCCCTGACTGAGGTCTTCCTTGAAGGAAGTCAACGGTTTCTTGATCGATCCCACGCTGTGCGCCTTGATTCGTTCGTAATCCAGATCGCAGCCCAGAAACGACCCGATCCTGGCCAGTTCTTCTGCAGGTTTCTGCACCAGGTCCTCGTAGCGCGTTTCCATGTAATCCTGACCCAATTGTCGGCCGTATTGCCGGCCCTTGCGCACAATCCATTCCCAGTAGACTCCCGCCGCCAGCAGGCTGTTCTTCCTGTCCCATGGGAGCGGCCGGCTCCAGCCCTTCTTATCTAGCGAAAGCGCCAGGTCGCGAGGGTCGCGAATAATGTGGATAAACTTGGCCTGCGGAAAATCGCGTTTGATGCGCAACATGTGAGGGAGATTTGTCGGTGTCGAATCTGCCCATCGGCTGACGCCTTGCCGTATCGCAATTGCTTCCATCACGATCCGCAGAAAATCGCCGGCGCTGCGGCATTCCTCCATTACCTTTGTCCGAATCGCCTCCGCCTCGAGCCCGGAAACGCGAAATGCCTTGCTCTCAAGCCACTCTTTCATCATTCGCTGGCGGTTCGAGCGCGAACCGAGGTCGCCATAGATCGGCTCGAGCACATCGTAGACATTCATCTGCGTGTGGAATTCAGCAAATCCTCCAGCTGAAAGAAACAGATGATAGAGATAGCTGGTTCCCGATCGAGGGCAACCTACGATGAATACCGGAGGCTGCATGCTTACCAGCAGATCCCCTCGTAATTCGCGGCCTGTGGGCGCCGGGCGGGATCGAGATTTACGAGATCAATCACCATCTGTGACGGAGTAAGCAGGGCGGCAAGCTCAGCCTTGTCAACTTTCGTCCCAATGACCACAACTTCTGCTCCGCGGATAACCTCCGGCATCTCGGATGAGAGTAGCGAGCCAATGTGAGGGATCACCTCTTCAATGTATTGACGGTTCGAACCAGCCAGACGGCCGAGAGAAACATCCTTGTCCCAGATTTTTACCTGGCAGCCTTCACCTAACAAACGCTTGATCAGTTGCACCTGAGGACTCTCGCGCAGATCATCGGTGCCGGCTTTGAAGCTTAGCCCCAGCATTGCGATCTTGCGCATTCCGGTGCGCAACACCGCTTCAACGCCGCGGTCCACGTGCTGATTGTTGCTCGGCATCAGCGATTCCAGCATCGGCAATTGCAGATCAAGTTCCTTGGCCTTGTATGTGATCGCGCGCAGATCCTTTGGCAGGCACGATCCTCCAAAGGCAAATCCGGGAGAAAGGTATGCGGATGAAATGTTTAATTTCGTATCCGACATGAAGATTTTCGTGACCTGATTGCTCTCCACGCCGAGATGCTTGCAGAGGGTGCCGATCTCATTGGCGAATCCAACCTTTACCGCGTGATAGAGATTGGACACGTATTTCACCATTTCGGCGACGCGAATGGTGGTTTCAAATCTCTCGCCGGGAATGTCTTTGTAGAGCTCGCGCAAAACATCCAGTTGCCGTGTTTCCTGCGAGCCCAGGATCGTATACGGCGGCTGAAGGAAATCAGCGACTGCGCTGCCTTCGCGCATGAATTCCGGGTTATAGCAAACAGCGAAGTCTGTGCCCATCTTTTTCCCGCTGGATTTCTCGATTGCGGGAATCATCAGGCTTTCGGTAGTACCCGGCAGAACCGTGCTGCGCAAAACAACGGTGTGGAATGAGGTCTTCTGTTTCAGCGCCGCGCCAATCTCGTTCGACACATGTTCAACATGGCTCAAATCGAGTTTGCCACTTCGCAGGCTCGGAGTCCCTACGCAAACGAATGAAATATCCGAGGCAAGAACCGCGGCAATCGAGTCGGTGGTCGCATGTAGCCGACAGGACTTGTTGGCTTGGGATATTAATTCTTCCATCCGGGCCTCAATAATGGGGCTGCGGCCGGAATCCAGCATTTCGACTTTGTTCTTGCTTACGTCCACCCCAGTGACTTTGTGGCCCATGTGCGCGAAGCAAGCCGCACTGACGGAACCTACGTAACCCAGGCCGAAAATGCTGATCGACAAGCTCACGAGCGAAATCCCTTTCGAAGCAAGACCACAAGGTTCACAAAGCTCAGACCCAGACCTCAATATGCAGCAATTTGCGTTCCCAAACTTGCGTGCTAAAACGGGCTAAGTGCCTGCTGCAGGCTGGTTTTGTCGACAACCGGCGCCCCTACGCGCATGCTTGAGAATGCATGTGCAAAACTTTGCGCTCTCAGCCTCGAAAACTGCCAATTAGGGCAGGTCTCTGCAGCAACTGCTTGGCGCAAAATATCATGATAACAGCGACTTACGATCTCGAGGCCAGCGGGCGGACACCCAGAGATTTTTGGCAGAAGACTGGCTGTATTTGTTCTAAGCTGTGCCGAGAGGATAGGATCACCGAGTGAGGCTATCGGGGCGGAAAATCTGGAAAAAGCTATCGCGAATGAGCAGGCACGAGTTCCGCACCCGCCTGGGGCAGGAGCTTGGAAAGCGCGCCGAGTATGGTCTTTACCGGACAGGTTTGTTGGGCCAGCCCGTCATTGGTACTGAACCGCGCGATGCGGAAGCGAAGTTCTTGTTCTCTGAGGATGAACTACCCAGCCGAGTGGCCCTTCTACAAGAGCATTTGCCGGAAGTCGCAGCCGCAATTGTTGGCGAGGCAAATGAAATTTTGCAGCATCGGTTTCGTCTGCTCGGTTATGACAAGCTTGATTATGGTAAAGAGATCGACTGGCATCTCGATGCAGTCCACGGAAAACGGACGGGGCTTAAGCCTTGGTACAAAGTTCGCTTCCTCGAGTTCGCCGAAGCCGGAGACCATAAAGTCACATGGGAACTCAACCGCCACCAGCATTTTGTAACCTTAGCGAAGGCCTGGACCCTGACTGGCAATGATGAATACGTGCAAGAAATTCAGCGGCAGTTCTACTCCTGGCGACAAGCGAACCCTTACCCGATGGGAATCAATTGGGGGAGCAGCCTGGAGGTCGCCTTCCGAAGCCTGTCGTGGTTATGGGTGCGTAATTTCCTAAGGAGCAGCACGTCCGCGCCAACCTCCTTTGATCGCGATCTTGTACGTGGGCTTGCACGGCACGGCAGATATATCGAACGGTACCTGTCGACGTACTTCTCCCCGAATACGCACTTGATCGGCGAGGCCGTGGCCCTGTTCTTTATCGGGACGCTTTGTCCGCAAATATCTGCTTCCAGCCGGTGGCAGCAGAAGGGCCTGCAAGTTATTTTGCGAGAGGCGGAACGCCAGGTCAGGCCTGATGGAGTGTATTTCGAACAGTCGCTCTACTATCACGTTTACGCGCTGGATTTCTTTCTGCATGCTCGCGTTCTGGCCATGCGCAATGGAATTTCACTGCCGGAGCGCTTCGATCTTACGTTGCAGAAGATGTTGAATGTTCTGCAGGCGCTCTGTCTTAACGGTGCTCCCGAAGGTTTTGGCGATGACGATGGCGGCCGGGTTTTCAATCCGCGGCGCAATCGTGCGGAGCACATGTCTGATCCTTTAGCGCTCGGCGCGTGTTTGTTCGACCAGGCGTCTGTGCGCCCGTCAGCTTTAACCGAGGAGTCCATTTGGCTTTTTGGCCAGAGGGCTGCCAAGGCATTTTCCGAAAGAGATCCTGCCCCGGAGCTCTCTTCGCGCGCATTCAGCGACGGCGGTCTTTACATAATTTCGAGTGATGGCGCAAACCGCGGGCAAATGCTGGTTGATGCCGGCCCGCATGGCATAGGACATGGCGGTCACGGGCACGCAGATGCTCTCAGCCTACGCCTCTCGCTTAACGGACAACGCTGGCTGATCGATCCTGGCGCGTACGTATACATTTTTCCTGTCGATGAGAGAAATCAATTTCGAGGTACCGCTGCCCATAACACGCTCCGCGTAGATGAGCTTGATCAGGCGATTCCGGAGAGCGCATTTTCCTGGCGATCGCTTCCAGATGTCAGCGCTCAGCACTGGCAAGCCGGCTCCGGTTTCACATTCTTTTCCGGAAGCCAAAACGGTTACAGGCGACTGCCCGATCCCGTGCTTCACCGTCGTATGATTTTTCACCTGCACGGCGAATATTGGATTGTTCGCGACGTGGTCGAAGGCCGGGCGGCGCACGACCTTGAGCTGTTCTGGCATTTTGCGCCGGGAATAGAGGTCGAGTTGACTCCCGGATGTGTTCACGCCAATGCGGACGGACAGCAACTAGCGATTTTGGATGCGGCTCCATCTACGTGGCAGGGCTCGATTGAAGACGGTTGGGTGTCACCCGCCTACGGAGAGAAAGTATCGGGCGCGGTCGCCTGTTTCCATTCTCGGGTTCAACTACCTGCAGAGCATGCGACCCTGCTTTTGCCTGTAAACGCGCTGAGATCACCCGGACAATTCCGCTTCGACTCTTCAGTGTGTGGCGCAACCATGTACGTATTCGAGCAAGATCATCAAACGGACCAAATGATCTTTGGGAGCAATGGCGAAAGCTGGGAGATCAGCCAGATTCGTAGCGATGCCGCCTTTTTGTTCCTTCGCAAAGAGCGCGAGGTCACGCACTTGGCATTCAGCTCTGCGACGTTTGTTGAGGTCGATGGAAGCCGAGTGTTCTCGTCGCCAACACCAATCGAAAGACTGGAATGGACCGCTGCCGCGGGCGCCACAGCATCGGATCCAGAGGCATTGAGGCTTTTCAAACACGAGGCATTCCCGACGAAGGCTCCGGTAATCTAAGAATTTAGGGCTATCGGGAGGCCTGGAGAGACTTGAGATGTGCGGAATTGCTGGAGTAATGAAATTCGGCACGGACGCGCGAGCGGATTCCGCCTCCATCAGGCGAATGT
>Ga0207665_10000784_pt1 | contig 21399 bp, 20 predicted proteins | sample LARL112metaG_FD_184351 | JGI IMG/M metagenome (GOLD analysis project Ga0207665, IMG submission 184351) | Corn, switchgrass and miscanthus rhizosphere microbial communities from Kellogg Biological Station, Michigan, USA - LAR L11-2 metaG... | ecosystem: Host-associated > Plants > Roots >...
CTAGGCCGTGAACGAACTGCCGCAGCCGCAATTGCGCGCCGCGTTGGGATTGACGAAAACGAATCCCTGGCGCATTAAGGTCTCTTCGTACTCGAGCGTCGTGCCGTTCAGATACAGGAGGCTTTTCGGATCTACGAATATGCGGGCGCCAAATTCTTCAAAAATTTTGTCGCGATCGCGGGCTTGGGTATCGAGGCGCATCGCGTACGACAGGCCAGAGCAGCCGCCACCCTGCACGCCAACGCGCAGACCGCCTCGTTCCGGAGACACACCATCCTTAGCGAGCAGCGCGAGAATTTTTTTCGCGGCACGCTCGGAGACGTGGATCTTGGGAATTGCCGGAGTTGCTACTTCTGTGGTCATTACGTTTTTCTTCTGCTGGGCCCGAGTCTACGTCTACCCTTAAGAGCCAATCTTCGCCTGACTGTCAAACCTTGCCGAGCTGGGGCGCAGCATGCTGCGCCCCTACACAGATGGAATCGGCGAACACAACCAAGATTGGCTGTGCGCCGATTCGGTTAGTGCGAGGCCTTTTCGGATGCGGGCACGGGTATGCCCTTTTTGTTCTTCCAGTTGCCGATGGCGGCCTTGATGGCGTCTTCCGCCAGCACCGAGCAATGGATCTTAACCGGAGGAAGCGCAAGTTCGCGGACGATGTCCGTGTTCTTGATGGAGAGCGCTTCTTCGACCGTCTTGCCCTTTACCCATTCGGTTGCCAAGGACGAGCTGGCGATTGCGGAGCCGCAGCCAAAAGTCTTAAAGCGGGCTTCCTCGATCACCTGCGTTTCCGGATTGATGCGCATCTGCAGCTTCATCACGTCGCCACATTCCGGCGCGCCGACCAAGCCGGTCCCGACGTTGGGATCTTCTTTTGGAAGACTCCCGACGTTGCGTGGATTGTTATAGTGATCCACAACTTTTTCGCTATACGCCATAAAACATTCTCCTTTGGCGCTTTGGGCCGATGTCCCAAGGCAGCCAGTACAAAATTATTAATTGCTGCGCGCGAGATTGCCGATGCTGACAAAGCCAGCGGTGCGCAGAACCTTCTCAGAAATCGATACGTTTGGTACCCATGCAGAGCGCCCAGCGGTCAACTGGCGCAGAACGTCCTTGATATACTCAGCACCAATACCCAAAACCTTCAGAAACACGCGAACTTCTTGAAGTTGCTGGAAGGAGCGTTCGCCGGCGGGCTTGGCGTCATCGCCTTCCCCATAGGGCACAAACGCGACGCGGAACGCCGCGCCGGTACCGCCAATGGAGCGGTGTACCCGAATTGTTCCTTCACTCACGGTGGTTGCCATTGCTTCTTTTCCTACCCTTTCCTGTGATTTAGCCATCTCCACGCGTTAGATGCGCGACAGGGCTAGGCGGTCTGCCAGTTCACTTTGGAAATATCGATTCCCTCTTTGGCCATTTCGTAGAGAGGTGAAAGCTCGCGAAGCTTGGTTACAACCTGGACCATTTTCTCGGTTACGTAATCGACTTCCTCTTCAGTATTAAACCGACCAAGACCGAAGCGGATGGAAGTGTGCGCTAGATCTTCACCAACTCCTAGAGCCTTAAGGACATAGCTCGGCTCGAGGGTGGCGGAGGTACAAGCCGAACCGCTCGAAACAGCAATGTCGTTGATACCCATCAGAAGCGATTCACCTTCGACGTAAGCGAAGCTCATGTTGAGGTTGTTTGGGAGTCGATGCTCAAGGGAGCCATTGATATAGACTTCGTCGAGTTTGGCTTCCAGGCCGGTCTTCAAGCGATCCCGAAGCTTGCGCAAACGGACTGACTCTTCGGCCATTTCTTTTTGAGCAATTTCGCAGGCTGCGCCGAGTCCCACGATGCCCGGAACGTTGAGGGTACCAGAACGCATCCCGCGTTCGTGGCCGCCACCATCAATGATGGCCGCAAGCTGCACGCGAGGATTGCGGCGGCGTACGTACAGAGCGCCAACGCCCTTGGGTCCATAAATCTTGTGCGCACTGATGGCGAGGAGGTCGATATTGTCCTTCTGCACGTCGACGGGAATCTTGCCGACCGCTTGCACACCGTCGGATGCGAAGAAGATGCCATGTTCCTTGGCAATCTTGCCGATTTCCTGAATAGGATTGATGACGCCAATCTCATTGTTGGCGTACATGATGGTGATCAAAATTGTTTTCGGCGTGATCGCTTTGCGAACAGCTTCCGGATTCACGCGGCCATCTTTGCCGACCGGAAGATACGTGACTTCAAAACCGTCCTTTTCCAGGCGTTTGCAAGTATCGAGGACCGCTTTGTGCTCAATGGCCTGGGTGATAATGTGATTGCCCTTTTCGCGGTACATTTCCGCGACGCCCTTGATCATCAGGTTGTCGCTTTCGGTGGCGCCGCTGGTGAAAATGATTTCTTTCGGAGTGGCGCCGATCAGCGAGGCCACCTGCGCACGGGCATTTTCGACGGCTTCTTCCCCAGCCCATCCGAAAGGATGGTTGCGGCTCGCGGCGTTTCCAAATTTCTCCGTGAAGTAAGGCAGCATCGCCTGGACGACGCGTGGATCGACCTGCGTGGTAGCGTGATTATCGAAATAAATTGGCAGTTTTACAGCCATATTCCATTCTCCTGTTGCAAAACTCTAAGCGCGAAGAGCGACCAGCATTTGCTGCTCTTGCCGCTCGTCACACATCTGCGAAATGGTGACGGTATTCAAAACCTGCAAAATACTCTCGTTCACGCGACGCAACGGCTCTCGCACTGAGCACTTGGATGCCGCATCGCAATTTCCGTGACTCGTTACGCACGAAGTAATCAGCACCGGCCCGTCTATCGCCGTGATCACGTCCAGCGCGCTGATGTGATCCGGGTCTTTCGCCAATTGGTAGCCACCTGTCGAGCCGTGCTTTGCCGCGACCAACCTGTGATGAGCCAGCTTTTGCAGAACCTTGGCCATCAACGTCGTCGAAATGCCATATTCCTCGGCAACTTCGTTCGCGCTACAGGCATGCTGCTCGCTACGGTGCATCGCCAGATGCTTTACCGCTATCAGTCCGTAATCTGCCTTTTTGGAAAGCTTAAACATCCGCCCCTTGTTGGAGCCCTACAACGGAATACGGTTGCAAGGCATATACGACTGATTCAGTCGGAATTGAGTTTATGCGATTCTCTCAAAAATGTCAACGTAATTTCGGCCATCGCTATAAAATAAGACTTTTGTTTTCATTGACTTAAGTTAGCTTGAGCAATTTTAATTGAATTTAGATCATGGTGAGTTGCGAGATGAGTTGCGAGGTAAAGTTACCCTCTCGACCGCAATCGTCAGGTGCGCCAAACAGCGTGTTAGTCTTTTACCGTCCACAACCTTCTCTGGCGCCATCATATGAGAGCGTGCATTCCCCGTTTCGAAAAGGATGGTAATGACAGATTTTCATAGGGTCTCCGTGGCGCTACTACTGGTTTGCGTGGGTTTGATTTTTGGTGAGGCTAAGAGTGAGGTTTTGGTGGGTATCCGACGACCGCATACGGCTTTCGCACTGCAGGATTCCTCTAAAAGGGTTTCCTCTAATACGGAGAGAGCTTCAGAACGAACCGGGCCAACCAAGCCGACCGAGCCTGTTGCCAATACGTACGTGTTGGTTGGAGCCGGCGACATTGCCGGGTGCTCCTCTTTAGCTGGCGCCGCGGCCACTGCGAAACTGATTGAGCAAATTCCCGGAACCGTTTTCGCGGCAGGAGACCTGGCGTACGATCGCGGCACGACCGCAGAGTTCAGTAAGTGCTACGACACGACGTGGGGAAAGTTCAAAGATCGCACGCGGCCAACGCCGGGAAACCACGAGTACGATTCAACGGGTGGCTTGGCGTACTTCGCGTATTGGGGCGAACGGGCCGGGCCGCGCGGCAAGGGCTACTACAGTTACGATTTGGGAAACTGGCACGTTGTCGCGTTGAATACAAATTGCGATGCGCCTGGAGTGGGTGGCTGCGGATTTGGCTCGGAGCAGGAGAAGTGGCTTAAGGCCGATTTAGCGGCACATGCGAGATCGTGCATTGCAGCGTACGGACACCACGCACTCTTCAGCAGCGGATTGCTGAAGAGACATGCGGTGCACCCCGAGTTGCGGGATCTATGGCGCGACCTCTACGCGGCGCATGCGGACTTGATGCTTGCGGGGCACGAGCATTCATATGAGCGCTTTGCTCCGCAGGATCCCGATGGGCACCTCGATCCGCAGAACGGAGTCCGCGAAATTGTGGTGGGGACAGGCGGGCGTAGTCACGATGTGCTGGGATTGGCTACTCCGAACAGCGAGCAGCGAAATGCGGACACCTTTGGCGTTTTGAAGTTGACGCTGTCGACGACGAAATATAGCTGGGAATTTATTCCTGTGAATGGCGAGGACGGCTTTCACGATTCGGGTGAGGGGACGTGCCACGTTGCTGCTGCAGCGTCGTCTAAGTAAGCCGAAAAGATTAACGCAAGAATGAGAAGAGGAGACGGCTGAGGCCGCGGAGGAAGAAAGAGAGCTTCCTTGTCGCTACGCTCCTTGGAATGACGGCTGTTTTGTTGCCAGTCAGACGTCTGAGGTACTGATCGCGACCGTCTTTCTCTTAAGGCTTTGAAATGGTGCATGAGCCTGCTTGAGATGCGGCGTCGACGAGTTTTTTTACTGACGACACTGGAATGAGCAAGAGCTGGCCTTTTGGTTTGGCGGCTTCGGTTAGGACTGAATCGAGCTGGGTCTGTTGATCGGACGCGAGCTGCGTGCCGGCGGCAACACCATCGAGCGCTCGCAACCCTACGGTACCGAGGGCGGAAAGGTCGCTGGATGTGGCCGCGGCTTGTTTAGCGAGAAAAGATTTTTGCGCCAGGGACGCGAAAGCAGGATCGTTCTGGCTCCACAGCGAGAGCTGCATACGCAATTCGTTGGCGATTGTTGCGTCGTGACACCCGCTGGAGAGGAATTTGTCAGCCAGTTCGGAAAAGTGGCGGCCGGTGTCGCTTTCGAGCGGAACAGCATCGACAATGCGGTTCAGCGGCTGCTGGCTGGTCGGTTCGACGGTTGCGGTCTGTCCGCGCGCGTAGTCCTTTACGGGTTCAACGACGTCGGCGAGGGTACGCAATGCCGCAAATTCTTGTGGAGTTGACGGTCCCGCGATCCGGTGCAGCATTCTTCGGTAGTACGTGCGATGCGTCAGGTCCAGCCATTCCAGCCGGTTGCTGACGACACTCAAGCGCGCGTACATGGACGCCGCGTCGGTGACAGTTTGCGGTGACCAGAGACGCTCTGCGATGGCGGCATTGCGGGGCCAGATGCGCGAATCGATATTTTCCGCATCGACATATTCCGACCACATGCAGGATTCGCCGCCGAGAATTAGTTTTTTCTGATCGGCCGTCAGATTCGCGGCCGCGCCGCTCATGGGATCAACAGCGTAATGACGAGCGGCGCTCCAGCCCAGATCAAGATAGTAGCCGTTCGAAAGAATGCCGTGATAGCCCTGCTGGGCAGCGGCGGCAAGCGATTGTTGACCTCGCCAGGATTGAATCACAATGTCTTTCGGAACTCCCGGGATGAAGACTTCGTCCCAGCCAACGACGGATTTTCCATGCTTGGTGACGATCTTCTGTACCCGCTGGCTAAAGTAGGCTTGCAGATCTTCGTTGGTCTTTAAATTGTGGGATTTCTTGAACTCCTGAATTTTAGGATTAGCGTCCCACTCTTTCCCGTTCACTTCATCGCCGCCGATATGAAAATAGTTGTCGGGAAAAAGTTTGACCATCTCCGCGATCAATTCGTCGAGAAATTTGTAGGTCTTCTCACTGGTGGGATCCATTGCGGGATCGAAAATGCCCCACTTGCGTTCGATGGAGTATGGGCCGGACCCACTGGCGAGTTCAGGATAGCCGACGAACCAGGCAGTGCTGTGCCCGGGCATATCGAATTCGGGCACCACGCGGATCCCGCGGTCGTGAGCGTAGGCGACAAATTGCCGCACTTCTTCCTGCGTGTAGTAAAGATGGTCGGAGCCGAGTTCGTGCAGCTTGGTAAATTTCTTGCTTTCGACGCGGAAGCCCTGGTTTTCAGAAAGGTGCCAGTGAAAAACATTCATCTTCACGGCTTCCATGCCATCCAGATTGCGTTTCAGAACGTCGAGAGGTATGAAGTGGCGGCTGACGTCGATCATCAGGCCGCGCCATGGGAATCGTGGCTGATCTTCGATCGTGACGGCGCGGGCGGCGAAACCGTCGGGAGTGATTTCGACGAGCTGCAAAAAGGTTTGCAGTCCGCGTAGAATGCCGAGCGGATTAGCTGCATTGAGCTTCGCGCCCGCCGGAGTCACTTCGAGCGTGTAAGATTCGTCTTCACCGAGTTCCTGAATATCTTTGCTGACATGGTCGGCATGAACTACGAGTGTGGATTTTGCGGAGCCTGCAGTCGATGCGGGGATCAGTAGTCCAGTCTGACGGCGAAGCTGCGTAAGAAATCGCTGGGCAGCGCGATCGAGTCGCGGCTCCATGTGGCCGGTGAACGAAACCGTGAAATTGGCATCGATTGGGAGCGCGCCAGCGGATGTTTTGACGCTGGATGGTTGGGGCATCAGATTGAGAGGCAATGGCGTTTGCGCTTTAGTGGAATGGGCTGACAATATCGTGGCGAACAGCATTGAAGCAGAGATTCCCAGAATATTCAGCGCAAAACCCAGAGCTGCGGACTTCATAAGAAAGCCATCCTCCGTGAACAGCTGCGGTGCTATGTAGCAGCCGAGGGATAGTGGCATATTCGGTGCGGAATGCGAAGTGCAAAATCACGGGGTGCTTCGTTCAGGCCAATTCGGTCGGTGCCGTGACCGCTTGGATGTTTTGTTCCTTACACTGGCAGTTTGGGATGCTTTACACTTGCTTTACACTAAGGGAAGAAATCACAGCCGATGAAAACGTCCATCGCCATTTATCCGGGATCGTTCGATCCGGTTACGAACGGGCATCTCGACCTGATTGAGCGCGGCGAGAAAATGTTCGATTTGGTGATTGTGGCGGTGCTGCAAAACGCTGAAAAAACGCCGCTATTTTCGGTGCAAGAGCGCGTGGAGATGCTGCGCGAAGTAACAAAACAATGGAGCGGAGTTGAGGTTGACGTGTTCGATGGCTTGCTGGTCGACTATGCGCGAAAGCGGGGCGCCGGAGTGATTCTGCGCGGAATCCGCGCGGTGAGCGATTACGAATACGAATTGCAAATGGCGCTGATGAACCGGAAGCTTGAGCCCCGGCTCGAAACGGTTTTTATGTTGCCGGGGCTTTCCTACAGCTATTTGAGCTCAAAGCTCATACGCGAAATCGCGCAATTGGGAGCGCCGCTGACGGGGTTGGTGCCGCCCCTGGTGGAAGAGCGCATGCGTGCGAAAATTTCTTGATTGCTTGAGTAGAGTTAAAAATAAAATGTGAGCGACGGGGTAACCCGCTGCTACAGGAGAAGAAGTGAAGCTGACAGACCGCATCAATCGAATCCAGGTGTCGCCTACGGCCGCGGTGATCACTGCGGCAGACCAACTGAAAGCAAAAGGAGTGGACCTTGCGGACTTCGGGCCGGGCGAACCGGACTTCGCGACGCCTGACCACATCAAGCAGGCGGCGATCCAGGCGATCCATGACAACAAGACCAAATATACGCCGACCGGCGGAATCATGCCGCTGCGAGAAGCGATTTGCGGCTGGCACAAGCGCGAGTTGAAGTCCAACTACGAACCGAAAGAATGCGTAGTGAGCGTCGGCGGGAAGCATGCAATTTTCAATGTGGCGAGCGTGCTGGTGCAAGCAGGCGATGAAGTGCTGATTCCCGCGCCGTACTGGGTGAGTTTCCCCGACATCATCAAATACACGGGCGCTACACCGGTGTACGTGCAGACGAGCGTAGCGGACGGATTCGCGGTGCGCGCGGAAGCGATCGAAAAAGCGATCACGCCAAAAACGCGTTTGCTGATTCTGAATTCACCCAGCAATCCCACAGGCGGGGTCACGCCTCCCGACGAGTACCAAAAGATCCTGGCAGTTTGCAAGAAGCACAACGTGTGGCTGATGGGCGACGAGTGCTATTCGCATTTCACTTACGAGCCGCACAAGCCGTATTCGATTGCGAGTGCCGCGGGAGCAAAAGAAAACGTAATTATTGTCGGCTCGGTGTCGAAAACCTTTGCGATGACAGGCTGGCGCATCGGATACACGCTTGGGCCGGCGGAATTGATTCAGGCGCTGGTGAAGCTGCAGAGCCAATCGACCTCCAACGCAACTTCGATCGCGCAATATGCCGCGCTGGCGGCGGTTACCGGCACTATGGACACGGTTCCAGTGATGCTGGCGGAGTACGCAAAGCGCCGCAAGCGGATCGTTGATGGCCTAAACGCCATTCCCGGAGTGAAGTGTCAGCAGCCGGGCGGCGCGTTTTATGCATTTCCAGACGTTTCTGCGCATCTGAGCGGGCCGCATGCGGTGGCAAAAGACGCGACGGAGCTGGCGACACTCTTGCTCGATAAAGCGCGCGTGGCGCTGGTGAGCGGAGACGCGTTCGGCGCATCCGGATATCTGCGGCTTTCCTATGCCACTTCCATTGAACGGATCGAAGAAGGTTTGCGGCGACTGGACAAATTTTTTTCGCGAGCCGAAGCCGCGGCGTAATTTGTGAGACCTGCGCCCTTTCGTATCGAGCCCACTTTTCATCCGAGGATTTGGGGTGATCGTTCGCTCGCGCCTTTGTATCCGGAAAAAACGCAGCTTAGGGAGCCGATTGGTGAGGCGTGGTTGACAGACGCACGGTGCGCGATCGCCAATGGCCCGTTTGAGGGAAAGACTTTGCAGGAGGCATGGTTCGAAATGCCGGCGGAGTGGCGCGGCGAGCGTTGCGCCGAGATGCACGATTTTCCGTTGCTGGCGAAGTTTATTTTTACGACCGACAAGCTTTCCATTCAGGTTCATCCCGATGACGCGTATGCCGGCGTGCACGAAGCTGCTGCGGGAGGCCGGGGTAAAACCGAAATGTGGCACATCGTTTCGGCGAAGCCCGGCTCGCAAGTGCTTATAGGATTGAAGTCCGGCGTCACAAAAAGAGAATTTGCCGCCGCGCTGGGATCAAAATCCCTCGAAAACCTTTTTGAAGCGCACCAGGTGGAAGAGAAGGACACATTCTTTATTCCTGCGGGCGTGCCGCATTCGGTCGGGAGCGGCCTGGTGGTTTGCGAAGTGCAGCAGTATTGCGATCTGACCTATCGCGTTTACGATTACGGCCGCGTGGACGCACAAGGCAAGCCACGCCAGCTGCACATCGACAAGGCCATGGAAGTAATCCGTTTCGGCGGAGCACGGGTCGAGCGGCTTCGGCCGCTGCAATGGGCTTCGCAAAAAATGGGAATTTCACTGCTGATGGCTTGCCGATACTTTGCCACGGAGCGCTGGCGCATTGGAGAGCTTTTCACCGCGCGGCCCAAAACGGACGCTTTCAATCTTCTGATCGTTCTTTCCGGAGCGGGAGTTTTGCGCTGGGAAGGGGGCAAAGCGCAATACCAGCCGGGAGAATGCTGGTTCATGCCGGCTTCGCTGAACAGTTACGAACTTATTCCAGAGGATGAAAGCTCGCTGATGCGCACATTCGTTCCGGACTTGAATGCGCTGCGGGGGAATTTACGCACGCTGGGTATCGCGGACGGCAAGATTGCGGACCTCCTTTTCGATTAAGCCTCATGGCACGCGACACACTTCCGGTTCACGCGGTAATCCTTGCTGGCGGGCGAGGAACTCGCTTTTGGCCGCGAAGCCGCACGAAGACTCCGAAACAGTTACTGAATATTGCCGGTGCGGGCACGATGCTGCAGCAGACCGTGGCGCGGCTGCGGCCAATCGTTCCAGCGGATCGCGTCTGGACGGTTACGAACGCTGAACAGGCTGCCCTGGCGCGCAGGCAACTGCCGCAGGGATCACGGAAGCATGTTCTTATTGAACCTATCGGACGCAACACGGCTGCGGCCATCGCCCTCGCCGCCATTCACATTCGTCACGTTGCAAAAGACGATGCGTTGATGGCCGTACTGCCTGCCGATCATTATATTGCGCAGACCGGCGAGTATCAGAAAATCGTTTCGACAGCGCTTAACGTGGCGCGTGAACCGGGCCGCATGATAGTGCTGGGAATTCCTCCAACCAGACCAGAAACCGGATTTGGTTACATTGAACGGATGGAAGCGACAATCGGCGCGAAAGGTATGCCGGTGTTCCCGGTGCGAAGGTTTACGGAAAAGCCGCCGCTGGAAATTGCAAAAGAATATGTCGCGTCAGGAAACTACCAATGGAACGCAGGAATGTTCTTCTGGCGAGTCACGACGTTCCTGGATGATCTGAAAAAACACCTGCCGCTGACCTACAACAGTCTGGAAACTCTGGCTTCGCACATTGGGACCCGCAATTACGGCTCACAACTTCGAAAAATTTATCCCAAGCTGGAAAACATTTCGGTGGACTACGCGATCCTGGAACCAGCCACCCGCGCCGAAGGTGTGCCGCAAGTTTTTGTGATTCCCGCGGAAGTGGGTTGGAGCGATATCGGCTCCTGGGATGCGGTATACGAATTGCTGGCCAAACGGCCCGGCGAAAACATCGTTTCGGGAGCAGGACATTTTATCGACTCCAGCGGAAATTATATTTCCAGTCCCGGCAAGTTTGCCGCGGCGATCGGAGTGAAAGACTTAATCGTGGTAGAAACATCGGATGCGCTGCTGATTTGCACGCGCGAGAGGGCGCAAGACGTCGGAAAAGCCGTGAAATGGCTGGAAGAGCAAAAGCTAAAAAAACTCCTCTGAATATGCTTAGCGTTGTTTAAGCCTGTCAACGAGCTTCATAGGCCAATCCGGCTGTTTCTTGTTTGCGGCCCTCGCGTATACTTCTTGGAATGACGGCCATTAAATTCGGGACGGACGGATGGCGCGGCATCATTGCCGAAGATTTTACTTTTGCGAACGCGCGTATTGTCTCTGAAGCGATCGCGCGGTACGTCGTGCGCGGCGAAGACGCCAGAAAAGGCGTAGTGGTCGGTTTCGATCATCGCTTTACGTCTGACGCAGTGGCCAGGCGAGTGGCGGAAGTTTTTTCTTCGACAGGCACACCGGTGTGGCTTGCTGACCGGCCGTGTCCAACTCCTGCTGTTTCTTACCTTGTACGCAAACGAAATGCAGCGGGGGGCGTGGTGGTTACCGCAAGCCACAATCCCTATAACTGGAATGGGATTAAGTACAAAGCGAGCTATGGCAGCAGCGCGCTTCCTTCCATCGTTGCTCAGATTGAAAACGAGCTGAAATTTGTCGAATCCGCGAATCTTCCGATATTAGCGCCGCGCGCGGAGCTGATCCAATCGATCGATCCGCGGAAGCCGTATCTTGATGCGCTTGAACAACTGGTCGATTGGGGGCGCATTGGCAAATCCAAATTGCGTTTTGTTTGCGATGCCATGCACGGATCCGCGGCAGGTCTGCTGCCAGAACTTTTTCAGCGCCACGGAGTTGAATGCGCGGAAATTCGCGGCACGCGCGATCCTCGTTTTGGCGGAGCGCATCCGGAACCGATCGAGCCGCACATTGCGCCTCTGCAGCAAGCCGTCACTAGCGGGAAATTTGACGCCGGCTTTGCGGCGGACGGCGATGGCGATCGCATCGGAGCAGTGGACAAAAGCGGTGCGTTCGTAAATCCTCACCAGATATTTGCGTTGCTGGTATGGCATCTCGCCGGGATGCGAAATCTTCCGGGAGATATTGCCAAGACATTTTCGGTTACCAAGCTGATCGATAAACTGGCGGCTAAGTTTGGGCGCCAACTGCACGAAGTTCCCATCGGATTCAAATACATCTGCGAGTTGATGCTGGAACAGAACATCTTGATTGGCGGCGAAGAAAGCGGCGGAATCGGCACCAGCCTCTATCTCCCTGAACGGGACGCCACCGTTTCTGCGCTCTTTTTGGCCGAATTGATGGCGTGGCACGGCAAAACGCTCGGCGAAATGCTCGGGGATCTTCACAAGGAATTTGGCGAACACCATTACGGGCGCATCGATCTTGAGGTGACGCCAAGCCAAAAGGATAAAGCCATTGCCTGGTTTTCAGACGGGAAGGCCGCGAAACTGCTCGAGTGGCCTGTGGTCCGGCGCGAGAACATCGACGGCATCAAGCTGTATCTTGGAGACGTCGGCTGGGTGATGGTGCGCGCGTCGGGGACGGAAAATCTGCTTCGCGTCTATTCAGAGACCTCCGAACAACAAATTACGCGTCGCGTATTAAACGCGGTGACCAGTAAAATCGGTGAGCTATAGGGAAGGAGAATAGCGGTGCACACCATCAAGATTGCGCAAAAATTTGCTCAAATAAACGAAACGTGGAAGCCAAAGATATTGGGCGAAGTGAATGACAGCTATGTCAAAGCCGTGAAAGTGCAAGGCGAATTCGTATGGCATCATCATGCGCAAGAGGACGAAATGTTTCTGGTGATTGCCGGCGTATTGCGGATGAAATTCCGCGATCACGAAGAACTCATACGTGCCGGTGAGTTTATTATCGTGCCACGCGGCGTCGAACACCTGCCAATAGCCGACCAGGAGACCCACGTTCTTCTTTTTGAACCCAAGTCAACTCTAAACACTGGAAACGTTTTGAATGAAAGGACAGTCGCCGAACTGGAAACGCTTTAGTCCGGTTCTGCGGCGCACGCCATGAGTCACCGCTTTTACACGCTTGACGTTTTCACGACTACACGGTTCGAGGGGAATCCGCTTGCCGTATTCACCGACGGTGACGGACTTTCCGACAATGCCATGCAGGCGATCGCTCGAGAGATGAATCTTTCGGAAACGGTATTCGTGCAGAAACCGACCGAGGACAGCGCGCTGGCGCGGCTGCGCATCTTTACGACGCGCGAAGAGCTGAAGCTTGCGGGACATCCGGTGATCGGCACATGGTTTTTGCTCGCCGAACTGGGCGTGGTTCCGGCACAGGAAGGCGCCGTGCACATTCTTCAGCAAACAGGCGCGGGCGTGCTTCCGGTGGAAATCCAGTTCAAAGACGCCCGACCGCAGCGTGTGACGATGACGCAAATGGAAGCGAAATTTAAGCCCCTCAAAGTGAAAGCGGCAGCGCTGGCGAAAGCGCTCGGCCTATCGGCTAACGATTTCGACTCTTCAATGGAGCCAGCTTGCGTCTCCACTGGCGTTTTTAACTTGATGGTGCCACTGCGGAATCGCACCGCGCTCGGTAAAATTGAAATGAACATGTCGGAGTTGCGGCGGCTGATTGGGCAAAACGCCACCATGGCCTATTGCTTTGCGTTGAATGGAAACGGCAAAGCGTTCACGCGCGGCATGCTTCCGTGGGAGCTATATGAAGATGCTGCAACCGGTTCCGCGGCGGGTTCGCTGGGCGCGTTTCTGGTAAAGCGTGGAAAACTAGGCGTAGGGAGCACGTTGAGCATTCAACAAGGAGTGGAAATGGGGCGCCCCAGCCAGATCGAAGTGCAAGTGACGCAATCCGGTAAGAAATTGATACCACGCGTGGGCGGCGCGGCGGTCCGAGTGTTTGAAGGAACGATCTAACCGGGTTTGCCGTCCCGGGCAGCTTTTGCTTTATGAACCGGCCCGCTGGCATTCTTGGGATGCGCCTTGCTGATGGCGTCCAGAATGCCGTTCACGAATCCGCCGGAATCTTCGCCCGAAAATTTCTTGGCAAGCTCCACCGCTTCGTTGATGACCACCTTGTGAGGCAACTTGGCCGCCAGAAGTTCGTGAATGCCGAGGCGCAGAATCGCACGATCAATGGCGGCCAGGCGTTCGGCGCGCCAATTATCACAATACTGCGCGATCAGGCCGTCCAGCTCCTTCACGTGGCGCGCCGATCCTTCAAACAACTCATTGGCGAACTCTTCCGTGTCTTCGGACGCCTTCGCGGCTTTCCAAAATTTTGTTTCGAGTTTGCGCGGATCCTGCGGGCTCATTTCCCACTGAAACAACATCTGCATCGCAAATTCCCGGGATTTCGTGCGAAGCGACACGTTATTTGCGCCGCGCTTTCCGAGCAGCGTCGTTTTCGGCTGCCGGACGAAGTTTGCGGGACAGCTGCGCCATTTCGATTGCGCCGAGTGCAGCTTCGAAGCCCTTGTTACCACCCTTTAGTCCGGCACGGTCAATCGCTTGTTCCAACGTGTCGCAAGTGAGCACGCAAAAAATAACGGGGATGCCGGTGTCCATCTGAGCGAGCTGCAAACCGCGTGAGGTTTCCGCGCAAACATAATCGTAGTGAGTCGTCTCGCCACGCAGAACGCAACCGATGGCGATAATCGCGTCGTAGTTCCCGGCTTGCGCCATCTTTTTCGCGGCAAGGGGCAATTCGAACGAACCCGGCACACGAACTACATCAACATCTTCGTTCTGAGCGCCAGATCGCTCCAGGGCATCCACGGCCGCTCCGAGCAATCGATCGGTGATGAAGCTATTGAAGCGGCTCACCGCAATACCAAAACGCAAGCCTTTCGCCGAGAGCTCTCCATAAATCTTGCCGGGCTGTAGTTTTTCTGGCATTCGTGAGTCTCTTGAGCGTTATTTACCGGCGAACGCGGCCGGACGTTTCTCCAGGAACGCTTTCGTTCCTTCGCGCATGTCTTCCGTGGCGCACGCAACTCCAAACAGTGTCGCCTCCAAAAACAATCCTTCTTCGAGGGGCATTTCGATCCCACGTTCGATGGCTTCCATGGTGAACTTCACCGCCAGCGGACCGTTGGCGATAATTTTCTTTGCCATTGCTTCCGCCGCCGGCAGCAATTCGGACGGTTCATAAATGTGATTTACGAGCCCGATGCGCATCGCTTCCTCGGCGGTAATCATTTCTCCAGTCAAGCACAACTCATGCGCCATGCCTTTACCACACAAACGCGTGAGACGCTGCGATCCACCGTAGCCCGGCAAAATGCCCAATTTAACTTCCGGCTGTCCCAGCTTTGCCATTTTGCTGGCGATTCGAATCGAGCAACTGAGCGCCAACTCGCAGCCACCGCCCAGCGCAAATCCGTTAATCGCGCAGATTGAAGGTTTGCCCATGGTTTCGAGTAGATGAAATACGCTTTGGCCGAACAGCGAAAAATCTTTTCCGTTCACCGGGGTCTGCTGGGACAACTCGCCAATATCAGCGCCAGCGACAAACGCCTTTTCGCCGGCTCCAGTCAGAATGAGCACGCGCACGCTTGCGTCATCACGCGCGTCCAACAGCGCGCTTTGCAGCTCTTCGATCGTCTTGCGGTTTAGCGCATTCAAGACTTTCGGGCGGTTGAAAGTGATCCGCGCGATGCCGGTGTTTTTTTCAAACAGGATGTTTTCGTAGCTCATGCACTTTTCTCGGTATAGTTAGCAGACTCGTTCGCTGAAACGCTTACAATCGCTGCGCCACAGGCTTTTGCGGATCACTATAATCATAAAATCCGCGTCCGGCTTTGCGACCATTCCATCCCGCCAGCACCATACGTTTTAGCAATGGAGGAGCGGCGAAGCGGCGATCTTTAAATTCGTCAAACATAATTTGCGAAATGTAATACGTGGTATCGAGTCCAACGAAATCCAGAAGCGTCAGCGGGCCCATTGGATAGCCACAGCCAAGCTTCATCGAATTATCGATATCCTCGATCGAACCGACGCCTTCTTCCAGTGCGCGAATGGCATCGAGAAGATATGGCACCAGTAAACGGTTGACAATGAACCCGGTCGAATCGTTGGCGCGTACGGCGGTTTTGCCGAGCTTCGCGCCAAACGAGACCATCTCGTCGTACACGCCCGCATCTGTGACAATGGTACGCACCACTTCCACCAGCTTCATCACCGGGACGGGATTAAAGAAATGCAGTCCCACGAAACGCTGCGGCCGTTTTGTGGCTGTAGCGATTTCCGTGATGGTAAGAGACGAGGTATTGCTCGCGAAAATCGTCCCTGCAGGACAGAGTTTATCAAGGCTGGCGAACAATTCTCGTTTCGCGGGCAGTTGCTCAATGATGGCTTCGATGATCAGGTCACAATCTTTCAGGTCTTCGAGTGCTGTAGTTCCTTTTAAGCGGCCTCGCGTTTCGGTCTTTGCAGATTCGGTGATGGTTCCCTTTTCCACGAGCCGCGCCAGATTTTTGTCGATAGTCTTGATTCCCTTGTCCAACAGCTCCGCGCTAACCTCTCCGACCACAGTAGAAAATCCCGCTGCCGCGCAGACTTGAGCAATTCCGGCACCCATCAGTCCACACCCAACGACTCCCACTTTTGCAATCGCCATGCATTTCCTCTTTGAAAACTTTGCCGGGAATTCCCAGCTCAGCCACTCTGAACCGGAACACAGAGTGTATCAAAAACCGCTTATTGCGAAGACCGCTTGCGAAGGCTACCCAACATTTGCGGGCGTTCGTTCGGCAAGAGATCAAGCCATGTTTTCGACAATCATCGCGATGCCCTGTCCGCCGCCAATGCACGCCGTTGCCAATCCATAGTGAAGCCCATTTCGCCGCAATTCATTCAGCAGAGTGATAACCAGCCGCGTCCCTGTGGCGCCCAGCGGATGCCCGAGAGCGATCGCGCCGCCGTTGACGTTGGTTTTGTCGCGGTTCAGTCCCAAACCCTTTTCTACGGCAAGGTATTGCGCTGCGAATGCTTCGTTCACTTCCACTCGGTCCATCTGTTCGATCGTCAAACCCGCAGCTTTTAGAGCCTTTTGCGAACTCGGAACCGGCCCGATTCCCATAATGCTGGGATCGACGCCGGTCGTGGCCCAGGAAATTATCCGCCCGATGGGTTTCAGTCCGCGTTCCTTCGCGACTTTTTCAGTAGTCACAACCACGGCAGCGGCGCCATCCACGATTCCGCTGGCATTGCCTGCCGTAACGATGCCGTCTTTCTTGAACGACGGCTGCAATTTTTCCAGGATTTCCATGGTGGTATCGGGCCGGCGATGATCATCTTCGCTGACGACAATGGTTTTTTTCCCCTGCTTTACTTCAACCGGCACCAGCTCTTCTTTCATCCGGCAGGCCTTGTAGGCAGCGTCCGCCGCCTGCTGGCTGCGCAGAGCATACGCATCGGCATCCTTGCGCGTAATTCCGTATTGTTCGGCAAGCTTTTCGGCCGTCAACGCCATGGGCAATCCACAATAGCTATCAGTTAAGCCGGCCATCAACGAATCTTCCAGTGCACCGCCGCCAAGTTTCAACCCATTACGCAATCCGCGAACCACAAAAGGCGCTTGAGTCATATTCTCCATGCCACCGGCAAGAACCAGTTCCGCTTCGCCGAGCAGCAAACGTTGTGCCGCTTGTGAAATCGACTCGATCCCGGAGCCGCATAGGCGATTCACCGTGACGGCAGGGGTTTCAGTCTTAAGCCCGGCCTTCAGGGCCACATGCCGCGCCCCATACAGCGCGTCTGCGCTGGTTTGCATGACGTTGCCAAAAATGGCGTGGTCGAACTCGGCTGGATCGGCGTTCGAACGGTGAATCACTTCCTTCGCTGCCGCGACAGCCAGATCAATCGCGGATACATCAGAGAAAGCGCCGGTATAACGCGACATCGGGGTGCGCGCGCCAGCCACAATCACAACGTCGGTTGGAAACATAGGTGTCCTCGTTTGTATGATTCCGATGAACTCTGCGGTGCCGCGGTTCGTGCAAACTTCTAAATCCTTGGGGCTTCCGATGTAACTACCGTGTCTCCGCCGCGTTTCCGGGCTTCTTCGATCGAAAATTCCGCGCGGTTCATCAGGTCAGTGACGATGTCTTCGCTATCGAATTCCGATTTCGCCACTGCTTCCACGATACCAGCGCTCAGCGTAATTGCCGAAGCGTCCCACGGCGGGCGAATGCCGGATGCAGTGCGGCGAAGTTTATCCGCCAGGTTCTGCGCACCGTCCAGAGTCGTGTCAGGTAAGATGAACGCCAACGACCAGGAGGTATATTTCACGGCGACGTCGTTCTGACGAACCATTGGCTGCAAGGATCTGGCGAGCTGCTCCAGGAACCTCTCCATGAGCGATTCTCCCTGTTGCCGCAATAATTCTCCGCCGCGATCGATCTGCAAAATGGTCAATGCAAGCGGCGTGCCCTGCGTTCGCGCGCGGTCGGCTTCAGTTAAAAGACAGCTTTGATACGAACTGCGGCTCAGCAGCCCGGTGCGCTCGTCGGAAACACCCATGCGCCGCACCAGCGATCGCAGGCGCGTGTGGCTTACGCTCATCAGCATCTGATCGCCAATAGCCTGCAAGAAATAAGTTTCGTTGGGCTTCCACTTGCGCGGTTCGGCTTGGCCAACAACCAGCATTCCGGCCGGCTGCTGCGTTTCCCGGTCGGTAATCTTTACGCCGAGAGCGCTGCGTAGCGCCAAATCCTGAAGAACCGAACCCGGCGAATGCTCCACGACCATGCCGCCCAATTCGTCACCTTCTGCTTTTTCCACCTGCGCCAGCAAGAAAACTACTTGTGCGCCTGGAGCCGGCTTCATATTGGGGCCGCAATACTCCGCGGCCAGATCGGGCGGCCTGCCGGGTGAACCGATCACCGCCAGCGCGCGGCTGACACGCATGTACTCGCCGATTTCGTTGACCGCGGTATTCAGCATCGCGCGAGGCGTTTGCTGCCGGAAAATTTTCTGATTGATATCGGAAATTTTCGATAGATCGCGCAATGTGTCCGCGTTGTAGGTTCCGGTTTTCGCGGGACTGGACTTCGCCACTTCGGATGCAGTGGGAGTTGATGGAGGCGGGCTGGTTGCAACTCGCGGCACCGGATCCGGCTTTTTTACGGGCGCTCCTTGCGGCCACCAATTCGCGGTCTGATACAAATTCTGCAGCCGCACATTCTTCTCTTCTTCACGAGGAAACATCTCCGCAATCTTTTGCAGACGATCGAGCGCCTTATTCTGTAGCGAATATTGCAGAAAGATTTCAGTCTGTACGATCAAGTCTTCCAGAGTCTGCATGCGGCGGCCTTCTTCAGTGACCGGCGCCGCGGACTCCGGGACACTTCGCGGACCAGCTTGCGCCTCGGATTCAGAAGTGGAAACCGTCGTTCCCGACCGGGTCAGCCGGCTGGCAATTCGTTGCAGAAACCCGGCGTCCGCCTTTCCGCGCAGCCGCTCCAGCCGTTCCTGATTGCGATAATCGTAAGAGTCGATATCCACCAGGCGTTCCAGCGAATCGCAGGCTTTCTTGACGTTGCCATTTTTAAAATACGCGTCGAACAAGTGAATCATGATCTCAAAATACTTGGATTCGCGGTTGAGTTCGTTGTACAGCGCTGCCCAGAACTCCAGAAGATCGCTGGCCTCCGGATGGCGACCCGCGACATCATCCAACTGGGCGGCGAATTCATTTTGCCTTTTGTCCGCAAACATCTTGCGCTTGACAAGAGTCAATACTTCCACCGCTTTGTTGGCGGTTCCGGCCGTTGTGTAGTACTCGGCAAGTTGGAACAACCTGTTTAGTCCCGCATTTTTTTCGCGCAACAATTTTTCCAGAACTTCGCGCGCGCGATCCAACTGACCGGAACGCATCAGCGCTTCGGAAAAAGTTTCCAGGAGGACAGGATCCGATTCTTTCGCCGCAAATGGCTCCAGCAATTTCGCCGCTGCTGCTGCTTGGCCTTTTCTCAGCTTGGCCGCGCCGTACAGAAGAGCAACGCTGCGTTCCTGTGGAGCAAGCGCGTGCGCGCGCGCCAAATACCTGAGTGATTCGTCGGTTGAACCGGCGGCGGTGGCCAACTGCCCGGCACGCAGCAGTGCGCGAGCCGCCAGGTTGTTTCGTCCATTGTGTTCAGCAACCTCGGCCAGCGTAACTTGCCGCGAGAGATTCTCCGGTTCAAGTTGCGCCATGCGCTCCAGGCAAAAAAGCGCATCTTCATCGCGCCCCGCCAGGCTGAAAAGCTCCGCGGCTTTTCCATACTGCTCGCTGGCTTCCTCCGGCCGATTTTGTTTTTGTTGCAGGAACGCATAGCGTGCGATGCGCTCGGGGGGCTGGTTCGACGATAAATTCTTCAAAAAGCGGTTATAGATCGCCAAAGCTTTCGATTCATCTTTGGGATCGATCAGTAAATCAAAAAACATACCGTAATAAACGGCGGCGCGCTCCGGCTGCTCTTGCCGCGCATACAGATCGCCCAGCGCCTGCGTTGCTTCGGGATGCGCCGGAGCTTCTTCCAAAACGGCCAGATACGCATCGATAGCATCCTCGGTGCGATTCTTTTCGAGGAATTTCTTGGCGCGTTCCAGTTGCTTGTTGACGTCGGTCATTTACCTGCGGTTTGCCTTTGCGGAGCCTAGCGCGCCCGGTGAGTAGATACAGCGCGGCTGGGGTTGCGGGCTTCGCACTTAGACTATATACCGTCCAAAAAATGCGGGCAAAAATTCAGCTTGCGTTGAGAGGAATCATGCACCGTTTGCGTGTCTAATTTACTACCAATTACCCCCGCCTGCCGTCCTCAGTGTTGTGCAAAGTTCCGCAATTGTTCCAGTTTCTCCGCTGCCGCGCCTGTCACAATCGCCTGTTCGGCTTTGATCGCGCCGTCACGAAAATTTTCCGCAGCCCCAGCCGTGACCAAGGCCGCAGAAGCGTTTATCACCACGATATTCCGTCGCGCGCGGTCTTCTCCGCTCTCTATCATTCCACTGAAAATGCTTCGAATCAGTGCGGCGTTCTCTTGCAGCGAACCACCGCGAATCGCTTTCAGCGGTGCCTCCTGCTTGCCGAAATCCGTCGGTGAAACTTTGTATATTCGCAAACTGCCCGCGCGCACCTCAGCGACGGTCGTTGGCCCAGATAATGAAATCTCATCCAGCCCTCCCGCGCCGTGTACCACTAACGCGTGTTCGGTACCTAGTTCCGCCAGGGTTTCAGCCATCACTTCCAGAACTTCCGCGGAAAATACTCCCAGCAGCTGAGCCTGCGCCTTTGCGGGATTGGTCAGCGGACCAAGCAGGTTGAAAACGGTTCGAACGCCCAGTTGCTTCCGAGCCGGCATGGCGTGCCTGGCAGCAGTGTGCGCCGCTGGCGCGAACAAAAAACCAATTCCGATTTCGCGAATGCCGCGTCCAATATGTTCGAACGGCAAATCAATGCGCACGCCTAGTTCTTCCAGCACGTCCGCGCTTCCACATTTCGAACTCGCGGCGCGATTTCCATGCTTTGCCACTCGCGCGCTCGCCGCTGAAGCCACGATCGCCGCCGCTGTTGAGATGTTGAACGTTCCCGAACCGTCTCCACCAGTTCCGCAGGTATCCACCATGCGTTCCGGCAGAATTTCCCCGTCGGCAAAAACCGGCATCGCATGCCGTCGCATGACTCGCGCAAATCCGGCCAATTCCTGCGCACGATATGGCCTTGCGTTCAGCGCGTTCA
>Ga0207665_10000786_pt1 | contig 21382 bp, 16 predicted proteins | sample LARL112metaG_FD_184351 | JGI IMG/M metagenome (GOLD analysis project Ga0207665, IMG submission 184351) | Corn, switchgrass and miscanthus rhizosphere microbial communities from Kellogg Biological Station, Michigan, USA - LAR L11-2 metaG... | ecosystem: Host-associated > Plants > Roots >...
GACGCTGGCTTCGCGGCGTGCCGGGCCTGCCAGCCCGACGAGCTCGACACCGGCTGACGCCGGTCAGGCGCGGGCCAGCCAGAACGTCAGTCCCAGGTCGGCGTCGGAGTGCTGGTGGGCCGGCTGCCCGGCACCGGCCGTTAGGTTATCCGCGGGTTGCCCGGCACGGAAGTCATCGGCCAGCACCTCGCTGGCGATCAGTTCGCCGTGCTCGGCCAGGGCCGTGGCCAGCTCCGGGTTCCCGGTTTCCCAGCGCACCGTGATCCGGTCGCTGACGTGCAGCCCGTCGCTCTTGCGCGCGTCCTGCACCAGCCGGATGACCTCCCGGGCCAGCCCTTCGCGGCGCAGCTGCGGGGTGATGTCCACCTCGATGCCGACCGTCTCGCCCGCCTCGGTGGCCACCGTCCAGCCGGAGCGCGGCGTCTGGGTCACGATCACGTCGTCCGGCCCGAGCGCCACCGGCGCGCCGTCCACCTCGACCGAGACCTTCCCGGCCGAGGTCAGCTCCGCGGCCAGCTGCTCCGGGTCAGCGGCCCCGATAGCCGCGGCGACAGCCTGGGTGCCCTTGCCGAACCGGCGGCCGAGGGTCCGGAAGTTGGGCTTGACCACGTGCTCGACCAGGTCGGCCCCGACCGCGGCCATCGGCTGCAGCTGGTGCACGTTGAGCTCGCGGGCCACCTCGTCGCGCAGCTCCGCGGCCATGTCAGCGAAGCCCGCCGCGCTCACCACGGCCCGGGCCAGCGGCTGGCGGACCGGGATCGACGCGGCCGAGCGGGCCGACCGGCCCAGCTCCACCAGCCGCCGGGTCAGCGCCATCTGCCCGGACAGCGCGGCGTCCACCAGCGACGGGTCGGCGGCCGGCCAGTCCGCGAGGTGCACGGACTCCGGGTCGCCGGGACTGCGCAGTGCCGCCCAGACATATTCGGTCAGGAACGGCGTGATCGGCGCCATCAGCCGGGTGAGCACGTGCAGGCACTCGTACAGGGTGGCGAACCCGGCCGCGCCGTCCGGCGTGCCCGGGCCGTCCCAGAACCGCCGCCGGGAGCGGCGCACGTACCAGTTCGACAGGTCGTCGATGAACGCGGTGAGCCGCCGGCCGGCCGCGGCCGTGTCGAACCCTTCCAGGTATCCGGTGACTTCCTGGGTGGTCGCGTGCAGCTCGCTGAGCAGCCAGCGGTCCAGCAGCGGCCGGGCGGCGGGCGGCGGTGCGTCCGCTGCCCGCCCCGGATCCCAGGCCTGGCCCTGCGCGGCGGCCGCGTTCGCGTACAGGGCGAAGAACGAGACCGTGTTCCAGTAGGTGAGCAGTACCTTGCGGACGATCTCATCCAGGGTCGCAGCGCCGATCCGGCGGGTGGACCACGGTGAGCCGGACGCCGCGAAGTACCACCGGACCGCGTCCGCGCCGTGCGCCTCCATCAGCGGGATCGGCTCCAGCACGTTGCCCAGATGCTTGCTCATCTTGCGGCCGCGCTCGTCCACCACCAGGCCGAGGCACACCACGTTCTCGTAGGAGGACCGGCCGAACACCAGCACGCCGACCGCCATCAGCGAGTAGAACCAGCCGCGGGTCTGGTCGATCGCCTCGCAGATGAACTGGGCCGGGTACGCCTGCTCGAACTGCTCCAGGTTCTGGTAGGGAGCGCCGAGCCGGGCGAACGGCATCGACCCGGAGTCATACCAGGCGTCGATCACTTCGGGCACCCGGCGGGCCTCGCCGCCGCACTCGGGGCAGGTGATCGCCACTTCGTCCACGTACGGCCGGTGCGGGTCCAGGTCGTGCAGGTCCCGCCCGGCCAGCTCGCCCAGCTCGGCCAGGGACCCGACGGCGGTCAGGTGGTGCTCGCCGCACTCCCAGATGGGCAACGGGGTGCCCCAGTACCGGGTCCGGGACAGCGCCCAGTCCACGTTGTTGCGCAGCCACTCGCCGTAGCGGCCGTGCTTGATCGTGGGCGGCTGCCAGTTGGTCCGCTCGTTCTCGGCCAGCAGCTGGTCCTTGACCTGGGTGGTCCGGATGTACCAGGACGGCAGCGCGTAGTAGAGCAGCGGGGTGTGGCAGCGCCAGCAGTGCGGGTAGCTGTGCTGGTGCTGCCGCTCCACCCGGAACAGCAGGCCGCGGTCGGCCAGGTCGCGGACCAGCGGGTCGTCGGCGTCCTTGAAGAACATCCCGCCGACCATCGGCACCCAGTCCTCGAAGTGGCCGTCCGGCCGGACCGGGTTGACCACCGGCAGCCCGTGCGCGCGGCCGGCCTCCATGTCGTCCGCGCCGAACGCGGGGGCCATGTGCACCAGGCCGGTGCCGTCCTCAGTGGTGACGAACGCGCCCGGCACCACCCGGTGGGCGCCCGGGACCTCGACCAGGTCGAACGGCGGGCGGTAGGTAGCCCCGACCAGCTCGCCGCCGCGCACCGTGGCGATCACGTGCCAGCCTTCGCCCAGGACCCGCGGCACCAGCGCCTCAGCCACGACGACGGTCTCCCCGTCGCCCGGTTTGCGGGCGATCGCGTACGCCTCGTCCGGATGCACGGCCACCGCGGTGTTCGATACCAGGGTCCACGGGGTGGTCGTCCATACCAGCAGGTCGGCCCCGGCCAGCAGCGGGCTGGCCCCGGCGGGCAGGGTCAGCAGTGGCAGCCGGACGGTGACCGCAGGGTCGGTCACCTGGCGGTACACGTCGGGCTGGCCCATTTCGTGGTCAGACAGCGGCGTCTCGCACCGAGGGCAGTACGGGCTGATCCGGAAGTCCTTGACCAGCAGGCCCTTGGTGAAGATGTCCTTGAGCGACCACCACACCGACTCGATGTAGCTGGTGTCCATGGTCCGGTACGCGTCGGCCAGGTCGACCCAGTAGCCGAGCCGGACGGTCAGCTCCTCGAACGCGTCCACGTGCCGCTGCGCCGACTCCCGGCAGCGGGCGTTGAACTCGGCGATCCCGTACGCCTCGATCGCCTTCTTGCCGGACAGCCCGAGCTCACGTTCCACGGCGACCTCGACCGGCAGCCCGTGGCAGTCCCAGCCGGCCTGGCGCGGCACATGGAACCCGCGCATGGTCTGGAACCTCGGGAACACGTCCTTGAACACGCGCGCCTCGATGTGGTGCACGCCGGGCATCCCGTTGGTGGTGGGCGGGCCCTCGTAGAAGGTCCACAGCGGGCGGCCCGCGGTCTTTTCCAGCGAGCGCTCGAAAAACCTGCCCTCGCGCCAGCGGGCCAGTACCTCGTGCTCCATGGCGGGCAGGTCGAGGGCGGCGGGGAGGTCGGGGAAGTACCGCGCGCGGTCGGCGGCGGTGTTGTCTGCCTGCGGCATCGTGGGTGGTCCTCCGGCGGGCGCGGCGGGCTGCCGGTGCCCGGTCGCGCGGCTTCGCTGGAGGGACGAGACTCGCCGGCGGCGGTCCCGCGGTACCACCCTCCTTGGCCGTCCGCCTGCGCGCACGACCCGCTCATTCATGTGCTGCGGCCGGTTCTACTGAGCGGGCAGCCAGGCCGGGAAGGCTGGCCTGCCGCCGTTCTTCCGGCAGTTCCGGGGTGATCTGGTCGCTGGGCCGGCCCCCGGGCTCGCACCATCCCCAGGTCGCTCCTGGCCGCGATCAGCGGCAGCTGTCCCCATCAACACCGTGCAGACAGTCCACGATAGCCGATGGCCCGGGCCGCGGGCGCCTGAGTTTCGCCGGGCGGCGGTGAGCCTGGGGGCGGGTGGTTTCCGTTGCTCAGTATGAGGGGAAATTTCTGGCGCGGTGCTGCCAGCCAGCCTGGGCCTGAGTGGCCGGGGCCGGGTCAGCGCTGCGCGCGGCCCCTGGATTACTACCGGGGGCAGATGTGTTTGCAGTCCAGGGCAGGCCGATCTATTCTCCGGTGACTGCCCGCAGTCAAGATCGATTGGTGGCAGTACGCACAGTGGACATATCACGTATAAGGGGGCAGAGATGACAGCAGCCGCACGTTCGGGTGCCGCCGCTCTACCCGTCCGGCCCGGAGAGAAGCCCTGGACCGAGCAGGAACTGGCGGAAGTCCGCAAGGAACTCGAAGCAGAGGCCGCCGGGCTGCGCAACGATATCTCCACTGCGGAATCTCAGATCGCGGAACGGCTGGGCGACGCGGTTGGTGACGCGGGGGATGACTCGGCCGACGCCGGTGCTAAGACCTTCCAGCGCGAGCACGAGCTGGCGCTCACCCAGAACGCCCGTGAGCTGCTGGCCCAGACGGAGCAGGCGCTGGCCCGGATCGCCGACGGCACGTTCGGGATCTGCGCGTCCTGTGGTGAGCCGATCGGCAAGGCGCGCCTGCAGGCCTTCCCCCGCGCCGTGCTGTGTGTGGCGTGCAAGCAGCGGGAGGAGCGGCGCTGAACGACTCAGCGGCACCGGCCGGCCCGGATCCGGCGCAGCGGCCGCGCCGGATCCGGCTGCTGGTCATCATCGCGGTCACGGTCTTCGTGGCTGACCTGGTGTCCAAGACGCTCGTTGTGGCCACGCTGTCCCACCAGCCGCCGCTGCGGCTGCTCGGCGGCCTGCTGACCCTGCGCGTGCTGCGCAACAGCGGGGCCGCGTTCAGTATCGGCACCTCGATGACAGTCGTGTTCAGCCTGATCGCGGTCGGGGTCATCGTTGCCATCCTGCGTACCGCCCGGCGGCTGCGCAGCATCCCGTGGGCGGTCACCCTGGGCCTGCTGCTGGGCGGGGCGGCCGGCAACCTGGGGGACCGGATCTTCCGCTCACCCGGGCCGTTCCGTGGGTACGTGGTGGACTGGATCCAGCTGCCGCACTGGCCGGTGTTCAACATCGCCGACTCGTGCATCGTCTGCGGTGGCGTGCTGGCCGTGCTGCTGGCTGCGCGCGGCATTCCACTAGACGGGGGGCGGCCGCACGGGGTGCGACCGCACGGCGAGCAGCCGGATGGGGAGCAGCCGGACGGTGCGCGGCCGGACGGAGAGCGGCCGGCCGGTACGCGGCCGGACGGGGACTGCCCGGATGAGCCGCGCAGTGCCGTGCTGGACGGCCGGCCCGCGGCCGGCCGGCCGGTGACAGGAGATGGCGGCCCGTGACTCAGCCCGGTCAGCGCCGGGTGCCGGTCCCGGAGGGGCTGGACGGCGAGCGGCTCGACGCCGCGCTGGCCCGGATGTTCGGGCTGTCCCGGACGAGCGCCGCGGAATTGATCAGCACCGGGCAGGTGCTGGTCGGCGGGGTGCCAGCGGCCAAGTCGGACCGGGTGCCCGCGGGGGAGTGGCTGGAGGTGACCCTGCCCGCCCCGGCGCCTGCGGGGCCGGTGCCCCGGGTCGTGCCCGGCCTGGCCGTCGTGTATGAAGACGGCGACATCGTGGTGGTGGACAAGCCCGCGGGGGTCGCCGCCCATCCCACCCCCGGCTGGACCGGCCCGACCGTGCTGGAGGGCCTCCTCGGTGCTGGGCACCAGATCGCCACCAGCGGGGCGGCCGAACGGCAGGGGATCGTGCACCGGCTGGACGCGAACACCACCGGGCTGATGGTGGTGGCCAAGAGCGAGCATGCTTACCGCGTGCTCAAGCAGGCCTTCCGGGAGCGCGAGGTGGACAAGCAGTACCACGCGCTGGTCCAGGGGCACCCGGATCCGCTGCGCGGCACCGTTGACGCGCCCATCGCCCGGCATCCGTCAGGGGACGGCCGTTTCGCCGTGGTGGCCGGGGGCCGCCCGAGCATCACCCACTACGACATCCTGGAAGCCTTCCGCGGCGCCAGCCTGGCTGAGATCGTCCTGGAGACCGGGCGCACGCACCAGATACGGGTGCACATGGCGGCGCTGCGCCACCCATGCGTCGGCGACCGGCTGTACGGTGCGGACCCGGTGTTCGCGGACCGGCTCGGGCTGACCCGGCAGTGGCTGCACGCGGTCCGCCTCGGCTTCGCCCATCCGGCGGACGGTCACCGGGCTGAGTTCAGCAGCGAGTACCCGGCCGATCTCCAGCACGCCCTGGACGTCCTCCGCGCGGAAAGCTAGACCTGCTGGATTGTCGGTGCCGGCCGGTAACGTGCCGGGCATGAACCGCACGGACCGGCTTTACGCGCTGGTCGAGGAATTGCGGGCGGTGGCGCCCCGGCCGCGGTCGGCCCGCCAGCTCGCTGGGCGCTACGAGGTCTGCACCCGGACCATCGAACGGGACATCCTGGCCTTGCAGGAGTCCGGGGTGCCGATCTACGCCGAGCCCGGACGGCGCGGCGGTTACGTCATCGACGCGGCCCGCACCCTGCCGCCGGTCAACTTCACCGCGGCCGAGCTGGTCGCGGTGGCCGTGACGCTGGCCCGGGCCGGGACGACGCCGTTCGCCGCCGCGACCCGCAGCGCGCTGCGCAAGGTGCTCGCGGCCGCCCCGCCCGGGCAGGCCGCGGAAGCCACCGAGCTGATGGACCGGGTCAGGCTGATCGACCTGGACCGCCCCGGGGGTGGCCCGGCGCGGGAAAAGGCCGCCCGGCGGTGGGCGGGCCAGCCCGGCCAGCCTGGCCAGCACCGCCAGCCCGCCAGGAGCGTGCCGCTGGCCATCCAGGAGGCCATCACCGCCCGGCACGTGCTGCGCATCGACTACCGGGACCGCGGCGACCGGGTGACCGTGCGCGAGGTGGAACCGGTGGTCTTCGCGGCGACGCGCGCCCAGTGGTACCTGCTGGGCTGGTGCCGGCTGCGGGACGCCGGGCGGGCCTTCCGGCTGGACCGGATCCTGGCCGCGGCCGACACCGGCGAGCCCGCGCCGCACCGCAGCTACGCCGACCTCCGGGTGGACATCCCGGACGCGATCGTCCGCCAGCCCGAGCTCAGCGGCTGACCCGCCCGGAACCGCCGGAATCACCGACAGGGGGCTGTCGCCAGGCACCGGCAGAGTGTCAGCACAGCACTCCCCAGCAACGGAGGAACCCATGTCCACTCCCGCCACCAGCACCGTGTCCTGGTTCGAGATCGGCACCCCGGACGTCGCGGCGGCCAAGGCGTTCTACGGCGCGCTGTTCGGCTGGTCTTTTGCCCCCGATGGCGAGTACACGCTGATCACGGCACCGGGCGCGGCCGGGCCGTCCGGAGGCATCTTCAACACCAGCGGCAATATCCCGCCGTACGCCGTGTTCGTCGTCCAGGTGGCGGACGTCGCGGCGACCGCCGCCCGCACCGAGGAACTAGGCGGCAAGGTCGTGGTCGCGCCGATGACCATGGACGACGGCATGGTCATCGCCTACCTCACTGACCCGGATGGCAGCATGTTTGCCCTGTTCAGTCCCCGGGCCTCCGGGCCAGGGAACTGAACCGCGCCGCTACCCGGACGCTGAGCGCGGCCGGCTGCCCCGGCCGCGGTTGACTTGAAGCCAGCTTCAAGTCATAGCCTGCGGTACCGGGTGGCCGCACCAGGCGGCCAGCGGATCAGGGAGTGGCCGTGATCGTGGTCCTGGGCGCGACGGGCCGGGTGGGCCGGCAGGTGGTCAGCCAGCTCAGCGAGCAAAACCTGCCGGTCCGCGCGGTCAGCCGCAGCGCCCGGGCGGCCGCCTGGCCGGCCGGGGTAGCCCCGGCCCAGGCGGACCTGGCCGATCCAGCGTCCCTGGAGCCGGCCCTGCGCGGCGCGGACGCACTGTTCCTGGTCTGGCCGTTCACCTCGGCCGAGCGGACGCAGGGGCTGGCGCCGAAGGTCGCCGAGGTGGCAGCGCGGCAGGTCAGCAGGATCGTGTACCTGTCCGCACAGCCCGCCGCTGACCGGCCCGGCTCGTTCTGGGCCCTGACCGAACGGGCCATCGAGGGCTCCGGGGCGGGATGGACATTCCTCCGGCCGACCGGCTTCGCGGCCAACACGCTGATGTGGGCCGGCCAGATCCGCTCCGGCGACACCGTGCGATGGCCGTTCGGCGCCGCGGCCCGGTCGCTGATTGACGAACGGGACATCGCCGCGGTCGCGGTACGGGCGCTCACCGAGGACGGTCACCATGGTGCCCGGTACCTGCTGTCCGGACCGGGGGTGCTGACCCAGGAAGCGCAGCTGGCCGCGATCGGCCGCGCGCTCGGCCGCGACCTGCGGTGGGCCGAGCTGTCGCGGGCGGAGGCACTGCCGGTGCTGACCGCGGCCTGGGGTGATGCCGGCTTCGCCGCGGGTGCGCTGGATACCTGGGCCCGGTTCGTCGATCACCCCGAGACGGTCACCGCGACGGTCGAGAAGCTCACCGGCGCGCCCGCGCACCCCTTCGCCGACTGGGCCGCGCACAACGCGGCCGCGTTCCGCTGAGCCGCCAGCCCAGACCAGCCCAGGCCAGCCCTCCTGGCCGGCCCAGCCCCACCTGGCCGGCCCAGCTGGGCCGGTCATCCGAGAACGGAGCAGACCATGACATCCACTGACGCCAGCACCGCTGTGGCCAGAACCTTGACCGAGGCAGAGGTCGGGTACCTGGCCAGCCAGCCACTCGGGCGGCTGGCCACCATCCAGCCCGGCGGCAGCCCTCAGGTCAAGCCGGTCGGCTTCCGCTACAACCCGCGGCTGGGCACGATCGACATCACCGGCTACAACCTGGCCAGCAGCCAGAAGTTCCGCAACGTCCAGCGCAACGGGCACGCCGCGCTCGTGGTCGACGACATCGCGTCCCGGCAGCCATGGCGGGTGCGCTTCCTGGAGATTCGCGGCACCGCCGAGGCCATCACCCCGGCCGGGGAAACCGGCGGCGCGGAGGAGGTGCCGGTCATCCGCATCTCGCCCGCCCGGGTGCTCAGTTTCGGCATCGAGGAACCGCCCGGCGAACCGCACCGCACCCGGCTACGGGCGCACGATCTGCCCTGACTGGCGCCGGCCCGGCGGCCCGGCGATAATCGGGCCCGTGCGCCAGGACGTGCCGATCGATGGGTTCCGCCTCGCCTACCAGCGGGCTGGCCAGGGGCCGGCGGTGCTGCTGCTGCACGGGTGGCCCGGCGACCGGACTGACTACCGCGAGGTCCTGCCGCTAGTGGCCGGGGCCGCCGATGTGGTGCTGCCCGACCTGCGCGGCTTCGGCGAATCCGACAAGCACCCGGCCGACCCGGCCAGCGAGTACTCGGCCGCGGGCCAGGCGCGCAGCCTCATCGCGCTGATCGGGGAACTGAACCTGGGCCGGCCGGTGATCGTCGGCTACGACGTCGGCAGCCGGATCGCCCAGACGATCGCACGGCAGCGTCCTGACCTGGTCAGCGCGCTGGTGCTGGGCCCGCCGCTGCCCGGGATCGGCGACCGGATCCTCCGCCCGCAAGCCCAGCAGGAATTCTGGTACCAGGCCTTCCACCAGCTCAGCCTGTGCACCGGGCTCATCGACGGCAACCCGGGCGCGGTCCGCAGCTACCTGCGCCACTTCTGGGCCCACTGGTCCGGCCCCAGCTTCGAGCTGACCAGCGAGGACGAGCAGCACCTGATCTCCGTGTACGGGCCACCCGGGGCGTTCGCGGCCTCCATCTCCTGGTACCGGGCCGGGGCCGGGTCGGTGGCCCGCTCGCTCAGCGAGCAGCCGCCCCGCCCCGAGGACCGGATCGCCGTGCCCGCCACGGTGCTGTGGCCCGCGCACGATCCGCTGTTCCCGGCGGAATGGTCGGACCGGATCGGCGACTACTTCGCCAACGCCACCCTGACCCGCCTGGGCAGCTCCGGCCACTTCATCCCCAGGGAAGCCCCGCAGGCTCTCGCCGCCGCGATTCTGGCCGCTGCGGCCGCGGTTAGCGGGCCGTAACCCGGTCGCTGGCATCGCGCAGGTCAAATCCTGGTCTCCGGGCGGAAACCAGCCAGCTGACGGGGAACTCCTGCCCGCTCCGCACGTTGGGCACTGCGAGGTGGCCGGGCTGCCGCCGACGTCCACGGCGGCCCCGGCCGGAGTCCCGAGCCCCGGCGCGGGCCAGTTCGCCCGATCGGCAGGACTTGAGTGCTGGAACCGCAGAGTACGGCCCTGTTCATCGGGCTGATGCTGGTCTTCGCCGCATTGACCTGGTGGATGCTGACGGCCCGGCCGCTGGTTTTCCGGGTGCTGGCTGCCTGCCTGGCCTTCCTCCCGGCCATGGCCTTCGGGGTGCTGGCCGTGAACAAGTACTACGGCTACTACCAGACCTGGGGCGCGGCCATCAACGACTTCACCAACCAGGGCGCCAAGGCTGGGGCCGGGGTACCCGACACCGACCTCACCGCCCGCCGCGGGCACGGCACACTCAACGGGAGCAAGAGTTATCTCAGGCAGGCGCAGCAGCAGGGCTACCCGATCCGGCTGACCGTGACCGGCGCGCGCAGCCACCTCACCCGGGTGGTGTACGTATACCTGCCGCCGCAGTACTTCCAGCCCGCCTACAGCGGGTACCGGTTCCCGGTGATCGAGCTCATCCACGGCCAGCCGGGGGAGCCCCAGGACTGGATCAACGTGGTCGGCGTGACCACCATGCTCGGCCAGCTGATGGCCAGGCACCTGGCCCGCCCGGTGGTGCTGGTGATGCCGAGCGCGAACGGCGCGCGGCGGATCTCCCTGCAGTGCCTCAACCAGGTCCATGGGCCGCAGGACCTGACCTACCTGGCCGAGGATCTGCCGGACCGGATCTCGCACCTGCTGCGGGTCCAGCCGCCCGGCCCCGCGTGGGGCGTGGCCGGGTACTCCGAGGGCGGGTTCTGCGCGGCGAACATGGCTCTGCGCTTCCGGCACCGCTATGGCTTCGCCGGAGTGCTCAGCGGCTACTTCAAGCCCGCCGACAACCAGCTGGTGCGCCCGCTCCGGCAGGTCAGCCCGTTCGGCGGCAGCACCCGGCTGCGGCTGGAAAACACCCCGCTTTACGCGCTGCCCAGGCTGCCGGGCAGCGCGGTCATCCCGCGGTTCTGGCTGGGCGCGGGGGCGGACAACCCGGTGGACGTGGCCAGTGTGCAGGCGTTCTGGCGGGAACTGGCCCCCCGGCAGCCCCAGGTGCCGCTGGTGCTCACCCGCGACGGCGGCCACGACATGCTCACCTGGCGGGCCGAGGTCCCGCTGATGCTCCGCTGGATGACCCCGCTGCTGGCCCAGGCCGCCCGGCAGGAGGCAGCGGCCCAGGCCAAAGCAGCCCAGGCCAAAGCGGCCCAGGCCAAGGCGGCGCGATCCAAGGCGGCCCACGCACAGGCACATGGCCGGAAACGCGCCTACCGCCACGCCCATAAGCCGGTGGTGACCGGAATCAGCCAAACTCCGACCGCAGGATCGCCGCTGCCGGCCGGCGGGCGCCCAGCCGGGCCGGGATAGCGGTCAGCCCGGCCACCATCAGCAGCGTCCCGAGCACCGCGGCCACCAGCCACCAGCCGGGCGGGACGGTCAGTACGCCTGCCCCGTTCGCGGCGGCGTACAGCCCGATGCCCAGCGGGATGCCGGCCAGGGCGCCGGGCAGCGCGGGCAGCACCAGCGCCACCGACAGCCCGGCGCTGACCTGCCGCGGGCTGGTACCCAGAGCACGCGCCAGCGCCGCCGCCCGCTGGCCATCGAGCACGGTCGCCCAGGCGGTGACGATCGCGTTGACCACGGCCAGGGTGATCAGCATGACCGTGAGCACCAGCAGCACCTGGCCGTCCCGGTCCGTCACCGGATTGCTGAGCCCGTTGCCGCCGCCAAAGAACTTTTCGTCGGCGGTGGCGTGGACGGCGAGCACGGCCACGACCCCGGTGACCGTCACCGCGATGCTGGCCGCGCTCAGCGCGGCGCGGCGCGGTCTGCGGGCGACCAGCCGCAACCCGAGCAGCAGCGGCGCCGGCAGCCGCGCCGACGCGGCGATCAGCGTGGCCCGGCGCCGTGGCGGCCGGGCGCTGCCGTGCAGTGCGCGGACCGTGCTGGTCCGGGCGGCACCGATGACGGGCACCAGCGTGGCGGCCAGGGCCACGGCCAGGGCCAGCGCCACCACCAGCCCGGCGTCCCGCAGGGTGAGCGAGGGCGCACCGGGGGTGCCGACCAGGCCGGCCCCGGGACCGGTGAGCAGCGGGGCGGTCAGCCAGCCAGCGGCCAGCCCGGCCGCGGCCGCCAGCAGCGCGAGGAACAGGTTCTCGGCCAGCAGTACCGCAGCGACCAGCCCGGGAGTGCTGCCGACCGCTTTGAGCAGTCCCACCCGCCGGGTCAGCTCGGCCATCCGGCCGCCCACCAGGACGGCCAGACTAGCCGCCGCGAGCAGGCCGAGCAGCCAGCTGCCCGGGGACAGGACCGCCTGTTCGTCCTGCACCAGCAGGCCATCGGCGGCGGCGATGCTCGGCCAGGCAATCAGGACCGGCGCGCTGGCAGCCGGGTGGGCTTTGCCGTACGCGCTGGCGAACGCCCCAGCCCGGGCCGGATCGCTGAGCCGCAGGTTCAGGAAGTACCAGGGCGGGGCCGCCGCCGAAGCCAGCGCGCGGGCCTGCGGCCGAGTGACCCAGGCCAGCCCGTAGTCGCTGGGTGAGAACCGCATGTCCGGGAGGTCAAAGACGCTGCAGGTGCCGCCGCCCGGCGAGTAACACAAGTTAGGGTACGGCGGGCTGGCCGCGGTGACCGCGACCCCGGTCACGGTGAGCGCCTGGCCGTTCAGCGTGACCCGGCCGCCGACCCGGACGCCCAGCGCTTCGGCGAAGGTCCGCTCCAGCACGACGCCGCCGGGGCGCACCCAGGTGCCCGTGGTCACCTCCGGCTGCTCGACCGAGGCCGGCGCCTCGTCGCGCCCTTCCGCCTCGAGCGGCACGGTCCGGCCGCGATACCGCAGCAGAGCGGAGGCCACCGGATAGGGCCCGCTGTGCCCGATGACGCCGGCGGCATGCGCCAGCGCTCGTACCTGGGCCGGCACTGCCGGCCCGCCGAGCTGGGCCACTACGTCCGGCCCGTGGGTCGCGGCCCGGGTCCGCGCGTACGGCCGGCTGGTCACCCCGTGCAGGGCCAGCGCCAGGGTGAGCGTGGCCGCGGCCACGGTGATGGCCAGCACCAGCAGTGCGGCCTGGGCCGGCCGGTACCGCAGGTCACGCGCGGTCACCCGGGCGATGAGCAGGATCCGGCCGCGCATGGTCAGCCTTCCAGCCCGGCCAGCGAGCCGAGGTCGCCCGCGGTGCCGCCGGTCAGCCGGGTCTCGTCGATGAACACACCGTCGCGCATGGAGATGAGCCGGTCGGCGGTGGCCGCGATCCGGGCGTCATGCGTCACGATGACCAGGGTCTGGCCGGCCGTGTGCAGGCTCTCGAACAGCCGGAGCACGTCCAGTGTGGCTTCGCTGTCCAGGTTGCCGGTGGGCTCGTCGGCCAGCACGACCGCGGGCTGGTTGCTGAGCGCCCGGGCGATCGCCACCCGCTGGCGCTGGCCCCCGGACAGCGCCGACGGGAGGTGCCGGGCCCGGTCGGCCAGCCCCACCTGGTCCAGCAGTTCCGCCGCCCGGCGCCGGGCAGCCCGGGGCGGGTGCCCGGCCAGCAGCCCGGGCAGCTCGACGTTCTCTACCGCGGTGAGCTCATCCATCAGGTGGAAGGCCTGGAACACGAAGCCGATGCCGTCGCGGCGCAGCCGGGCCAGCGCCCGCTCGCTCAGCTGGTCGGTGCGCTGGGCGGACAGCCAGATCTCGCCGGCCGTCGGCCGGTCCAGGCCGCCGAGCAGGTGCAGCAGGGTGGACTTGCCACAGCCGCTCGGCCCCATCACGGCCACCGTCTCGCCCGCCGCCACCTCGAGATCCACCCCGTCGACCGCGCGCACCAGCGCCGCATCGCGGCCGTACGTCCTGCTCAGCCCCTGGGCCCGCAGCATCGGTGGGCTGCTGGTACTCATGAGTCATCCTCCCGCCTGGTCCAGTGCCGTTCGCATGCCTCCAGCCACCGCAAGTCGGCCTGCAGCCGGAGCACGATGCCCTCCAGCAGCAGCGTGGCCGCGGAGCCGGCCGGCTCGGCCAGCGCCGCACGCTGCGCGTCCCGCAGCCGCCGCAGCAGCTCACGCCGCTGCGCGTCGACGATGGACAGTGGGTCAGCCAGCCCGGCCGCAGCCGCGGCGACCAGCTTGAGATGGAATTCCGACAGTCCCGGCCGGGGCCAGCTCACCTCGGCCAGCCACCCGGCGACCCGCTGCTGGCCCTCCGGGGTCAGCGCGTACACCTTGCGGTCCGGCCGGTCGGCCACCCCGGCCGCCTGCTCGGCGGTCACCAGGCCGGCCTTTTCCAGCCGGGTCAGCGTGACGTAGACCTGGCCGTCGTTCATCGCCTCGCCGAGCGGGCCCAGGGCCTGGCGCAGCCGGGCGCGCAGCTGATATCCGTGCGACGGTTCCTTGGCCAGCATGGCCAGCACTACTTCCTGCTGCACGGCACCTCCATCAGCCGAGTTCGGATTGCAGGATCCCGGCCACCGGGCGCCGGGCCCCGGCACGGGCCGGGATGGCGGTGAGGCCCGCGATGGCCAGCACGGTCCCCAGGACCGCGGCCACCAGCCACCAGGCGGGTGGCTGGCTCGCGCTGCCGCCCTGGGCCGCGACGGCGAAGAGCGCGTACCCCCCAGGAATGCCGAGGATCGCGCCGGCCAGCGCGGGCAGGACCTGCGCTGCCGCCAGCCCGGCGGTGAGCTGCTGGGGTGTGGCACCGAGCGCGCGCGTCACGGCCGAGGTGTGCCGGGTGTCCTGCACGGTGGCCCGGGTGATGAAGATGGCGTTCACCACGGTCAGCGCGGCCAGCATGACGGTCACGGTCAGCAGCACCTGGTCTTCCCGGGCGGCGCGCTCGGCAAAGCCCACGTCGAACAGGTTGGGGTCGGCTGACCCGGCAGGCTGCCCGAACCGCGCGACGGCCAGCGTGGCGTGGGCGAACAGGATGGCCACGATTCCGCTGACGGTGACGGCGATGCTGAGCACGCCGGCCAGGGCGCGCCGCGGCCGCCGGGCGGCCAGCCGGACCGCCAGCAGCAGCGGCACCGGCAGCCGGGCCGATCGCCTGATCAGCCAGCCGCGGCGGCGTGGCGGCCGGGCCGCGTCGGCCAGCGCGGCCACCGTGCTGATGCGGGCCGCCCGCAGCGCCGGGACCAGCGTGGCCGCGGCCGCCACGGCCAGCGCCACGGCCAGCACCAGCCCCGCGGTGGCCAGCGTGAAGGGTGGCGCGCCCGCGCTGCCGAGCAGCCCCGCCCCGGGGCTGGTGAGCAGGGGCGCGGCCAGCCGCCCGGCGGCCAGCCCGGCCGCGGCCGCCAGCACCGCCAGCGTGAGGTACTCGGCCAGCAGGACCCCGGCCACCAGTTCCGGCGTGCCGCCGACCGCCTTGAGCAGGCCGACCCGCCGGATCTGGCCGGCCATCCGGCCGCCGACCAGGATGGCCAGGCTGGCCACGGCGAGCAGGGCCAGCAGCCAGCTGCCGACCAGCATGATCTGCTGCTCGGCCCGCACCAGCTGGGCGTCCTGCCTGCTGATCTGCGGCCACGGGATGAGGTAGGGGTTGCCGTTGTTGTCGCTGGCGTTGCCGCCCGCGGTGAACCGGTTAGCGAAGGCCACCGCCCCGGCCGGGCGGGCGAGCCGGAGATTGACCAGGTACCCGAGTGGGTGCGCGGAGGTGGCCAGGCTCCGCGCCGCCGCCTCGGTCATCCAGACCAGGCCCGGGTTGGGCCACCGGGTGCTGCCTTCCAGGAAGCCGATGCCCGAGGTCGGCAGGGCGGCGGTGACCGCGACCCCGGCGACCCGGAAGGCGCGGCCGTTCAGGGTGACCCGGTCACCGGCCTGGATGCCGAGCGCGTCGGCGAAGCTGCGCTCCACCACCACGCGGCCGGGCCGGACCCAGCTGCCCTGGACCAGCCTGGGCTGGTCGACCGGGGACGGGGCCGGAGTGCGGCCTTCGGCCAGCACCGCGTCGGTCAGGCCGTGCGCGCGCAGCACCGGGAACGCGACCGGGAACGGCCCGCTGCGGCGGATGACGCCGGGCGCTCGGGCCAGCGGCGCGACGTCCTTCAGGGCGGCCGGGTCGGCGCGCGGGCCAGCGCCGTACGGGAACGCGGTGGCCAGCACGTCCGGCCCGGCCGTCGCCGCCCGGGTGCGCTGGTAGGGCTGGGCGATCACCCCGCGCAGCACCAGGCCCAGGGTCAGTGAGGTGGTGGCGGCCACCATGACGACCAGCAGCAGCAGCGCCTCACCGGGCCGGTGCCTCAGATCGCGGGCGGCCAGCCGGCTGAGGAGCAGGATCTTGCCCATGGGCCCATCCTCTCCCGGCCACTGGATAACCGTTATCCATATAGATAACTGTTATCCTCAGCCCTGTCAACCCCTGGAGTGGGTGCGGAAACGGCCGTTCCCGCCGCGGTTTCCGCACCCGCCTGACTACGCTCAGCCGCCGCTCCGGCGCGTGGGCAAGGTCCGGCAAAACGGGCAGGGAGTTCCGTCGGCGTGGTGTCTCCCGGAGCGATCCGCGCCCCGATAAGCTCGGTTAGCCGGGCTGGTGCGCCACCCGGATGCCCGTGGCTCAGGCAGCACCGGCCACTTCCCCCGGCCCCGGCACAAACGCGCCCGCGAGCGCGTTCCTCAGGCATGCCCGAAGGAGGCGGTACTTTCATGACGGCAGCCGCTACGGAACGCAGCGGGGACGGCGGTTTCGTCCATCTGCACGTCCACACCGAGTACTCGATGCTGGACGGGGCCGCGCGGCTGAAGGACATGTTCGAGCGGTGCGTGCAGGCCGGCATGCCGGCCGTGGCCATGACCGACCACGGCAACCTGTACGGCGCCTACGACTTCTGGGCCAAGGCGACCAAGGCCGGGGTCAAGCCGATCATCGGCATCGAGGCTTACGTCGCGCCCGAGCACCGCCGGCACCGCCAGCCGGTGCGCTGGGGCACCCCGGCACAAAAGGACGACGACGTGTCCGGCGCGGGTGCCTACACGCACATGACGCTGCTCGCCGAGACCACCGAGGGCCTGCACAACATGTTCCGGCTGTCCTCGCTGGCCTCGCTGGAGGGCTACTTCCGCAAGCCCCGGATGGACCGGGAACTGCTCGCCGCGCACGCCCGGGGGATCATCGCCACCACCGGCTGCCCGAGCGGCGAGGTCCAGACCCGGCTGCGGCTGGGCCAGTACCCGCAGGCGCTGGAGGCGGCCGCCGCGTACCGGGATATCTTCGGCCCGGGCAGCTTCTTCGTCGAGATCATGGACCATGGCCTGGCCATCGAGCAGCGGGTCCGGGACGGGCTGCGCCGCATCGCCAGGGAACTGAGCCTGCCGTTCGTGGTCACCAACGACTCGCACTACACGGTCGAGAGCGACGCCCAGGCGCACGAGGTGCTGCTGTGCGTGCAGACCGGGTCCAACATGGCCGACCCGGGCCGGTTCAGGTTCGACGGCACCGGCTACTACCTGAAGACCCCGCAGGAGATGCGGGCCGCGTTCACCGACGAGGAATGGCAGTCCGGCTGTGACTCCACCCTGCTCATCGCGGAGCGGGCCGACGTGGCGTTCCAGCCGAAGAACCTGATGCCGCTGTTCGACGTGCCGGCCGGGGAGACCGAGGAGGGCTGGCTGCGCCAGGAGGTGTGGCGCGGCATGGACCGCCGCTACCCGGCCGGCTACGACGAGCAGCGCCGCCAGCAGGCCGAGTACGAGCTGGGCGTGATCACCCAGATGGGGTTCTGCTCCTACTTCCTGGTCGTCGCCGACTTCATCATGTGGGCCAAGAACAACGGCATCCGGGTCGGCCCGGGCCGCGGCTCGGCCGCGGGCAGCATCGTGGCCTACGCCCTCGGCATCACCGACCTCGACCCGATCAGTCACGGGCTGATCTTCGAGCGGTTCCTCAACCCCGAGCGCGTGTCCATGCCCGACATCGACATCGACTTCGACGAGCGCCGGCGGGGTGACGTGATCCGCTACGTCACCGAGAAGTGGGGCGAGGACAAGGTCGCCCAGATCATCACGTACGGCACGATCAAGGCCAAGGCCGCGGTCAAGGACTCGGCCCGGGTGCTCGGCTTCCCGTACGCGCTCGGCGACCGGATCACCAAGGCGTTCCCGCCCCCGGTGATGGGCAAGGACGTCCCGCTGTCCGGGATCTTCGACGAGAGCCACCCCCGGTACGGCGAGGCCGGCGAGATCCGTGCCCTGTACGAGGCGGAAGCCGAGGTCAAGCAGGTCATCGACACGGCCCGCGGGCTGGAGGGGCTGATCCGCCAGGCCGGCGTGCACGCGGCCGGCGTGATCATGAGCAGCGAGCCGATCGTGGACCACGTGCCGGTCTGGAAGCGCGAGGCCGACGGCGCGGTCATCACCCAGTTCGACTACCCGGCCTGTGAGTCGCTGGGCCTGCTCAAGATGGACTTCCTCGGCCTGCGCAACCTCACCGTGCTGGACGACGCGGTGCACGGCATCAAGGCCAACCGGGGCACCGACATCGACCTGGAGAGCATCCCGCTCGACGACAAGCCCACCTACGAGCTGCTGGCCCGCGGCGACACGCTCGGCATCTTCCAGTTCGACGGCGGCCCCATGCGCGCGCTGCTGCGCAGCATGCGGCCCGACAACTTCGAGGACATCTCCGCGGTCGGCGCGCTGTACCGGCCGGGCCCGATGGGCGCCAACGCGCACAACGAGTACGCCGACCGGAAGAACAACCGCAAGCCGGTGGTCCCGCTGCACCCCGAGCTGGCCGACGCGCTGGCCGACGTCCTGGGCGACACCTACGGGCTGATCGTCTACCAGGAGCAGGTCATGGCCATCGCGCAGCAGCTGGCCGGCTACACGCTCGGCAACGCGGACCTGCTCCGCCGGGCCATGGGCAAGAAGAAAAAGGAGATCCTGGACAAGGAGTACGCGCCGTTCGAGGCGGGCATGAAGGCGCACGGTTACTCCGCCTCGGCCGTCAAGACGCTGTGGGACATCCTGGTCCCGTTCTCCGACTATGCGTTCAACAAGGCGCACAGCGCCGCCTACGGCCTGGTCTCCTACTGGACCGCCTACCTCAAGGCCAACTACCCGGCCGAGTACATGGCCGGCCTGCTCACCTCGGTGTCCGGCGACAAGGACAAGAGCGCGCTGTACCTGAACGAGTGCCGCCGGATGGGCATCACCGTGCTGCCGCCGGACGTGAACGCGTCGGCCGCCATGTTCACCCCGGTCGGCAACGACATCAGGTTCGGCCTGGCCGCGGTGCGCAACGTGGGCACGAACGTGGTGGACGCCATCGTGGAGGCCCGCACCACCAAGGGCGCGTTCACCAGCTTCGCGGACTTCCTGCGCAAGGTGCCGGTCAACGTGTGCAACAAGCGGGTCATCGAGTCGCTGGTCAAGGCGGGCGCGTTCGACTCGCTCGGCCACCCGCGCAAGGGCCTGGCCATCATCCACGAGCAGGCCATCGACACCGTCATCGACGTCAAGCGCAACGAGGCCATCGGCCAGGACTCGCTGTTCGGCGGGGACGCCGAGACCGAGGCCAGTTTCGAGGTGCCGGTCCCGGACGGCGAATGGGACAAGACCACCGTGCTGGCCTTCGAGCGGGAAATGCTCGGCCTGTACGTCTCGGACCACCCGCTGCTGGGGGTGGAGCACATTCTGGCCAACGGCACCGATTGCAGCGTGGCCGAATTGCTCAGCTCGGCGCCCGAAGATACCGAACGGTCTGTTCGCGGCGGCCGGCCCGACGGGCAGCTGGTCACCGTGGGCGGAATCCTGTCCGGCGTGCAGCGGAAAGTGACCCGGCAGGGCAACCCGTGGGCCACCGCCACCCTGGAAGACCTGGAGGGCGCCATCGAGGTGCTCTTCTTCCCGGCTGCCTACCAGCAGTGCTCACTGCTGCTGGCCGAGGACGCGATCCTGCTGGTCAAGGGCCGGCTGGACCGGCGCGAGGAAGCCCCCAAGCTGATCGCGCAGGAGGTGACGGCGCCGGACCTGTCGGTCGGTGAGAGCGGCCCTTTCGTCGTGTCGATCCCGGTGCAGCGGTGCGTCGCGCCCGTGGTGGACCGGCTGCGCGAGGTGCTGCACACCCATCCGGGGCTGGCCGAGGTGCACCTGAAACTCTGGAATGGCCCACGGGCGACGATCGTGCGGCTGGATGACAAGCTCCGGGTCAAGCCCTCGCCCGCGCTGGCCGCCGACCTGAAACAGCTCCTCGGCCCCACCTGCGTCGGCTAACGATCCTTAATGGTGGGGGTTACAGAGGGGGTTGAAGTCAAGCCTGGTGCTGGCGAGGAACCGGTCGAGCAGGCCGGGCCGCCTTGTTGTCTCAGGTGAGGATGAGCCAGGTCTGGCCGTCGATGAGTTCACGGGCGGCGTCCAGGTGACCGGCATGGCAGGCGGTTTCTGCGATCACGTGCAACAGGACCTGCCGCAGGTTGTCCAGGTGGAAACTGGGCGGGAAGAAGTCCGGCCACCAGGCGGGCGGGGCTTCCAGCGAGGTGGCGGTGATGATCTTGTCGGCCAGCTCAATCTCACGCCGGTACAGGTCCAGCACGGCCGCGGCCGGCACGTCGGGGCGCACCTGCCAGCCGTCATCGCCGAACTCGTCCGGCTCGACCTGCTCACCGGTCATGACCTGGCGGAACCAGAACCGCTCGTCGTCCAGGGCCAGGTGCTGGACCAGCCCGGCGCAGGTCCAGCCGGTCGGCAGCACGGGGCGGCGCATCGCCTCCTCGGGCAGGTTCTCCAGGATGCCCAGCACGTGCCTGCGCTGCTTGGTCAGGTGGTCCATGAGGTCCGTGGCCTGGTTGCTCGTAGCGGGCTGGGTCATGGCTCGCTCCTCTCTGTGGTCCGCACGCTCATCTGGCATACCGCAACAGACCCGCTGCTACCAGAGCCGTAACCTCCGCAATTGAAGATCGTTAGCTAGGTGGTGGTCACATCCATTGGTCACATGTTTGGTCACATTAGCCAGCCAGAATGGGGGTCACCTCTAGGGACCAGATGGGACATCTGGGAACTCTACCAGGGCTCTGACCTGGGCACTCACAGGAACAGCGGGTACTGATGGGGAGAGGTGGGTTTGCTGTTTTCAGGGTTCGAGTCCCTGGCGGCGCACCAACTTGTTCCCAGGTCATGCACGGTCGGCCAGGCTGCCTTTGTGCCTGCGCTTGCAGCCGGGCAGCAATGCGAGCAGCAACCGCCTTATTCGCCGCCCTCCGGCTCTGCCGCTTCGGGCTCGGCGGCCTGGTCCTCAACGTCCTGCCAGAGCGTCTTGGCCATCCGGTCGGCCGCCTCCGAGGGACCGCCGGCGCTACGTGGCTGTAGGTGTTCATCGTCAGCGCGATCTGGGTGCGGCCAAGGTTCTCCATCACCACCCGGGGCGGCACGCTCTGAGCAACCAGAAGGCTGGCCGCCATATCACGGAGATCATGCAGCCGAACCGGAGGCAGGCCCGCTTTGCCGAGCAGTTTCTTGAACTCCCGGCAGTCGCTGCGCGGATCGATCGGGCCGAGGTGATCCAGTGAAGGAACGAAACGATCTTCTAATCAGCGGGTCAAGATTGCTTTGCCGGCCGAGCCTGGCCCCTGGCAGGATCAGCGTGCA